>FPIA01000102.1_pt1 | contig 6593 bp, 5 predicted proteins | sample 1057361 | NCBI WGS metagenome assembly FPIA01 (sample SAMEA4473301, study PRJEB15554) | hydrothermal vent metagenome | biome: marine basaltic hydrothermal vent biome; feature: marine hydrothermal vent; material: water | place: Pacific Ocean | collected 2011-06-14/2011-07-23 | depth 1705 m | reverse complement strand
GTCCGTTTTAGCGTGCTTAAAAAACCAAGGATAGTAATAAGTATCCTTGATTTTTTAAGCACGCTAAAACAAACAATTATCAGCACTTTTTTGTCCGATTATTTTGTATAAACGGCATAATGTTATTTTCAAAAAATAGTATCCGCATTTATTGTTGTTGTTTTTTCTTGTCTAATTTCTCTTGTTTTTTGCGTTGTATTGCATCCCAATCAATATTTTCACAAGTGTTGCAATAGTGATTAACCACCCCTATTTTGACCAATATTGCGTAAACCTTGCAACCCACACAATAACCCACAATTGCTTCTAACCACATAAATAATAAACACATCCACACCAAGTTTAACGCCAACCAAGTGGGAATATAGTTAACATCGACAGGAATGCTGGTGCCTAATAGGCTGTTAATCCATGAAGCAACTGCGTCTGGATTAAAGAAGACGATGCACACAGAAATAAAACTCGCTCCCATTATCCAAGCACAGCGTTTAGGTCCAATCGGCTTCCAATCAGGTTCTCTGCCAGCTGTTAAAAAACTGGCCAGTAAAATCGTCGGGGAAAAGCGTGCACTGATTATTGACATACCTAACAACATTTCAATCAAAGCATAAATCAATAATTTAGTTTGGAAAGCATATTCAAATACCCTTTTTGTCGCTTCTACTGCGTAAAGCGTGCGGTCTTCCATATCTGTTTCATAAGTATCAGTTGCAATAGAAGTGGACGACACCTCCCAAGTTGGACCATACACCACATTCACAAAAGTGAATACCATATAAATAGGAATAATCAACAAAATCCCTGCCCGAACACGCACGGCAGCATCATTAATATAGATACTTTCATCGTCCAGATTGCGAAACCAAAGATTTTTAAAAGTGTTTTTAATTCTATTTATCATAATGTGATTAGGATTAGATTGAGATTAGATTAGTTTGCCCGCATAATTTTCAATACCCGGGTTGTTCTTCACGCCTTTAATGGTTGGATGGTTGACTTTCTTCAAATTAAGATGCTTTTGCTTACGCAAATAATCCGCTGCCACATCCCACATCAAACGCCCATCACCAACAGAATTAACCTGCGCCCAACCAGATACTTTATAAGACTTATTCACATCAATCGCTGTGCCATTATCATCAACAATATTGCTAATACGGTTGCCCAAACTTGCTGCTGGGTTAATGGTGTAATCCAAACCGCCCATTCTCACCATATCGCCACCTGACTGTAAATATGGGTCTTGCACGAATAAATTCTCAGCAATGCCTTCTAAAATTTCCTTCAATTGAGAGCCTTTCAATTCATTCACATAGGTCTCGCCATAAGTCATCGAAGTATTGGTCATCAAATCTTCCATTGTCACATTATGCCCTGCTGGGACTGATGTGCCCCAACGCACCCCTGCCGACATCGCAAAATCTGCATCGTGTTCTTCACGCAACGAATTGACCAGCACCTGATCCCAAGTGCCCATAAAATTACCACGGCGATACAGCGTTTGCTCAGTAGTGCACAGTTTTTCAGTCAAAATCTCATTGTAAGTTTTGCCTACACGGTCTGCATTATTGCGCATTGTTGAGGAACGCGCTTCAATTACATTTTTGTCATATTTGGTATTACGCATCTTGTTAATGTAAGACACCACTTCTGCATTCGGCTTGATGAAGTTAGTCAAAATTGGCAACATTTTGTAGTCGTAGCCCACCACTTTATGCCCTTTAATATCCAAATCCATCACCCCGATATACTTACCCGAACAACCTGCATTGGTTACCACCGTCATACCGCCTGCATTTTTTACTTCCACAGGTTTCGGCATTCCATCATGCGTATGTCCGCCAAAAATCGCATCAATACCGACAATGCGTGATGCCATCTTAATATCCACATCCATGCCATTATGAGAAATCACAATCACCGCATCGGGTTTTTCATTTTCACGGATATCAGCCACTAATTCTGCCATATCATCTTCACGCAAACCGAACGACCAATCGGGGAAAAAGTATTTTTGTGGATTGGCATTGGAGGTTCTGGGGAAGGCTTGGCCAATTACCGCAATACGATGTCCGCCCACATTTTTAATCACATATGGCTTAAATGGAATGGCATCATCTTCGTTATAAAGCCCATTGCCATCGTATTTTTCCGTCATTGCAATATATTTATCGCCCAACAAAGCATCTTCCATAATACGCACATTTTGTCCTAGGAAATCGCCTTTAAAGAAACCGACATTTTTCAATACTTCTTCTTCTTTATAAGTAAATTCCCAATGTCCGACCATCACATCAACACCGAGCATATTACAGGCTTCCACCATATCTGCACCCCGTGTCCACAGCGATGTGCCAGACCCCTGCCAAGTGTCGCCACCGTCTAATGTCAGCGTATTTTTCACCCCACCTGCACTCTCACGCAATGAATCTAATACCGTTTTAATCTGTCCAAAACCACCTGTTTTGCCGTATTTTTCCGCTAATGCTTCAAAATTGTTATAAGTAAAAGCATAGGCTTCACGCGAACCCGGCTTAACGCCAATTTCTTTCAATAATTTATTACCAACCACATGGGGCAATTGCCCAAAAGTCGAACCAAAGCCCAAATTCACATTGGGCTCACGGAAATAATTAGGCAGTAAGTTGCCGTGCGTATCAGTAATGTGCAAAATGCGTGCATTGCCCGTTTTGGCAATTTCATACATATTATCCTGCGACGACAATTTGTCCACATCATTGCCACAACCACTAATCATCCCTGCCGCTGAACTGGCACCCAATACTTTGATAAATTCTCTACGCGTTAAAGCCATCACTTTTCCTTAATAATAAAAAATGCAATTTTACTGTGTTTCACCCTTACACACACGAATATCATTAAATCATAATATTTTAAAGTATTAAAGTTGCTTTAAAAAACTAGGTTCAACACACCTATAACTCCTTAAAACAATGATTGGACAATTCAATGGTGCGGTCAATGTCGGCATCGGTGTGGGCTGTTGAGATGAAACCTGCTTCATAAGCACTGGGGGCGAGATAGACGCCTTTGTCTAGCATCAAGTGGAAAAATTTATTAAAGCGTTTAACATCACATTGTGAAGTTTGTGCAAAATTCGTCACGGATTTTGCATCAGTGAAAAATAAGCCGAACATACCGCCCACGACATTGGCAGTCATTGGAATGTTGTTTTCACGGGCTTTTTCAATGATACCGTTGGTGAGTTTTGTGGCTTTTTGTTCTAAATTTTGATACATATTTTCATCTGCATCAATGGCATTTAACATTGCCAAGCCTGCGGACATTGACATTGGATTACCCGAAAGCGTGCCTGCTTGATAAACAGGGCCAAGAGGGGCAATGGATTGCATAATTTCTCGCTTACCGCCGAATGCACCGACTGGCAAACCGCCACCGATGACTTTACCTAAGGTGGTTAGGTCGGGTTTAACGCCGAATTTTGCTTGTGCACCGCCTTTGGCAACACGGAAACCCGTCATTACTTCATCAAAAATCAAAATAACGCCATGGGTATCGCATAAATCACGCAATCCTTGTAAAAAACCATCAACAGGCGGAATACAATTCATATTACCTGCCACTGGCTCAACGATAATACATGCGACTTCGTTGCCCGTTTCACTCAGGACTTCACGCACTTGATCAATATTATTGTATTCCAAAGTCAGTGTGTGCTTGGCAAAATCTGCTGGCACGCCAGGAGAAGTTGGCACGCCGAGTGTTAAAGCACCAGAGCCTGCTTTGACTAATAATGAGTCTGAATGACCATGATAACAGCCTTCAAATTTGATAATTTTATCTCTGCCTGTATGCCCACGCGCCAAACGAATGGCACTCATGGTGGCTTCTGTGCCTGAACTGACCATACGCACCAACTCAATAGAGGGCATCATTGCACAGACTTTTTTTGCTAAAGTGGTTTCAATTTCAGTTGGTGCACCAAAGCCCAGGCCTTTTTCCAGTGTATCTTTCACGGCATTAACCACGGCTTGATTGGCATGTCCCAAAATCATCGGCCCCCATGAGGCGACATAGTCAATATACTGATTGCCATCAGCATCAAATAAATACGCCCCCTCACCTTTAGTGAAAAAAATCGGTGTGCCGCCCACACCTTTAAAGGCACGAACTGGGGAATTAACACCGCCTGGAATATAGTCTTGTGCTTCGCTAAATAGTTGCTCTGATTTTGTCATTTTTTTATCCTCTTGAAATTTGTGGGTAAGTTTTTAGATGGGTAATATGCGACCACACAATCAGCACATTATCCAATAATAATTTAATATTAACCGAAGTTTTTGACAGGTTAATAGCATTTTGAATATCGTGTAATAATTTAAACAAGAATGCTATTTTTGTTACGCTAATAATTTGGTTTAACTCAACCAAACCGCCTTCGTGTTGAAAGGATTTGAGACGAATGCCTTCAATAATCAAATGTTGCAAACAATTGAGCACTGCCACTTCATTGCCTTCAAAATCTTCCATTTTGCTAATCATCAGCGGATGAATAGCCAGTTTTAGTAATTGGTCTTGCCAATGTTGGTAATGTATAAAACCATCGCCTGCCAATTCTTCCAGCACTTTAAACGGCACGCCATGCGTGGTTTCTAATAAATGGGGGATGTCAAAATCCTCTTTATGCTCAATATTTTGTGCAATCCACGCCTGTGTTGCCTCATCATAAGTAGGGCTAATATGCACACTTTGGCAACGAGAAATGACGGTTGCTGGCAGGTTTTTGGCATTATGTGCCAATAAAATAATCAGCGTATTTGCCCTAGGCTCTTCCAAAGTTTTGAGCAAGCCATTCGCTGCCGCATTATTCATTTGGTCAGCATAATAGAGAACCCCAATTTGCAATGTATCTGCCGTTTTATTCAGTACATCGCAAAATTCACGCACTTGGTCAATACGAATCTCTTTGGACGGGTTTTTGGTCGTTGGATTGAGTTCACCTGCACGACAATAAATCATATTCGGATAATTAGAACGCCTGATTAAAACAGCATGTTCAAGGTCTTGTTTGACATTATCGCGTCTAATAAGTGCATCATCATTCAACAACACGCCAACCAATTGCTGCATTAATTCAAACTTGCCCATTTGTGCTGCACCCGTAATCAACAGGGCATGTGGCAAATGATTTTGGTCAATCATTTGTTGTAATTTTGCAAACGCAGCTTGGTGCCAGGGTAGTGTTTTCATTAGAGACCTTTATATAAATGGGGATAATTAGAAAAATATATGCCATTTTTCTGGGTTGTTTGTTTTTTAATCATCGGATTTGTCCTGTAAAGATTTGGCAGGGAAAATCGTGAGTTGTAATTCTTCCCCATTCATTTGATAAATTGGCTGTTGACCACTCAATTGTTCACTTTCTCGCATAATAATGCCAACCCCCTCACCACGGCGTTCTAAAAAATATCTTCTGCCTACTTTTATATCATCACCCAATTCAATTTCAGAAAGCAGTCTGGTTAACAATTCATTACGCGTTATTTGGTTGCTAATTAGCGTGTCCACTGCCAAGGTATTTGCCAATGCACCAGGGGAATAAATCTCCAGTCTATCGATAAACATAAATAAACGGATTTTGGCACCAGATTTTGAATAATCACGATGCACAACGGCATTCACAAGGGCTTCAAAAATGGCTTTCATACTATATTGAGGTCGCTCTATTCTGCCAACATTTTTAATGGCGGAGACTTCATTATAGCGTTCAACAAACTTAAAAGCGTTGATAATTTGTTGGTCTAAAGCCCCTTTAAAATCTTTGGCTTCAATTTGATAATTTGCATCTTTGTCTGTGCCCTTATAAAAAACTGCTTGAATAAAACTGTTATAAAGATAATCGTCTGATTTTTGACTGCACATCAATAGACCAGCCACCGTGGCAACGCCATCTTGGGTTAATAAATTGCGTTTTTGTAAACTTAATGTTTCATCTGTGCTGTCATCAGCGATAAAACGCTGGTAAAGGTCTTTTTGTAAAGTCTCTACATTAGTCTTTGGAACGGCTTGCTCGTCAAAATGAATAATTCTGGCTTGAGATCGAACTTGACCAATGCGCAAAATATGTGCTATGCTCATTTTCCTTTTAGAATCGCCATGTCGGTAAAAATAACCATGTTTACTTTCATGTAGCCACAAACTCATATCTATTTCAATATAAACCAAACATTTTTTATCTGTGATAGCAATATTGTCAATATAAAAATCCACCAAAACTGGATTCAATAAATCATGACAAATACTGCTTAGCAATTCAACAACCTGATGTCCGACCCCTTTATCAATACCAATCACTTTATTGGTTTTATCCTCAACACCAAAAATGATTAACCCGCCCTTGTGATTAGCAAAAGCAGCAATTTCATCGGACAAATCACTGCGCTTTAATTGAATTTTTTCATGCTTAACAACAACTTGCTTAAACTCAACACCCGATGTTTCTCCTGTGTCTATTTTGGCTAAAATCTGTTTTACATCAAACATTATCATCCTCCAAATGAATGCGTTTATAACGATAACGAAACGCTTTCTCCCCACCTTCTAAGACCTTA
>FPIA01000120.1_pt1 | contig 6777 bp, 7 predicted proteins | sample 1057361 | NCBI WGS metagenome assembly FPIA01 (sample SAMEA4473301, study PRJEB15554) | hydrothermal vent metagenome | biome: marine basaltic hydrothermal vent biome; feature: marine hydrothermal vent; material: water | place: Pacific Ocean | collected 2011-06-14/2011-07-23 | depth 1705 m | reverse complement strand
TAAATCAAGCCAGTGTGTATCCGAGAGAAGTACTTACAGTTGCATTGGAAAATAAGGCGGCTGCGGTGGTATTAGCGCATAATCACCCATCGGGCGACCCGACGCCATCGCAGGCGGATATTAATATTACGCATAAGATTAAGAAAGCATTGGCATTGATTGATGTGCGGGTGTTAGATCATATTGTGATTGGTGATGGTGGGCGATTTGAGAGTTTAGCACAACGAAAGGATTTATGATTAAGTGGTTAAAACGGTTGGCATTAATAGGCACAGTGGTTTTTGCAACTTATTTGTACCAACTAAATATTTTGGTGAATGACGAGTTTTCAAAGTCATTGAGTGCACAAAATTCTGATTTGCCTTATCAGCAGCACCCTAAGGCACTTGTTAATATGTTGTTGGTGACGGAGGACCAATTATTTTTTAAACATTATGGGGTGGATTTTGGGGAGATTGCGGTGGTGTTGCGGGATTATTATTTATATGATAAACCGATACGCGGGGCGAGTACGATTACACAGCAGTTGATTAAAAATACTTTGTTAACGCGTGAAAAAACGGTTGATAGAAAGGTTAAAGAAGCGTTGATGGCGCTTTTATTGGAGATGTCATTTGACAAGGAAATGATTTTAAATCGCTATATGAATAGTGTGTATTTGGGACAGTATGGCAGGCGAGAGGTGCGCGGATTTCAGCGGGCATCGCAGTTTTATTTTGATAAAAATCTTGCTGATTTGTCGCATGAAGGTTTGGCAACTCTGGTGGCATTATTGAAAGGGCCGAGTTATTATCACCCTGTTAGACATTCCGAGCGTTTGATAAAGCGTAGAAATTTGGTGCTACGCCTGTATCATAAGTATCAAAAAGTTATAAAATAGCATTATGCAAAATATACTCGCCATTGATACCTGCACCGAAGTGTGCTCTGTTAGTCTTTATACACAAGGGGAAATCATCTCGCGTTTTGTCCAAGATGTGGCAAAAAGTTCCAGTTTGGTATTGCCGTTATGTGACGAGGTCTTTGCACAGGCAGGTTTGTCGGTGGCAGATTTGGATGTGATTGTTTATACCCAAGGTCCAGGTGCATTTACAGGGGTGCGGATGTGTGTCAGTGTGGTGCAGGGAATGTCTTTGGCATATAATATTCCAACAATGGGTTTTTCAACACTAGAGGTGGTAGGCTTTGGGGCATCTCAAAAATACAAAACCGATAAAATCGCTGTGGCATTAGATGCACGGATGAGTGAGGTCTATTGGGGGGTGTATGAGCGAGGTATTTTGACGGATGAGCGGATTGCAAAACCTAATGAAGTCGATGTTTTGAGCGGTGATTTTATTGGCGTGGGAACGGGTTGGGGTGTTTATGAGAGTGAGCTGGTGAAGCAAACAGGTGTGAGTAGTTTTATTGCTGATTTTTATCCTAAATCTGAAAATTTGATTGCCTTATATGTAAGTAAAAAGTCAAGGGGTAATAATGAATTGCCACTGCCAACTTATTTACGCAACAATGTAGCACAAAAACCGTTAAAATAATTCAACTTAACTTTCAACTTTAAGAGACCTTTGCATAAATATGAATAATCATCAAAACGCCATCTTTCATCAATTTGAAAACTTTTTAAAAACACCCTTAGCCCTGCTAGGAGTGGATTTAAAAAATTCTAAAATTAATAAAATCTGTCATTTTGCTAATCATCCCTATTTATGCAAAGGTCTCTAAAATAAGCAGAAAACTTAATAAAGAGGTTTTGAATGGATAAAGATAACAAAAAATCCTTTATTATTATTGCAACGCTCATTTTTAATACGCTCATTGCTTTGCTGCTGTCAATGACAATGAAGCAAGTGCCGATTGGGGTGTTACTGTTTATTTCGCATAGTATTGGTTTGAGTATTATGGCGAGTAATTTGTTGATTGTGGGCGGGCAATATACGCAGTCTATTGGCAAAATTGTGGGTTATGGTTTGACTGGTTTTGTCGTGGGCACGGTGATTGCTTTTGGTGGTGTGCCGATATTGTTTGGCTTTGAATTGGATTATTCGCTGGTAATGATCGGTTTATTTTTTGGGGTGATTGGCTTGGTGCTTGCTTGGCTGTATTTGAATGGTTTGGAAAGTCAGGAAGCCCTGGATAAAATCAAACAAAAACTCAGCGGTAGCAACACCAAAAAATTGCTTTGGATTAAAGCCTCTGACGCCAAAGGCGTGGTATTTTTAGTGCATACCAAAGACATTAAATATTTTCAATCGCAGGATAAATACACCAATATTTACACCCAAGATGGCGAATATTTAATCAACACCAGTATCAAGCAATTATTAAAACAACTGGATAAAGATTATTTTTGGGGTATTCATCGCAGCACGATTGTGAATTTGAAATTCATCAGTAAAGTGTCAAAAAATGAAGCAGATAAATTAATGGTGTATTTAGAGGATGAGACGGCTTTATCGGTGAGTCGTAATTACGCCAGTTTGTTTAAAAAAATGTGATTTTATTTATTGCTAATACCATTACCCCAATCCAAAAGTAGAGATTGCAAAGATAGTGCTGCCTCCCGCCGAACCGATGGGTGGGACTAATATTTTTTGCAAACACAGACAGAGCAAGGGATAGCACTATCTTTGCAATTTCTACTTTTGGATTAGGGACCTTTGTCATTGTGTTATCCATCGTGTTTCGCATTCTAAACGACCATCGTCATTTAAAGTGTAATCATTAAAGCCAATGCGTTTTTCATCGGTAAATTGCACCGCTGTTGACGGACAGGCAATAATTTTTAAATCCTGTCTATTAAATTCTGCAGATTCGTGTGCATGACCAAATAATACCGCCCGTATTTTAGCGTGTTTGTCCAATACTGCCAATAAATCCTGCGGATTTTCTAATGATAGAGCATCGTCCCAAGTGCTATTCATCGGCACAATAGGGTGGTGCAACATCACGATAACAAAGTCGGCAGTTGACTGATTTAGCTGATCGTCCAATGCAAACAGTGCATTTTTGCTGAGATAACCACTGGTTTTGTTAGCCTGCACCGAATCAATGCTAATAATATCCCATTTACCTAAGGATATTTTTTTAAACAAACACTCTGAAAATAAAGTCATCAAATTGTCTGAGTCATGATTGCCTTTAATGACAAAAATATCACTTTGCACGGGGGTTAAAAGTTCTTTTAATTTTGCATAAGAGTCGGGCGTGCCATTGTGCGTCAAGTCGCCACTAATCAATAAAGCATCGCTTTTTATAGGGGTAATTTCATTGATAATGCGTGCTAAATTTTGGTGAGTATCAACCCCCATTGATTGTGGATTATCGTCAATATGACAATCACTGATTTGGATAAAATTAGGCGCCACGAATAAATTTAACCCGATGACTGACATTCGTTAATAATTCATAACTGATGGTATCGCTATATTTTGCCACGGTTTCCACTCGCAATTTTTCATCCCCCCATAAAATTGCAATATCACCAACCCCTACTTTTGTATCGTCAGCATCAGTGATATTCACAACAATCATATCCATAGAAACACGACCCACCAATGGATATAGCGCGCCATTAATCAAAACAGGCGTGCCATTTTTTGCGTGACGGGGGTAGCCATCGCCATAACCAATGCCAATGATGGCGATTCGGCTGGTTTTATCGGCAGTCCAAGTTGAGCCGTAGCCTACCGATTCACCTGCCTGAATAGTTTTAATCGACAGTATGGGTGCACAGAGTTGCATCACTGGTTGCAAGCCAAAATCATTGTTGGTAGCGGGTGAGGGCGACGCACCATAGAGCATAATGCCTGGACGCACAAAGTCAAAATGTGCCTGTGGATTAGATAAAATGCCCGCAGAATTTGCCATAGATCGGTTATTTTGATTGCCAGTTAGTTGTTCAAATACCTTGAGTTGCCTTTGATTTATCGGATTTTCAAATTCATCAGCACAAGCAAAATGACTCATTACGCATTCAATGCTAATCAATGCATTGGCTTTAAAATCAGTTAAACAATGCTGATATTCAGCAGCAGACAAACCCAATCGGTGCATACCTGTCTCTATTTTTAGCCAAACACTCAGTGCCTTGCTGCTATTATTGATAATGGGGATTTGTGATGAGTGATGCACGACAATTTGACACTCCAACGCAATCGCCTGTTGTAATGCTTCCTCAGAATAAACACCTGACAGCAAAAGAATAGGGCGTTTGGTCAATGACCGCAATTTTTGTGCTTCCGACAATTCACTGACTGCCAAAATATCGGCATTGTCAATCAACGGCATCAGTAAATCCAAATGATGCCCATAGCCATTTGCTTTCACCATTGCCACGATTTTTGCTAATGACTGATTTTTAACAACCGATAGATTATGTGTTAATGCCGATTGAGAAATAACGGCAACCACATCCATCTTTTAAAACGCCTCTGTTTCGAAATGAGGTGCACCATCCTCCTCAAAACTAGGCGCATTATGCATATCAGTGGCTTCTATCTGCCAATCTTCAGGTGCATATTGTGCCTGAGAATCATTTGCCAAGTTTTCAAAGCGGGTATATTGTCCAATCCACGCCAATTTAATATTCCCCGTTTCCCCGTTACGATGCTTGGCAATCATTAAATCTGCCTTGCCCACTTCTTCTGGATTAGAATAAGTTTCATCGTGATATTGCTCATCACGATAGACGAATGCGATAATGTCCGCATCTTGCTCAATGGCACCCGATTCACGCAAGTCAGACATTTGCGGCATACGCCCTTTGCCCGCCTTAGGGCGAGATTCAACCCCACGATTTAACTGCGATAGGGCAATCACTGGCACATTAATTTCTTTGGCAAGGGCTTTCAGCGAGCGAGAGATTTCCGAGATTTCTTGCACACGGTTTTCACTCTTGCCATGCACCGTCATCAGTTGCAGATAATCCACCATAATCAGCGACAAATCAGGATATTGTCTTTTGATACGACGCGCCTTTGCACGAATTTCTGTCGGGGTAATAGAAGGGGTTTCATCAATCAAAATATTATTTTTATCAATGGCAGTAATCGCATGACTAAAACTGCCCCAATCGGTTTCCGTCATCTCCCCTTTACGCATTTTTTTGCTGTCAATATGCCCAAAAGAAGAAATCATTCTTAAGGTCAATGCTTCAGTCGGCATTTCTAGTGAAAATACCAATACCGGTTTACTTTGCTCAATTGCCACATTGCCTACAATATTCATCGCAAATGCCGTTTTCCCCATTGAAGGACGACCCGCAACAATAATTAAATCCCCATTTTGCAAACCTGAAGTTTTTTCATCCAAATCAACAAACCCAGTTTCCAAGCCAGTTACCGAGCCTTTGGTTTCTGCCCACTCTTGCACTTGATTAGCAATATCTTTGGTAATGGTTTTAAGATTAACCACATCTTGTTTACCACGGGTAATTTGCTCCGCAATTTCAAATATTTTTCGCTCAGACAAATCAATCAATTCTTGCATTTCAATGTCTTTCGGACGATAAGCAGAATCCGCAATTTCTTGACTGACTACAATCAACTGACGATACACCGACAATTCACGCACATGCTGAGCATAAGTTTTTACATTGGTAATGCTCGGTGTGCTTTCAGCGATTTGTGCCAAATACTCAAAACCCCCTACAGATTCTTCATCCCCTGTTTTTTTCAATCGCTCTTTAACCGTCAAAATATCCGCAGGGTCGCCGTGCTCTAATAGCATATGGATTGCATCAAAAATAATGCGGTGCGTAGGTCGGTAAAAATCCTCTGCCGTCAGGACATCTGCCACCTCATCCCACGCCTCATTATGCATCAGCAAACCACCAAGCACAGATTGTTCTGATTCTAGGGAATTGGGTGGAATTTTAATATTTTCAATGTCCATAATTTAAAAAAATGCGTGATAAAAAACTTTTAGCAAAATTTTTAATTTTAACTTAAAACCCTAATCCAAAAGTAGAAATTGCAAAGATAGTGCTATCCCTTGCTCTGTCTGTGTTTGCAAAAAATATTATACCATTTATAAAAACTAATGATACTAAAAACGAGCGGATAATTGTTTGTTTTAGAGGGCTTAAAAAATCAAGGATACTTATTACTATCCTTGATTTTTTAAGCCCTCTAAAACGGACAATAATTCGTGCTTTTAGTGGCATTAGTTTTTATAAATGGTATTACTAGTTTGCTAGTAAATAACGCGTTAACACAATGCCTATGGCTACTGCGGATAGAGATAGGGTGATATTTAATAAAATATTAAGGCTGGCTTGTGTGTAATGCCCCATGCTGAGCATTTCAACTGATTCCCATGAGAGGGTTGACATGGTGGTTAGGGAACCGGTGAAACCGATTAAGAGTAATAAACGGTAGGCTTCGTTTAGTAGGGCTTTTTCTAGCACAATGACTACTAATATGCCTGCTAAGAATGAGCCGAAAACATTGACGATTAGGGTGCCGTAGGGGAAGGAGTGTCCGAGAATTGAATGTACCAATAGGGTTAAGTAATAACGCATGCTGGCACCGATAGTGGCACCGATACCGATGGCTAGTATGGTTGGGAAAAAAGTCATTTATTACCCCTAAGTTGTTTTAATTTTTGACTGATTTTGATTTCTAAGCCGCTGTTAACGGGCTGATAATAGATTTGTTCACCTAGTGCGGTGGGGAAGTAGGTTTGTCCTGTGGCGAATGCGTTTGGCTCAGAATGTGCGTAGCGGTAGCCTTTGCCACAGCCTAATTCATGCATTAATGGGGTGGGGGCGTTGCATAA
>FPIA01000134.1_pt1 | contig 6895 bp, 8 predicted proteins | sample 1057361 | NCBI WGS metagenome assembly FPIA01 (sample SAMEA4473301, study PRJEB15554) | hydrothermal vent metagenome | biome: marine basaltic hydrothermal vent biome; feature: marine hydrothermal vent; material: water | place: Pacific Ocean | collected 2011-06-14/2011-07-23 | depth 1705 m | reverse complement strand
ATATTAGTCCCACCCATCGGTTCGGCGGCTATTTTTTGTAAATGCAGACGGAGTAAGGGATAGTGCTAGGTTTGTGATTTCTATTTTTGGATTAGGGATTAGTGCTTTTGTATCATTACTTTTTATAAATGGTATAATACCATTTATAAAAAATAATGGCACTAAAACGAACAAGAGTCAGTACTTTTGTCCGATTATTTTTTAAAAATGATATAACTCTCTATATTTATACAAAGGTCTCGGAAGTATAGTGATAAAATCAGCATTTACTAACCACACCATTATTATGTCCACACAACACGCACTTACCGTTACCAATATTAGCAAATCTTATGCGGGCAGAACGGTTGTTTCGGATGTTTCATTTTCGGTGCGTAGCGGTGAAGTAGTGGGGTTATTAGGACCCAATGGTGCAGGTAAAACCACCTGTTTTTATATTGCTTGTGGACTGGTTAAATCGGATTTAGGCAAGGTAATACTGAACAATCAGCGGATTGAACATCTACCAATGCACAAACGCGCCAAATTAGGACTGGGTTATTTGCCACAAGAACCCTCTATTTTTAGAAAATTATCAGCTGAAAACAATATTATGGCAGTTTTGGAACTGAATAATAATTTGGATACCGAGGCTAGAAAAAACAGTTTAGAAGATTTATTAAATGAATTTAATATCCAACACATCCGTAAATTAGAGGGTTTAAGCCTATCAGGTGGCGAAAGACGCCGTGTTGAAATTGCCAGAGCCTTAGCAATGAATCCAAAGTTTATTTTATTAGACGAGCCATTTGCAGGTGTTGACCCAATTTCTGTCGGTGACATACAACAGATTATTTATCAGTTGAAAGACAAAGGCATCGGCGTGCTGATCACCGACCACAATTACCGTGAAATGTTAGACACTTGCGACCATTCTTATGTCCTGCATAACGGCACCATTATCGCCGAGGGCGACAAAGAACAAATTTTGAGTAATGACAGAGTGCGTGAAGTTTATCTGGGTGAACATGGCTAAATTTATTACATTAGGCATAGAAAGTTCATGTGATGAAACGGGTATCGGCCTGTATTCAGAACAAGAAAGACTGATTGCACATCAATTATTTTCCCAAGTTGAAATCCACGCAGAATACGGCGGTGTCGTGCCAGAATTAGCCTCTCGTGACCACATACAACGCGTTTTACCCCTGATTAAAGCCGTGCTTAAAACAGCAAACCGACAACTCACCGATATTGATGGCATTGCCTACACAGCAGGCCCAGGCTTGGCAGGGGCGTTGCTGGTAGGCAGTGCAGTAGCAAAATCTTTGGCGTGGAGCCTCAAAATCCCCGCACTCGGCGTGCATCATATGGAAGGACATTTACTCGCCCCCCTATTAGAAGAAAATCAGCCTAAATTTCCTTTTGTAGCATTATTAGTATCAGGCGGACACACGATGTTAGTCGATGTCCAAGCCATAGGGCAATACAAAATATTAGGCGAATCTTTAGACGATGCCGTGGGCGAAGCCTTTGACAAAACGGCCAAAATTTTAGGCTTAGGTTACCCTGGAGGCCCAGCCTTAGCAACCCTTGCCAAACAAGGCACCGAAGGTGTTTTCAAATTCCCCAGACCCATGATAGACAGACCCGGATTAGACTTCAGTTTCAGCGGACTAAAAACCTTTGCCCGCAACACCTTTGCCAACCACCCAACACAAAAAGCCAATATCGCCAAAGCCTTTGAAGTAGCAGCCACACAAACCCTAATGATTAAATGCCGCCGTGCCTTAGACCAAACAGGACGTAAAACTTTGGTAGTCGCAGGCGGCGTCAGTGCCAATACCGCATTGCGTCAGGAGTTAGATGCAATGGGCAAAAAACTCAATGCAGAAGTATTCTACCCTCGCCAAGAATTTTGCACCGACAACGGTGCAATGATTGCCCTCGCTGGACACCTAAGACTGGTTAAAGGACAAATCACAAGTGGCAATGAAATTGTCATTAATCCAAGATGGAGTTTAGAGGCATTGGAGGCAATATGAGTAGATTTGCTAAAACAGATAAATTAAACTTTATAAAACAAAAATTAACAGGGTTTATCACCCATTCGGAGAATAAATAATGAAAAATGAGATCATTCAATCTTTTGCTGATAACTTCGATACCCATTCGCAAACCACCGATAGCGGTATAGAATTTTGGTTTGCACGAGATTTGCAACATTTATTGGAATACAGTAAATGGGATAACTTCCAAAATGTTTTATTAAAAGCAAAAACCGCCTGTGAAGTCTCAGGACATCAAATTTCAGACCATTTTCCCGGGGTCAGGAAAATGGTTAATATTGGTTCAGGCACACAAAAAGAAATCATTGATTTTATGCTAACCAGATACGCCTGTTATTTAATTGCCCAAAATGGCGACCCAAGGAAAGAAACCATTGCCTTTGCCCAAACCTATTTTGCAATGCAAACTCGAAAATTAGAACTTATCCAAGAGCAAATACATGGCTTAGAAAGATTACAGGCAAGACAAAAATTAACTCACTCAGAAAAAGAACTGTCAGGATTAATTTTCAAACACACACAAAATGATAGAAATTTTGGCTTTATCCGCTCAAAAGGAGATAAGGCATTATTTGGCGGCAAAACCACTAAAGAAATGAAGCAAAAAATGCAAATGCCAGACAAAAGAGCATTAGCAGATTTCCTACCTGCCATTACTATCAAAGCGAAAGACTTTGCAACAGAAATTACTGTGTTTAACACTAAAGAACATCGGTTAATTACTGAAAATGATATTACCCAAGAGCACATTAAAAACAATCAAAGCGTTAGGGAAATTTTATTAAATCGAGGAATCAAGCCTGAAGATTTACCCGCAGAAGAAGATATTAAAAAACTAGAACGCAGACTGAAATCAATGAATAAGAAAATTGCCAAAAACCCCGATGTTTTGGGTAACAATGACGATTGACAAATACAAAAAATTTAAGAGAATCTTCAAAGCCAGAACTTATAAAATACGACAAACAACAAAAAAAGGTAAAAAAATGATAATAATCCCAGCAATAGATTTAAAAAACGGTCAATGTGTCAGGTTACGCCAAGGGCTAATGGAAGAGACCACAGTATTTTCTGATAGTCCAGTAGAAATGGCAGAACAATGGGTATCACAGGGCGCTAAACGGTTGCATTTGGTGGATCTCAATGGTGCATTTGAGGGAAAGCCGATGAATGCGGCGAGTGTTACGCAGATTACTCAAGCGTTTCCTGATTTGCCAGTGCAGATTGGGGGCGGGATTCGGACGATGGAGATTGCGAATGCTTATGTTGAGGCGGGGATTAGTTATTTGATTATTGGGACGATGGCAGTAACGCATCCTGAGTTTGTCACAGAATTATGTGGTGAATTTCCGGGTAAGATTATTGTGGGTTTGGATGCAAATAATGGTTTGGTGGCAACCGAGGGCTGGGCAAAGCAGACGAATTTAAATGTAGTGGATTTGTCAAAAAAGTTCGAGCAAGACGGAGTCAGCTCAATTGTTTACACCGATATTGCCCGCGATGGAATGATGCAAGGCGTGAATGTTGAAGCCACAGCAAGTCTTGCCAAACAAACCTCAGTGCCAATTATTGCGTCAGGAGGAATTACCAATCTACAAGATATTGCCAAATTGTTGGCAGAGCAACAGCACGGGATTATGGGGGCGATTACGGGGCGGGCGATTTACGAAGGCACGCTGGATTTTAAAGAGGCACAGGATTTGTGTGATGCTAAATAATGTTAATTGAAGTCGCTTACGCTTTAGAAACCAAACAAACGCTACTCACCTTAGAAGTAGGAAAAGGCACAACACTTAAACAAGCAATTGAAGTATCAGGTATTTTAGACACTTATCCACAAATTGATTTATCCAAAGACAAAACAGGTATTTTCGGTAAAATTGCTAAATTAGAAACAATCCTGCGTGAAAAAGACCGTGTAGAAATTTACCGCCCCCTAATTGCCGACCCAAAAAAAGTGCGTAAAGAGCGCGCAGCACAAGGTAAAAAGATGAGAAACACACAAGCCCACCAACAATAAGTTCCAACCCTTTCAATCCAAAAAATAGAAATCACAAATCCACTCCCCATGAACGAAGCCATCTCTTTTACAAACACAGACAGAGGTAAGAAACACTATTTTCGCAATCCCTACTTTTGGATTAGGGAAATAGGTATAATTGCATCTTTGTGATTTTTACCGTCAACCCGACAGAAAAAATCAAAAGTTGAGTTGGACGCCCATTCGCTGGACACCCAATTTATTTTAAATTATCACACAACTTGACATATTAGTCAGGGTGCCCTTTGAGAAAGAAGGGTTGGCTAGTAGAAGTTGTGGAAGGAAGGGAAATGTTTCCCTTTGTAACCCCTAGGAGAAATAGTATGGCAAAAGCAACTATGAAAAAAATGTTAGAAGCCGGTGTTCATTTTGGTCACCGTAGTAGATTTTGGCACCCAAAGATGGAGCGCTACATTTACGGCACTCGTAACGGTGTTCATATCATCAATTTAGAAAAATCACTACCCATGTTTAACGATGTGCTTAATTTCGCATCAAAAACAGCGTCACAAGGTGGTTCAATCTTGTTTGTTGGCACCAAGCGTGCAGCCACTGACATCATGAAAGAAGAAGCAATCCGTTGTGGTATGCCTTATGTCAATCACCGTTGGTTAGGCGGTATGATGACAAACTACAAAACCATTAAAGCCTCAATCAAACGCTTAAAAGACCTGGAATTCTTAGCGGAAGAAAACTTCACTCAATTCGGTAAAAAAGAAGCCTTAATGATGACCCGCGAAATGGAAAAATTAGAACGAAGCCTAGGCGGCATTAAAGATTTAGGCGGCATCCCTGATGTGGTTTTCGTTGTTGATATTGGTCATGAAAAGAACGCCATTAAAGAAGCCCAAAAACTCAGTTTGCCAGTCATCGGCATCGTGGACACAAACCATAACCCAGAAGGCATCGACTATGTCATTCCAGGCAACGACGACTCCATTAGAGCAATCGGTTTTTACGCAAGAGAAATTGCAAACGCAGTTTTAGAAGCAAAAGCATCGATGCCCACAAAAAGAACAGAAAAGAAAGTGGCTAAAAAAGTGGTCAAAGTTGCTCATTCTAAAGCGGCACCTGTAAAAGAAACCAAAGCAATCCCTGCTGAAAAGCCAGTTACTAAAGAAACACCAGTCAAGAATCCCGATATTAAAGAGCCTGACACTAAAGAAGCTGATACTAAAGATTCAGTCGTCAAGGGAATCGAAACGGATAAGTTAAGTAAGACAACATTGAACACAATGAAAAAAGCCGACTTAGTTGACCACGCTAACAAAGCAGGTATTGAAGTCAATGAGGGCGACACTAAAGGCACAATAATTGAAAAAATTCTTGCGTAAAGCAACAACATAAATTAGGAGATTACTATGGCTATTACAGCATCAATGGTTAAAGAATTAAGAGAAAGAACAGCGGCAGGTATGATGGACTGCAAAAAAGCATTGGCTGAAACCAATGGCGATATGGAAGCAGCAATCGACTTGATGCGCACCTCAGGTGCAGCTAAAGCAGCTAAGAAATCAGGTCGCATCGCCGCCGAAGGCTTGGTAAAAGTGAATGTTACTGACGATGGCAAAACTGCCACCATCCTAGAAGTCAATTCCGAAACAGACTTCGTTACTAAAGGCGATACTTTCATCGGTTTTGTTGATACCTTAGGTGCATTAGCCCTTAAAACCACCCCCGCTGACATCGATGTATTCCTAACAGAAACAATGGAAAACGGCGACTCACTAGAAAAAGCACGCCAAGACATCGTTGCCAGCACAGGTGAAAATGTAACAATCCGTCGTGTAAAAACGGTTGCTGTCAGCGACAATGGTGTTATCGGTGTTTATAAGCATGGCGAACGCATCGCCGTATTAACCGTCCTAGAAGGTGGCGACGAAACCTTAGCCAAAGACATCGCTATGCACATCGCCGCCTCTAAGCCCGAATGCATCTCCGAAGCAGAGCTATCTGCCGATCTGTTGGAAAGAGAAAAAGCCATTTTCGTTGAACAAGCAAGAGAATCTGGAAAACCAGAAGAAATCATTGAAAAAATGATTGTCGGTCGTATGAAAAAATTCATTAATGAAGTAACACTCTCTGGTCAACCCTTTGTTAAAGACCCAGACACAACCGTAGCCGCATTGCTTAAATCAAACAACGCCACCATCAAATCATTCGTTCGTTTTGAAGTCGGCGAAGGCATTGAAAAGAAAGAAGAAAACTTTGCTGATGAAGTCATGGCACAAGTCAAAGGCTAAAGGTGAATACCCATAGATTCTAATTTTTAAATAGGAGGAGGCTGTAAAGACCTCAAAATAACATATGCTTAAATTAACCGCTCTATTATTATTCACCCTCACTCTTTCCAGTTGTTTTCTCACGAAAGTAGTTACTGTCCCATTACGAGTAGGCGGTGCAGTAATATCCGTTATCCCCGTCATTGGCGACCCAGTCGATAGCGCCCTCGACTCTGTGGCAGATGTTGTTGATGATGTCCCTATTTAAAGAGAGGGTGTTTTGCATTGTTTATTATTACACTCCACCAATAATCAAATAAATGAAGGCTTTGGTAGTGGGGCTTTAAGTTTGTTACTTTTTTCTATAAGGGCGACACCCACTCAAACTAACCCATTGAAAAATCCCCCGTCCTCAAAACTTTTTTAAACATCCACGACGCTAATTTAAACCAACTGATGGAAAAATTACTCCTCCTTGTTAGTTTTTTAAACAGGGCTATTATTTTTTAAACAAGGCGGTCAGTTCTATTAACAAGGCGGTTAGTTTTTTAAACAAGGAGAAAACTTTTTTATTCAAACATCGC
>FPIA01000032.1_pt1 | contig 6917 bp, 5 predicted proteins | sample 1057361 | NCBI WGS metagenome assembly FPIA01 (sample SAMEA4473301, study PRJEB15554) | hydrothermal vent metagenome | biome: marine basaltic hydrothermal vent biome; feature: marine hydrothermal vent; material: water | place: Pacific Ocean | collected 2011-06-14/2011-07-23 | depth 1705 m | reverse complement strand
AGTTTTGACCTGTGGACTTCGTCTCCACCAATAAAACACCTGCCCAAAGTAAATCAATGCTTTTAACGCCTTTATCATCCGTGCAAACGGGTCTTTCAAAAATAGCAACACGGCGATGATGAATGCCAAATATATCAAAAAAAATCATTTAGAAAAGACTGTGACTCTGCACTTTCTTTGATGGCATTTGCATACTCAATGTGTGGGCTTTGTTTCCAGTGTTTCGTAAAGATTGAATCATAATGATTGGTAATTATTATACTATGACTCAAAAGATGTGTTAATCTCATCAAACCCAAACCCCCTAGATTGCAAAAATCGCTGTTGTTTGGCTTTTTCCTTATAGTTACTGGGAGCTTCTTCCCCATATTTTGACACCCTAACATCTTTTGCCAAGGCAAAAAAATCATACTCAGACAAATCAAACTGCTCAATACCTCGCTGTTTCAAATCAATACTTATCTTGATTGAGCCTTTACCTTGATTAAAACGCATTTGTATAAATTCACTGGTAAAGCGTTCATCAGATTGATAATTCTCCGCCTTGAGTTTCTCCAACGCTGGCGTTACTTCATCATCCTCGTAATGCTGAATCAGTTTTTTATAAAGTTCCAAATAAGAGTGCTCGCGTTTTGCGAGCATTCCCATGGCACTATTGTAAGCAGCGTTATTCAGCGCCTTTGCCTTTAGACTTGGGTTTGGGCTTGGCTTTCACTTCTTCCTCATCTGAACCCAAAACAATGGCTTTAATTTTGACCTCCAAATCGGCACACATTTCTGGGTGCTCTTTCAAATAATCGCGTGCTTTATCTTTGCCTTGTCCAATTCTTTCAGTGCCAATACTATACCAAGCACCTGCTTTATCCACCAAGTTATGCTGCACACCCAAATCAATAATTTCACTCTCACGAGAAATACCCTCGTTATAAAGAATTTGGAATTCTGCCTGCTTAAACGGCGGCGCTACTTTGTTTTTCAAAACCTTAACACGCGTTTCATTACCTAAAATCTCATCCCCCTTTTTAATCGCACCAATACGGCGAATATCCAAACGCACCGAAGCGTAGAATTTCAAAGCATTACCCCCCGTTGTGGTTTCAGGATTACCGAACATCACCCCAATTTTCATTCTCAATTGGTTGATAAAAATAACCATCGTATTAGTTTTCTTGATATTAGCAGTCAATTTTCTCAACGCTTGCGACATCAAACGCGCCTGTAGCCCCATATGTGATGCACCCATTTCACCTTCAATTTCCGCTTTTGGTGTCAATGCTGCCACCGAATCTATCACCACAATATCAACACTACCCGAACGCACCAACATATCCGTAATCTCTAACGCTTGCTCACCCGTATCAGGCTGAGAAATCAATAAATCATCGGTATTAACCCCCAATCTTCTTGCATATTGTGGATCCAAAGCATGTTCTGCGTCAATAAATGCCGCCGTGCCACCGGTTTTTTGCATTTCAGCAATCACATGCAAAGTTAAAGTCGTCTTCCCCGAAGACTCAGGACCATAAATTTCAATCACCCGCCCTTTTGGCAAACCACCGATACCCAATGCAATATCCAAACTCAAACTACCCGTAGAAACCGCCTCAATATCTGAATTTGCCTCCTCGTCGCCGAGAAACATCACCGACCCCTTCCCAAATTGTTTGTCGATCTGTGCCAATGCTGATTTTAAAGCTTGTTTCTTCTGTTCGTCCATTAAGGTTTCTCCTTAGGTAAAATAAGGGCTTAATTTTACGAGCAATTGAACACGCTATGGCAACTTTTTCAACAAATGATACGCAATTTATGTCTCTAGCACTCAAACTTGCCCGCAAAGGACAATACGGCGTCCAATCCAACCCAATGGTCGGCTGTGTGATTGTCAAAAACAACAAAACCCTTGCCACAGGCTATCATCAAACTTTTGGCGAAGCCCACGCAGAAATCAACGCCTTAACAAAAATCAACCACCAAGCCAACGATGCCACCCTATATGTTACTTTGGAACCCTGTGCCCATCAAGGCAAAACCCCCCCCTGCACACAAGCGATTATTAATGCCGGCATTAAAACCGTGATTATTGCCACACTCGACCCCAATCCTCTAGTCAGCGGCAAAGGCGTAACAATGTTAAAAAACGCAGGCATCATCATTAAAATCGGACTACTTGAAGACCAAGCCAAACAACTCAATCGTGCCTATATCAAACGAATGCAAACCAATCTACCCTTTGTAACCTGCAAAATTGCCATGAGTTTAGACGGAAAAATAGCCATGGCATCAGGCGAAAGTAAATGGATTACAAGCGAAGCAGCAAGACTGGATGTGCAAAAATTGCGCGCCAAACATCAAGCCATTATGACCGGTTCTGGCACCATATTAGCCGACAACCCCTCAATGACTGTGCGTCTTGACCAATACAAAAATTCACCACTGCGCGTGGTAATAGACGGCAAAAATCAAATCACCAACACCACACTCAACATATTTTCAAATGATGCCAACACCTCTATTTTTAACCCCAAAAACACACCACTCAATAAAACAGGAAAGTTAGCGTTAAGCAATGTCTTATCACAACTAGCCACACAAAACATCAACAGTGTCCTACTCGAAGCAGGGCCTGGACTAATAAGCGCCATGATAAAAGCAAAATTAATCGACGAATTTATCCTCTACACAGCCCCCATATTAATGGGCAACAATGCCATTTCCATGACCAACCTCCCCATTCAAACCATGGACAAACACCTAGCATTATCAATCAACGACATTAGAATGATCGGCAATGACATTAAAATAACAGCAACCCTCAAATGAACACACTAACCAATAAAAACATCCTTCTAGGCGTGAGCGGCTCAATTGCCGCCTACAAAGCCCCCGATATTATTCGCCGTTTGCAAGATTTAGGTGCCCAAGTGCGTGTGATTTTAACCCAAGGCGGCGCACAATTTATAACCGAATTATCCCTACAAGTAACCTCTAAAAACAAAGTCCACCACAATTTATGGGACAAAGAAGCCGAATTATCAATGGGACACATTGAACTGGCAAAATGGGCAGATGCCATCCTAATTGCACCCGCCAGCGCCAACACAATTGCCAACCTAACCTCAGGCACAGCCATCGATTTACTCAACAGCGTTGTCCTAGCAAGCCACTGCCCAACCCTTATCGCCCCCGCAATGAACCAACAAATGTATGCCGCCGCCAGCGTCCAAGCCAACTTAAAAACACTACTTAAACGCCAAATAACCCTCATCCACCCCGACAATGGCAAACAAGCCTGTGGCGATACTGGCATAGGTCGCCTCGCTCAACCCGTGCAAATCGCACAACAAGTTGGCGCACTCTTCAACACCACCAAACTCAGCGGCAAAAAAGTACTCATTACCCTAGGTGCAACCATTGAAGCAATCGACCCAGTTCGCTTTCTATCCAATCATTCCAGTGGCAAAATGGGTGCCGCACTCGCCGACGCCTGCATTGAAGCAGGTGCAAAAGTTACCCTAATTCACGGCAATATCAGCGTCAATCTCAACCCAAAAGCCACCATAATTTCAAGCGTAAGTGCCGAACAAATGTATCAATCGGTCATGCACAATATTACCAAACAAGACATTTTTATTGCCTGTGCAGCAGTAAGCGATTACTACATCAAAAACACAGCAAAAAACAAAATCAAAAAATCAAATGAAACCCTCATTTTGACACTCACCCCCACCAAAGACATTTTAAAAGAAGTCTCCCAATTAACACAAAAACCCCTCTGCATCGGCTTTGCCGCAGAAACCCAAAATTTAACTGAAAACGCCAAAAACAAACTAAAAAACAAAGGCTGCGATGCCATTATTCTAAACGATGTCTCCCAACACGATTTTGGCTTCAAAAGCGATGAAAATGAAGTACTATTTTTAACCCCCAAAAATAGCCAAAAAATCGAAAAAACCAGCAAACAAAAAATCGCCCGAAAAATTGTCAACCTACTAACTGAAAATTTTTTATAGCCACGCTAAAACCTTGTTAAATCAATACTCAATAGAGTTACCCACAAAACTGTGGATAACTCTGTGAATATCTTCTTTAAAAGGGTAAAAAATGTTGTTAGATTGCGATTTATTATGGTTTTGAATAAAAACTAATCATATATTTTTTATCGTTAAAAATCAATTACTTATAAAAAAAAGAAAAAAGCAATATTGTTGACCAAAGTGGCAACTTAACTTGTATTTCATTATGGGGGAAAACTTTTACTGTTTCACGCATTAAATCAAGTGTTTCACAGATTATTAACCCCTTTAATTTTATCGACACTTGCCCTAGCTATTCTTTTATTTTACTACCCCTATTTTTGTTAATTTACCTCTTCAATTCCCCATTTAAAATCCAACAGTTTTCACTCAAAATACACCCTCAATAACGGATGCAAAATGGCTAGCAATTTGGATGTTATTTTTAATCATTTTAATGAATTTTAAACACCATAAAATGCAGTTTAATACCATGTAAGAAATATTTTAACTTAAATATTGTATATCAAGTAAAATTCTAAACCAATGAAGTTGTAAAAATACAACACCTTTATAGGGTTTTATTTTTAATATCGGAATATAGGGAAATATGTCCTTATAATAATAATAGTTGTGCCCATCAAAAGATTAATGGACTCATCTGAACAAAGGCAGGAATAATTCATACATGAGAACGGTTGCTTTAAATTACTTACAAACTGCACTTGACAATCCTCAAGCAAACTTTAGGGATGGTCAATGGGATAGTATTGAACGTCTTTTAGATCATAGAAGAATGCTTGTCGTCCAGCGTACTGGCTGGGGGAAAAGTATGGTTTATTTTTTAGCGACAAAGCTTATTAGAGAGTCTGGTTCAGGGCTAACCTTATTAATTTCTCCACTATTATCGTTAATGCGAAATCAGCTTGAAGCGGCTAGTCGAATTGGTATTACAGCTAGGACAATAAACAGTGCCAATACTGATGAATGGAATCGAATTCAGAATGAGCTGGCTGCTGATAGTGTAGATGTATTACTGATTTCCCCTGAACGCCTTGCAAATGATTCCTTCCGGCAGGATGTTCTTTCTGCTATTGCAGAAAAAATTGGGCTTTTTGTGATTGATGAGGCTCACTGTATCTCAGACTGGGGACATGATTTTAGGCCAGATTACAGACGTATCGTTCGTGTGCTTCAGGCTATTCCTCCAAATGTTCCAGTTTTAGCAACAACGGCAACAGCCAATAATAGGGTTGTAAATGATGTTATGTTGCAACTGGGTAATGACATTGAATTGATCAGGGGGTCTTTGGTCAGAGAAAGCCTCAAGCTACAAAATATAAACATGCCTAGCCCCGGAGCAAGAATGGCTTGGTTGGCACAGACTATTCCGAATCTTCTAGGTAGTGGAATAATCTATACCCTGACTCAGCGTGATTCGGAGCGAGTCACCGAATGGCTCCAAGTTAACGAAATTAATGCAAAAGCCTACCACGCTGGCATTCCAAGCCATGAGGACGGCACTTCAGTTAAAGAGGGATTGGAACAACAGCTGCTTAATAATGAAATAAAAGTTCTAGTTGCTACCGTTGCATTGGGAATGGGCTTTGATAAACCTGACTTGGGATTTGTAATTCATTTTCAAAGACCTGCTTCTGTGGTTCATTACTATCAACAGGTTGGTCGTGCTGGTCGTGCCGTTGAAGAGGCATACGGAATTCTGCTTTGTGGTGAAGAGGATGATCATATTGCAGACTTCTTCATCTGTAGTGCCTTCCCCCCTCAACAGCATATCACCGCTATTCTTGAGGTGCTTGATAACGCGGATGATGGTTTATCTGTACCATCAATGCAGCGTACTATAAATATTAGAAAGTCACAAATAGACAAAACAATCAAATACCTGACCGTAGAATCTCCCTCTCCAATTGCAAAAGTTGGTTCCAAATGGCATGTGACAGCCTCAGCAGCTAACTACGAAATCGATCAAGAGTATGTAAATGAAATTACCCAGATTCGGAGACAAGAACAGAGGCAGATGCAAGAATATATGGGATATAAGGGTTGCTTGATGGCATTCCTTCAAAGTGCGCTGGATGATCTAAGCTCACAAAACTGCGGTAAATGTAAAAACTGTAATCCTGATCTCCTTCTGCCTGAGCAATACGACGACAAATTAGCAAATCGAGCAGCACTTTTTCTTCGAAGGAGTTATCAACCAATCGAACCTCGTAAGCAATGGCCTGTAAAGGGTATGTTCACATATCATCCATTTGAAAAAAGAAATATCCCTACAGAATTGCAAGCATCTGAAGGCCGCGCCCTAAGTTTGTGGCGTGATGCGGGGTGGGGACAACTTGTTGCTTCAGGTAAATATCAAACTAACCGTTTTTCAGATGAGCTTGTAACGGCGTGTGTTGAAATGATTGCAGAATGGAATCCTATCCCTACGCCTGAATGGGTAACCTGCATCCCGTCACTTAACCATCCTGAGTTAGTTCCTGATTTCGCAAAACGATTGGCGATAGCTCTTAACCTGCCATTCATTTCTTGCGTGGAAAAAGTAAGGCAAAATAGTCAACAGAAAACTATGGAAAATAGCTTTCAGCAGGCACAAAATTTAGATGGTGTTTTCAGAATTAATCTTGATCATAAAGAGTATAATCCATGCCTGTTAATTGATGACATGGTTGATTCTCGGTGGACTTTTACTGTTGCATCTGCTTTGTTATGTCAAGTAGGTTGCACGGCAGTTTATCCTTTAGCACTAGCACTTAATACCATTTATAAAAACTAATGACACTAAAAGCACGAATTATTGTCCGTTTTAAAGGGCTTAAAAAATCAAGGATAGCAATAAGTATCCTTGATTTTTTAAGCCCTCTAAAACAAACAATTATCCGC
>FPIA01000081.1_pt1 | contig 6929 bp, 2 predicted proteins | sample 1057361 | NCBI WGS metagenome assembly FPIA01 (sample SAMEA4473301, study PRJEB15554) | hydrothermal vent metagenome | biome: marine basaltic hydrothermal vent biome; feature: marine hydrothermal vent; material: water | place: Pacific Ocean | collected 2011-06-14/2011-07-23 | depth 1705 m | reverse complement strand
TATCAATGGGACCTGCTTTGGTTGTCACATAGAACTGGTGAAGGGAAAGCTTGCTAGTACGAGTATCAGCCGCTTGGTCATCTCCACGAGCACTAGCAACTACTGTTGTATCACCTGATGTACCTTTGACATTGATGTTAACACGCTTAGTGTTTGCAGTCATTGAACCCATTCCGATTGCTTTATCAGCGTAAGAGAAATATGCATCACCTGTGATAGAAATATCAGCCATAGAAACTGATGTCATTGTTGCAGCAACGGCTGCAATCATAATTTTTTTCATTATATTATCCTTTTGTTATTAAAAAAAATATCCCTCGCAAAGTTGCGTAAGATGTGGTTATTATAATTACTTGTTTTTAAATGTCAACAATTTTTTGCAAAAAAGAGACAAATAATTCATTTTTTACTACAAAAAGGCAAATAACGCACTTGTTTTTTACGCTAGTTTGACCTATTACAATAAGTAGATGCAGTAAAATCTTAGACTATTATCAATTTAAGGACTGTAATTATGCAAAAAATGCAAAAAGAAATTATTTCAACCAACAAAGCACCGCAAGCGATTGGCACTTATTCACAGGCAGTGGCAGTAACAGGTGGAACGACGGTTTATTTATCGGGGCAAATTCCTTTGATACCTGAAACGATGGCAATGGTTGAGGGCGATATTAGCGCGCAAATTCATCAGGTGTTTAAAAATTTAACGGCGGTGTGTGAAGCGGCGGGTGGTGATTTGAATGATATTGTAAAACTCAATATTTTCTTAATTGATTTGCAGCATTTCCCTGTGGTTAATGAGATTATGGCACAGTATTTTTCTCAGCCTTATCCAGCACGGGCAGCGGTCGGGGTTAACGCCTTGCCTAAGGATGCGCAAGTGGAAATGGATGCTGTTTTCGTCAAATAGTCATGCACGAATTATCGGATTCAATTATTGCCATTCACGGATTGGGTGTTAAAGCGCAAGACAAGTTGAATGCGATTGGTATTTATAATTTGGAGCATTTGTTGTTTCATTTACCGTTACGGTATCAAAATAAAACCCAATTTACAGCGCTCAATAAAGCCTGTGTCGGCACGGAGATTTTGGTGCAACTGACGATTGAGAATGTGGAAACTGTGTCAACAACACGCACTCAGCAAATGGTTTGCCATCTGACTGATGCAACAGGTCGGTATTTGTTGTTGCGTTTTTTTCATTTTAATCAATATCAAAAACAACAATGGGTGCGTGGTAATATTGTTCAGTGTTTTGGCGAGGTGAAAATCGGTCAAGAGGGTTTGGAAATGCACCATCCTGAATATCGATTGATTTCCAAGGGGCAAGCTTCATTGCTGGAAAAAACCCTCAGTCCGATTTATCCGTTAACGGGGAATATTCACCAGCCACAGATGAAAAAGTGGGTGGCAGTGGCAATGGAGGCTTTGCAAAAATCGCCTTTATTGGATAATTTTGAACAATTATCGGATTCTATGCCGTCGCTAAAACAGGCGTTGGCAATATTACATCATCCGCAAGAGGGGGAAAACTTAGTAGAAATTGCTGAATTTAAACACATTGCACAGCAACGATTAATTATTGAGGAACTTTGTGCACAACAACTCAGTTTGTTGAAACTCAAAAAACAACGCAAACGCAAAACTGCCAATCTGTTTGTTATTAAAAACACACTGCCTCATCAGCTACATCAACATTTAGGCTTTACATTAACTAAGGCACAACAACGCAGTATTACAGAAATTAATAGGGATTTATCGTCCAATCATCCGATGTTGCGATTATTGCAAGGGGATGTTGGTTCGGGAAAAACCATTGTGGCAGTTTTTGCGTGTTTACAGGCGGTTGAGAATGGGTTTCAGGCGGCGATTATGGCACCGACTGAAATTCTTGCGCATCAGCATTTACAGGGGTTTTCTGATTATTTAAATCCGCTGGGGATTGAGGTGGCGTTTTTAACGGGTTCGCAGAATACTGCTACTCGTAAAGCACAATTGGAGAAAATACACTCAGGCAGCGCTCAAGTGATTGTCGGCACGCATGCCCTATTTCAAGCGTCCGTAGAATTTAATAAACTCGGCTTAGTGATTATTGACGAGCAGCATAAATTTGGCGTGCATCAACGCTTGTCTTTGGCACAGAAAGCACACAATACCCCACATCAATTGGTGATGACGGCGACGCCAATTCCTCGTTCATTGACGATGAGTGCTTATGCAGATTTGGACTCGTCAATTATTGATGAATTGCCCCCTGGTAGAACACCGGTGCAGACGGTGGCACTGAATAATGGGCGTAAAGATGAGGTGATTGAAAAAATTAAACAGGTGTGTGTAGCGAACAATCAAGTGTATTGGGTTTGCACTTTGATTGATGAATCGGAGGTATTGCGTGCCGAATCTGCCACCAATACCCATCTTTATTTGCAAGAAAATTTGCCAGAGTTATCGGTTGTCTTAATTCACGGTAAAATGAATAAAGATGAAAAAACCAATATTATGCAACGATTTGAGTGTGGAGAAATCAATGTATTGGTGGCAACTACGGTAATTGAAGTGGGGGTGAATGTGCCGAATGCCTCGTTAATGGTGATTGAAAATTCAGAGCGATTAGGTCTGGCACAATTGCATCAATTGCGGGGTCGTGTTGGACGGGGTAGCGATAAAAGTATTTGTATTTTGATGTATCAACCGCCGTTAAGTCGCAATGCCACTCAGCGTTTGAATATTCTTAGACAAACTAATGATGGTTTTACCATTGCCAATAAAGATTTAGAACTCCGAGGGCCAGGTGAAATCCTTGGTACCCAGCAAACGGGTGTTGCCAATATGAAAATTGCCAATATCGTGCGTGACGGTTACTTGATTGATAAAGCGAATGCTTATTGTCAGCAATTTATCAATGCAGAGGAAAGCAAGCAACAAGCCTTAATTCATCGTTGGATTACCGATGATAAAGTTCAGTATGCCAGTACTTAATTGGTCAGCAAGTAAAAATAGCCTACATTGTAAAATATATGTAGCACGATAGCCACTAGCACGCCCCCTGTTCTGTCTTTAAAATAACCAAAAATAAGAGAGGGGATGAAAACGAGTAACGCCTCTATGGACGGGTGGTAAATGTAGTGCAGGAGAACAAATAAAACAGAGGTTAGGATGTTGGCAAATGACAGTTGCATCAGTAAGCCAGTCAATTGGGTTTTAAAATAGTCTTGAATCAGCCCTCTAAATACCAATTCTTCAACGATTGGATAGATAAAAATCACATATATTGGATTGAATATTTGTTTCACAATCAGATCATTGGCAAAAAAATAAACCAACGCCCAAACAATAAGGGCAGCCATTATAGCTGCCCAAAATTGTTTATCGACTAGGAAATTAGCCTTCAAAAATACGCCGTCTTCTTCTGACTAAATAATAAGTACTTAGCACAGTCAATAGAATAAAAATCATATCCAATCTTGCGGGTGCGTTGGGATTGTAAACACAACCACCACCACCGCCGCCACTGCTACTGCTACTGCTACTAGAGGGGGTGGCAATAGGAGTTGATAGAGAAAGTGGGTCGTCAATACTGCCATTTTTCTCAGCATCAGCGTCATTATCGCCACCGTCTTCAATCATTATTAACAAACAGTTGGCACCGTTTTGCAAGGTGTTTTCAGCACCCCAACTGTTACTGCCTGCGACAGGACAAGAAGTACCCGTTATTACGGTTGTTGAATAATATTTATTATTTTCATCTGTTTTAAAACTGCTCCAACTATTGCTACTTAAATTGTATTTTCTCAATATTGTATTGGCACGCATCGGGGCAGTTTCTATCACCACTGATACGACTTCACCCGCCTTTGCCAAGCCTTCAATTGTATAATCATAAATATGATTGCTGGTATAGGTATCAGCTTGAAAAGCACTGTCGCCATTGTGGGTGCGGTAGTTTTGAATATCATTGATTGTTAATTTAGCAGAATCATCCGCCATTGTGCCAACCAATAATCGATTACCCACTGGCACAATCATTTGTTTATCACCTTGTGTGACTAATTCATTAGGTTGATGCGGTATTTCTTGATAATCAGGAATGCCGTTACCGTCTTTATCGCCTGCCTCATTTTTGTCCAGTATTCCATCGCCATCGGTGTCCGTAGAATTACCGTGTGTTACTGGTGCAGTAACTCTAATTTGAACATCGCGTTTGACAGGAGCACTTTTACCATCTGTTACAGTCAATGTTAAGAGATAAGATTTATCCTTGATCAAACCCTCAGTCATTGGATTAAAGGTTACCGAAGTTGCGTTATTAGAACCGTTTAACAAATCCCCTGACCATGCATAAGTCAATAAATCTTTATTAGCATCAAATATCTCAGCCGTAACGGTGACCTCTTGGTTTGTTAGTTTAATTGAAGTACCTTTTATGCCGTTTTGAATGACAGTAAAGGATTCAATTTTCGGGGCTATATTGGTTACAACAATGGTAATATTATGTGTATCTTTATCCCCTTTTACTGCATTTGTTAATACACCCATTGTTAAAGTCATCGTTTCCTCTGCCACATCAGCATTAGACTTAATCGTTACCACACCACTACCCTCCTGTCCGCTGGTTATTTCAATCGGTGAAGTAACACTGTAATCATCTGTATCCACATTACCACTCACACTAAACGGAATGAGAACAGGATAACTCGGTGCAACCCCGCTTAAAAATACACGCACAGTTGCTGTTTGCCCTTCAGAAGTAAATTGTTCAATAGCAAAATTTGCGATAGGCAACACATCAACAGTTTGAGTAGCGGTTGTAGAGTTACCCGCCGCATCGGTGGCTTTCCATTCAAGTGAATGTCTGCCTGATGTTAGGATTAACTTACCCGCTGAAATGGTTGTGTTTGTGGTGTTGACAGGTTGGATGTTGGTGAGGATACCATCTTTTGCGTCATTGGCTGAAACACGGAATGCTGAGAGTGCAAAGGCTGTTTTCTTTCCTTTGGCGTTTAAAGTTACTTTAGAAATGGCTGTAAATACAGGCTTAACATCATCTACCTTAGGATCCGTGTTAGCAATAAACTCATCTTTATCACTTACCCCGTCTCCATCAGCATCGCCCATACCATCCGAAGTGTTTAAATCGTCAAAGTTATCCCGCTCCCATTGATCACCCATACCATCGTTATCCACATCAATAAATTGAACGGTTTTAACAGTAATCACTTGTGAAAATGATTTTTCACCGCTATTAGCAGTAATAGTCACTGTTTTTAGGTTGTTAGCAAGTGTAACACTATCAAATGTTTGTGCAGTTTTAAAACTCAGCACATCACCAATAAGATTGAATAAACTTGAGTCTGACAATGACAAACTCGGTGTTTGCCCCGCATCTTCATCAGTAGCATTAATGGTCGTAATTGAGGTATTACCTGCCACAACATTGATTGTTCTGGCTAAACCATAAGTGATAGTTGGAGGTTCATCTACATCAGTAACATTAATGGTAATATCAGCAGATTTAGATTTAGGTGTGGCATTAGCTTTAGTTACTTTAACAGTTAAAGTATATTCCCGAGTGTCTTCCTCAAAGTTAAGATTGGACTTAGCCTTAATCTGCCCAGAATCATTAATTTCAAAAAGTGTCGTATTGCCACTAGTAATTTCATAAGCATCTGGTGTGCCACTCACTGTTAACACATCACCAACATTAGCATTGATGCCAGAATTTTCTGCAATCTCGCGTGATTGTGCAGAAATATTGATGGAATTTGCATAAAAATTAGCAACATCAAAACGAATATTATTAAAACCTTTGGCATTATTAGAGGCATTACTACCACTGGCAACACCACAAGGTTTACCGTTACAGGTTTTACTAGGATTAGAAAATTTAGCAACAGCAGGTCTATCATAACTCATAATCGTGCCAAAAGTGCCACAATCGTCTCCATTTAAACAGTCATCATGTCCATAAGAATAAGGGAATATAGGTATCTCACTCCCATTGGTGACATGGTTTCTATCATGCAACGAACCAAGATTATGCCCTATTTCATGCATAAAGGATTTGTTGCTATAAGACTGATCGTTTTTATAATCTACTGCTAAAAAAAAAGCATGGGCTTTGTTCACATCGCGCATAGAACCCTTATCCCCAAGCCCAAGCACATAAGCAACACCAGCACTTTCATAAGATTCGTTATTTTCTCTAATAAAGCCCACCAAATCAGCACCATAACTTGCACGCAGAGTAGCAACATTCGCAAAAGCTTCTTTCCCTTCTTGCATTGCCTTCAAAGCATCCAAATTGCCATTATTGTTGTTATAGGCAATCTTCCTACTATGCACCAATTTAATATCAATATAAATATCGCTATCACTAAACGCCTGATTAATCGCCGCGATTTTTCCATACAACGCCGTCAAAGCCTGATTTGCACCACCCACACGACTCTCAAATTCTTGATCCCAAAAAATCATCACATCAATCTCTGCCTTATCAGTTGAGTTAGCATTCCCTATTTGCTGTGCTTTAATCATTCGAAGCGCTGATGTATCACCAGTTGATGTATTGTCAGAACGAGGACGAATAATCTCATCTTTAAACGGTCGTCTCTTAATCAACTTCTTATCATTCGGTGAAATCAACCACTCCCCTGCTTTATTAGTTGTAATGTCATAACCCCCTTGTGCAGTTTCAATCGTCCCAACACTACCAGATACCCCTCTCGTTAACATCATCCTATACTGACTACCTTCAATATACCCAACCAAATTAACAATATCCGCAGTATATTGATTGCGTTTGCTAATAACAATACGATAATCCTTCCCCTCAATACTCAGCGTCAACACATCGCCAACAACTGCATTTTTTATCTGTCCAGAAGTCGTTATTCTCCGACCTACATTACCAACATCGCTACCATCAAAAA
>FPIA01000005.1_pt1 | contig 6999 bp, 6 predicted proteins | sample 1057361 | NCBI WGS metagenome assembly FPIA01 (sample SAMEA4473301, study PRJEB15554) | hydrothermal vent metagenome | biome: marine basaltic hydrothermal vent biome; feature: marine hydrothermal vent; material: water | place: Pacific Ocean | collected 2011-06-14/2011-07-23 | depth 1705 m | reverse complement strand
ACTTAGGGCGGATGCTAGGCAGGTGTTGTGGTATCACTTGAATTACAATATTGGGCGGGTGTTGAGTTATATTTTAATGGGGGCGTTGTTTGGTTTGGCTGGGGGGTTGCTTTCGGATTTTTTAAAGATGGGGGTGTTTGATTTGGTGCTGAGGATGTTTTCTGGGGTGTTGATGGTGTTGGTGGGGTTGTATATTGGAAATTGGTATGCGGGTATTCAGGTTTTGGAGAAAGTGGGGGCTAAGTTTTGGGTTAAATTGCAGCCGATTAGGCGGAAGTTTTTGCCTGTTACCTGTTTAAAGCAGGCTTTTTTGTTGGGTTTGCTGTGGGGTGGTATGCCGTGTGGGTTGGTGTATGGGGCGTTGAGTTTTGCGATGTTTTCTGGGTCTTTTGTAGAGGGTGGGGTGATTATGTTGGCGTTTGGTATGGGGACGCTGCCCAGTTTGTTAATGATGGCGGGGTTTTCATCGCAATTGAATGAGGCAAGTAGGCGACCTGTGGTAAGAAAATTATCGGGGGTGTTGATTATTGTCTTGGGCTTGGTGGCGTTGTGGATGCCGGTGAAATCTTTGTTTTATTGAGAGGGCGCATTTAAAAACCCTTATCAAATTTTATACCCTTTATAAAGAAGGAGGATATTGAGAATAGGGAAACACACAAAGCAATGCCCCCCCCTATTTCCTTAAATTACACTCAAGAATATCTCTCTGCATTAAAATTGATTTAAATCAACCTATGTTGTTTTTTTACAATATGTGATTCAATAAAATTCCGATTTATTAAATACAAAGGAGGGAGAGAATGTCAGATTCGCAGATGACGGAAGATGAAATATTACACGCCAAACCTAGGGGGACTTATGCAGTATTATTGGTTTATATTGCTGTTTTTACACTGAGTTGGTTATTCTTTTATTTACTATTTTTAAGTCGTGGACCAATTAATTAGGGGGTTATTATGCATATAGATGCAACAGAAAAGAAATGGTTTTATATTTCACTAGTGGTAACAATTGTAATGATTGCAATTTTGACTTTTTCGGCTATTAGCACCAATCTTCATCCGCCTAGTAGTATAGAGAGGCTTGACTCTAATCGTTTACATTTAGAGGGTGAGTTTAAGGAAGATAATTTGGGGGTTAAAAAGAACGCCGATGGCAGTTATACGGTAACGATGGTGGCAGCGAGATATGGTTTTTATCCGCAACGCATTGAGGTGCCAGTGGATACGCCGATTAAGATTAGGGTGGCAAGTTTTGATGTTTTGCATGGGGTGCATGCGCCTTTTACTAATTTTAATACGATGGTATTGCCGGGGTATGTTTCAGAGGTTAATACCACCTTTACTAAGGCGGGGGAGTATCCGTTATTCTGCAATGAATTTTGTGGTTTGGGGCATGATCATATGTGGTCAAAACTAATTGTTACTACTAAAGAGGATTAACTAATGGAAAAAGCAATTGATTATAAAAATGGCGATACTTTAAGTATTGCTAATTATTGGGTAGGTTTGTTGGCATTTGCCGTGGCAACCATTTTAGGGGTTTATCAGGTGGCAGAACGCGCTGGGTTTATTCCTCAAAGCGTGGAATTATATTTTGCTTCGATTTCAACGCATGGGGTGCTAATGGGCTTTGTGTTGACCACTTTTGTGATTATGGGTTTCAGTAACTTTACCGCTTGTCGCAGTTTAAAACAGCCTTTGTGGAATGTAAAGGTGGCTTGGGGTGGTTTTTACCTGACTTTGTTTGGTGTGTTGTTGGCGGCTTATCCTTTATTAACGGGACAGGCTTCAGTAATGTACACTTTTTATCCGCCTTTAGTGGCAAATCCTATTTTTTATATTGGTGCTACTTTATTGGTGGTGGGTTCTTGGTTCTGGGTGTTGCAAATGATTATGATGACGCTGACTTGGAAAAAGGCACATCCTGGGGAAGCGGTGCCATTGGTACAATTTGGTAATACGGCGAATGCTTTGTTGTGGGCTTGGACCAGTGTTGGTGTGGCATCGGAGGTATTGTTTCAACTTATTCCTTGGAGTTTGGGTTGGATAGATGAAATTGATGTGGGGCTGGCTAGGGTTTTATTCTCTTGGACGCTGCATGCGATTGTGTATTTTTGGCTATTCCCTGCTTATATTGCGATGTACACTTTAATGCCAAAACTTGCAGGGGGTCGTTTATTCAGTGATGAAATGGGACGAATTTCCTTTATTATGTTGTTGGTGATTTCTGTGCCTATTGGTATGCATCACTTGTATATGGATCCTGGTGTTTCTGCGGGGTGGAAGTTTGTGCATATGCTGGGGACTTTTGCGGTGATGATGCCGACGCTATTAACAGGATTTACGGTGATTGCTTCAATGGAATTAGCGGGTCGTTTGCGTGGTGGAACGGGCTTGTTTGGCTGGGTTGCAAAAATTAACTGGAAAGATCCTTTGGTATTGTCTTGTGGTTTGGGTTTGTTAATGTTAACCATAGGCGGATTTGGCGGTGCAATCAATGCGGCGTATGCGATGAATGCGATGGTGCATAATACGCAATGGATTACAGGGCATTTTCATTTGATTTTTGCTGGCACGGTAGTGGTGATTTATATGGGCACAGCGTATCATTTTTGGCCGAAAATTACGGGTAGAAAACTGGTATCAGAGGCACAGGCAAGATTGCAATTGTGGATGTGGATGTGGGGGATGTTTATTCTTACCATTCCTTGGCATTACATTGGTCTTTTAGGTCAGCCACGCCGTATTTCCAGTATGCCTTACGATACGCCATTAGTAGAGCGATGGGATTTTCACGAAATGTTGATGGTTGTCGGCGGGGTGATGTTGTTAGTCTCAGCGATTATGCTTATCGTTATTTTGTATTTGTCGCAAACTCGAGGGGAGAAGGAAGAAAACACGGAATTAGAATTGTCGGTACCTGTTCATCCTGTGGTTTCTATTCCTAAGGTGTTGAATGGGTTTGCGTTGTGGAATTGGATTATTTTGGTGTATTTAATCATCAGTTACGGTTATCCAATTTTGCACTTTTTTATCTCAGGTGACACGGTTGGTGTTACCCCTTGGGGAGTTTAATTATGAAATTATTAACAATAGTATTAGGCGGTTTATTAGTAATGACAACGGCACAGGCGGAGATTTCCTCGCTCGTGGCTTTTGATAAGGAAACACGTGCTATCATTCAATCGGGGGATGCACAACAAGGCAAGGCAAAAGCCGCTTCGATGAAGTGTAATAAATGCCATGCTGTGAATGGGCAGGGAGATGATGATGTTAGTGTGGCTGGTCATCCTGACACTTATATTTATAAACAGTTAAAAGACTTTAAAGATGGGAAACTGGATGGTGTAATGCGTAAAAAAGTCAAGAAACTGAGTGATAAAGATATGGCTGATTTTGCCGCTTGGTATTCAAGTTTGCCTTTTGCAGAAGGTGCTAAAGGGGGTGGGCAACTTGCCATTGATTTGGTTTACAAAGGTGATCCGAAACGCATGCTGAAACCTTGTTCTACTTGTCATGGGCAAAATGGTGAGGGTGGAAAATATGATTCTGCTGCTATTATGGGGCAGAATAGAGATGCCTTTATTGAAATGATGGAAGCCTTTCAAGAAGAGGATCGCACCAATGATATTTATTCACGGATGCGTTTGATTGCTAAAGTGCTAACAAAAGAAGAGATTAATGCGTTGGCAGATTATTATGGTGCTGCTGAGGAAGAAGAGGAGGAAGAGGAAGAGTAACGCTACTTCGGAACATTTTTAAAATGCGGCTTTGGTCGCATTTTTTGTGTGATACCATTTATAAAAAATAATTGGACTAATACCATTTATAAAAAGTAATGATACAAAAGCACTAATACTTGTCCGTTTTAAGGCGCAACCTTTCTAAAAAATTATGTCAAACACCCATCAACACTCTGCACACTCTTGCTTTCATTGTGGCTTAGAATCTGCCGAAAATAGCACTCTGCCGACACTGATTGTTTTTGACGAAAAGCGGTGTTTTTGTTGTATGGGGTGTTACAGCGTTTGTCAAATGATTGTCGAATCTGAGTTGGATGAATATTACCGTTACCGCCTATTGGACAAATCCAAACCGGCTGATGTGCCTGATTTTTTGACGAAATATCAGATTTACGACCAAGAAAGTATTCAAAAAAGTTTTGTGGTTGATGAGGGCGATTGCAAAGAAGCCTATTTATTATTGGAGAATATTCGTTGTCCTGCTTGTGTTTGGCTCAATGAAAAACATCTGCGTTCGCAACCAGGTGTGCTGGAAGTCTATATTGATGCGACTAGCAACAGAGCGCGGGTGAAATGGCAACCGAAAATCATCAGCCTCAGTCAAATTTTACAATCTATTGCCGATATTGGTTATTTGGCACATCCTTATGATGCAAAACATTCTCGCCAACTTACTCAATTAAAACAACGCCGTAATATAGAGAAATTATTATTTGCTGGCGTGATTGGGATGATGCTAATGCAATTTTCCGTTGCCACCTATCTGACAGACACAGTCAATCAGCAAGGTGAATTGCTGGATTGGGTTAAATGGGGGCGTTGGGGGGCGTTAATCGGCAGTTTGGGTATGCTGGTGTATCCTGCACAAGATTTTTGGATAGGTGCTTGGCAAGATTTACGCCGTAAGCAGGTGGGAATGGATGTGCCGATTGTATTGGGCTTGTCAGCGGCGTTTTTTTCCAGTGTTGACAGTGTGTTTAATCAACAAGGTGAGGTTTATTTTGATTCTATATCAATGTTTGTGTTTTTTATTTTATTGGCACGGTTTTTAGAATTTAAAGCCCGAGATAAATCCATCAGCAAACTGGATCAACTGAATGTTGCCGTTGCACAAACTTGTGAAAAATGGAATGCACATTCTAACACTTGGGAAAAAATCGCCGTCATTGATTTACAAGTCAAAGACTTGGTTAAGGTTAAACCCGGTGAAACGGTGATGGCAGATGGCGACATTGTTACAGGTGCCAGCAGTTTTGACGAATCTTTATTAACCGGTGAATCCAGTTTGATAGAAAAAATTGTAGGTGACAAAGTCATTGCTGGTGCTATCAATCACGACCAAACCATTGAATTGTCCATTACCCATACAGGTTCACAAACTTTACTCAGTCAAATCGGTAAAATTGCCACACATGCATTAGAAGACAAGCCCACCATTGCGTCCCGTATAGATTTTATTGCCCGTTGGTTTGTTTTGGGGGTTTTGCTCGTTGCCACTGGCACTGCTACTTATTGGCTGATGCAAGGCGATCAGGCTTGGTTAGCACACACCATTTCAGTGTTAATCGTTACCTGTCCATGTGCTTTGGCGTTAGCCACACCCATCGCCCTAACACTGGGTATGGAACGCTATATTAAACAAGGTATTTTGCCGCTAAAAATGTCAGCATTAGAATCGTTGGCGACGATTAACCAAGTGGCTTTTGACAAAACAGGCACGCTAACCACGGGTAATTTAAGCGTATTAACGGTGGAATTGGTCGGTAATATCGACGAACAAGAAGCCATAAAACTGGCACTGAGTTTGGCAAACTACTCTGAGCATGTGGTGGCTCAATCACTGGTCGCATCATTTGACAAAGTGGCATTATATCCTATTACAGAATTTGAAAATACACTGGGATTGGGCGTTAAAGCTGATATTGAAGGCACACAATGGCATTTAGGGCGTATTGATAAACAGCAAAAAGAACAGTTGAACCTCTCTAAATATCCAGCAAAAACACACGCCGCCCTATCCAACCATCAAGGCGTACAAGCCGTGTTTATATTAGAAGAAAAAATCAGACCTTGGGCAAAAACCACCGTTGAGCAATTACAAGCAATGGGCATTAAAAATATAACCCTACTCAGTGGTGATAATGAATTAAGCGTGCGAAAAGTCGCTCACACACTGGGCATAGAAAAAACCCTATCCAACTGCCTGCCTCAAGATAAATTAACCTGGCTACAAAATGCACAAGCACAAGGAGCACGCATTTTATTTGTCGGCGACGGCATTAATGATACCCCCATATTGGCAGGTGCAAATGTCTCTATAACCCTATCCAGTGCAAGTGATATGGCCAATATCCACAGTGATTTTATCGCTCTGAACAATCGCCTAGATGCAATCACCAACGCTATCAACACTTCAAAATTCATTAAAAAAATCATCCACCAAAACCTATTTTGGGCATTGTCTTATAATATCGTCGCCATTCCACTGGCTGCTTATGGCTTGGTGCCACCTTGGTTAGCGGCAGTAGGTATGTCCCTAAGTTCGTTATTCGTTGTATTAAATGCGTTGCGTTTGCAAAAAATTAGCCACCGAACCTAGAAATGATAGCTGAAGATTTTTGACCACTGACGCCAGTAAAAGCACCTGCATCAATACTGATTTTATAATGTGTAGCAAAGTCAAGATCTCTTGGAGGGGTAATTGTAACAATTGACTTACCGTCAACGGTAGTAATTACAACATTGTGAGCGGTAGCGGCAACAGTAGGATTAAGAGGATCAGTAATTGCACTAAGACTGGTAGTAGTATCAAGTTTAAAGGTTTGAGTGCTAACAAGTACATCATTTTCCCAACCATATCCTTGATTTTTTAAGCCCTCTAAAACAAACAATTATCCGCACTTTTTTAGTATCATTAGTTTTTATAAATGGTATAAGCAGTAAAAAAGCAGGAAGACCGAAGAAAAATGTTGCATGAATTACACTCTGACCCTAATTATTTTCTTATGATGTGAATTCAAGGATGCCTTTTTTTAAACTTTCTACCTGTTCCAAAAAGTCTAGTAAACCTTCCTTTGGTGGGTTGTTACCATGTGCAAATTTATTTCTTAATTCTCTTAATTTATTAAGTTTTTTACCTAAGGCGTTATCATTAGATGCTAATTTATACAATTGAATTTTTGCTCTAAAATCAAATTTCTTTATTTTATCCAACTGATTACATGATAATTTTGGAGTAATGCTTCTGAAATTTT
>FPIA01000112.1_pt2 | contig 7050 bp, 9 predicted proteins | sample 1057361 | NCBI WGS metagenome assembly FPIA01 (sample SAMEA4473301, study PRJEB15554) | hydrothermal vent metagenome | biome: marine basaltic hydrothermal vent biome; feature: marine hydrothermal vent; material: water | place: Pacific Ocean | collected 2011-06-14/2011-07-23 | depth 1705 m | reverse complement strand
ACGATGCACAACAAAAGATGAATTTATCAGTCGCAGACATTAACGGCGGCGTGCTGGTGGTTTCTCAATTCACCTTAGCAGCCGACACTAAATCAGGCACTCGTGCCGGGTTTTCAACCGCAAAACCGCCTGCACTTGCCAAAGCACTATACGATTATTTTCTAGCCCAAATTAAGCAAATCCATTCCCCCGTTGAAAGCGGTATTTTCGGTGCCGATATGCAAGTGTCACTCACCAATGATGGGCCTGTTACTTTCCTATTAGAGTGCTAGAGTTCATTAACAACTTACTGGCTGAATATGAAGATATGCTGGTAATGATGGGCATCATTTCAGCCGTTGTGTTTATTGTCAGTCTGCTGATAATGCCATGGTTATTAGGCAAAGTCCCTGTCAATTATTTCACACAGTGCGAACAATGTAAATCCAATATTTTTACCATGGTCTTTAAAAACATCGTCGGTTTGGTGTTGTTATTGTCGGGTATTGTTATGCTTGTTACCCCTGGGCAAGGGGTTGTTACTATTTTATTAGGTTTATTTTTAATGGAATTCCCCGGAAAACGCACCTTGGAATTAAAATTAATTGACAATGAAACCACTTTTAAAACCCTTAACTGGCTACGGAGCAAGGCAGGAAAACTGCCTTTTGAACGATAATATGATAAAAATGTATGGTATAAAAAACTGTGACACCATCAAAAAAGCACAAAAATTTCTAATCGCACAAGGGGTGGATTTTGAATTTATTGACTTTCGTCAAACCCCCATTGACGAGCAAACCCTACAAAGTTTTATCGATGCCGTGGGCTGGGACAAGATAATTAACAAGCGTTCAACCACTTATCGTAATTTCAGCGATGAGGAAAAACAACATATCTCGTTAGCGTTGACATTAAAAAACCCAACCCTTATCAAACGCCCCGTTTTAGTCACAGAGGATGATATTGAGGTTGGGTTTAGTGAAAAACGATACCAACGATTTGTTTAGTTTTTGGTTGTTAGCTCTGTTCTTTTGCAATTTCCTCACGCACCTTGTCCATATCTAACGCCTGTGCTTTTTTAATAACCACTTCTAAATCAGCACCCGACATTGCCCCTGGTTGAGAAAAAATTGAAATTTTCTCTCTAAAAATCATTAAAGTTGGGATAGAACGAATTTGAAAATTACCCGCTAATTCCTGCTCATCTTCGGTATTGATTTTTGCAAAAACCACATCGCTAAACTTTTCAGAGACTTCATCATAAGTCGGTGCAAATTGTTTACAAGGCCCACACCATGGTGCCCAAAAATCTAAAATAACAAGGTCATTTTTTTGAATTGTGTCGTCAAAATTACCTTTGTTGAGTTCTAATACTGCCATGTTGCTTATCCTATAAATAAAAAGACACCATTATATCTGATAAAATGAAATCTTTGCATAAATAGGGATGATTAGCAAAATGACAGATTTTATTAATTTGTGCATTTTCCCTAATCCACTCCCAGCAGAATCAAGGGTGTTTTTATCCTTCTAGCGGATTGCTTGGTGTCGCTAGAAAAATTTTCAAATTGACAAAAGAGGGTGTTTTGATGAGTATTCATATTTATCCACAAGAGAGACTACGCACTACCAAGGTCTTAAAATAATACTATGAAAATTTTAGGTGTTGATCCTGGTTCAAGAGTAACAGGCTTTGGTATTATCGAAGTTGATAAACTCAAATTCACTTATATTGGCAGTGGTTGCATTCGCACCAAAGGAGAGTTGACTGAGCGGATTACGACGATTTTTAAAGGCATTGGCGAGGTAATCGAAAAATATCAACCCGATATTGTGGTGGTTGAACGCGCTTTTATGCGTCCCGACCGCCCCAATCCTGATGCCGCTATCAAACTCGGTCATGCACGGGGGGCGATTATCTCAGCAGCAGGTTCTCGTGGCATTACCATGGTGGAATACAGCCCTAATCAAATCAAAAAAACCGTGGTTGGCAAAGGACATGCATCAAAAGATCAGGTGGGTTATATGGTTTGTGAGTCGTTGAAATTGAATAAAGCCCCACAAGAAGATGCAGCTGATGCATTAGCAGGGGCTATCTGCCACGCCTACCATTGTCTTTAAAGTGCGAGATTTATTTAGCTAAAATAAACCTTAACATCCCCAAATTCAGGCAATTCACCCACTAATTCCGTGAGTTGGGTTAAGATTTCATCATGGTTCTTGTCCGTGGATAAACAACTGAGTGGCAGGAAGAAATCCACATGAATTTTCCCTCCTAAATAATGCAATTGAATGCGTTCAATCTCGCCATCGCATTCATTATTAAATAAGGCTTTATTGAGAATACCCAAGGCAGCAGCTCGTTCTGGCAGGTGTTCACAGGGGGCGGCAGTTTCGTCATCTTCGGGGTCGATATGCACGGTAACATCGTCCAAATCTTCCAAGCATTTTTTAGCAACTCGCTCAACGCTAACACTGATAATGTGCCCTTCGCTAACACTTAAAAACGGGTCAACTTGCACATGCACATCCGCTGAGATAGCGTTGCCAATTTTTCGGGTACGGAGTGAGTGCACATTATTTACTCCACTAATCATACCAATGGCTTGTCGCACTTGTTCAACTTGCGTAACATCAATGGAAGTATCCACCAATTCTTTGGTGGCAGTTGAGCCTAATTCCCAGGCAATTATCATTACCATCATCCCCACCACAATCGCAGCAATACTATCAAGATAAGGATAGCCGTTCAAACTGCCAAAAATACCTACCAACACCACAACGGATGACAATGCGTCCGACCGGTGATGCCAAGCATTGGCTTTGAGCATATCAGATTTATAAGTTTTAGCAATTTTGATGGTGTACCAAAAAAGCACCTCCTTGGAAAAGATAGATAACGCAGCAACACTTAAAAGCAGGGTGTTATGCGATAAAATATTGGGCGTATTTAATCGCCCAAAGGCATCAAAAATAACCCCAAACCCAACAAGGGATAAAATAATTGCCAAACCTAATGTTGCTACCGTCTCAAAACGCTTATGTCCATAAGGATGGTCTTCATCCGCCGCTTCGTTAGCGTGTTTGGCAGCGTATAACACCACGCCATCAGAGAGCAAATCTGAAAATGAATGAATACCATCCGCAATCAGCGCACCTGAATTACCCAATACACCCGCAATAACCTTAAAGACAGCAAGTAGAAAATCTATCAGCGCACCAATAAGGGTAATTTTTTGACTGGCTTTTGTGCGTTCAAGTGAATTCATATTTATACAAAGGTCTCTATTAGTAACAATCTCTTTATTTTAGGTTGTTTTGTGCAAATAAGGGGTCTTTGATGTTCAATATTCTGATTTTTTAGAAACTTTGTTATTTATCTGAGACCTTTGTGGTGCGTAGCCTCTCTTGCGGATAAATGGTATAATCATCAGAAAACTACTTTTTACCCTCAAGGGAGCACTAAAAAGAGCATTCACTTGGCGATTTTTTAAACCCTGCCTTAGCCCTGCTAGGACTGGGTTTAAGAAAATCACCAATTGGACATTCTTTTCAATACCCCCTTGAGGAGTAAAAATTGAATTTTGCTAATCATCCCTATTTATCCGCAAGGGAGGCTACGCACTAAAGGTCTCATAAAAAACAAAATAATATGAATATTTGCCCCGCTATCCAAAAATTACAAGCATATCAAGGCGGTAAGCCTATTAGTGAATTACAACGAGAGTTGGGTTTGGATAAGGTGATTAAACTTGCCAGTAATGAAAATCCTTTGCCGACTAGTAACAAAGTGCGGACAGCAATTGAGCGAGCAGCGAGTGAAGTAGGACGCTATCCTGATGGTAATGGTTTTGAACTTAAACAGGCAATTGGACGACATTTGTCGGTATCGTTGGAAAGCATTACTTTGGGGAATGGCTCAAATGACTTATTGGAGTTGGTTGCCAGAGCCTATGTGTGTTGCGCACAGGATGAGGTGATTTTTTCGCAATATGCATTTGTGGTTTATCCGTTGGTAACGCAAGCGTTGGGCGCAAAGGCGGTGGTAACACCTGCACAGGGTTTTGGGCATGATTTAGAGGCGATGTTGCTGGCAATTAGTAACAACACCAAGTTAATTTTTATTGCCAATCCGAACAATCCGACAGGCACATTATTGAGTGATGATGCGGTTTATGCATTCTTGTCAAAAGTACCAAATGCAGTAACGGTGGTGTTAGATCAAGCCTATGTTGAGTATTTAGATGCGCAAGATGTGGCGATTGGCTGGTTGCAAAAATTTGATAATTTAGTGATTACACGCACCTTTTCCAAGGCGTATGGATTGGCAGGCTTGCGGGTGGGGTATTCCATTTGCTCACCCCAAATTGCTGATTATCTTAATCGTATTCGTCAACCGTTTAATGTCAATCATATTGCTCAGAGTGCGGCAATTGCAGTTTTAGCAGACAAAGAATTTATAACGCAATCGGTGCGTGAAAATAAACAGGGATTGACACAACTTGCCAAAGGATTTGATAAACTGGGTTTGTCTTATATTCCCTCTTCTGCCAATTTTATTGCCGTCAAAGTTGATGATGCAAGTGCGATTTATCAGCAATTATTGGCACAAGGGTTTATCGTGCGACCTGTTGAAATGCCAAATTATGTGCGTGTTTCTGTGGGCACAAAAAATGAGAACGCAGCATTTCTAAATACATTAAAATTAACAATATGAAAAAAATAGAAAAAATTTGCATCATTGGCGTTGGATTGATTGGCGGCTCGTTTGCACTGGGCTTGAAAAAGGTAGATAAAAACCAGATTATTATCGGTTACGGCAGACATGAGGCAAGCCTAAAACAGGCACAAAAATTGGGTGCAATTGACAATTATTCGATGGATATTGCCGAAGCGTTATCTGGTGTAGATATGGTGCTGATTGCCACGCCAGTAAACAGTTTTAAGGCAATTTTAGAACTTATTAAACCCCATCTTAATGCAAAGGTGATTATTTCCGATGTCGGCAGCACCAAAGGCAGTGTGATGACGATGGCGAAAACGGTATTTAGCACAATGCCTGAATATTTTATTCCCGCACATCCAATTGCAGGCAAAGAACAAAGTGGTGTAGGTGCAGCGGATGGGGCACTATTTGAAAATAAACGAGTTATCCTCACACCAGCAGAAAATGCAAATTCGCAAGCGATTGTTGCGGTGCGTAATCTATGGTCATCAATGGGTGCAACAGTGGAAATGCTGGATGCAAAAACCCATGATAACTTATTGGCAATGACCTCACATTTACCGCATATGCTGGCTTTTTCATTGATGGATTATTTAATGAAAAGCGACCCAAATGCACTCAATTATGCCGCTGGTGGGTTTAAAGATTTTTCACGCATTGCCTCCTCTGATGCGTCAATGTGGCGTGATATTTGCATTAACAACTCTGAGGACATTGTGAAACATATTGAGGGCTATCAACAAACTTTGGAAGCGGTATCTAATTTAATTAAAAACAATCAAGCAGAAGCGTTGGAGCAACTTTTTCAAGCGACTAAAACCACGCGAGATAACTGGTTAAAAGGTTAACAAAATATGAGTAAATTTATTGCGCAACCTGCCCACACACTGAATGGCACCCTAAAAGTTCCTGGTGACAAGTCCATTTCACACCGTTGTATTATGCTGGGTTCACTGGCAAATGGCACGACAGAAGTCAGTGGTTTTTTACAGGGTGAAGATGCTTTGGCAACACTTAAGGCTTTTCAATCAATGGGGGTTGAAATCCACCGGCAAGGCGACAAAGTAACCATTCACGGTGTCGGCTTGCATGGTTTAAAAAAACCCAATACACCACTTAATTTAGGCAATTCAGGCACTTCAATGCGTTTGATGTCAGGTATTCTAGCAGCGCAAGATTTTGACTCTGAATTGGTGGGCGATGTGTCGCTATCCAAACGCCCAATGGCTAGAGTAATTGACCCATTAACAGCAATGGGTGCGGTGATTGAAAGTAATAACAGCAACCCGCCCCTGAAAATTAAAGGCGGGCAATCAAGTAAAGTCTTGCGTTCTGTTGGCAGGTTTATACGCACAAGGCGATACTTGCGTACTCGAACCCCAAACCACGCGCGACCACACTGAAAGAATGCTAAAGGGTCTTGGCTATCAAATAACCGTCACCAATCACAGAATGTGCTTAACAGGCGGTGGCGAACTCACTGCAACGCAATTCCAAGTGCCAAGTGATATTTCATCAGCAGCATTTTTTATGGTGGCAGGATGTATTGCACCACAAGCAGATATTACTTTGACACAAGTAAATATCAACCCAACTCGCACGGGTGTGATTGATATTCTAAAGTTGATGGGGGCAAATCTAACCCTATCAAACGAGCGTGAAATCGGTGGCGAATTATTAGCCGATATTCGCATTCAATCCTCAACTTTAACTGGCATTCAAATCCCAGCAGAATTTGTGCCACTTGCCATCGACGAATTCCCAGCAATTTTTATCGCCGCTGCCTGTGCAAAAGGGGAAACCGTGCTAACAGGTGCAAAAGAGTTAAGAGTAAAAGAATCTGACCGCATCCAAGTAATGGCAGACGGTTTGAACATTCTAGGTATTCAAAACAAAGTCCTAGAAGACGGAATTAAAATTCAAGGCGGCAGTTTTCAAAAACCAACCGAGGCTATCCAATCCCACCACGACCACCGCATCTCAATGTCATTTGCAATGGCATCACTGCGGTGTAAACACATGATAGAAATTGACGGCGTGGACAATGTAGCCACCTCTTTTCCAAATTTTGTTGCACTATCCAATGCTATTGGGATGGATATTGTAGAAGTTTAGAGGGCACAGAAAATTATCATAAAAGAGTGGTTGGACTGAATTGCTGCGTTAAAGGATGAGATTTTGAAAGGTTAACTAACATAACATCCCTAATCCAAAAGTAGAGATTGCAAAGATAGTGCCATCCCTTGCTCCGTCTGTGTTTGCAAAAAATATTAGTCCCACCCATAGGTTCGGCGGCTATTTTTTGTAAATGCAGACGGAGTAAGGGATGGTGCTAGGTTTGT
>FPIA01000147.1_pt1 | contig 7345 bp, 7 predicted proteins | sample 1057361 | NCBI WGS metagenome assembly FPIA01 (sample SAMEA4473301, study PRJEB15554) | hydrothermal vent metagenome | biome: marine basaltic hydrothermal vent biome; feature: marine hydrothermal vent; material: water | place: Pacific Ocean | collected 2011-06-14/2011-07-23 | depth 1705 m | reverse complement strand
TCTTTCACCACGAATGTGTGTCTGTTTCTGTGTTTATTGGGGTTTGATTGCTCATTTTCTTTTCCTTTGTTTTGTTTAAAGTATGCGATTATAGCAGAGTATTTTGATTGTATTTTTCTATTTTTGGTTGCTAAAACACAATTGAGTTATGGGAAAACATGGTTATGTTTTGGGAAAACCTAGTGATGTTTTTGGAAAACATAGTTATGTTTTGCCAGATTAAGGGTTTGTTGTGCGTGACTAAGGGCTTGTTTTGCTAGACTAAAGGAATAACTTGCGTAACTAAGGGCTTGTTTTGCCAGGCTAATGGTTTGGTGTGCTTGACTAATGGCTTGTTGTGCTAGACTAATGGCTTGGTGTGCTTGACTAAGGGTTTGTTGTGATTGGGTGTAAATTATACCATTTATAAAAACTAATGATACTAAAAAAGTGCGGACTATCCTTGATTTTTTAAGCCCTTTAAAACGGACAATAATTCGTGCTTTTTGTGTCATTAGTTTTTATAAATGGTATTAGTTGGGTTTGGGTGGGTTAGCGGGTGTATTTGATGTGACTGGCGTTGCTGTTTAGTAGGGTATCGATGGTTTCTATTAGTTGTTGATTTGGGGTTACGGCGTAGGTGTTATTGAGTTGCATGGAGCCGGTGGCGTGGGGGGTTTGGTAGTGTAATTTGACGGGGCATTGTCCTTGGTTTTGTTGTAGGAGGGTGGCTAGTTGTTGGAATAATTCGGTGTGCTGGGGGGTGAGTGATAGGTTGAAGCTTTTGGCGTATTTTTGTTTGGCTGTGTCGATGTTTTCAATGGTGTTAATGATCAGTTGCCAGCCGTCTCGGTAGTCGTCTTTTTCAATGGTGCCGGAGGCGATGATTGTGGTGTCGATATTTAATTGTTGGCTCACGCCTTCTGTTTCTAATACTTTGGAGAATATGACGGCGTTTAGGGTTTGTTGTCCGTCTTCTAGGACGATGGATGCCATTTGGTTGCCTTTTCTGGTGGTGCGATAGTAGGCATCGGAAATTAGAGCCAGGACTCGGACTTCTTTGTTGTTTCTGAAGGTTAGATCTTTGGGGAGGGTGGCTGAGAATATTTTGAGGTCGTTTTTGTATTCGTCCGTTGGGTGTTGATAGAAGTAGTAGCCTAGGACGCTTTTTTCAAATTGTAGGGTTTGACGGAATGAGAATGGGGGGGTGGATTGATAGTGGATGTCGTATTCTTGGCAGCCTTGGGCTTGGGAGAAGAGTGCGCTTTGTCCGCTGGAGTGGTCATTTTGTTGTTGTTCTGCTTGTTTCATTGCACTGGGGTAAGTTTTGATAAGGACGGCTCGGTCGATGCCGAAGTCGTCTAGAGCACCGCTGTAGATTAGGGCTTCTAGTGCGCGTTTGTTGAGTGTTCTTTTTTCGATGCGTAAGCAGAAATCGAATAGATCTTGGTAGGTGCCATTTGCTTCGCGTTCGGCGACTAGTTTGTTAACCACGGATTCGCCTACGCCTTTGATTGCACCTAGACCATAGGTTAGGGTTTTTGTGTCTTGAATGCTGAATTCGTATAGGGATTGGTTTACATTTGGGCCTGTAACCTTTAGTGACATTGCGCGGACTTCGCTTACGGTAAAGCTGATTCGGTCGGTGTCGTCCATCATTCTTGATAATACGGATGCCATAAAGGCGGCGGGGTGGTGGGCTTTTAGCCATGCGGTTTGGTAGGATACATAGGCGTAGGCGACGGAGTGAGATTTGTTGAAACCATAGCCTGAGAATTTGTCGATTAGGTCGAAAATTTGGTTGGCTTTTTTGGGGTCAATGTCATTTTTTGCTGCACCATTGACAAATACGCTGCGTTGTGCGTCCATTTCTGAGGCGATTTTTTTGCCCATGGCTCTACGCAATAAATCGGCGCCGCCTAGTGAGTAGCCTGCCATTACTTGGGCGGATTGCATGACTTGTTCTTGGTATAAAAATACGCCGTTGGTTGGGGCTAGGAGACCTTCTAGCATTGGGTGTGGGTATTTGGCTTTTTGTTTGCCGTGTTTGACATTGATGTAGTCATCGACCATGCCGGCATCGAGTGGGCCTGGGCGGTATAGGGCGAGCATGGCGACAATGTCTTCAAATGAGTCTGCTTGTAGTTTTTTTAGATAGCCGCGCATACCGTCGGATTCTAGTTGGAAAATACCGGTGGTGTCGCAGCGTTGTAGTAGTTCATATACTTTGATATCGTCTAGGGGGAGTGTGTCGATGTCAATTAATTCTTCGCTTAGTCCTTTGGCGTGGATGAGTTTTACGGTTTTATCGATGACCGTTAGATTGGAGAGGCCTAGGAAGTCAAACTTAACCAGTCCGACGGATTCTACATCTTTCATATCGAATTGTGATACGACGCCATCTTCGTTGCTGGCTTTATAGGTGGGGCAGAAATCGCTGATTTTGCTGGGGGCAATTAATACGCCGCCGGCGTGTGTGCCGACATTGCGGACCAGGCCTTCTAGTTTTAGAGAGAGGTCCATTAGGGCGGTAACGCTTTCTTCGGAATCGTAGCGGTTTTTTAGTTCTTTTGAGAACCATTTGTCTTTGTTTTCTTGGGAGTCGTCTTCTGCAAAGCGTCCTAGTGCACGGGATAGATTGATTTTTAAATCGTTGGGGATGGATTTGGAAATGCGGTCACTGAAACCGTAGGGGTGCCCTAGCACGCGACCGACATCGCGGACTACGCCTTTTGCTGCCATTGTGCCGTAAGTGATAATTTGCGAGACTTTTTCGGCGCCGTATTTCTTGGATACATATTCAATGACCTCGTCACGGCGGTCGGTGCAGAAATCCACATCAAAATCGGGCATGGATACCCGTTCAGGGTTTAAGAAACGCTCGAAGAGTAATTCGTGTTTAATGGGGTCAACATTGGTGATGCCTAGGGCGTAGGCGACTAATGAGCCTGCACCAGAGCCGCGACCTGGACCGACGGGTATGTCGTTGTCTTTTGACCAGCGAATAAAATCAGCGACAATTAAGAAGTAGCCGGGGAAATCCATTTTGTTGATGACTGAGAGTTCGAAATCTAGGCGATTATCGTAAACTTCTTTTTCAATTTCAAGCCCTTTTAAGCGAGTTTTTAAGCCGTCTTTGGATTCTTGAGAAAAGAATTCAGCCATTGTCATTCCCTCGGGGACAGGGAAATTTGGGAGGTAATTTTTGTTGTCTAACTCAAAATGCACATTGCAGCGTTTGGCAATTTCAACGCTGTTAGCCAAGGCTTCGGGTAGGTCAGAAAACAGGGTTGCCATTGTTTCTTTGGATTTTAAATATTGGTCGGCATGGTAGTGTTTTTCGCGTCGTGCGTCATCTAGCAAACCGCCTTGAGTGATGCAAATGCGTGCTTCGTGTGCTTCAAATTCATCTTCTTCCAAAAACTGCACATCGTTTGTTGCCACCAAAGGAATGTCAAGCGTTAAACCCAGCTTGATGCAAAGATGTAAGTGTTGTTCATCATGGGTGCGGTTGGTGCGTTGCAATCCTAGATAAAATCGGTCGGCAAATAACTGTTGCCAGAATTGTGCTTTTTCTTGTGCTTCAGGTATTTTATTTTCAAGTAACGCCTGTGCAACATTGCTATGCACGGGGGGTGCAATCAGTATCAACCCTTGGTTATATTGCTGTAATTGTGCAAGGGTGATATTGGCATCTTCCATACCTTGTTCTGTTTGGTAGGATAAAGAAATGAGTTCGGATAGGTTTAAATAACCTTGTCTGTCTTGACACAGTAACAACAGAGAGGAGTTTTTACCCGCCTCTTTAAGGGTAATTTCAGCACCAAAAATTGGTTTAACCCCTGCTTTTGTTGCTGCTCTATAAAACTTAACGGCAGCAAATAAATTATTATTATCCGTCAATGCAATTGCATTCAAACCCAAATCCTTCGCTTTGGCAACTAATTTAGGGAGGCGAATTAGACTGTTATCAACAGAATATTCGCTATGGCAATGAAGGTGGACAAATTCGGTAGTGGGCATCTAAAAATTTAAAAAAGTAACAGGAGATAAAGTTCATTTTACAAGCAAACAAACTTGCAGACAAAAAAATACCCCAATGAAGGGGTATTTTTCAAATAACCAAACGAATTTAGAAATTAGGCCCTGCGTTAACCTGATCTCTGGCTTGCTTCTGTCCAAGAATACCGTGCTCTTTCGCTACTTTAAGTAACTTCACAGCACCTCTGACATCGCCTGCCTTGTTTTTCTTTTTAGCAGATTTCATCAACTTTCTAATTGTATTCCATTCAAAGCCTGCTTTTTTGGCTTTTCTCTGCTCTGATTTAGCCGCTTTTAAAGCCGCCTTATAGGAAACAGAAACAACCTTAGAGACATTAGAAATAGCAGGTGAGTCTTTCCAATTATGAGTGTGCTCTATTGCAAGTAAGTCAGCCTGAACTGATGATAATGCAAATACAGCTGACATTGTTAATAGTATTTTTTTCATATTGTTCTCCTTTTAGTTTCTAGTTTCAGTGCCAGAAATTTCCATACCATTACTCATTGCAGTATGGAAGAATTCTAGGTTGTTATACGCATCTTTCTGGCGCTTAAATGGCTGTGCACGAACTTGCTTGTTACAACCACCGTAACGACGCTGAATGGTGCCGAAACCATCGCCTTTCTTTTTAGCCCATTTACCACGCCACACTGGAAAGTGAGTCGTTTGACCTAAAGCGGGCGATAAAGCCTCACCACGAAGGAATTGACCTGCGTTATTAACATGGCAGTTAGCACAAGATAAGTTCAACTGACCGCGCTTGCTGTAGAAGAATTTTTTACCTTCCTTGTAAGCCGCCAATGCTTTTGCATCACCTTCGGGGACAATCACATTGATTTTTTTACCTTCAGCAAGTGTGGTTAAATAAGCTGCCATATAAGCCAATTTACCTTTACCAGAACCAATTTTCTTCTCGCCGTTTTTCACACGACAATTGATAATAGCACCTTCTAAGCCAACCACTTTACCTTTGGCTGCATCCCATTTTGGATAGTTGGCACGAATATTTTCATCGCCACCAGGGAAACAACTGGAGTAAGTTTTTCCGTTTTTAAAGGGTTTGCTCCATAACTTCTCACCTTTCTCCAACAGGTCTTCAAATGGAGGCATTTCCATTGCCGCTTCAAACTGCAACATCTTGTCTTCATTCATTGCATAAGGACCTTTCGAAAAATCATCTAACGCTAAATTAGAAAATCTTTTTGTAAAATAACCTTGAAAGGCATCAATATCAGCCTGAACAACTGACGACTGTTGTGCCGCAAATGTCGTCGTTGAACTTAATAAAGCCGCTACTGCCATTGTTGTTATTAATTTTTTCATTTTTCTCTCCTCAATAAAAACAAAATTACTTAGACTTTGCAGTCTTAGTACCTGTTTTACCTAGATTGTCCGTGTATTTAAGCGTGATACTGTCACCTTTATTACCAGGAATTTTAAATTTAAAGTATGGGTCTTTAGATACTGTGCTACCAATATCTGCATCAACCATCTTGTTACCATTATGCAACACAACCATATGTGAAATATGATTGGCAGGTACTAATTTACCTTTCTTCTTACGAAGACCTGTTTCCATCGGGTGTTTAATAAGTGCTTTAATACTGATAACGCCTTTTCTAGCCTTCGGCTTTAATTTAATCTTTGCCATAATAATTTTCTCCTATTTAATGTGTTGAATTAACCGCCGCAGCCGCCAATAGTTACTTTGACTTCTTTTGTTACTTTTGTTGTAGAACCACCCGCTGTAACCAACGCATCTACTTTTGAAGTTTTACCCATCTTAATACGAGCAGCGATAAAGCCTACTGCACCAGATAAGTTAAATGAAGCTGCCAAAGGTGTGCCATTTTCATGCACTACAAAAGAGATGTTACTCACATCGCTCATCTTCGAGGCATTTACTTCCATTGGCACTACTGCACCATTTTCAGCAATTTTCGGTGCTTTGAACTTAAATGAACCTGCACCTGCAGCTGCTGCATTGGCTACAACTGTGTCTGATTTGGCTTTAAACTCTGCTGAAGCAGCAAAAACCGTTGATGGCATTAATAAGCCTGCGCCTACTGCCGTTGCAACAGCAGAACCTGCCATTGCACTTTTTAAAAATAATCTTCTTTTCATTTTTGATCTCCTTATAGTGAATGAATGAAATTTGTAACTTTATCGATTTGATCTTCGCTCATGATTTGATGTCTGCCAAATGGCAACATAATCGAACCCGGAACTTTAACAGTTGCATCCCAAATTTGTGCTCTTAGCACTGATTTATCTGGAAATCTGGCTTTCATTGCAATTAGTGGTGGGGCAATGTTACCCGCCTGACTGCCACCTGAAATTGCATGACAAGCCAAACAGTTACCATGACTCCTACTAAATGCAGGTGCACAACCTGCAATATCATTAGGATATGCAACCTTACATGCTTTTTCTGCTTGCTTTAACGATTTGTCTGACTTTTTATCAGCAAAAGACGGTGTTGCAAACATTGCAATACTGACTGCTGCGGATAACGCTAATGTAGAAAAGTGTTTGCTTTTCATTATTATCTCTCCTCATTTATATATAAAAAAATAAAACCCAGTTAGGTTTGTCCAACTAACTAGGTGGCAATAATACCACTATAAAAAGTAAATGCAAGACTATCATCAAACCATAATATTATCATATTCTAAACTTGCTCTGCTGCTTTGATAAGTGCACGGGCTTTATGCATTGTTTCATCCCATTCAGACTGTGGCACCGAATCATAAACAATGCCTGCCCCTGCTTGCACATACAGCATTTCATCTTTAATCACGGCGGTGCGAATGGCAATCGCCATATCCATACACCCATGCCAAGAAAGGTAGCCGATTGCCCCTGAATAAATATTGCGTTTTAACGGTTCAACTTCGTTGATAATTTCCATTGCACGAACTTTCGGTGCGCCGCTGAGTGTGCCTGCGGGAAAAGTGGCTTTTAGGACATCAATCGCACTGACATCCTCTTGCAATTTACATTCAACATTTGAGGCAATGTGCATCACATGGGAGTATCGTTCAATAAACATTTTTTTAGTCAAATTAACACTGCCTGTTTTAGCAATGCGTCCAAGATCGTTGCGACCAAGGTCTATCAACATCAAATGCTCAGCGATTTCTTTTTCATCCGCCAACAAATCTTTTTCTAATGCTAAATCTTCTGCTTCATTTTTACCACGAGAACGAGTGCCAGCGAGCGGACGCACGGTTGCTTTTCTATCCTTGTCAACACGGGTTAAAATTTCAGGGGATGAACCTACAATCGCAGTATCGCCTAAATTTAAATAATACATATAGGGGG
>FPIA01000055.1_pt1 | contig 7349 bp, 7 predicted proteins | sample 1057361 | NCBI WGS metagenome assembly FPIA01 (sample SAMEA4473301, study PRJEB15554) | hydrothermal vent metagenome | biome: marine basaltic hydrothermal vent biome; feature: marine hydrothermal vent; material: water | place: Pacific Ocean | collected 2011-06-14/2011-07-23 | depth 1705 m | reverse complement strand
CCGCCGAACCGATGGGTGGGACTAATATTTTTTGCAAACACAGACGGAGCAAGGGATAGCACTATCTTTGCAATTTCTACTTTTGGATTAGGGTATTAGTCTCATTATTTTTCATACATGGTATCAGGTTTGTGCTTTCTACCTTTAGATTGGAGAATTAAACAATCTCAATTAACCGACTAACACTCGGACAATACAACGCACAACGCACTGGATAATCATAAATCTCAGACATCGCAGCCTTATAAAACAACAACTGCTTACCGTGCTGTTCCCGTTGTCGTTCAATAAACGCATCCAACAATTCACCCTCATTAAGTTCAACAGTTTTAAAATCAATCACCCACAACACCCCTTCATCAACAAACAATCTATCAATAGCAATAGTGCGTCCATTAACAAAAAATATCGCCTCACTCCGTGCCGATTCCCTCTGCTTAAACAACCATTCAAATTGCACATCACGCTTAGTGTTATCCAACAATCTCAAAACAACCCCCTGCCAATACCCAATCTCACTCGGCGGCGTCCCAATCTCAATCAAACGATTACGCACATTATCCACACTAGGATTAAACAACTTCCGCTCATAATATTGATGCACCAAAGTCCCCAAAGCACTTTTAAACAAACGCTCAAAATTTTGCCGATAATCCACCCTCTCCCCCTCTGCTTGAACCCGATTAACCGGTGTTTTCAATTCAGCAAAACGCTGCAACTGCAATACTGCCGAAGACTCAACCGTATCAGGCGTTTTATCAATATCATCAAAAGAATGCCCAAAAAACGGCTCTAACAACGCCAACAAAGTATTCTTAGCAACATTCCCCGACTTATTCACCGCACCCAACAAATGCAAACTGCTCCTAGCACGCGTCATTGCCACATACAACAACCGCATACTCTCAAAATAATCCTGCTTAGACTCAATAAATTTCAAATAATTATAAGCCCCACTATCCTCCGCATCCACCGCCGATTTAACAGGTGCCAACAACAAACAATCATTAGAAAACTCCCGCAATCGAATAATAGGCGAATCCGCACTCCTAGGACGCCTACCCAACCCCGGAATAATCACCGTGTCAAACTCCAACCCCTTAGACTGATGAATAGTCATCAACTTAACCTGTGCACTCTCACTCGGTGCATACAAACTCTCCATCGCACTTTGAATCGTCTCAACATCCAACCTCTGCTGCCGCTCACAATCATAAATAAGTCGCAAAAATTTATCCTTAATCGCCAACTCAACCTCCGACAAAACCGCATTCGTATAACCCAATTGATTAATCGCATAAGTCAATAACTCCACAAAATCAAACCGCCCCCGATTACCAACCACCTCCCGCAGACAATGATGCAAATGCCGAACACGCCGCTGCCCCTCCTCACTCAATTTTGACACCACCTCCTCCACATTCAACTGCTCATAAATAACCTCCTCATCCCCATCAGACAACACCAGCAAATCATTCAAAACCAACCCACACCACGGCGCACGCAACACACTCAACCACGCCAATTTATCCCCAAGATGCAACAACGCTTTCGTCAAAGAAAATAAATCACGCGCCAACAAATGATGCTGCAACCGAGTAATATCCACCGATTCAAAGACAATATTATCCCCCTCAAGCTGCCGAGTAATATCCGCCAAATGATTACGCGTACGCACCAAAATTGCCACCGTCCCACACGCATCCTTCGCCAACGCACTCTTAACCGCCCCACTCACCGCCCGTGCCTCAAGCAAATACTGATCATCTGCAAAAGGATGAAAAGTAATCACCTGCTCCTGTGTCCCCTCAATCACCTGCGCATTCGCCGTCGATTGAGAATAAGCAATCGCCCCCTGATGCACCTCATCCTCCCGCGGAAACATCCCCTGGAAAATCTCATTATTCCCCTCCACAACACCCTGCGACGACCGAAAATTCGTCTCCAATACCAACGACACCGGACGCAACTGTGCAATCCCACTATCACGCACCTGCAAAAACAACCCCACCTGCGACTCCCTAAACCGATAAATCGACTGCATCGGATCCCCCACCAAAAACAGCGTCTTCCCATCCCCCACCTGCCACTCCCCCATCATTTTTTCCAGCGTATTAAACTGCGACGCCGAAGTATCCTGAAACTCATCAATCAACAAATGCTGCACCTTATAATCCAAAAACAAAGCAATATCACTCACCCCCACCTGACTATCCAACGCCTGATTAGCATTCAACGCCACCTCAATAAAATCATGCATTTGCTGCTCCTCAAAATACATATTAAGCTGTGCCACACACAATTTCAACACCGTAGCAATATCTTTCAAAATATCCGCCTGCCCCTGCGAAAAATCAACCTCCGGCAAATTCCCCAAATCCCCCAACGCCACCCGCAACCCCTCACGCCCTTCCAAAGACCCAATAACCCCAAGCAACCTCTCCTTCTGCTCTTTAACCTCAACTGGAAACCCATTCGCCTTAGTCAAAGTCCTACGCCACCCCCCTGCCCCCGTTAAACACAAATTCGCAATCACCTGCCACTTCGCCAAATCCCCCACCTCACACCCCGGCAACCCCTCAACCCCCGCAACCCCTTCATCACTACTCACCCCCATCAAAGCAAAAAACTCCCCATCAAAACACGGCTTTGCCAACTCACTCAAACACACCAAATGCTCTAAAACAATCCTTCTAGCACTATCACGCAATATCCCCAAATCCAACACATTATCCCGATACAACCGCCCCAACCACTGATCCCGTTTAGACAACATCTGCACCACCAACCCCTCAAACTTCCCAACATTATTATCCAAATGCAACAACACCCGCGCAATCCCCTCCCCATACTCCCCCTCATCAATCAACCCCAACACCCGCCTCGCCGCCGTCCGATAAGCCCGCACCCGATCCCGCCCCTCCGCCATAATCTGCCTAGGCACCAACTGCCCCGCCACCGGATACCGACTAGTAATCAACCCATACAACCCATCAATCGTGGATATTTTCAAACGCCTAGGATTCCCCAACAAATCCCACCCCCGCTCATCCGAACGCCCAACAACCGCCATCGCCAAATCATAAGTAACCCTTTTATGCCCACGCTCCGGACGCTCCCCCCCCGTCGATTTCAACGCCGACAACACCCGATGCGTCATCTCCTCCACCGCCTTATTCGTAAAAGTCATCGCAATCACACTCTCAGGATCCGCACAATTCGCCAACAACTTCAAATACCGCTGCGTCAACAACTCCGTCTTCCCCGCCCCCGCCGGCGCCTGCACAATAAACGACCCCCCAATATCCAACGCCCGCTCTCTTTGCTCCAAATCATTCATATCACCCTCAAACCCCATCACCCAAAAAATGCAATTATAACAGACCTCCTCCCCCCATTCAAACCCCCACACCCTCACCCTCACCACCCTCACCACACAACATTAAATGCTCTGTGCACAACACCACATTGCCTTTAAGCCCTCTAAAACAAACAATTATCCGCTCGTTTTTAGTATCATTAGTTTTTATAAATGGTATAATATTTTTTGCAAACACAGACAGAGCAAAGGACAGCACTGTCTTTGCAATTTCTATTTTTGGATTAAGGGTTACATTTTTGTTTATTTGGTGGGTAAATAGGGTATCTTTGTGCATTGGTTAATTGGCTAATTGAAAAAGGATAATGATGGGGTGTATTCAAAGGATAAGACAGGCAGTGGTCGTAGAATTTTTGATAAAAAAAGGGGTTGTAAAATGAGTTTGGCGAAGAGAGTTATTCCTTGTCTTGATGTGCGTGATGGGCGGGTGGTTAAAGGCACTAAGTTTGTTAATATTAGGGATGCGGGCGACCCAGTTGAGGTAGCGAAACGCTATGATGATGAAGGGGCGGATGAGATTACTGTTCTGGATATTACTGCTTCTCATGAGGGTAGAGACACCATGGTGAGTATGGTTGAGGCGATTGCTGAGCAGGTTTTTATTCCGTTGACGGTGGGCGGGGGGATTCGCAAAGCGGCGGATGTTCGAGTGATGTTGAATGCAGGGGCAGATAAGGTGGCAGTGAATTCTGCGGCTATTTATCGGCCTGAATTGATTGCACAATTGAGTGAAGAGTTTGGCTCGCAATGTATTGTGATTGCTATTGATGCTAAGCAAGTGGCAGAGAATAAATGGGAGATTTTTACCCATGGTGGACGGCATACGACGGGGATTGATGCAGTTGAGTGGGCGGTGAGAATGACAGTGGGTAAAAATGGGGCAGGGGAAGTTTTGCTGACTTCAATGGATTGTGATGGGGTTAAAACGGGATTTGATTTGGGATTGACGAAGGCAGTTGCTGATGCGGTTAGTGTGCCGGTGATTGCTTCAGGGGGTGTGGGTAATTTAGCACATTTATCTGCAGGTGTTTTACAAGGAGGGGCTGATGCGGTATTGGCAGCAAGTATTTTCCATTTTGGGGAATGGACGATAGCACAGGCTAAGCAGGCAATGAGAGAAAAGGGGATTGAAGTTAGGCTTTAGCGTATGATAGTGCATTTTATGAGAGAGTTTTACTTTTATGAATTCTAAAAAAGAATTGTGGTTATTGTTGGCATCTTTTGTGTTACCGATTGCACTTGGGACGGCGTTTTTTTATTGGAATCCAACTGCTTTTACGGGGACTACTGTTAACTATGGTGCGTTTGTTAATCCGATTATTACCACGGAGAAAGCGGATGTGCGTTTTTCTAATAATACGGAAGGCAGTTTAGAGGGGTTGTGGACACTGGCTTATGTGACGAAAACTTGTGATGGGGGGTGTATGCAGGTGTTAAAGGATATGAAAACTATTCGTATTTTGATGAATGAAGATATGCGTCGTATCCAAAGAATGTTGTTGATTAATAGTGCGACTGCAGTGCAGGAAACGGGGCTTTTAATTGCTCATCCAAGTGCTGTGCTCAGTCAACAATTGGCAAAGTTTCCTGACAATACTTTGTTTTTAATTGACCCGCTTGGTAATGTGATGTTGCATTACAATCCGCAGGGTATTGTTATTAAACGCGTTATGAAAGACCTTAAGCGCCTGTTTAAATATTCGAGGATTGGTTGATATGCCTTCACTTAGTGCATTACTGGGGCTTTGCAAACTTAAAGTAGTTGCCTTGATTTTGCTGACGGCGGTGGTGGGGATGTTTTTAGCAGTACCTGCACCGTATTTGCCGGATGCGGTGCTGGTGATGACTGCCTCAGTGGGGATTTCAATGGCATCTGCTTCGGCGGCGGTATTTAATCATATTGTTGATGAGCAAATTGATATTCAAATGGCACGCACTGACAAACGACCTTTGCCACAGGGCAGAGTGAGTCGTAATCAGGCGTTAGTTTGGGGGGTGTTTTTAGGGGTGGTTGGCTTAGGGATTTTGCAATTGTTTGTGAATACGATTACGATGGTGCTGACTTTTATTTCGTTGATTGGGTATGCAGTGGTTTACACAATATATTTAAAGCGGGCGACGCCACAAAATATTGTTATTGGGGGGGCGGCAGGAGCGGCACCGCCAATTTTAGGTTGGACGGCAATTTCAGGCACGCAAAGTATTGAATATGCGTTTTTATTGTTTTTGATTGTGTTTATTTGGACACCGCCACATTTTTGGGCATTGGCAATTTTTAGAGTGGAAGAATACAAAAAAGTGGCTGTGCCGATGTTGCCAGTAACGCACGGCGTGGCTTATACTCGGTTACAGATTTTACTTTATACAATTTTGTTATTTTTGGTGGCATTATTGCCTTATTTAGTGGGTATGTCGGGGGTAATTTATCTTCTTTCAGCCGTTATTTTAGGGTTTATATTTTTAGGTTATGCGATTAAAATTTACACAAGCCCAGAGGACAATCGAATCACCTGGCAAACATTTGTGTTTTCCATCAATTATTTAATGTTATTATTCGTGGCGTTATTGGTGGATCATTATTTTTTAATAATTTTATGAGACTTTTACAAAAGGTAGTAATACTATGAAAGGATTAGGGCAAGTATTTAAAGCAGTCGCTTCCTCAATGATTGGCGTGGGCAAAAGAGAGGATCTGATTAAGGATTTTGAACGCACTGAACAATCAGGTCCGTGGCCTTATATTATTGTTGGCTTTATTATGACAATTGGTTTTATTATGGCAGTGATTGCTGTGGTCAAGTTAGTGCTACCTTAGCACGGCTGGCACTTTAATGACTTTATGTAACAACGCCAAAACACTCAATAGCAATAACAATGCCCCAATATTATGCAGTGTGGCAATTGCCATTGGAATTGAGAACAATACATTGACCACACCTAAAGTAACTTGAATGGCTAATAAGCCACTAATCAGTACCAAGTTTGGTTTTAGGTGCGAATAACTATTGCCAAATGTATAAATTAATATACCAATAAGTAGTGTTGTTACTAATGCACCAATACGGTGTAGCATTTGAATACCCGCACGGGCTGCATTTTCTAATACGCCAAATTCATAGTCGTGTTCTGCCCCAATTGGACCCCAATATAATGCGTTGACAAAATCCATTGTCGGCCACCAAGAGCCTAAACAAGTTGGAAATTCCTCACCGCAAGCAAGTGCTGCGTAATTAGTAGAAGTCCACCCTCCCAGAACAATTTGCAAACTTAATACCAGTAAAATTGTGATTAATAATATTTTGTGCCTTTTCAAGATATGTCGATAAATAATCGGTGGATTGCCTTGATTAAGCAACATCCATGTCAGTAATGCCGTGGTGGCAAATCCGCCGACAAGATGTGTAGTAACAATACCAGGATGCACCATTAGCGTTACTGTCCACATACCAAAAGCCCCTTGCAACATCACAAAAAAAGCAGTGAACCCAGATAATCCAAGTGATTGACGGTATTTGTATCTCCCTTTGACGGCTAAAAAGAACAAGGCAAAAATTGCCAGCCCCAATAAAGAAGCAGCATAACGATGCACCATTTCTTTCCAGCCTTTGGCGACTTCAAGTGGGCGTTCGTAGCCCTCAAGTTTTGCACCATCAGCGTGGTCGGGAACAATAAGTTGTCCGTAGCAAGTTGGCCAATCAGGGCAACCCAGCCCCGCATCACCAAGTCGTGTGTAAGCACCTAAAACAACAACAACAAGGGCAAGTACAATGGATATTTTCAGTAGTTTTTTAAACATAATAGTTTGTATTGTTACTTTTTAAAAATGGCATTATACCATTTATAAAAAACAATTATACTAAAAAGTGCTGATAATTGTTTGTTTTAGAGGGCTTAAAAAATCAAGGATACTTATTGCTATCCTTGATTTTTTAAGTCCTTTAAAACGGACAATAATTCGTGCTTTTTGTGT
>FPIA01000026.1_pt1 | contig 7445 bp, 8 predicted proteins | sample 1057361 | NCBI WGS metagenome assembly FPIA01 (sample SAMEA4473301, study PRJEB15554) | hydrothermal vent metagenome | biome: marine basaltic hydrothermal vent biome; feature: marine hydrothermal vent; material: water | place: Pacific Ocean | collected 2011-06-14/2011-07-23 | depth 1705 m | reverse complement strand
AATAAGTATCCTTGGTTTTTTAAGCCCTCTAAAACAAACAATTATCCACTCGTTTTTAGTATCATTAGTTTTTATAAATGGTATAATCCAAAAGTAGATACTCTAACTTTTGGATAGGCGAAAAAAGACCCCAATAAAGGGGTCTTCAAAAATGGCGGAGCGGACGGGATTCGAACCCGCGACGTCCTGCGTGACAGGCAGGCACTCTAACCAGCTGAGCTACCGCTCCATTTTTTGGTGGGCGCTACAAGACTTGAACTTGTGACCCTCGCCTTGTAAGGGCGATGCTCTACCAACTGAGCTAAGCGCCCAAAAAATGCACATCAGTGCTTAATCAAGCACTGGCGTATTATACTCAATAAAAAACAGGTTATCTATTAATTTTAGAAAAAAATTATTTTTGTAATTTATTAATCAGTGGCAACATTTCTTGCTGCCAAATCTGCGAGGTAATTTCGCCAATCTGCTTAAATTGAATCACCCCTTTTTTATCCACAATAAATGTCTCAGGCGTGGCATAAACACCCAATTCTAAACCCAATTTACCTTGCTCATCAAAGACAATAAAGTCATAAGGATTGCCCAGTATGCGTAAAAAACGCTCGCCTTCTTTCTTGGTGTCTTTGTAGTTAACACCTACCATTTGCAGGCTACTGTTCTTAGCAATATATTTTAACATTTTGTGTTCGGCTCTGCAAGTAACACACCAAGATGCCCAAACATTAACCAGTGACACTTTGTCTTTTAATCGGTTTTTTAATTGAAATTTATCACCTGTTTGAAAATCTTCCATTTCAAGACTTGGGAAAGTTTTACCAATTAAAGGTGATGGGATTTTTTTGGTATCACGCCCCAACCCATCGTATAAAAACCACGCCAAAACAACAAAAACTGCCAAAGGTAAGAACTTGCCCATTATTTTTTCGCCTTTTCTAATGCGTCAGCCACTTCGGGTGGCATATAGTTTTCATCATGCTTTGCTAGCACTTCCGTTGCCACAAAAATATCCCCCTGTAAAGAACCTGTGGTAATAATACCTTGCCCTTCTCTAAACAAGTCAGGCAAGATACCTGTGTATTGAATGGTAAAAGATTTTTTGTTGTCCGTTACTTCGAAAGTGGCTTTTAAATCTTCTCGTTTAAAACTGCCTACCGACACCAAACCACCCAAACGGAAACTCCTGCCAATCGGTGCCTTGCCTTCTGCTACTTCTGTTGGTGAATAAAAATAATCGGTATTGCTACCCAAGGCTTGCAATAAAAGCGTTACTGCCAATATCGCACCGGCAACTAGTAGCGCCACTAACACCATTCTATTTTGTCTTTTTGTCATTTTTTTTCACCTCTTGCGTATTTAATGCGTAATTGCGTCACTACTCGTTTGTGATTTGCCTTAGTGCTGACAAATAAAAACCCCACTATGGCAAAAGTGAGTAAATAAGATGCCCATATATAGGCTGCGTATTTATCAAATAATAAAAATTCCATTATAATTTATCCTTAATAAGGGTTTTTACCCAGCCAGAATTTTGTTCTCTCACTAACACCTCGTTACGGGCACGCATTAGCACCAATGCACCATATAAAAACTTAAAGGCAAAACTAATCAGCATTAATGCAATAAACATATCAATTTGCATTGACACCTTAGTCACACTCACTGATGAGCCTTGATGCAGGCTGTTCCACCATTCAACTGAATAATAAATAATGGGAATATTCACCAAACCCACAATCGCCAAAACGGCAGAGGCTTTATTGGCGGTTTTGGGATTGTCAAAGGCATTATTCAACGACATATATGCCAAATATAAAAACAACAAGATCAGTTCCGAAGTGAGTCGTGCATCCCAAACCCACCAAGTTCCCCACATCGGTTTTCCCCAAATACTGCCCGTAATTAACGCCAACAGCGTAAAGGCAGCGCCAATCGGTGCAGATACTTTTGCCATTACAAAAGCGAGTTTTATTTGCCAAATTAAACCAATTGCCCCTGCCGTTGCCATCACTACATAAATTAATAAACTCATCCAAGCAGCAGGCACATGCACATACATAATACGCACACTCTCACCCTGCTGATAATCGGCTGGCGAAACTACCAGACCCCAATACAGTCCTGCCAATGACAAAACAATAAAGGGAATCATCATCCAAGGAATGATTTTCGCACTACTTTGGTAAAAATTTTGCGGTGAGGCGAATGCTTGTATCCATTTCCACATAATATTATTTGTTTGTTAAATTTAGATTATTTTAACGACTTTTTTGCTACATTGTTGCGTAAATAAGTCGGTAATGGCAATTCATTAACCCCTTTTGACTCTTTACTCATATATAAGGCAATCAAATTTTCAGATTTAGGATAAAAATCGCTTACAAAGTTATCCACCCCCGACTGCTGAGAAAGTGCTTTCCCATACGCACCCCAGCCAGTGCCAACACCGATAAAATCACCATCCAAAACATCTGTTTCATCAGGTTTTGCAATGCGTTCAGCACTCAAAACACCTTTCTCATATACCCCCCAATACACTTCACTCATCCGTGCATCAAGTGCCACAGCCACCTTATCCGTCTTATATTTTTGCGCTGCACCAAAGCCCACCACTTCCAGTGTTGAAAATCCCAGCGTCGGAATATCATACGCCAACGACATCCCCTGCACCACACTAACACACATCCGCACCCCTGTAAATGCACCTGGACCTTGGGTATAAACAATCACATCCAAATCTGCCACCGACAAACCCGCCTGTGCAAAGACCTCATCGCATAACGGCAATACCAAACTGGAACTTTTTGCCACATCTTGGACAAAACGCGAGATGATTTCCCCTTGTGTATAAAGGCTAACAGAGCACACTTCAGTGCAGGTATCGATGGCGAGAATAGTTTGCATTCGGCTATTTTACAATCTTTTGGTTTGTATGATACAAGCGTAACACTAATTTTTGCCGTTGCAATAACCGTTGCGGACGCCTAATCGGATTGTAATAACTCGGACCTTTAAGTAATGCCACTAAGGCTGACAACTTTTCTAAGGACAACACCCTGACATCTTGATTAAAATAAAATCGTGCCGCACGCTCAAATCCGCGTATCTCATCATTGCCTTTTTGCCCCAAATACACGCTGTTCATATAACGCGTCAAAATCATCTGCTTATCAAACGAAACTTCCAACAAAAACGCCATTAAACCTTCTTTAAGTTTGCGTTCAACAGTTTTTTCAGGGGTTAATAATGTATTTTTAATCAGTTGCTGCGTGATTGTGCTTGCCCCACGCATCGGTAGATCATAAAGCCAGTAACCACGCATCACTCTACCAATCTCTACAAAATCCACACCCGAATGTTGAAAAAACGATTGGTCTTCCATAATCAACAACATATTAATTAACGCAACAGGGTAATCCTTTAAATCCAAATGAGAATTAATTGAGCCCAAGGGCTTTGAAAACTCTTTTTTCACCACCGTATGCAATTGATTCAAATACACAGCAAAAACCACAATGCCAAACAAAATTAAGCGTTTTAACCACTTTATCACACCTCGCCCCGCTGTGCCAAACTCTCAAATCGCCCCTTATCACCAATCACAATATGATCCAACACCCGCACATCAATCAACGCCAACGCTTCTTTAATTTTACGCGTAATATTAATATCCGCCTGCGACGGCGTCGGATCACCAGACGGATGATTGTGTGCCAAAACCACAGCAGATGCATTATTAATCATCACCGTTTTAACCACTTCTCGTGGATGCACACTCGCCTGATTTACGGTACCTGAAAACAAATGCACCAATTCAATCAACTGATGTTTTTGATCCAATAACATCACCGCAAAAATTTCCCGATGTGAATTACCAATATGCAAATGCAAATACTTGGCAAGCTGATCAGGTTGCGTAAACACATCTCCCTTGCTCAATCCCGCCTCAAAATGTCGCTTTGCCATCTCCAATATCCCGCGCAAACTGGCATATTTTGCCTTCCCCAGCCCCTTACCCATGCAAAATTCTTCCTCACTGGCATTCAACAAATTATTCAAAGAGCCAAACTGCTTAATCAAATCCTGTGCCAATTCCACCGCACTCTTGCCCTTAATGCCCACACGCAAAAAGATTGCCAACAATTCGGCATCCGTCAATGTATCAGCACCAAATTTAATCAACTTCTCTCTCGGTCTGTCGTTTTCGTGCCAGTCTGTTATTGCCATAATTTAATTTTGTAAAACTTCTGCATAATGATGAAGAAAAATCTATGCAACCTTTGATTGGTATAAATATTTTTGAAAATCAACAAACAAAGGAATGATATTTTCCACATCACCCAACATAATTTTAGCATCCTCCAATGATTGGTACTTATTTTTTAGTAAGAGAGGTAACTTTTCTTGATCAAGTTCCCCAACGCCTATTTCAATGTATTTATTCAACACAAACTCTATAAAATCTTGTTGCTTTTTATCCAAAGATGTCAATATATCATCTCTTGCTTGCATCACTCTTTCCTTCCTGCTAATAGGTTTAATGTTACTATTAAAAACATAGTTTAAAACATCAAATAAATCACTTTTTTCAGCATTTATTATTTTTTTCAAAGTGTTTAACTCATTGCCACCAAATCCCGCTTCGCTTAATTTTTCTAATAGTGCTTTTCTAGTGTTAGGCTTACTCCACAAAACCCTCAACTCCTCCTCATCTTTAAAAAAATTGGGCAATTCTTCAAACAAATTATTTAAGAATTCTGCTATTGAAATTGGCTGACCACTCACATCCCAAAAAGAAGTGGCAACCATATGTTGTATTTCCCTCTCTTTGCCGTCGCTCAATTTAATTTTAATTTTTTGAGGTCTTTGGTCTTTTGGCTCTTGAGCACAAACACAAGGATTACCCCCACATTTACGGCAATCTTCTGTGTCTCTTGGGTCTTGTGGTTCAAATTCTATAGGCTCTATAGGTTCCCCGTCCCACTCTGGGTCAAAAAATTGTTGATAAGCATCAACAAAATCATAAACAGTAAAAAATTCTTTACCCTCAAAAAGCCGTGTACCGCGTCCAATAATTTGTTTAAATTCAATCATTTGTTTAACAGGTCGCATTAACACAATATTGCGAATATTTCTGGCATCAACCCCCGTTGAGAGTTTTTGCGAAGTGGTGAGAATGGTCGGAATGGTTTTTTCATTATCTTGAAATTGGTTTAAAAAATTATCGCCAATTGCCCCATCATTTGCCGTTACTCGCACACAATAATCAACATTTTGAGAGTTACTCACTTGGTTAATTAAATCTCTAACCAATCCTGCATGGCTTTGTGTGGCACAAAAAATAATGGTTTTTTCATTTTGATTGATTTCGCCCATCAAAACCCTAACCCGTTTCAACTCTCGCCCTTTAATTTCAATGGTTTTATTAAATTCTGACTCCCCATACAATCTCCCAGGCTCAGCAACCCCCTCAATAACTTCATCATCCGTCGTATAAGTATAATCGTCCATCGTTGTGCTAATGCGTTTGACTTTAAAAGGCGTTAAAAAACCATCGTTAATACCTTCTTTTAGAGAATAAACATAAACAGGTTCACCAAAATATTGATAAGTATCAATATTCTTATTTCGCTTTGGGGTTGCGGTTAACCCCAATTGCACCGCAGGAGAAAAATATGCCAAAATACCTCGCCAACTGCTCTCATCATTTGCTCCGCCTCTGTGGCACTCATCAATAATAATTAAATCAAAAAAATCGTCTGGATATTTATTATAATAAGCACTTGCTTTATCATAGCCTTGATCATCATCTTTTTCAATTTCCGCTGCTTCTGCCGTGTTGTTATTGGCAGTTAGAGATTGAAAAATAGTAAAAAACAGACTGCCATTAGTCGGCACTTTGCCTGTTTTTTTAATCTCTTTTGGGGTAATTCGCACCATTGCATCCTCAGCAAAAGCAGAAAAATTGTTAAACGCTTGATTCGCCAGTATATTTCTATCTGCCAAAAATAAAATGCGTGGTTGTCTCACTCCATCACGGCTTAGCGTCCAACGACTGTAAAACAATTTCCAAGCAATTTGAAAAGCAATTGCCGTTTTTCCTGTACCCGTAGCAAGGGTTAGCAAAATACGCTGTTTATTTTGTGCAATCGCCTCTAGCGTGTTTTTTATGGCAATTTCCTGATAATATCTTAATTGCCAAGTGCCTGATTTGTCCTCAAACGGTATCAATGCAAACTTCTCACGCCACTGGTTTTGGTTACTATACACCGCATCCCAAAGCTCATTTGGCGTTAAAAAATCAGCAACTGTTCCCTCCTCCCCAGTTTTCAAACAAATCTGATAAATGGTTTTGCCATTAGTAGCATAAGTGTAATCCAGCCCCAATTTTTGGGCATAAAGTTTGGCTTGTGCCACACCCTCGCCAACTTCTAATTCATCACTCTTTGCCTCAACAACCGCTAATTTAATCCCCTTATAAACCAAAATATAATCCGCAATCAACGGCTTTTCCCTGCCGCCGCCCACCTGTATTCTGCCATCCGTAATTTTACAAACATCCCGCTCACGCAAAATTTTCGACCCCTCAATCACACCCCAGCCACAGGCGGTAAGTTGTGGGTCAATTAATTCGGCTCTGGTTTCTGCTTCGTTCATTTAATAGATTTTAAATAATTTTTCATCTTGAGATAAATTCAATACCGTATATTTACTCACATCTAAACCACTTGGTAATTTATCTTTTAAAATAGGTGCTATATATTGACAGTTTATTTCAGGCACAATATTCGTAAGAATTTTTAAAATTTGATTTCCATGCACTGTTTCAATTTGATCATGCAATATAAAGTGTAAACATTTGAGCTTTAATTTATCTGCAAATTGAATGTAAGCCAAATCAAATGCTGCTATTTGTCCTTTTTTCATTCCAGTCCCCACATTTCCATCCAAAGAACTAATATCCAGTCCGTAACACCCATTGGATTTATTGCTACTTAAAATAAAAGATTCTTCATATAATTTATTAGATATCTTAGAAAAGTATTCATTAAAAATTGAAATTTTTTGTTGTATAGCATCGTCTTTCGACTCTATTTCTTCATCTATACTACTTAACTTACCTTCAATTTGTGCTATTTCTTGTCTGGATGTCTTAAGTCTTTCTTTTCGTTCCATCCACTTCCCCTTGTCCTCATAATTTTTATTTAATGTTACTGCTATTTTATTCAAATCTTCAATCACATCATTTTTATATACTTTTTTTGACAATTTACTTTCTGTGTGTGATAATCTTTGAATTTCAGATTCTATCTTTGTAATATCCAATGTAAGCTGCGGCAATTCTTTCGTTATGTATTCAACCTTATTGACAGTCATTTGATTATGAAAATCTAGCACATTTTCAAAAGATTTTTGTAAATTTGGTATTAATATTTTTGCTTTATTAT
>FPIA01000052.1_pt1 | contig 7486 bp, 9 predicted proteins | sample 1057361 | NCBI WGS metagenome assembly FPIA01 (sample SAMEA4473301, study PRJEB15554) | hydrothermal vent metagenome | biome: marine basaltic hydrothermal vent biome; feature: marine hydrothermal vent; material: water | place: Pacific Ocean | collected 2011-06-14/2011-07-23 | depth 1705 m | reverse complement strand
TACGAAGTGAGTTATTATAAATGACTCTTATTAAAAAAACAACACCTAAGTTAACTGATACCACAGAACTTCCACAAATAGATATCACCACATTAACTTATCACAACTTATGAAACATATAAAACAGTACCTTTTCATTCAGAGACTTGTCAAATAACTGACCATTATTCTCGTTTTTAAGTGGAAAATGTACATCACCCCAAAACCTCTGGCAACTTTTTAAATTTTCTTATATAGCAAACCTCAAGAAACCTTCTTCTTTTTCCAATTCAATTTTATACTTTCTTGATACACACCCATTGGTTTTGAATCCCCCTCATTTGACTAGACACTAAAAAAATATATCTTTGCCATATCAAAAAAAAACCCTAAAACAAAACCCCACCAAGGTAAAATACCCTCATGCACAAAGACATCATCAGCAAAGAGGTCATCTTAGCCATCACCCAAGACATTGCCCACTACATCCTAAACCTCGATGTCAAAGACATCCACTTTGTTGATAAAGAACTCAAACGCATTGAAAAAAGAGAAGCCGACATCGTTGCCAAATGCAAAATCAACAACCAAACCCAAATCCTCCACTTAGAAATCCAAAACAACAACGATGCCACCATGCCAAGGCGAATGTTGCGTTACTATACCGACATCAAAACTCAGTTCAAAGAGTTAGATATTAATCAATATTTAATCTACATCGGCAAAACCAAACTCAATATGTCAGATGCCATCATCGATAAAAACCTTAATTACCGCTACAACATCGTTGATATGCACGACATCGACTGCGAAGCCCTTATCAAACTAGACACACCCGATGCTTTGGTATTAAGTATTTTGTGCGATTTTAAAGGCAAAAAAGAATTAGATGTGTTATTATACTTAGTCAAGCGTTTACAGGCATTAACGCAGGACGATGAGCATAAGCTAAGCAAGTATTTATTAATGCTAGAAACCCTATCAGACAACAGAGATTTAAAACAACAACTCAAAGAGGCACAGACCATGTTAAGAGAAATCAATTATGAAAAATTACCCAGTTATGAGATTGGAATGGAAAGAGGAATGGAAAGAGGAATGGAAAGAGGAATGGAAAGAGGAATGGAAAGAGGTATGCAACAAGGTATGTCCAAAATTGCAAAAAATCTATTAGACCTATTAGACGACAAAACCATTGCCACCAAAACTGGGCTCAGTCTTGAAGTAGTTAAATCTCTTAGGGATACACCACCCCAAAACCTCTGACAAAAATAAGAAAAATAAAAATAATAAGTAATAATACCATTTTCAAAAAATAATAATACAAAAGAACTAATTTTTGTCCATTTTAGTATCATTATTTTTTATAAATGGTATAAGAGGCAATGCTAGGTTTGTGGCTTTTATTTTTGGATTAGGGTGATGGCATTTTTAGGACAAGTATGAATGCAAGCACCGCAACCAGTGCATTGTTGAGTGTCAAGACTGATACTTGGAACGCCGCCTACTTGTAATTCAAATTTTATAGCACGATGATCGCAAACCTCAGCACAAGATTGGCAAATAACGCCTATTTTAGATAGGCAATTGTCTTTAATATTGGCGACAATATTCCATGGGCCGGTGTTTTTATGAAAAGCATCGTGTTGACAAACCTCTGCACATTGATGGCAAAATGTGCATTCACCTTGTCGAAAATCAACCGTTGGGAACTTGCCAGAACCGGTGCTAATAATACCTTCTGGACACGCCGTTATGCAATCACCGCAACGACTGCACAGGTCGATAAATAATGCCTCATCCTTAGCCCAAGGTGGTCTTATCTCGTTTTGTGTATGGGCATTAAACTGACCTCGCAATAATTGTCTTCTACTAACCAAAAATCACTCGTCTGTGTTCACATAAGTATTTTCTATCAACGGCTTGGCATCAATTTGAGAAACATGGCATTGCTGACAAAAATACCGACGAGGAGAGACTGTTTTCAAGCGTTTTCCTGAACGGGTTTTAAAGTGTGAAGCGGGCATTTTTGCGGATTCTTCCTCTTTGTAATTGGCATTGCTGTGGCAGTCCAAACACCGATTACTGTCCATAGTAACCCGCATATGTTCAGATTTGTGCGGAACAAGCGGTGGCTGTGAATCAAAACTGGCATCAAAATCGCCTGCTGTTACCCATTTCTTTTCTGTTGGTGCGGCGGAGTCTTTTCTCAAACTGTGAATACCTCGCAATGAGGCAATGCCTTCATCCATAATTGGCGTGTCGGCAAAAGTTTGCATTAAATGTTGCATGGAATTATGTATCTCCTGTTTGCTTTGCACTTCAACACTGGGCTTTTTTCCTGTATTTAAACAGCCAGCAATTGACCCACAAAGTAGCGTTATCATTAATAATTTAGTTTTCATCATAACCTCCTATGCTTTCAATATTTTAACGGGACATTTTTTATAATCCGTCTCTTTTGATAGCGGATCAGTCGCATCTAATATCAGTTTATTCACTAATCTAGACGCATCAAACCAAGGCACAAATACCAAGCCCCTAGGGGGTTTATTCCGTCCTCTGGTTTCTACTGAGGCAACAATTTCACCTCGAATAGAGGCAATTTTAGCATTCTGCCCTCGCCTTAATCCTCGTGCTTTTGCGTCTTCTGGATGCATATACACCACTGCATCTGGCACAGCACGATACAGTTCTGGCACACGACGCGTCATTGTGCCTGAATGCCAATGTTCCAGCACTCTGCCCGTTGACATCCACAAATCAAATTCTTTATTTGGTGTTTCTGCAGGTGGTTCATACGGTGCGGTAATAATGTTTGCCCGTCCGTCCTTGTTGCCATAAAAACGCACGCCTTCGCCTTTTTTAACATACGGGTCGTAGCCTTCACGATAACGCCACAAAGTCTCTTTATTGTTAATCACTGGCCAACGCAATCCTCTGGCTTTGTGATAGACTTCAAACTCAGCTTGTTCATGTCCTATTTTTGGCCCTTCTTGCTGAAAACGGCGATACTCTTCAAACAAGCCTTTTTGCAAGTAAAAACCAAAGTCTTGCATTTCTTGGTTTTTGTAAATATTGCCCTCGCCATCGGTAACTTGGGTTTTATCAAACCGGTTAACTTGCTCATTCGCATATAACACTTGATACAAGGTTTTGCCTTTGTACTCTGGATTTTTTGCCAGTAATTCCTTGCTCCAAACCTCATCCGTAGTAAAGCGTTTGGAAAATTCAACTACTTGCCATAAATCTGATTTAGATTCCCCTGGTGCATCAACTTGCTGACGCCAAAATTGCGTGCGTCTTTCGGCATTACCATAAGCCCCTTCTTTTTCCGCCCACATTGCGGTTGGTAAAATTAAATCCGCTGCTTGTGCAGAGACGGTTGGATAGGGGTCGGAAACAACAATAAAACTATTTGGATTACGCCAACCAGGTAGCACTTCATCATTGGTATTAGGACCACCATGCACATTGTTGGTGCATTGTTGCCAAAGCACATTTAATTTACTGTCTTTTAACATTCGACTTTGTAAAACCGCATGATAGCCTTTTTTACCAGGCAGGGTCTCAGCAGGCAATTTCCATATTTTTTCAGCCAATTGACGATGTGATTTTTTCATAACGACATAATCGGCAGGCAAACGATGAGCAAATGTCCCTGTTTCTCTTGCTGTACCACAGGCTGAAGGTTGTCCTGTTAATGAAAAAGGTCCATTACCTGGTTCTGAAATCTTACCCGTTAATAAATGCACATTATACATCAGCCCATTTACCCAAACCCCGCGGGTGTGTTGGTTGAAACCCATGGTCCATAAGGAAACAATTTTTTTATCTGGGTCGGCATACAATTGTGCTAAACGCTCTAATTTGTCTGCTGATACGCCAGAAATTTCTACCGCTTTTTCTAAGGTATAAGGTTTAACTGACGCTGCATATTCTGCAAATGAAATTGAAGTTAACTTGCCTTTATTAGGGTTTTTAGCTGCTTGCTGTAATGGGTGTTCTGGACGCAATCCATAGCCAATATCGGTCGGTGTTTTCTTAAAATTAACATGTTTTTCAATAAAGTCTTTATTGTAGGCTTTATTTTCAATAATATAGTTGGCAATATAATTAAGAATTGCCAAATCCGACTGCGGATGCATAATCATCCCATTATCAGCCAATTCAAAAGAACGATGTTCAAAAGTAGAGAGTACATGCACTTCTGCACCGGGTTTGGTTAAGCGTGTATCAGAAATGCGTGACCATAAAACTGGGTGCATCTCTGCCATATTTGACCCCCACAAGACAAACGCATCCCCATGTTCAAAATCATCATAACACCCCATCGGTTCATCCGAGCCAAATGCACGAATAAATGCCCCCACCGCTGATGCCATACAATGCCGTGCATTGCAATCAAGATTATTAGAACGAAATCCTGCTTTAAACAATTTAGAGGCAGCATATCCTTCCCATACCGTCCATTGACCCGAGCCAAACATTGCCACTCGTGAGGTCATTTGATCTACCGATTTGCCTTCATTTTCCTTGTTGGACTGAGCAATCGCAATTTTAAACTTCTCTGCCATCACATCAAATGCCTCATCCCACGACACTGGCTCAAACTGACCATTTTTATCATATTTACCATTGGTTTTACGCAACAATGGCTGAGTTAAACGGTCTTTACCATACATAATCTTTGACAAAAAATAGCCTTTAATGCAATTCAAGCCTTTGTTCACAGGAGCATCAGGATCCCCCTGTGAAGCAATAATTTTATTGTCCTTAACGCCGACCAAAACTGAACAACCCGTGCCACAAAAACGGCAAGGAATTTTATCCCACCTCACTTCATCTTTATCCGCCTTAGCCAGTGCAATACCTGGTATGGTTACTCCTGCCGTAGTAGCGGTTGCCGCTATGGCACTATTTTTTATAAATGTTCTTCTACTGATGCTCATCTTTAACTCTCCCTTGATTAATTTCCTTGCAATTCTATCTATTTGTGCTTTCGTTTTCGTTAACATAGGTTGATTGTTTAACAATATTATTAAAACGACTGGAAAAAACAAACACATTTGGCTCACAAATATCTCGGCTTAACATCAATCAACCCCGCACCCTGCAATTCATACCGCTTACCCTCAGGCAAATTATATTGATGCTTAATGTCAGGCGTTACCAAAGATTGACCATGCTTGCGTTTTTCCTCCCAACCCAATTTATAATGCACCTGTCGTTTGCCCATCGCCAATTTAATCGGCAACACCTTATACCATTTATAAAAACTAATGATACTAAAAACGAGCGGATAATTGTTTGTTTTAGAGGGCTTAAAAAATCAGGGATACTTATTGCTATCCTTGATTTTTTAAGCCCTTTAAAACGGACAATAATTCGTGCTTTTAGTGTCATTAGTTTTTATAAATGGTATCACAACGCAACCCTTGATAAGCAATACACCCCTGAGTATCCACAATTCGAGCCAGCCCCATATTGGCATCGTTAATATCCGTCAATTGTTTACTCAACGCACCCGTTGGACAAGCCGCCACACAAGGAATGTCCTCGCACATTTCACAAGCAGCCTCCCTAGCAGTAAAAAAAGGCGTCCCCAACGCAACATCACTACTTAAAGTCGCCAAACTCAGCGTCGGATAAGGACAATCATTCACACACAAACCACAACGAATACAAGCCGCATTAAACGCCTCTTCATTCAAAGCACCCGGCGGACGAATAGCCGTCGCCGGCAAAGAATAAGAATGCTTTGAATAACTCACCAGCCCCACTGCCACCAAAGCAGAAGTAGTGGCTAATACCATTTATAAAAAGTAATAATACAAAAGCACTAATACTTGTCCGTTTTAGCGTGCTTAAAAAATCAAGGGTGGGACTAATATTTTTTGCAAACACAGACAGAGCAAGGGATAGCACTATCTTTGCAATTTCTACTTTTGGATTAGGGTATCATTACTTTTTATAAATGGTATAATTTAGCCGAATTAACAAAAAAATCTCTGCGTGAAAGTGCCATTGAATTAGCAAGACTCTGAGTGCTGATAAACCAAAGCCGTTGAAACAACCCCACTCATCACATTAATCCCATCTATCGTCTCAACAATTGCCCCTTGACTGCCTTGCTCAATCGTTACCACCAAGCGTAAATCCTCCGACAAGCCATGCACCTCAACCCCAGCAATAGCATTTAATTTTCCCTCCACCTGCTGTGCTTGCTTTTCACTAACCTGCACCAAAATACCGCAAATATCAATACTGTTTTTTGCTTTACTCACTTGATAAAGACAACTGCTTTGGCAATCTCTTTCGGTGTTAATAAACGCCTAGGCAGTTTCGATTTAAATTTCTTTTTCATCGGCACAAGCAACAAGTCATAATAAGCCTTAGCCACAACTTTTGTCACTCCCATCAACCCCCGAATGCACAACATTACCACCCCCCACATAATCCATCATCGCATTCACCCCCGATTTAGCCGAATCCACAAAATACCGCCCCGAAGTCTGTGCCTGCACCTGTATCCCACACTTAACAAAAATACCAATACTCGCTGCATTATCCTCATCAGATAACTCCTTCATTCAAAATTAAAACGCCATTATACAAAGACACCTAAGCCAAAAAAATAACACAAGTTGTTTTAAAGCAACGATACCATGCCTGCACGCACAGGATTAAGTTCAATATAACGATAAACACTGAGTAAATAACGCTCAGATTGGACAATAGATGACTTGTATCGTCCTTCCCAAAGTGTGCCTGTATGCTTATAAGTGTGATTAAAATACCCGACATACATTCTGCCTAAAGATTGCATCATTTTACCAATGCCGTCACTGGTTTTAGGGGTGCAAAGCAACCTTGATTTTTTAAGCCCTCTAAAACAAACAATTATCCGCACTTTTTTAGTATCATTAGTTTTTATAAATGGTATAAGTAGGCTTTCAATATCAGCTTCATTTGCAAAACACACTTGTTTGTTGTTGCTTCGTTGTATGATGTGTTGAGGTATATCTGCTGGAGTTATGCGTTTTAGTCTTGCTATTTTGAAATATAGAATACAGAAGAGAAATGTTGTTTTAGCATAGAATAACACTCTGACCCCAATGCCATTAACTTAAGGCAAAATTTACTAAAAATGAAAACAACAACCCTTGACCCGCTTGACTTTTAAACTTTGCTTTTTGCCATATTTCTCTTAAGTTAATGGCATTGGGGTCAGAGTGTTATTCTATACCAAAATAACATTTCTCTTTTGTATTCTGTCTTTCAAAATGGCAAGACTCCCTCGCTCCCAAACAGGAGCTTGGGAGCGAGCGAGGGTAGGGTTTTTAATCTACCTAGGACGGTATCTGCCCTCATTATTTCTCATAAAATCAAATGATATTGACCCCTTTGATTGAGATAGGCATTCCCAAGCAGGAACTTGGGAACAAGGGTAGGGTTTTTAATCTACCTAGGACGGTATCTGCCCTCATTATTTCTCATAAAATCA
>FPIA01000037.1_pt1 | contig 7691 bp, 3 predicted proteins | sample 1057361 | NCBI WGS metagenome assembly FPIA01 (sample SAMEA4473301, study PRJEB15554) | hydrothermal vent metagenome | biome: marine basaltic hydrothermal vent biome; feature: marine hydrothermal vent; material: water | place: Pacific Ocean | collected 2011-06-14/2011-07-23 | depth 1705 m | reverse complement strand
AATTCAACCAAAGAATGCTGATGATGGCCCTTCAAGAAAGATTTACAAACCGCACTAGACGCCCCAAATAAATAAGGCATCAACCACCCATAACGCACCACATTACGCGTCAACCCCATATAACTTTGGTCAGTAAACCACCTCAGCGTTTGATGTGGTGCTTTAAGTAAATAATATTGCGCCAAAAAATCTGCCGAAAAAGAATAATTAAAATGAATCCCCGCAATCACTTGCATCACACTACCATACCGATTAGCAAGCCCACGCCGATACACAGTTTTCATCCTCCCTTGATTACTACTACCATACTGTGCAATAGGAATATGCGTCTCCCCCCGAATAACACACGGCATACTGGTCGGCCAAAAACTCTGATCCTTAGGCAAATGATGATACAAATATTGTTGTGTCTTCGACAAAAATGCCAACATCTCCCTCGCACTATGCACCGGTGGCGTTACCAACTCAATCAACGACTCAGAAAAATCTGTGGTAATATGCGGATGCGTCAACGCACACCCAAACGCTTTTGGATGAGATGCCTGCGAAATCCCTCCTTGCCTAGAGACACGCAACCCTTCCCTCTCTAAGCCCATTAAATTATCTTTAAGCAAGGCACTATGTGGCTTTAATTGTTGAATTTTTTCCGTTAAACTCAAAACAGTCTCAGATGATAAAATAGCCCTATTTTACAGTAGGCGAACTCATGAAAACAATCAGGGCAGTTGTCGGCGTTTTACGCAATAAAAACCAAGAGATACTCATCACAAAACGCCAAGCAAACCAATTTATGGCAGGATTTTGGGAACTTCCTGGTGGCAAAACCGAACCCAACGAATCCCCAAAAGCAACCCTCACCCGTGAATTACAAGAAGAACTCGGCATCCAAGTCCAACAACTCAGCCTTCACCAAACTATGCTGCACCAATACCCAGACCGCACCATTCAACTCAGCATCTACCACATCAACCAATACCAAAACACCCCCACAGGCATTGAAGGACAAACCCTCGCCTGGGTAAAAATCCCCCACCTAGCCACCTACAAATTACTCCCCACAATGCGCGCATTCATCCACTCCATCACCCTACCCAATCAATATTGGATAACCCCCGTAAAAGACCATTACAGCAACGAATGGATGACAAAGTTTGAGCAAAAACTCATCCAAGGCATTCAACTTATTCAACTCAGAAGCAAAACCACACTAAATCAGACCTTCATCGCCAACCTCCACCACAAATGCCAACAACACAACACCAAACTCCTCCTCAACACCCCCAACAAAACCTTCACCACACTCTACAACGACGGCTACCACCTCACCACCGCCGAAATGCACAAACTCACCCACCGCCCCTGTGCAAAAGACCAACTCCTAGGCGTCTCCACCCACAACCTAAGCGAAGCCCTACAAGCCCAAACCATCGGTGCAGATTTCATCGTCATCTCCCCTGTCCAACACACCCAAACACACCCAAACACTCCCCCCATCGGCTGGGACGCCGCTAAACAAGTCGTTGATAAACTCAACATCCCCGTCTATTTTTTAGGCGGTATGCGTGAAAAAGACCTACCCCAAACTCTGAAACTCGGCGCTCAAGGTATTGCTGGAGTCAGCACCTTTTAAAAGAGCCACTAGCATTATCGTTCAGCTCTAGTAAGTGCCATCACATCACAATGGGTAACGCTGGTATTTTTTAAAATAGTGGCGGCTAATTCGTTGAGGCTGGTGCCAGTGGTAATAATATCATCGACTAATAGAACTTTTCTGTAGGGCATAGGTTGGGCAAAGAAAGCACCTTTGATTTCGGCATATCGTTGGGATGGGCTGAGTTCGAATAAGGGGCGGGTGGCTTTGATGCGTTGGACGCTGTGGGTGTCAATGGGGGTTGTGGCGTGTTGTTTGATTTTTTGTAGTAATTCTAACGCTTGGTTGAAGCCTCGTTCTTTAATGCGTTGTTTGCTAAGGGGCATGGGGAGGATGGCATCGTAGCTTGGTAGAGTCTGGTATAAATCATAGCATTGGTGTGCGAAATAGTCGCCGATGTAGAGTTGGTGGTGATATTTAAAATCTTTGACGAGTTGGGCAATTGCACCTTGGTAATCATATAGAGTGTAAGTGCGATTGAAAGCGGGGGCATGGCGTAAACATTGTCCGCAAAAATCAAGTACTCCGTTAAGGGGGAGGGCACAGGATTGACATCGGTGGGGGTGATTAGTGAAATGTTGGGCACAGGTGTTGCAGATGCAAAACTTTGCTTGCTCTAAGCAAAGAATACAAGTTTGTTTTGGGATTAATCTCTGGTAAATACCCATGTTGTGCTATCGGAGAGTTCGGGTTTAAATTGGTAGCCTTCGCTGTCAAACGCTTTTAAGGATTCGGGGGTGGTTAGGCGATTTTTTATCATATAGTTGACCATCAAACCACGGGCGCGTTTAGCGTAGATACCGATGATTTTGTATTTATCATTTTTAAGTTCTTTGAAAGCGATGTTGATAATTTTGGCGTTGAGTGCTTGTTTGTCGATACCTTTGAAGTATTCGTTTGAGGCTAAATTAATAAGGGTTTTAGATTCATCTTTATTTAACACTTTTGAGATTTTATCGCCCCAAAATTCGTATAAATTCTTACCTTTAGTAGTTTTTAGCCGAGTACCCATTTCCAAACGATAGGGGGCAATCAAATCCAGTGGACGAACAACGCCGTATAAGCCTGAAAGCATACGCAAGGAAGTTTGGGCAAAGGCTAAATCGTCTGCGTCTAAACTGAAGGCATCAATGCCAGTATAAACATCACCTTTGAAGGCTAATAGTGCTTGTTTGGCGTTAGCAAGGGTAAATGGTGTTTTAAAGGTTTGAAAACGCTCAAAATTTAAAATGGCTAATTTTTCGCTGATGGACATTAATTCGGCAATGTCATCTTGAGTTTTGGACTTTAAGATTTCTATCAAGACTTCAGACTCTTTGATTTGGCGAGTTTGCGTATAGGTAGTAAGATCGATGCGGTTAAAATCTTGGGTTTTTGATGGAGAAATGACGGCTAGCATTGGGCGTGTGATTGAGTTATAAATAAAATATTCTACCTGAATCTTAGTGAGACCTTTGCATAAATATGAATAATCATCAAAACACCCCCTTTCATCAATTTGAAAAGGTTTTAAAAACACCCTTAGCCCTGCTAGGAGTGGATTTAAAAAATTAATAAAATCTGTCATTTTGCTAATCATCCCTATTTATGCAAAGGTCTCTTGTTTGTTTTAGAGGGCTTAAAAAATCAAGGATACTTATTGCTATCCTTGATTTTTTAAGCCCTTTAAAACGGACAATAATTCGTGCTTTTTGTGTTATTAGTTTTTATAAATGGTATTAGTGCTAAATGCTAATAAAGTGAGGCATTTCACATTATAATTAAGGCATTTTTTTTGATTAGTATTAACTATGAAAGCACCTTTATTACATTTGCCGAAAGCACACGGTCTTTACCATCCAAATAACGAGAAAGAGAACTGTGGTGTGGGTTTTATTGCACATATTAAAGGAGAGTCGTCACATAGTATTACCACCGATGCATTAGAGATGTTGGCACGCATGGATCACCGTGGTGGTTGTGGTTGTGAGGTGAATACAGGGGATGGCGCGGGGATTTTGACGAATATTCCACAGGGTTTTTTCATTCGGGAAATCAACGCTCTGTTTGGGATGAAGGTTGTAGCAGGAGGCTATGCGGTGGGAAATGTATTTTTACCACAAGAGGATGAGCAGCGTATTCATTGTATGAATTTGTTGGAAAAATCCATTGTTGATGCGGGGCAAAGGCTGATTGGGTGGCGGGATACGCCGATTGATACCGACAAAGCGGATGTGGGGCGGATTGCCAGGGAATCGCAGCCTGTTATTAAGCAACTTATTATCGCTAAGGCGGAGGATATTGACACACCGACCTTTGAGCGGGCATTGTTTGTGATTAGAAAACACACTTCTCATGCGATTAGAACAGATAAAAATTTATCTCAGGCGTTGTTGTTTTATGTTTGTAGTTTGTCCACTAGTGTGATTATTTATAAAGGGATGTTGATGGGTTCACAGGTACTGGATTTTTATACCGACCTATCAAATCCCGAATATTCGACTTATTTGGCAATGGTGCATTCGCGTTTTTCTACCAACACTTTTCCATCATGGGATAGAGCGCAGCCTTGTCGTTATATGTCGCACAATGGCGAAATTAATACTCGCCAAGGGAATTTCAACTGGATGCACGCTAGAGAAGGGGTGCTAGAAAGTGATTTATTTAAAGATGATTTATCCAAAACGCTGCCTGTGATTGAAACCGAAGTATCTGATTCTGGTAGCTTTGACAATGTTTTGGAGTTTTTAATGATGAACGGTCGCACGCTACAAGAGGCGATATTGATGATGGTGCCAGAAGCATGGCAAAACGATACTAATATGAGTGATGAGAAAAAAGCCTTTTATGAGTATCTTTCCAATGTGATGGAGCCGTGGGACGGCCCTGCTTCTATCGCCTTTACCGATGGGCATTATATTGGTGCTGTGCTTGACCGCAACGGTTTACGCCCTTCTCGCTACTACTTAACCCACGATGAACGAGTGATTATGGCAAGCGAAGTGGGTGTGGTGGATGTGGCAACGGACAATGTTAAAACCAAAGGGAGATTGCGTCCTGGTAAGATGTTTCTGGTGGATTTTGATAAGGGTGAATTGTTGGATGATGAAAGTATTAAATCGGCTTTTGCTAAGAAAAATCCTTATCAGCAATGGTTGGATGAGCAGCAAATTCACCTGTCCGAATTGCATTGTAAACAAGAGGCACATGGTTTTTACCCTGACACCTTAATTCATCGCCTTAAAGCATTTGGTTATAGCACGGAAACCTTGCAATTTATGTTATTGCCACTGGTAACAGAATTGCGTGATCCCGTTGGCTCAATGGGCAATGACTCAGCCTTGGCGTGTTTGTCTAGTCAATCACGCATTATTTATGATTATTTCAAACAACTGTTTGCGCAGGTAACCAATCCAGCGATTGATTCCATTCGTGAAGAAATTGTGATGTCTTTGCGTTGTTCTATCGGCCCTGAGGGCAATCTTTTAAATGATGCCGCTACAAATGCACATCGTTTAGTGATTAAACATCCAATTTTGACCAATGAAGAAACCGCCGCACTTAGACATTGCAATCATCTTGGCTGGACGACAAAAACCATTGATATTACTTATGCCAAAAATTCGGGTAAAAAAATCAGTGCTTTGCTTGATGATATTTGCCAACAAGGCTCACAAGCTATTAAAGCAGGACACAATTTAATTATTTTGTCAGACCGTAACGCTGATGAAAATCAAATTGCCATTTCCAGTTTATTGGCATCCAGTGCTTTGCACCGTTATCTTGTGGATAAATCTGAACGCACCCAAGTGGGCATTATTGTTGAAACAGGGGAAGCCAGAGAAGTGCATCATTTCTGCTTGATGACGGGTTTTGGTGCGGATGCGATTAACCCTTATTTAGCCTTTGAGGCGTTATGGCAAGCTCGTAGGGATGATATTATTGAGATAGAAAGCGATGCAGCAATCGTTGCCGCTTATCGTAAAGGGGTTGGCAAAGGTATGCTCAAAGTGATGGCAAAAATGGGTATCTCCACTTTGGAATCTTATAAAGGTGCACAAATTTTTGAAGCCGTGGGCTTGGCACAAGAAGTGATGGAAAAATGCTTCTTTGGCACCGCATCTCGCATTGATGGTGTGGGCTTTGACATCCTACAAAATGAAACTGAAAACCGCCATCAAACTGCTTATACCACTGAAACATTGGATAATTTAGGGCAATATCATTGGCGTAGCGGTGGTGAAAAACATATGTGGGATCCAATCGCCATCTCTAATTTACAATTAGCATCGCGCAATAACGACGAATCAGCGTATTGGAAATTTGCCAAACATGCCAATGAAGAAGGCACGCGAAACTCAACTTTGCGTGGCTTAATGTCATTCAAAAAAGGCAATTCAATTAACATTGACAAGGTCGAACCTTGTCAGGAGATTGTTAAACGCTTTGCTACGGGGGCGATGAGTTTTGGTTCTATTTCGGCGGAATCGCATGAATCATTAGCCATTGCTATGAATCGCTTAGGCGGAAAATCCAACACTGGCGAAGGTGGTGAAGACAGCAAACGCTGGACTCCTGATGCAAATGGCGACTCTCGTAGAAGTGCGATTAAACAAGTCGCCTCAGGGCGTTTTGGCGTGACTATTGACTATCTCAACAATGCTGATGAAATTCAAATTAAGGTTTCACAGGGTGCAAAACCAGGCGAAGGTGGTGAATTACCAGGGGCAAAAGTTGACGAAGGCATTGCCAAAATCCGCCATTCAACCCCAGGCGTGGGCTTAATCTCGCCACCACCGCACCACGATATTTATTCTATTGAAGACTTGGCACAACTCATTTTTGATCTAAAACGCTCAAATCCAGCTGCACGAATTAGCGTTAAACTGGTAGCAGAAGTCGGCGTAGGCACAATTGCCGCAGGCGTGACCAAAGCAAAATCCGACCACATTGTTATTGCTGGACACGACGGAGGCACGGGTGCATCACCCCTTACCTCTATCAAACATGCGGGTTTGCCATGGGAACTCGGTTTGGCTGAAACACATCAAACACTGGTCATGAATGATCTGCGTTCTCGTGTTGTTATTCAAACCGATGGACAACTAAAAACAGGACGAGATGTCGCCATCGGCGTGCTACTCGGTGCTGAAGAGTTCGGCTTCTCCACCGCACCCCTAATCACTATGGGCTGTATTATGATGCGCAAATGCCACCTTAACACTTGCCCAGTCGGTATTGCCACGCAAGACAAAGCACTGCGTAAGAAATTTACGGGTAAACCCGAATTCGTCGTGAATTATCTATTTATGGTTGCCCAAGAATTGCGTCTTATTATGGCTGAATTAGGCTTTAAAACCGTCAATGAAATGATTGGCAGAGTCGATATGCTAGAAATGAACCAAGCCATTGACCACTGGAAACAAAGTTCCATCAACCTTGATGCCCTGCTAACCCCCGCACAAAAACCCCACGACAATACGGGTACATATCAAACCGAAACCCAAGACCACCAACTAGAATCTCAATTGGACAACACCCTGATTGACCAAGCAAAATCTGCAATCACAAGCAATGATAAAGTTAAATTGAGTGCTAAAATCACCAATATTGACCGTGCCGTCGGTGCAATGTTATCCTCCCATATAGTCAAAACCCGTGGCAGTAACAATCTAAATGATGGCTCAATTCACATCAACTTCACCGGCTCCGCTGGACAATCCCTAGGTGCATTCCTAGCCCAAGGCATCACCCTCGAAGTAGAGGGCGATGCCAATGACTATGTCGGTAAAGGTCTGTCAGGTGGTCGTGTCATCGTTTACCCGCCAAAAAATTCCTCATTCAACGCCGAAGACGAAATCATCGCCGGCAATGTCTGCGGCTACGGTGCAACAGGCGGTGAAATGTATCTATCAGGCTGCGTATCCGAACGCTTTTGTGTGCGTAACTCAGGCGTTATCGCCGTCGTAGAAGGCATCGGCGACCACGGCTGTGAATATATGACTGGCGGTCAAGTCGTCATCCTCGGCGAAATCGGGCGTAATTTCGCCGCCGGAATGTC
>FPIA01000022.1_pt1 | contig 7938 bp, 10 predicted proteins | sample 1057361 | NCBI WGS metagenome assembly FPIA01 (sample SAMEA4473301, study PRJEB15554) | hydrothermal vent metagenome | biome: marine basaltic hydrothermal vent biome; feature: marine hydrothermal vent; material: water | place: Pacific Ocean | collected 2011-06-14/2011-07-23 | depth 1705 m | reverse complement strand
TTAAAATCAAATTTGTCTCTCATTTCAACCGTATCTAACGGCTGATTAATAATCATTGAAGAAGTTTCGCGTCCAAAGTATTCACTCATTGGGCGTTTATTGACGGTAAATACACCTTTACCTTTAGTCATATAAACACGAGCTACCGATGTCTTTCTTCTGCCTGTTGCGTAAAATATTTCTGTCTTTGCCATAATCTTTTTATTACCTTAAAATTAAATCTCTAAAAGTTGGGGTTGTTGCGCAGCATGCGTATGCTCAGCACCTACAAACACTTTCATTTTTCTGAACATATCTCTACCCAAAGGTCCTTTCGGCAACATACCTCTCACTGCCTTATTAATAATCTCTTCGGGTTTTTTTGCCTGTAAATCTTTAAAGGCAATTGACTTTAAATTACCCACATAACCTGTATGGTGGTAATACATCTTATCATCAAATTTCTTACCTGTTACCGTTACCTTTTCCGCATTAATAATCACGATATAGTCGCCTGTATCTGTATGCGGTGTAAACTCGGGCTTATGCTTGCCACGAAGACGAGACGCCACTTCTGTCGCCAACCGCCCCAATGTCTTGCCATCCGCATTCACCAATAACCAATCTCTTTTTACCTCATGTGCCTTAGCGCTAAATGTTTTCATAAATCATGTTCGTACAAAATAATCGGGCTATTATAATCATTTTTAAAGTTGAGTGTTGATTATTTGCTAATAAAATATGTTCCTAATCCAAATAAATTGAACCCTAATCCAAAAGTAGAAATTGCAAAGATAGTGCTATCCCTTGCTCTGTCTGTGTTTGCAAAAAATATTAGTCCCACCCATCGGTTCGGCGGCTATTTTTTGTAAATGCAGACGGAGTAAGAGATAGTGCTAGGTTTGTGATTTATATTTTTGGATTAGGGTTGAATGTTTATGGGGTAATTTTTGGTTTTTATGCAAGTGAGCAAGGGTCTCAATTTCTATTTTTGGATTAGGGTATCATAATCGTTATGATTAATTCACACGCACATCTTGATTTTGACGAAGTAACAGGCATCGCCGAAAATGCAGTTGCGGTTGTCCCAAGTATTGGCAATCAAAATTGGTCTGCCGTGCAAATATACCCTTATTTTGCACTAGGCATTCACCCGTGGATGGTGGAATACCACGAACAACAGGATTTAGTGCAGTTGGAATATTTGATTAAATGCAACAACCCCATCGCCATCGGTGAGTTCGGCTTAGATTATGCACGAGATATTAACAAAAAAACACAGCTGCACTTTTTTACTTCGCAATTAGAGTTAGCACAACGCTACAATCTACCCGTCATTATTCATGCGGTTAAATCAACGGAAGATGTGATATTTTTGTTGAAAAAATATCCAAAAGTAGTGGGTGAAATCCACGGTTTTTCGGGCAGTGAGCAACAAGCAACAACCTTAATAGCAATGGGATTTTATTTAGGCTTCGGACTCCAAATCACCCACCCAAAATCCACCCGCCTACGAGAAATCGTAAAAAACCTACCGATAGAATCACTACTAATCGAAACCGATGACCATCCCAATGCACAAGATTTACCTTTAGTTGCTGAAGCCATTGCTGAAATCAAACAAATCCCAGTAGAAAAATTGGTCACACAATGTGATAATAACGCTATTTCACTTTTCAATTTACAATAGAGACCTTTGTAATGCGTAGCCCCCTTGCGGATAAATATGAATAATCATCAAAAATTGAATTTTGCTAATCATCCCTATTTATCCGCAAGGGAGGCTACGCACTGCAAAGCTTTCAATAGGAATTCATAATGAGTGGCAGTTGCGCACGCACAGAAATATTACTCGGTCAACAGGGTTTAGCACGCCTCGCCGAATCGCATATTTTAATTGCGGGTCTGGGTGGTGTTGGGGGTGCTTGTGCGGAAGCCTTATGCCGTGCTGGCATTGGCACATTAACTTTGGTAGATTTTGACATCATTGAACCCACCGACCTTAATCGGCAATTAGTGGCACTCAACTCAACCCTTGGATTAATGAAAATCGATGTATTAGCAGACAGATTACACGATATTAATCCTGATACCGTGATTATCAAACGCAATGAATTTATTGACCGTGACAAAGCACAAGCAATTGCCGTAGAAGATGGACTAGACTTTGTGGCAGATTGTATCGATTCGATTGCTTACAAAACCGTATTAATTGACAGCTGCACCCAATCCCACAAACCCATCATTTCCAGCATGGGTGCAGGTGGCCGATTAGACCCAACCAAAGTCAAAATATCGCGAATGGACAAAACCGAAAATTGTGCTTTAGCGAGGGAAATGCGTAAACAACTGCGACGCATCCACGCCCCAATGAAATTCCCTGTGGTGCATTCTATCGAAGTGCCGATTAAGGCATTACCTCATCAGGCAGTAACTGCCACCGACACCGCCCCTGCGGGCAGACCTAGAGCAGTAAATGGGGCTATCTCTTATATGCCAAATATTTTTGGATTGATGATGGCAGGACACATAATACAAACTTTAATAAAACCCTAATCCAAAAGTAGAAATTATTCTTGTTAATATTCCCTTGAAGGGGTAAGAATTGAATGGTTACACACTGCAAAGATTTCAATTTATCTTGATAACTTCAAAGTTATGTTGTTGATTCAAAATCAAAATTACCGACAACCTCAATCGTTTTGCCAGCATCGTTGCTTTACGACTACCCATTGCTATCATTGCTGTGGCGTAAGCGTCGGCTATCATTGTTTGTGGGTGGAGGACGCTGGCGGAAGATAAATCACTGTTGCTAGGGAGTCCAGTGTTTGGGTTGAGGATGTGGGGGTAGTGAGTGCCCTTCCATAGGGAATAGTTGCGGTAGTTGCCTGAGGTGGCAATGGCTTGATTGTTGAGTGTGATTGCCATTGGTTGAGTGTTATTCGGCTGTTCAACGCCAATTGCCCATGCTTTACCGTGATGGGTGCCGTTAGCCCGAACTTCGCCACCGATTTCTACTAAATAATTTTGGGTATTAAGTAGTTTGGCGATGGCATCCACACCATAGCCTTTAGCGATGGCGGATAAGTTGATATGAATGTCTTTGATTTTTATAATGGCTTTATTTTTCCCATCTTTGAGTGTCGAATAGCGAATGGAACTGTTTTTAAATGCTTGAGATACTTTATTTTGGCTTGGTTTTTGTGTGATTTTTTTCACACCAAAACCCCATACATCAATTAAACGCCCAACACCTGAGTCAAAATATCCATCTGTTTTTTGTTCAATTTCTTTGGATACTTTTAAGACATAAAACAATTCATCGGAGACTGCAATCCATTGGTTAATCGGCTGTTTATTCAACAAAGACAACTCAGATTTAGCATCCCAAGTTGAAAATATTTGGCTAATCTGTGTGAGTCTGTCATCAATTTGTTGTTGTGAAATATCGGTGTCATCAGCGATTTTAACCGTGTAGGTAGTGCCCATTGTTACCCCAGAAAAGGACTGAGTTGGCTCATTTTTACCACAAGCACCAAGCGCCACAAACACAAGGCTGATAAGGTATAATTTTGCTATGTTTCGATTCATATTATTTTTTATTCTCACTGTTTCAGCCTTACCGATTCTTGCTTCGCAGACAGATGATACCCTTGACGCTGATAATGCACAAAATTTTACAACATTCTTAGACACGATTCGGGTTAAGGCGATTAAAAAAGGCATTTCCTCAACCACACTTGATCGTGCCTTCAAAGGACTGACCCCTGACCCAAAAATTATTAAATATGACCGTAATCAAGCAGAATTTACTTTGAATTTTTGGCGTTATATAAATTCCAGAGTGAATGAAAATCGCTTAACCAAAGGTCGAATTAAACTTAAAGAAAACCAAACATTACTTAATAATGTGCAGCAAAAATATGGGGTACCACCGTCAATTTTAGTGGCGTTTTGGGGGCTGGAGACGAATTACGGCAAGCATGTCGGCAAGATGAATTTGGTGCGTTCACTGGCAACTTTGAGTTTTGATTTACGCCGACGGGCGTTTTTTACGCGTGAATTGTTGATTTTGCTTGAACTCATTGACCAAGGGAAACTGCCGCTAGAGGTTGAAGGGTCGTGGGCAGGGGCGATGGGCAACTTGCAATTTATGCCGAGCAATGTGGCTGCTTATGCGATTGATGCGGATAAAAATGGCGTATTAAATTTATGGGGTGGACGCAAAGATATTTTTCATTCAGGTTCTAATTTTCTAAAAAATATTGGTTGGCGTCAAGGAGAACGCTGGGGGGATGAAGTCAAAATTGCTGCGGGTTTTAAATCATCATTGTCCAATTTAAAGATTAAAAAAACCGTTCAAGCATGGCAAAATTTGGGGGTTGTTCGGGCAGATGGTAAAGATTTTTCTACCTCGTTGCTCAAACGCAAAGCATCATTAATTTTGCCGATGGGACATAAAGGGCCTGCTTTTTTGGTGTATAGAAACTTTCGCACTATTCTTAGGTGGAATCGTTCCATTCTTTATGCCTTGTCAGTTGGGCATCTGTCTGACCGCTTACAAGCAAAACGCACTTTATTTGCTCAGCCGATTATTGAACCCTCTTTAAATCGTGATAATATTAAACTGATTCAGACTGTGCTTAACCAATTGGGTTTTGATGCGGGGGGTGCTGATGGTATTCCTGGGCCTAAAACTCGGGCAGCGGTGCGTGCTTATCAACGGGCAAAGGGGTTGCCTATTGATGGTTATGTTGGTTATCAATTGTTACAAAACTTAAAGGAACGCCGTGATTGACACTTATTTGGGTTTTGATGTAGGCACAAAACGCACTGGGGTTGCTATTGCCAATAGCCTGACCCATACAGCGAATGGCATTCAAGTGGTTACCAATCATAAAAACGGTTCAATAGATTTTGAGCAATATGACCAGATTATTAAGGCACATAATATCAGTTTATTTGTGGTTGGATTGCCGCTTAATAAAGACGGAAAAAAGCAAGAAATGTCGTTTATTGCCGAATCTTTTGGACGCAAATTAACGCACAGATACGAAATTGAAACGGTGTTTATTGATGAACATTTATCTTCATTTGACGCTAAAAAACAATTAAAATACAGCCATTATCACCCTAATGCTAAACGCGGGGAAGTAGATAAACTTTCTGCCGCCCTGATTTTGCAAACTTGGATAGAGGAAAATCTTTAATGCAAAAAGAATTGATTAGCAACGACATACAGCTAGATTCATCTGGAAAATTAATCCATTTATTGGGGCTTGAAGGACTTTCCAAACAACATTTAACGCATATTCTTGATGTCGCTGATGGGCTGATTGACGACAAAGGCAATCTAAAAAAATCCAAAGCACTCGACGATATGAGTATTGCCAACTTGTTTTTTGAACCCTCAACACGGACTCGAAATACCTTTGAAATCGCAGGCAAACGCACCAGTGCCAATATCATTAATGTTGATTTAGCCAACTCAGCGACTAAGAAAAATGAATCACTGCTAGATACTATGCACACGCTTAAAGCGATGCAAATTGATATGTTTGTAATTCGCCACAAGCAAAGCGGTTTGCCTCATTATGTTGCTGAAAATATCAGTAATACCGCTATTCTTAATGCTGGTGATGGCGTTAATGCCCATCCAACACAGGCGTTATTGGATATGCTTACTATTCGCCAGCACAAACAGCATTTTGAAGGTTTGTCGGTGGCTATTGTTGGGGATATTCTGCACTCTCGTGTGGCACATTCGGGCATTCAAGCGCTGAAAACCTTAGGCACCAAGGACATTCGCCTAATTGCCCCTAAAGGGTTGCAATATGATGCCAACCCTTGTGAAACGGTGCAATGTTTTGACACTGTGCAAGCGGGGCTTAAAGACTGCGATGTGGTGATGATGTTGCGCCTGCAAAAAGAGCGTATGTTAGAAGCCGATATCCCCAATGAACAAGATTATTTTGACCATTACGGACTAACTCCTGAACGCTTAGCACTGGCAAAACCTGATGCGATCGTTATGCACCCTGGCCCAATTAATCGTGGCGTTGAAATTGACTCATCCGTTGCCGATGGCGAGCAATCCGTCATCCTTCAACAAGTAACCAACGGCATTGCAGTGCGTATGGCAGTAATGGCAATTTTGGCAGGCAAACTATGATAAAAATGACAATGAATACACTGGACTATGACCAAGTAAAAAGCGTGTTACACAAACTCAATACCGATGACACCATCACCAGTGCACACGGTATTTTGTGTGGATTTTCCTGCGTCAGACCCGAAGTAAAATTAGACGACTGGCTGAATGAAGTGCTGGTTAGCATTGACCTCAACAACCTCAACGAAAAACAATCCCACGAAACATTAGCCCAAATCTACAACACCACACGCTCACAACTCAGCGATGCCACACTCAACTTTCAATTATTAATTGCCGATGAAAACTGCACCCTCAGAGAACAAGCCGATACATTAATTCAATGGTGTCAAGGATTTTTAGTCGGCTTAGGCTTGCAAAAAATATCCACACACGACGAAGATGTCTTAGAAATGATTAAAGATTTCAGTGAAATAGCACAACTTGATGGCAATGTTTTAGACAACGAAGAAAACGCCAATGATTTAAGCGAAATCATCGAATTTGTGCGTATGGGCACTTTGCTCATTCAAGAAACTTTACAGCCTTCCAAACAAGACTACATCGCCACAGACACTTTGCATTAAATTCAAACTAAAAAAACACCCATGATTTAAGGCACTTTTTAATCGTTAAAGTATATCCCTAATCCAAAAATAGAAATCACAAACCTAGCACTATCCCTTACTCCGTCTGCATTTACAAAAAATAGCCGCCGAACCGATGGGTGGGACTAATATTTTTTGCAAACACAGACGGAGCAAGGGATAGCACTATCTTTGCAATTTCTACTTTTGGATTAGGGTATATCTTGAAGCTGTGGAGGATAATTTGAATGATTAAGGGGTTTTTACCTCTCTTAATTTTTGAAGTATTCTCAAAGCCTCTTTCTCATTAAGAATATGAATACCTGATTGAAAATTTATCACAGGTGTAAAGACTACTGGTAAACCGCCTCCCATATAGATACCTGAACTTATACCATTTATAAAAAGTAATAATACAAAAGCACTAATACTTGTCCGTTTTAGCGTGCTTAAAAAATTAAGGATAGCAATAACTATCCTTGATTTTTTAAGCACGCTAAAACAAACAATTATCAGCACTTTTTAGTATCATTACTTTTTATAAATGGTATTATGTACGAAGTATGCGTAAGCCATGGACGAATATAATATGTTTTTCCTGCTTTTAATTCAATATCTAAATGATGATTAAAGTCCCAATCAATATCAAAAGAATATTTTCCAGGAGATAAGATATATTTAGTAAACCCCTTATTAACCAAGTCCCCAGAAGGTTTATTATTAATTAAAATTGTTGGGTATCTCACCGTTCCAACCTCATCATCTCTAAATAAGTAAACGCTTGCATTGCTTTTTGATTGATGTTTATCTTTTACAAAGTAATGACCACTAGGGGTAACACAGGAGGTTAATAATATTGAAAATAATACATATACAATATTTCTTGGGTTTCTAAAAAAACACAACATAAGGAATCTCTATAAGTTATTTATGATTACCTCTGTTATTATTTATCAAACTCCAAAAATAAAAAAGCACCATTAACCCAGTGATTAATAGTGCTTTGAATTAGTATGCCACCACTTTTATCTCTTGAGGAGAGGATAAATTCTTGGGGGAGAATGGTGACATGCCGATAATTATATCAGACTTTTATAATATTACGAGTTTATCATATAAAATAATTTATTGAGGCGAAAAGAGGACTCCTTATAAAAATAGGGACTAATACCATTTATAAAAAATAATTATACTAAAATGAACAATGATTAGTGCTTTTGT
>FPIA01000160.1_pt1 | contig 8001 bp, 9 predicted proteins | sample 1057361 | NCBI WGS metagenome assembly FPIA01 (sample SAMEA4473301, study PRJEB15554) | hydrothermal vent metagenome | biome: marine basaltic hydrothermal vent biome; feature: marine hydrothermal vent; material: water | place: Pacific Ocean | collected 2011-06-14/2011-07-23 | depth 1705 m | reverse complement strand
GATTTTTTAAGCCCTTTAAAACAAACAATTATCCGCACTTTTTTAGTATCATTAGTTTTTATAAATGGTATTATTGAATGTCGTTGCTTCGCTGAGTGGGTTTGCTTGTTGGCACGGAGAATGCAAGAGAGGGGTGGGGGAAGTGGCGTTGTGTAGTTTTGTAGATAGTAAGAAAATGAGGGAAATAGAGTGAAGGTGGTTGCGGGTAAGGAATTGGGGGGAGTTTGTGGGAGGTTTTTAGGAAAAATTTAGTAACCATAAGAAGAAAGTTAAGGTTAACTTTTGAAAGGTGGGTATTAACTGTGTCGAAGCGGGTATTAACTAAATGAAGTTAAAGACTAATTTGGTGCGATACAGAGGTGAGAAAGACGGTTCGCAAAGAGGATTACTTGCTGAGGACATTAATTGTCATTCTTAGGCTTTTTAAGAGAGTGCAAACGGGTGAGGATTTTTCGCGTGCCACTAAACCACGGTGAATTGTCCCATCATTCCTCTGTCTTCATGCTCTAAAATATGGCAGTGATACATATAAGGTATTTTTGCATCGCTAAACTTAGGGAATTTCATCACCACCTTTACCGTTTCACTCGGACGCACATAGACAACATCTTTAAAGCCTAGCTCATGCCCTTTGACGCCGCCTCTTCTAGCAATAATTTTAAATTGCACATCGTGAATGTGAAATGGATGGGGCATCATTGAATGGTTTTCAATCGTCCAAATCTCGGTGCTGCCTGCTTTTATTACTTCGTCAATGCGATTTATATCCATCGCTTTGCCGTTGATACTGAAAGGGTTGCCACCGAACATCATCATTGGACCCATTTTCATTGCCAGTATCATTTTTCTTTCTTTGACTACCTCTGAAGGTTTTGGATTGTCGTGTTTAACCAAATTTTTGGGGATGTTGCGATTGCTTTTGACGGCTTGATGGGCATCGATTTGTAAAAGATTCATCTGTTTATCATCGCCCATCATACTGCCCATCATCCTCATCATTCCACCACCTTGTGCTTGATTGTGATTGGGTTTATGACGCAAAATTGGCGTTTTTCCATCAGCCACATCAACCACAATTTCCACGCGTTCCGCAGGGGATAGACGCAGTTCGTGTGTTGTTTGACTTTGTTCTAACAAGCCACCATCACTGCCGATAATGTGGAATGGGCGATGGTCATCAAAACTTAAATGATAAGTTTTGGCATTTGAGGCATTCAAAATACGCAAACGCAATAACGATTTTTTCGCCTTTAAAATGGGGTTAATCACCCCATTCACCAAGACAGTTTGCCCTTTTTTGCCCATCATTCTATCACGCATTGAAGTTATATAAGCGAACGCGCCATTTTGCTTAAAATCTTTGTCTTGAATAATCACTGGTAAATCGTCAACGCCGTATTCAATCGGTAAATTCAGCCCTTTTGCCTTGTCATCATCGATAATAAATAGCCCAGCTAAACCGTGATATACTTGCTCGGCAGTTTCATGTAATTGATGCGAGTGATACCATAGGGTAGAGGCATCTTGAATAATATCAAACTCGCTCAACCAAGTGTTATTAGGATGAATTGACTGATGTGGTCCGCCGTCTGCTGTGGCAGGCAGTTTCATTCCGTGCCAATGCAGTGTGGTGGTTTTATCCAGACTATTTTTAACTTTAATATGCACGCTATCGCCTTTATTGGCACGCAAAGTTACCCCGAGAAAGGACTGATTAACGCCCAAAGTTGGGGTTAGTTGATTCGGCAAAATCGCACTGTGACCTGCTTGCACAGTCAAATCAAACGAAACTTGTTTGCCTACGCGTTGTCCCAATTCCAATTTAGGCACTTGAAAATGATTGCCGAACAATCGCCCGCTTGCTAACGCCATTTGCTTCGGTAAAGCAGCCAGTATTAGCCCTGCTTGAATGAATTTTCTTCTGCTAATCATTTGAACCTCGCATCGTATTTTTGTTGAATGTCTGCTGGCCATAAACTGTGAAGATAGTCCAATACTGCTTGTTTTTCTTTGGCACTTAACTGGTTTTTAAAAGGCGGCATCCAGCCACCAAATTTTGCCCCACCCTCATTCAGCGTGCTTAATAATAATTTTGGCGAGTGATGCCAAGCATGAGCCGAACCGTTGAGTGGTGGTGCTGGATATTTGCCATTTGGCAAAGTTTTCTTCCAATTTTTTACTGTGCCAGCTGCTTCTTTGCCGTGGCAAGTAACGCAATTTTTTTCAAAAACACTTTTGCCTAATGCCACATCTTGTGCCTGTGCATCGCCACCATCAAAACAACTGGATAATAATAACGCACCGGATAATAATAATATTTTGTTCATTTTGTTTACCTTTTTTAAATTAACTTTCAATATTTTTTGCAACACCACTAAAAATCCCAACGATTTAGAGAATATAGTGTATTTTCTGTTTAGAAATTTTTCAGCAGTGTGCTTTAAGAATAATTGTAGTGAATACTACAAGATGTGTTAAACGGTCGGAGGGGGTGTGGGGATTTTAGCAATAAAAGAAGTATAAAAAACTTTAAAAACAGGCGTTGCTAAACTCATACTATTCACAACTTCTTGCAAAACAACCGTTGCAGTATTCGTTGTCATAGTAAAACCACAACTAATATGAATGCCCTCAGGGCAACAATCTGTATCTTTGTCCATAGACATTGTTTGTTGTGTCGAATGGGTGTTGTGATAGGCTATATTAATATTTTTAGCATTCGCCAAAGAAATCAACATTAATAAGCAAAGAGAGACAATAGTTTTCATAGATTAGAATTGTATCATAAAAACATCTGTTGTAAATCATTTAAAAAATCAAAGCCTTTTTCCGTGGCTCTAATATTGCCTTTTTGCTCTAACAAACCCAAATCCACACTTTTTTGTAAAGGTTTTTGTATGTCTTTAAGTGTTAACCCTGTTCTCTGAGTTAACAATTCAGGGGCAAACCCCGCTTTAAGCCGCAAGGCATTCAGCATAAACTCAAACCCAAGTTGCGTTACTGGCGTGATTGTCTGCTGATTATTTTCAATAAAATCTTTAGGAGATTTTGATTGCATAGTGCGAATAATTTTGTTGCCAATCGTTATCTTGCCATGGGCACCAGCACCAATACCCAAATAATCGCCAAATTGCCAATAATTTAGATTGTGTTTGGCGGGTCGCGTTGAAAATGCAGATACCTCATATTGAGTAAAACCCGCTTGTTCTAAACTTTGATGGGCTTTATCTTGCATTGCCCAATTGGTTTCTTGCGAAAGTTTGGGTGGATGTTTGGCAAAAAAAGTATTGGGCTCGATGGTCAGTTGATAAAAAGAAAGGTGGGCTGGATTTAAATCAATCGCTTGGCGAACATCATTCAAACATTCGTCCACTGTTTGCCTTTCAAAACCAAACATCAAATCGATATTAATATTATTAAATCCAGCAGATTGTGCTTGTTTGACGGTATTGATGGCATGTTGGCTGGAATGAATTCTGCCAAGGTTTTTTAAATGCCTGTCATTAAAAGATTGCACGCCAATGGACAAACGATTAACGCCTAACGCTCGTAATTCGCTGAATTTTTCTGTATCACTCGCCCCTGGATTGGCTTCCAACGAAATTTCAATGTCTTTGGCAAAAGTTAAGGTCTTTTTCAGTCCTGAAAACAAGATTTCCATGGCTTCAATCGAACACAAACTGGGTGTGCCTCCGCCAATAAAAATCGTTTGTATTTCTCGCCCTTGCACCCAACCAGCTTGTAATTGATTTTTCAAATCCGCCAAAACGGCTTGCATATAAAGGACATCATTATCGGCTTTTTGCTCGTGCGAATTAAAATCACAATAAGGACATTTTTTCACGCACCACGGATAGTGAATATAGAGAGAAAGGGGCAGTAAAATCATAAGACGGTTGAGTATTGAGGGTGCTGTTTTATGTGTTTTATCATAATTGAGCCAGTAAACTTTGCAATGCCAAGGCACGGTGTGAAAGCGTATTTTTGTGTTCTGCATCTAATTCTGCTGATGATTTTTTAAACTCAGGCAGATAAAAAATAGGGTCATAACCAAAGCCATTATCACCCTGACTTTGCTTTAAAATCTGTCCCTGCCATTTGCCTGTGGCAATAATCGGTGTCGGGTCGGTAGCGTGTTCAACAAAGACGATGGCACAATAAAAATAGGCATTTCTGTTTTTAATCCCTGCTAAATTTTCAAGCACCTTGTCAATATTTTGCTGATCATTGCCACCACTGTATCGTGCTGAGTAAATCCCTGGTGCACCGTTGAGTGCATCAACACTCAAGCCCGAATCATCTGCCAAAGCAGGTAAACCCGATTGCTGAGATGCGTTTCGGGCTTTGTCCAAGGCGTTTTCTACAAAAGTTAGTCCCGTTTCAGGCATTTCTTTCACGCCCATTGCCGCCATCGAAACCACCTCATATACCCCTTTCAGCATGGCATTAAATTCTCTGATTTTTCCTTGATTATTGCTGGCTAGAATTATTTTTTGCATAATGTATAATATTGTCAATTAATTAAGGAAAATAGTATGACACAAGATGAAATGAAACAAGCGGTTGCAATTGAAGCATTAAACTATGTCGTTAAAGACACCATTATAGGGGTTGGAACAGGTTCGACGGCGAATTTTTTTATTGATGCTTTGGCAACGATAAAAGACCAGATAAAAGGCACAGTAGCAAGCTCTGAAGCGACGGCTGAGCGTTTAAAATCGCACGGAATTGAAGTTTTTGACTTAAATGATGTAGAAAAAATGTCAGTTTATATCGATGGTGCTGATGAATCTGATGAGGGGCTCAACCTAATTAAAGGTGGTGGCGGTGCGCTCACGCGTGAAAAAATTGTGGCTTCGGTAGCCGATAAATTTATCTGCATTGCTGATGAATCTAAGTTAGTTACCGTGATGGGCGACTTCCCATTGCCTGTGGAAGTTATCCCAATGAGTGCCAATTATGTCAGTCGTGAAATCAGCAAACGCATGGGTGGCACGATAAAACTCAGAGAGTTCACCACCGATAATGGCAACTTAATTTTAGACATTAGTGATTTAAAAATCACCGATCCAAAAGCAATGGAAACAGAGCTCAATAGCATTGTCGGCGTTGTAACCAACGGTTTATTTGCTAATAGCCCTGCGGATGTTTTACTACTTGGCACGCCGAATGGGGTTCGTGTAGTTACCGCTTAAAATAAGTCTATCGTCTGTTGTAATTCGTTAATTTTAACGGTAATAATATCGTATAAATCCTGAGAACTGACCAGTGTTTTTGCACGCTCATAATGCCCAATTGCCTTATCTAATTCGCCTTGCACAACTAAGGCCTTGGCACTTTGAATGTGCGAACGCCCTTCGTTACCTTGTTTAATATAAAGCAACGCCAACAGTTTATAAGATTCATAACTGCCTTGATTGATGCGTAAAAACGGCTTTAAAACAGCAATGCCTGCACGATATTGACGATTGTCTAAATAGGCTTTGGCAGAATAATAAAGACTGGCCTCGTCTTCTTCTGTTATCCTATTTTTAGCAAAATATTGCTGTGACAACTTAACATTACCCATTTTAGAAGCAATACGCCCCGCCAAAATATAACTAGGTTTGGTGTCATTAATAACCAATAATTTATCAACATATTTTTTAGCCTTCACATATTCTTCTTTTTCAAACGCCTGATAGGCTTGCATATACTTAGTAATTACTGGGTCTTTTTCAGTTTTAATTTTCTGCTTATCTTGATAATATAATTTGGCTTTAATCACCGCATATGCAAATGAATCTTTGCGACTGCCTTTCTTAGACCGCACCGAGCGTTGCAAGCTGTCGGCAATGCGATTAATGCTAAGCGGATGGGATTGTAAAAATTCTTGGGCATTCGCACCGTCTTTTAATTTTTTAAAGAAATTTGCCATTCCTTGCGGGTCAAATCCCGATTTTTTCAGCATAGCCGTGCCAATCCTATCCGCCTCCCATTCATGCTCACGGGTAAAGTTAATCCCCTGTTGTAACATACCAGCAATGGTGGTAGAAAAAATAGCCTCCGACGCTTTGTTATTATCAACCAACGCCGCAGCCAACACACCTGCCAACATCAAATAATTATTTTTACTCGCTTTTTTAGCGTAACGCGCCAAATGATTTTGCGTTACATGTGATATCTCATGAGCAAGCACACCCGCTAATTCAGCCTCAGTATCCGAACTCAGCAACATTCCTGTATGCACGCCAATATAACCATACGCACCCGCAAAGGCATTAATACTATCGTCTTTTAAAAAGAAAAAATCAAAATGTTTATTGGGGTTTTCACTGTAAGTTACCAACTCATTGCCCAATTTTTTGAGATAAGTCATTGCCTCAATATCAGTAATAATTACTCCCGTCCCCCAAAGTAATTGTAAAAATTCCCTGCCCCGCTTCTTCTCATCCGGAGATTCTATCGGCTGTAAATTAGGAATACTTAATGCAAAGGCAAAAAGTGGGATTAGTAACAACATTAAAAAAGAATTCTTCATAGGATGACATTATATTTGACTATTCAACCTAATATAAGATAAAATACGCAAACTTATTAGAAATATCTAATATGTTTTTTATAATTTAACATTAACAAAGGAGTCCTAAAATGGCTGACGAAACTTTAGACGCATCAGGCTTAAACTGCCCATTACCAATCTTAAAAACTAAGAAAGCACTATCCAAGATGGATAGTGGAAAAATCTTAGATGTTATTTCAACTGATGCAGGTTCAGTAAAAGACATTGAAGCTTTTTGCAATCAAACAGGTAACAAACTTATTTCAACAGTAGAAGACGGCGGTAAATATGTCTTCACCATTGAAAAGGCTTAATACATTAATTTAAAACGGGGATTTAATTATGTCGGATAATAATAAAATGACTATCATCGCCACCAAAGGCAGTTTTGACTGGGCATTTCCGCCCTTCATTCTTGCTTCTACTGGCGTTGCGATGGACAAAGAGGTAACGATTTTCTTTACTTTTTATGGACTCAACCTTTTACTTAAAGATGTGTCCAAATTAAAAGTAACACCTATTGGCAACCCAGCGATGCCAATGAAAATGCCATTTGGACCTAAATGGTTACAAAAAATTGACTTCGGTCCTAAAATCCCTAACTTCGTTTGGAGTAATGTCCCAGGAATGGAAGCATTAGCTACTTACCTAATGAAGAAAACAATGGCTAAACACGGTGTTGCAAAGATGGAAGATTTGCGTGCCATGTGCCAAGAATTTGATGTTAAATTTATTGCCTGTGAAATGACTGTTGAGTTATTTGGCTACGATAGATCAGACTTTATTGATGGTGTTGAATTTGCTGGTGCTGCGTCATACTTTGACGAAGCTGCTAGTGGTGATCATCATCTATATATGTAATTCTTAATCCCTAATCTAAAAGTAGAGATTGCAAAAATAGTGCTATCTCTTGTTCCGTTTGCGTTTGCAAAAAAAATTTAGTTCCGCCCATAAGTTCGGTGGCTATTTTTTGAAAATGGTATTGGTTAATGATTAGACAAAACCGCTGAAAGGCGGTTTTTTTACAAACACCTTTTTTATCAGCCCATCCCTCCTCGCCACGCTAAGCATTTTTTTCCCGCTTCTTATGCCATTTTCAAAAACGGTATAATACCATTTATAAAAAGTAATGATACGAAAAAGTGCTGATAACTGTTTGTTTTAGCACGCTAAAACGGACAAGTATTGGTTTTTGTACCATTACTTTTTATACACTCTATCTCATCATCAACACCCTTGCTAATTCAACCCAATAAAGGTACAACCCCCCCATGGACAAAGACATCGCCAGCAAAGAAGCCATCCTCGCCATCACCGAGGACATCGCTCATTACCTGCTCAATATCGACATTAAAGAAGTTGAATTCGTTGACAAAGAACTCAAACGCATCGAAAAACGAGAAGCCGACATCGTCGCCAAATGCAAAATCAACAACCAAATCCAAATCCTCCACTTGGAA
>FPIA01000140.1_pt1 | contig 8403 bp, 8 predicted proteins | sample 1057361 | NCBI WGS metagenome assembly FPIA01 (sample SAMEA4473301, study PRJEB15554) | hydrothermal vent metagenome | biome: marine basaltic hydrothermal vent biome; feature: marine hydrothermal vent; material: water | place: Pacific Ocean | collected 2011-06-14/2011-07-23 | depth 1705 m | reverse complement strand
AGTTACGCTCTTGATGGAGTGATTAAGTGGGTGATTGACACGGGGGCAGATAATTTTATTGAAACGGTGTATATTCCTTCTGATGATAGAGGCACACTGTGCATCTCTTCACAAGTAGGTTGTTCGTTGGCATGTACTTTTTGTTCTACAGGAATGCAGGGCTTTAATCGTAATCTCAGTACCGCAGAAATCATCGGGCAGGTGATGTTGGCTAATCATTATTTAAAAGACAAAGGTAAACGCATTTCTAATGTGGTATTTATGGGGATGGGTGAGCCGTTGTTGAATGAAAAAGCGGTTTATCCTGCCTGTGATTTGTTGTTGGATGATTTGGCATTTGGACTGTCCAGACGCAAGGTTACCATTTCTACTTCAGGTGTGGTGCCGGCATTATTGCGAATGGCAGACAGAGTGCCGGTCAGTTTGGCAGTATCTTTGCATGCACCTGACGATACTTTGCGTGATGAGTTAGTGCCGATTAATCAAAAATATCCAATCCAAGAATTGCTGTCAGCGTGCAAAGTGTATTTAAATGCAGGCACGCAAGAACGCCATATTTTATTTGAATATGTGATGTTAAATGGGATGAATGACAGTGTTGCACAGGCTAAAAAATTGGTTGTTTTGCTTAAGGGAATGTCGGCAAAAGTAAACTTAATTCCTTTTAACCCTTTTCCAAAAACCCAATACAAAACTTCAAAAGAAGTGACAATTGAAAACTTTCAAGATGTTTTATTTCGTGGTGGCATTCGCACCACCACGCGTCGAACTCGTGGTGAAGATGTGGATGCGGCTTGCGGACAATTGGCAGGGCAAGTGGTTGATAAAACCAAACGCACTAAAAATAAGTTAAGGTGACGATGATATACGATATTGATTATTATCCCAAACAGAGAAAAAAAAGTAAAATTAAGCCATTGGTTGCCATATTGGCATTGATTACGATTGCTTTTTACTTTTTTTTTGATGACAGTCAAATGATAGAAAAACCACAGGGCAATTTCATTATAATTAAAGAAGCCGAGATTGACGAACTCAAAGTAACTACAATTGCCGTTAAAACTGACAATAATGGCACGCCAGCCCGATTCAAAAAACCTGAAATATTAGAAAATTTAGACGAAATAATAACCAACAATGAAACCAATACACACAATTACTAGAAGAAAGTCCAAACAAATTTTTGTCGGCGATGTTGCCGTTGGCGGTGATGCACCTATTTCTGTGCAAAGTATGACCAATACAGATACCAATGATGTGGCAGCAACGGTTGCACAAATTGAAGCACTGCAAAATGCAGGGGCAGATTTGGTGCGTGTTTCTGTGCCGACAATGGCAGCAGCAGACGCTTTTAAAATCATTAAGCAAAAAACCAGCATCCCTTTGATTACCGACATTCATTTTGATTATAAAATTGCCCTTAAAGTGGCAGAATATGGGGCAGATTGCCTGCGTATCAATCCAGGTAATATCGGACGCGAAGACAGGGTGAGGGAAGTGGTGGCATCTGCCTTAGATCATAATATTCCCATTCGTATTGGTGTTAATGCTGGCTCGTTGGAAAAAGATTTGCAAAAGAAATACACCGAACCTACGCCTGAGGCAATGGTGGAATCTGCCTTTAGACATATTGATATTTTGGATAGGTTGAATTTTGATAATTATAAAATTTCACTCAAAGCCTCTGAAGTATTTATGACGGTATTTGCCTACAAACAACTGGCAACACAAATTGACAACCCACTACACCTTGGTATTACCGAAGCAGGCTCATTCAGATCAGGTTCGGTGAAGTCGTCGGTAGGTTTGGGTTTGTTACTTGCAGAAGGCATTGGCGATACCATTCGTGTTTCTTTGGCGTCTGATCCCGTGGATGAAATCAAAGTTGGCTTTGACATTCTAAAATCATTGGGGTTGCGACAAAAGGGCGTTAATTTAATTGCCTGTCCGTCGTGTTCTCGTCAAAAATTTGATGTTATTAAAGTCGTTAATGAATTGGAAGCCCGTTTAGAAGACATTAACGAACCAATTGATGTCGCCGTTATCGGTTGTGTGGTGAATGGACCAGGGGAAGCCAAAGCGGTATCGGTTGGACTCACGGGCGGTGAGCCTAATTTGATGTATATCAACGGACTCACGCATTCTAAAGTAAACAATGAAAGTCTGGTGGATACGCTTGAAGCACAAATTCGCAGCCAATTAAAAGGCTAATACCATTTATAAAAACTAATGATACTAAAAAAGTGCGGATAATCGTTTGTTTTAGAGGGCTTAAAAAATCAAGGATACTTATTGCTATCCTTGGTTTTTTAAGTACACTAAAACGGGCAAGAATTAGTGCTTTTGTATCATTATTTTTTAAAAATGGTATAATTATCTGTTGGCTCTTTTATAGGCTTTATAGCGATAGATAAATTGAATAACAAAATAACCTAACACCGAACTGACGACAGAAACAATCAAACAACCCAATAAAAACGGTTGCCAAATTGTGTCAAATACCTGCCATACATACTCAAGTGACATCATAAAATCTTGCTCAATACTAACGCCCAAAATCCACGCACCGAGTTTATAACAGGCATAAAAAATCGGTGGCATGGTGAGGGGATTGGTAATCCAAACTAGGGCAATAGACAGGGGTAAATTGGCATTAAATATGACGGCAGCGGGTGCGGCTAATAGCATTTGGAAGGGCACGGGCACAAAGGCACAAAACAAACCGACGGCAAAGGCTTTGGCAATGGATTTTCTGTTGAAATTCCACAGATTTGAAGCGTGTAGATGTTTGCCTAACCAGCCAAGGTATTTGTGGTTTTTGAGTTCTTCAGGGGTAGGGGTGTAGCGTTTAAATAGTTTTTTCATAACGCAATATCAATGATGTCTTTGGCGGTTAATCCGTATTGTTGATAGAGTTCTTCTTGCGAACCTTGCTCAGTGAAATTATCTGCCAAGCCTAAGATTTGTAATGGGGTGTTGATTTTCTGTTGGTGTAGATATTCACTGATGGCACTGCCTCCACCGCCCGAGATGGCGTTGTCTTCAATGGAAATCAGTTGTTGGTGGGTGTTTGCCATCTTGCTAATCAGTGCTTTATCTAGGGGTTTGACAAAACGCATATCAATCACGGTTGCACCGAGTTCTTTGCCTGCTTCTAAGGCAGTTTTAACAAAATTACCATAGGCAAAAATAGCAGTTTTACTGCCTTCTAATAAAACATTGGCCTTGCCAATCTCAATAGTCTCCTGAGTTTCGTAATGTTCAACATTTGCTGAGCCTCGTGGATAGCGAATACACACGGGTGAATCCATTTTAAAGGCGGCATTGAACATTTGAAACATCTCAAAACCGTTGCTCGGTATCATAATGGTTAGATTGGGAATGCAGCGTAAAAAACTCAAATCAAAGCACCCTGCATGCGTTGCCCCATCTGCCCCTACCAAACCTGCACGGTCAATGGCAAAAATAACATTCAAATTTTGCAAAGCAATATCGTGAATAAGCTGATCATAGCCCCGTTGTAAAAAAGTGGAATAAATAGCCACCACAGGTTTCAGCCCTTGCGTTGCCAATCCCCCTGCAAAAGTAATGGCATGTTGCTCAGCAATGCCCACATCAAAATATTGCTCGGGGAATTTTTGCTCAAATTCGCTCATCCCAGAGCCAGTACACATCGCTGGCGTAATGGCAATCAATTGCTTGTTTACAGTGGCTACATTCACCAACCAACGACCAAACACAGTGCTATAACTGTCTAATGCAACAGCACTATTAACACCATCGGTAGCAGGGGCAATGCCGTGGAATTTACAGGGGTCATTTTCTGCACTGTTCAAACCGTAGCCTTTTTTGGTAATGATATGTAATAATCTTGGCTTATTTTGAACCTTTAAATTTTGTAGCGTCTTAATTAGCGTGGATAAATCGTGCCCATCAATCGGACCATAATAATCCAATCCCAACTCTTCAAATAAAGTACTTGGCAACACCATGCCTTTTAAATGTTCTTCTGAACGCTTGGCAAATTCACGCATTCTTGGCATTCTGTCCAAAATATTCAACGACTTATTCCGCATCGTTGAATACACCTTGCCAGAGATGAGTTTGGTGAGATATTTGCTCATTGCACCGACATTTTTAGAGATACTCATATCGTTGTCATTCAAAATAATCAACAAATCGGCATCGCTATCTCCCGCATGATTCAACGCCTCAAATGACATTCCACCCGTCAACGCACCATCACCAATCACGGCAATGGATTTATGTCCATTATGATTAATACCATTGCCAATCGCAATACCGAGTGCCGCACTGATAGAAGTAGAAGAATGCCCAGCACCAAAACTGTCATATACACTTTCTGAGCGTTTAGTAAAGCCAGATAACCCCTCTTTTTGACGCAGTGTCCCCATTTTATCTTTACGCCCAGTAAGTATTTTATGGGTATAAGCCTGATGCCCTACATCAAATACAAAACTGTCTTTTGGCGTATCAAATACATAATGAATAGCAATTGACATTTCAACCGTGCCAAGATTAGGGGCAAGATGCCCGCCTGTTTTCTGCACTGTCCTAATTAAAAACGCACGAATTTCATCCGCCAAAGATTGCAACTGAATTAAATCAAGTTGTTTAATATCTTCTGGATAATTGACTGAATCAAGCACGCATTAATAAAGTGTTTTTAAAGGGGGGTATTATACGCTGACGCCTTATTGTAAAATAAACGCTTTTATTGTAAAAAATTTCTATGTTTACCGTCTGTGCTTTATATCAATTTGTTCGCCTTGATGACTTTGAAGCGTTTCAACCTCCTTTGCGTGCGTTACTGCTGGATTTAAACATTAAAGGCACCATTCTTTTGGCGTTAGAAGGACTGAATGGCACAGTGGCTGGTACACAACAATCAATTGATAAATTAGTGCAATTTTTAGCAGACGACGGGCGTTTTAATCGCTTAGAAATCAAGTTTTCTCAAAGTGAAAAACTGCCATTTAAACGCCTAAAAGTCAAACTCAAAAAAGAAATTGTTACTTTGGGCGTGGCAAATATTGACCCGCTGTCCTCGGTAGGCACTTATGTTAAACCGCAAGATTGGAATGCACTGATTAGTGACCCCGATGTGGTGTTGATTGATACCCGCAACGATTACGAATACGGTATTGGCAGTTTTCAAGGGGCAATCAACCCCAACACTGAAACTTTTAGAGAATTTCCGACCTACACCAAAAAACACCTTGAGCAATATCGTCACAAAAAAGTAGCGATGTTTTGCACAGGCGGTATCCGTTGTGAAAAATCCACCGCCTACTTAAAATCACAAGGTTTTAAATCCGTTTATCACCTGCAAGGTGGCGTTTTGAAATATTTAGAAACAGTTGATGAAGCGGACAGTCTCTGGAATGGCGAGTGTTTCGTGTTCGACGAACGCGTTGCCGTCAAGCACAATTTAGCACAAGGGCAATACGACCAATGCCACGCCTGCCGTTATCCAATTACCGATACCGACAAACAGCATCCACATTATGAAAAAGGGGTTTCCTGCCCCCGTTGCCACGGCACTCGTTCTGAGGCACAAATTAACCGTTACCAAGAAAGACAACACCAAATTGAACTGGCAAAAGCCCGTGGTGAAGAGCATATTGGTGACAATGCTGCACAGGTTATTAACGCCAAAGCCAATAAGAAAGCCAAAAAAGCCAAAAAATCGGAGCAAAAATAATGTTTTTTAGAAGCGATATTCCCAAACTCAAACAAGCGTTAACTATCCAAACCAATTTATTGGGACACGATTTAATACTCAAAACCCGCTGGGGTGTGTTCTCCCCTCGTGCGATTGATGATGGCACGGCATTACTCATGAAATATCTTAAAATCAATGCAACAGACAAATGTTTAGATTTAGGCTGTGGTTATGGTCCAATCGGTTTAGCCGTTGCCAAATCCTGCCCAAAAGGAGAAGTGCAGATGGTGGATAAAGATTTTGTTGCCGTTGAACTGTCAAATATCAATGCCAAACGCAATCACCTCAACAATGCCGAAGCCTATTTATCGGACGCATTTTCAAGTGTCAATAAAGACAATTATTTCGACCAAGTCATTTCCAATGTCCCCGCCAAAGTCGGCAGAGAGCAACTCAGTATCATTCTTTATGATGCCTACGATGCACTCAAACCAGGTGGTAAAATTACTTTCGTTACCATCAACGGCTTGCGACATTTTGTGAAAGACAACTTTAACTCTGTTTTCGGTAACTACAAAAAAATAAAGCAAGGACAAAAGTACACAATTTCCCAAGCAACCAAGTAAAATACTCGGTTATTATAATTAAATACTAAGGAGTAACAGCATGGATATAATGCAAAGAATTCAAAAACAAGTTGATAGTGCACCCATCGTTTTATATATGAAAGGCACGCCACAATTCCCACAATGTGGATTCTCTTCCACCGCCTCACAAACACTTGCTTCAACTGGCGTTGAGTTCTCATATGTTAATATTTTTGACGACCAGGAAGTGATGCAAAACCTACCTGCTTTTGCCGACTGGCCAACTTTCCCACAAATTTATATGAACAGCGAACTCGTTGGCGGTGGTGATATTATCGTTGAAATGGCTGAAATGGGCACACTGAAAGGCGAAATGGAAAACGCAACTAAGAAGTTTAACGACAAGTAAACTTTTACAAGGAGACCTGCACACTGCAAAGGTCTCACAAGTTGTGTAGTGTTGAACTGTGCTGCGTGAGCCAAACATCTGCCTGCTTATGTTCAGGTATCATTGTGGTTAATAACGCATAAAAATCCTTAGAGTGATTTTTATGTACTATGTGTGCCAATTCGTGGGCAATGACCATTTCAATGACTGATATTGGTGCCATCATCAGCAGATAATTAAGATTGATATTGTTACGAGCACTGCACGATCCCCAGCGGGTTTTTTGTGCTTTAAAACGCACTTCTTTGTAGTTTAAATTATGTTTATCAGCAAGTCGCTCTAGGATGGGTATGGCAGTTTTGATAAATTCTTTCTTGTAAAACCAATGAAAGACTTGATAGCCTTCATATTGAGTATTAAACTGGAAAGATTGACCGTTAAAGCTAAGGGGATCACCCGATTCAATATGTTGCAAAGGATATAACTCGCCCAAAAATAGATATTCATTACCACTTGCATAATTTTGCTTAGGCGGCGTTTTGCTTTCTATTTCCGCTTGTTTCTTTCGAATCCAGTTTTGCTTCTCATTGATAAAATGCTCAATTTTTTTAACACTCAAACACATTGGTGCCCGCACAAGCAGACACGCCTGCCTATCAATCTGTAAAGAAAGTGTTTTGCGCTTAGAGCGAATTAATTGATAATTTATCATTGTGAGATCACTGTATTAACCCAGTGCGTTGTAAGAAATATAGAAAATAGTGCATTTCCCACCCAAAAACAAGGGGAATAGCCAGTTATTTGACGAGTTTTTGGGTGGAAAAGATGCTGTTTTATGTGTTTCATTTTTGTTAGTGCCTCCTCAGATTATTCCATTATACAAGTTTGTTTGCACAAAAAAAGCCCAAATAAATCGGGCTTTTTTCTGATATTAATTAAGAGAAACCTTAGCAGCGCAAAGGTTTCTAATTATTTAATCAATTTATTCATTCTTTTTACAAACTCAGCAGGGTCGGGTAATTGCCCGCCTTCGCTTAACACGGCTTGGTCAAATAGCACATGAACCAAATCTTCATCAACTTTGGTTTTGAGTTTTTCCACCAAGGGGTGTTTTGGATTGATTTCTAAAATTGGTTTGGTGTCGGGGACATCTTGACCTAGTGATTTCATAATGCGTTCCATATTGCCACCCATTTCGTTTTCATCGGCAACGAGGCAAGATGGGGATTCGCTTAAACGAGAAGAGACTTTGATTTCTTTGACTTGTGTGTCGAGGATTTTTTGCATATCAACGATGACTTTTTCGAAATCTTTGGCAATTTCTTGTTTTTCTTGTTTTTCTTCTTTGGAGTCTAAATCTTCTAAATCGCCTTTTGCCACTGATTTAAATGGCGTGCCTTCAAATTCACCAAAGTTGCTTACCATCCACTCATCAACACGGTCAGATAGGAGTAGAACTTCAATATCTTTTTGGTTAAAGATTTCTAAATGGGGTGAGCCTTTGGCGGCTTCATAAGTTTCAGCAGTGATGTAATAAATGGCTTTTTGGTCTTTTTGCATGCTTTTTACATAGCATTCTAGTGTGGCAGTTTGGGTGGCGTTGTCGCTTTTGTTGGTGGTGAAGCGGAGTAAACTGGCAATTTTGTCTTTATTGCTGAAGTCTTCAACCACACCTTCTTTCATTACCATGCCGAATTCTTTCCAAAAAGTTGCGTATTTTTCGGGTTGGTTTTTAGCCATTT
>FPIA01000041.1_pt1 | contig 8568 bp, 8 predicted proteins | sample 1057361 | NCBI WGS metagenome assembly FPIA01 (sample SAMEA4473301, study PRJEB15554) | hydrothermal vent metagenome | biome: marine basaltic hydrothermal vent biome; feature: marine hydrothermal vent; material: water | place: Pacific Ocean | collected 2011-06-14/2011-07-23 | depth 1705 m | reverse complement strand
CTCCGTCTGCATTTACAAAAAATAGCCGCCGAACCGATGGGTGGGACTAATATTTTTTGCAAACACAGACAGAGCAAGGGATAGCACTATCTTTGCAATTTCTACTTTTGGATTAGGGTAAATAAAAAAATGCCCTCTATCGGCTCGTTTTTGTCTCATTATTTCTTACAAATGGTATGTCCTAAGACAAAATTCTCACCCTAAACGCTCTACCTTTGAGTTTGTCATTTTGAATTTTCTGCAACGCAGTTTTCACCAGTTCCGAACGCACTGCTACATAAGACCAGTTGCTCACCACATTAATCTTACCAATTTTATCCCCTGCAATGCCCCCTTTGCCTGTGAGTCCGCCAACAATATCACCCGGTCGCAGTTTTTGTTTTTTACCGCCATCGATTTTCAGTGTGGTCATTATCGGCTTTTTGACGGGTTTGTTTAAATAAGTGGCACTTGGCAATGGGTCGGTGCATCCGTCTAAATCAATGTTCAGTAAGTCCAATTTCCGTATTTCCTTATCGCTATATAGAGTGCAGGCAATGCCGTGTTTTCCCGCTCTGCCCGTGCGTCCGATGCGGTGGGTGTGGATTTCGGGGTCGTGTGCTACATTAAAATTAATGACCATATCCAAATCATCAATATCTAAACCCCGTGCTGCTACATCGGTTGCTACCAGCACTGATACACTGCCATTGGAGAAACGGATTAGGGCTTGGTCGCGTTCGCGTTGGTCTAAATCGCCGTGAATGGAAATCGCATAAAATTTGTAGTAAGCCAATTCATCTGCCACTGCCTGTGTGTCGCTTTTGGTATTGCAAAAGACCAGTGCGGAATCGGGTTTGTGTTTTGCCAGTAATAATCGCAACGCCGTCATTCGCTCATCGTCCGTATTGGTTAGATAAAAATATTGTTTAATGGTGGATTCTTCTTCAACCGCAGGGGCATTAACCATAATCGGATTTTGCATGACGCTGTCGGCAATTGAGGCAATTTCATCAGGGTAGGTGGCACTGAATAATAAAGTCTGGCGATTGCTGGGGATTTTCGCAATAATCTGTTCGATGGTGTCTTGAAAGCCCATATCCAGCATTCTGTCCGCCTCGTCCAATACCAGCGTGTTGATATTGCCCAATTTGAGTGTGCCTTTGCGTAAATGTTCTTCAATCCGCCCAGGGGTTCCTACGACAATGTGGACACCGTGTGCCAAAGAACCAATCTGCGGGCCAAATGGCGTGCCACCGCACAGGGTTAATACTTTAATATTATGCACAGCTCTTGCTAATTTACGAATTTCACTTGCCACTTGGTCTGCTAATTCACGCGTGGGGCAGAGCACGATAGACTGTGCTTTAAACGCGGTAACATCCAATTTTTGCAATAAACCCAGACCAAAAGCAGCCGTTTTTCCCGACCCTGTTTTGCCTTGTCCAATCACATCTTTGCCTGACAAAATAATCGGTAAACTGAGTGCTTGAATAGGGGTCATTGATTCGTAGCCTAAGCTGTTTAGGTTTTTAAGTAAATCGGGGTTTAGTTTTAGTGCGGAAAAATCGGTTGCATTCACAGTAAATCTCAAGAGTTATAATTTGTGAAATTTTACGCTTTATGTTGCCATATAATGATTATAATAGCAACTGTCTATTGTGCTTGCGGCTGGCTTTTGTCCCCTGAGCTGATAAATTATTGAATAAGGAGATGAGATAGGTTACTATTGTGCAAGCCCACCTTGCCTCCCCTGGGTATTGAAGTGGGAAGCCTGCGGTAAACTTCGAACTTCCGCCTTGAACCTTATGGTTCAGGTTTAAAGCCACGCAACACAATAGACACTTTGAATTTTAACAATGCAAACAACCCGTCAGTTCCTAAAACAGCAACGACACGCCATTAAAGCGTGTGAGCGGGTGCATTTTGCTCAGAAATTATTGCTACAAGTGCAGAAAATTAGCCCTTTTCGACATGGGCAGAAAATTGCACTTTATCTGGAGAATGATGCGGAAATTAATCCGCAATATATCAGTAACTTCTTAGAAAAACAAGGTATTAGCGTTTATTTACCAATAATAGTGGGTAATCGTCTTAAATTTGCAAAAACAGGCAATAGCTTTAAAAAAAATCGTTTTGGTATTAATGAGCCGATTCGAACGCAAATTTTAAACGCCCATCAACTCACGGTTATTTTTATGCCTTTGGTTGGTTTTGACGCCAATAAAAACCGCATTGGTATGGGGGGTGGCTTTTACGACCGCACATTGGCTTTTAAAAAACACCAAATAAAATACCGTCATCCAATGCTTGTTGGTTTGGCATTTGATTGTCAAAAAGTGGATACCATCTCAACCCAAGAATGGGACATCCCGTTAGACAAAGTAATTACCCCAACGACTATTTACCGCTAACCCCAAGCGACTAAAGTCGCTTCCCCAATTGTATGATCTTCCGGGGGCTCGACTTTAGTCGTGCTGATACCAAACCTTTTTTTCTTTTATTCCTGATACGCACCATAAAATTTTCTATCAGCATCATCCAAACCAACCTTTAGTGCATTATTTTTTATAAAGCGAGTTCCGCAAAAATGGTATAATATGCCAAAAACAAACTTTTTAAAAACTTTTAATAATACGATGAATATCACTGCAAACGAAATCAAAACCAAAGGTGTGTCTGTATTTGACACAGCATTAAATCACGCTGAGGAAGTGTTTATCAATGTTCGAGGCAAGAATAAATTTGTGGTATTGGGGGTAGATAGATACAATGAATTTCGCGCTAATGAGTTAGATGTTGCTTATATGAAAGCGATGGAAGATGTGAATAAAGGTAATTATAAAGTGCAAACCGCCAAGGAACATTTGCAAGATTTGATTGATGAGTTATGAATTTATTGTTACCGAAAGGTATTTTAAAAAACTAAAAAAGTTTGCCAAAAAACATCCAGAAATTTTATCACAATACGCTAAAACTGTTGCGTTACTAGAAATAAACCCAAGACACCCTTCCTTAAGATTGCATCAATTACAAGGAGGGTTAAATGATTATCACAGTGTTTCTATCAATATGAGTTACCGCATTGTGATAGATTTCATTATCAAGGATAATCAAATCATACCCATTGATATCGGCACGCACAATGAGGTTTATTAATAATCAGAAATGCTACTAGCTAGCGTGTTTTTGGAAAAAAGATTTTAGTGTGGGGTTTTCGTTAATGAAATTCATTCCTAAGCCACGCAACCAACGCAAAGGTTCGTTATTTTCTTTATAAATCCAATTTAAGCCTGTCATTGTCTTTGCCATTAACTCATTGTCTAATCGGCGTGCTCTGGCGTATTTTCGTAAAACTGAATAATCGTCTAAATTCTGATTTCTTGCGTTTAATTGTCTTGATAATTCGGCAACATCGGAAAAACCAAGATTAACACCCTGTCCTGCAAGGGGGTGGATATTGTGTGCCGAATCACCAATCAATGCCAAATTTTCTTTAACATAGTCTTTGGCACTGCGTTCAGTCAGTGGGAAAGCTTGGATTGGACTCAGCACTTCAAACTTACCAAAACAATATTCCACCCCTGCAGACAATCTATCGGCAAAATCCTCAGGTGACAAACACAATAATTCATCAGCAAGGCGATTTTCTGCCGACCAAACGATGGACGCTTCATTGTTACTGAGTGGCAATAGTGCGATAATGCTGTTGGATAAAAATCGTTGCCAAGTGGTGTTTTCAAAGCCTTTTTCAGAGCGGATATTACAAACGATGGCTTTTTGATGGTAATTGGTTTCACTAAATGCAATGTTGGACAAATCACGAATGCGAGAACGCGCTCCATCAGCACCGATTAACAACGAGCAGTGCAGTTGCTGTTTGTCGTCTAAATGTAATGTATAACCTTGGTCGATTTTATCAATATCGGCAAGTTTGGCGTGGATAAAAACCACTTCGGTCTTGGACAATTCGGCAAACATAGCAGATTGAATACAATCATTTTCAATAATATGACCTAAATGCGTTGTATTGTTATCCGTAGCTGAAAAATCTAAACGACCATGAGAATTTTCATCCCAGACTTTGGTGTCGGTAAAAGCCTGTTTGCGTTGAATGTTGTCCCACACGCCAATACTTTGTAAAAAGGCTTCTGAGGTGGGGGTAATAGCACTGACGCGTGTATGGAAATTTTCTTGTATGTCGGGATTGGGATTGTTGGGTTCAATAATGGCAATAGTCAAATTATGCCTTGCCATTGACAAAGCAAATGCCTGCCCAACCATACCACCACCGACAATAACAATATCAAAATTACCCATCCGCTCCGCCAGCGATTGTCATCTGATTAATCAATACCGAACCGACTTTAATGTTGTTGCGATTGTCCACATCGTTGCCCACATGCACTATGCCGAGCAACATTTCTTTCAAATTGCCAGCAATTGTCAAGCCTGATACTGGGTATTGAATTTCGCCATTCTCCACCCAAAAACCCAATGCACCACGAGAATAATCACCTGTTGTGCCATTCACGCCCTGCCCCATCAATTCAGTAACCACCAAGCCTTTGTCCATCGTTTTAATCAATGCATCTAAACCGCCGTCAAAATTGGATTCAACAATCACATTATTCACCCCCCCTGCATTTGCCGTGGTTTTCAAACCTAATTGATTGGCAGAGTATTGCCCCATAACAAAACTTTTAACCCGCCCATTCGCAATAAAATATTGCTGGCGTTTAAGCACGCCATCACGATCCATCGCCTTAGCACCGAGTGTTTTTTGGGCAAAAGGATTTTCAGACAAACTGATGTCTTCCGGCAACACAATCTTATCAATACTGTTAAGTAAAAAAGTAGATTTCTTATACTGACTAGCGCCACTCAAGGCACCCAAAAGACTCGAAAACAATCCACCAGATAATCGCGAGGTAAAAATGACGGGGCATTTCTGCGATTCAACAGAACCTGCACCCAGTTTTTGTTGGGCGAGTTTTGCCGCCTTTTCCCCCACTTGTTGCGGTGTTTTCAAATCACTTGCATCCAGTGCTGTGGTGTATTCGTATGCAGTTTGCATATCATCCCCTCGTTTGGCAATTAACGAACAACTCAGTGAATGACTTGTGCTATTTTGCGTAGCAATCAAACCGTTAGAATTGGCATACAAACCTTCCCCCTGAGAACTGGAAACCTCCGCCCCTTCGGAATTTTCAATATTAGCCTGCTCCAATGCGATCGCCTCACAGGCTTTCGCCAATTCAATACTGTGTTGTGCGTCCAAATCCCAAGGATGATACAAATCCAAATCGGGTCTGTCAAACGCCATTAATTCCTTTGCTGCCAAGCCATTAAACGGGTCATCTTGCGTATATTTGGCAATCAAACACGCTGACTCAATGGTTTTTTCAAGACTGTCTGCACTGGTATCAACGCTAGACGCATGCCCCTTCTTTTTGCCAAAAAACACATTTACATCAAAACTTTTGTCCAAATGATGTTGTAAAGTTTCCACCTCGCCCAATCTCACTACGGTGGAAACACCCGAACTTGAACCCAGCGATATTTCGTAATCACTGACCTGGTATTTTTTTAATAATTCAATGGCTCTGTGTGCTGTTTTTTCTAGTGATGTCATTATAATTTTGTTATTTCCAATAAATGTAATCGACGAGAATCTGCTTTTAATACTTTAAAATTAAAGCCCTGTAAATCAATCTCGTTCTTTTGTTCCGGTAAATAAGTGAAACCAGCAATAACCAGTCCTGCCACAGTATCTACCCCCTCTGCTTGCAGTTTAACTGCAAAAAACTCATTAAAATCTTCAATTGGTGTATTGGCTTTCAGCAAATACCTGCCATCGCCAAAATCAATAATATTGTCCTCCTCTAAATCATGTTCATCCTCAATCTCACCCACAATTTGCTCCAACACATCTTCAAGTGTTACCAGCCCTGCAATCTCACCATACTCATCAACCACCACCGCCATATGCGAATGTTTTTGTTGAAAATCTCGCATCAACGACCCCAGCGTTTTACTCTCTGGCACCAACACCACTTGGCGTAAATACTCTTGAAAACTAAACACTTTATCCTGCCCATTAGACAAATGACTCAGTAAATCCTTCGCCAAAATAACCCCTTGCACCTTATCCCCTTGTGCATTCAACACGGGAAATCTGGAATGTGAAGACTGCACCATCGTTGCCAATAAATCCTTAGTGGCAATATCATTTTGAATCAACACTATCTTCGACTTTGGCACCATCACATCCCGCACTTCCATATTCTCAAGCTGTAATGTGCCTTCAATCAGCCCCCGACTGTGAGAATCAATAATATGATGCTCTTCCGCCTCTTTTAACGCCTGTAACAACGCATCATTTGAATGAATCGGCATATGGAAAAATCGTTTTTTTAGTCTTTGCCAAAAAGACAATGTCGAGGGAGGATAATCTTCGTTCATTTAAAGTTTACTAAATATTAATCGGCTATTTTAACAAGAATTGTTTGCGTTCATAACCTATTGCACTTTTTCTTATGGTTTAGGTCTTTGCATAAAATAGTGTTTTCAATATTCTTTAATGTGTTTCGCTCTCTAGTTATACCATTTATAAAAAGTAATTATACTAAAATGAACAATGATTAGTGCTTTTGTATTATTATTTTTTAAAAATGGCATTACCTTGGGGAAGCGACTTTAGTCGCTTAGTATCAGACAATAATACGACTAAAGTTGCCCCCCCCAATGGGCGATCTGCCAAAGTAATACTAAAACGGACAACGATTCGTGCTTTTAGTATTATTAGTTTTTATAAATGGTATAAGGTATAAGTTGCTGGATTATTAATACAGGGGTCTCATTAGGGATATTTATACAAAGCTCGCATTAACTATCTATAATAGCATTATGAATATCAAACACCTACTCCAAAATATCACCCCTACCGAATTCAATTTTTCCGTAGAGGGTCTGTGCCTTAACTCAACACAAGTTCGAGACGGCGACATTTTCATCGCCCTACAAGGTGCAAAAGGTCATGGTTCAGACCATATTGACCAAGCCATTGACAAGGGCTGTATCTGTGTATTAGTTGACTCAAAAGACATTGAATGCAATGTACCTGCCATTCGCATTGACAATTTATCTGAGCATTTGCCTGCGTTAGCAAGTATTTTTTACACCGACGCTCAAAAAGTTAATGTTATCGGTATTACCGGCACAAATGGAAAAACTTCCGTCGCCTGTTTCATCGCACAATTACTGACAATGTTAGGCACAAAAAACGGACTCATCGGCACGCTTGGTATCAGCCATTCCGAGCAAAATTCCACCAACACCACCCCTGATATCCTCACTCTATACCGCACGCTAGACGGCTACGCAAAAGACGGTATCAACACCGCCGTCTTAGAAGTCTCCTCTCATGGCATCGACCAAAACAGAATTGCAGGACTGCATATCACTCACGCCGTTTTCACCAATCTTACTCAAGACCATTTAGACTATCACCAAAATTTAGCGGAATACAAACAAGTTAAAACCCGCCTATTCTCATTAGACAGTGTTCAGTCAGTCATTCTCAACCAAGACGATGGCAATTACCTCAATTTTCTCAACGCCTCAAAAGGCAAAAAAATCAGCAACTACGCCCTAACCGATTTCACCGACATTAAAACCACCGAACAAGGTTTTTTAACCACCTTAAACACCTTTGTATTTGAAGTCCCCTTCTTAGGAAAATTTAATCTATCCAATATTTTGTCCGCATTCAGCACCCTGAAAACCCTAGGTTTCAACGACACACAAATCATCCCACTGCTACACAAACTCACCCCTCCCTCTGGCAGAATGCAGAAAAATCCTGAAAAATTAATATGGATAGATTATGCTCACACCCCAGATGCACTAAAAAATGCCATCACTACCTTAAAATCACACTACCCAGAACACAGCATCCGTGTCGTCTTCGGCTGCGGTGGCAATCGAGATAAAGACAAACGCAGCAAAATGGGAAAAATCGCCTCCAAACTCGCCGACACCCTTATCCTAACCAACGACAACCCAAGAACCGAAGCCCCTGGCACCATCATCAACGACATCTTAAACGGCATTGACGACAGTTACGAAGTCAACATTACCGAAGACCGTCAACTCGCCATCGAAAACGCCGTCATCACCCTAGGCGAAGAAGAATGCCTACTCATCGCCGGCAAAGGTCACGAAACCACCCAAATATTCAAACACAAAACCCTTAAATCCAACGACAACAACATCATCCTCGCTGCCATTATTGAAGCAGCAAGATTAAAGAAAATAAAGAACAGACAAGGCTAAACCCCTTGCATTTAAAGCATACAAAAATAAATCCTACGCTATTAGCGTATTTTTTTCGAGCGTGTTCAGAGTAAAATAACCCGAAATTAGAATATCAAAATATTATGTTAAAAATTCAATACAGAAATAATGAAGAAGAAATTTTTGCACCATTAAAAGATAAGTGGCTTAAAACACTGCCCGAAGAAATTGTTAGGCAAGATTTTATTTGTAAGCTGGTGAATGATTATGGTTATTTGTCAAGTTTCACCA
>FPIA01000010.1_pt2 | contig 9169 bp, 7 predicted proteins | sample 1057361 | NCBI WGS metagenome assembly FPIA01 (sample SAMEA4473301, study PRJEB15554) | hydrothermal vent metagenome | biome: marine basaltic hydrothermal vent biome; feature: marine hydrothermal vent; material: water | place: Pacific Ocean | collected 2011-06-14/2011-07-23 | depth 1705 m | reverse complement strand
CCACTAATATTACCGATATGACTTTGATGTTTGAAGGGGCAACAATCTTTAATCAGAATATTAACACGAATGGCAACGCTTGGAACACTGCCGCTGTTACTAATATGCGTTATATGTTTAGTGATGCAAAGGCCTTCAACCAAAATATCAGTGGCTGGAGCACTGGCTCTGTTACCAGTATGCTTTCTATGTTTAATGGTGCAACAGTTTTTAACCAAAATATCAGCACTTGGAACACGAATAGTGTTAGCGATATGAAGGAGATGTTTAAGGATGCAACAGCCTTTAACCAAGATTTGGGTCGTTGGAATATTTCATCCTTAACTAAGGCAGCAACTATGTTTACCGATTCAGGTATGGATTTGGCTAATATGGATAAAACCCTACAAGGTTGGGCAAAATTGGATACCAGTGCAGGTGAGACCGCTATTAAGGATAATGTTACTTGGGGTGTTGCTAATTACACTGATGCCACCGCTAGACAATATTTGATTGATACCCATAGTTGGACTATTAATGATGCCTTTGATGGCACCAATACCCTTAAAGGCACAAGCACTGCGGATACGCTTGCCGCAACCACGACAAAAACTACTGTCCATGGTCTCGGCGGTAACGATACCATCACTGGTAGCACAAGTGCTGATACATTGGTTGGTGGTGCAGGTGATGACTCGCTGACAGGTGGTTTAGGGGCGGATACCTTTAAATATGCCTTTAAAAATGCAGGCAAAGACACTATTACCGACTTTAATACTACTCAAGATAAGATTGATTTGGCTGATTTATTGGTGGGTTACGAGTCATCAAAGTTAGCAGAATTTGTTACCGCAAAGGCAAGTGGCAGTGAGACGGTTATTACAGTTGATTATAACGGCACTGAGATTTCTACTGATGCGGAGTCTGTAGAGATTACCTTAACAGGGGTTGCTTATAGCGATACACTTTTAACTACCTTGATTGGTAGTAGTAATTTGGTACTTGAATAAGTTTTTGGGCACTCTCTAAAAGCCCTAGTGCAAGACCATTTTCACAAAATAATGAGACAAAGACACTGATTCTTATCCGTTTTAATGTGCTTAAAAAATCAAGGGTAGTCAAGTTATCCCTGATTTTTTAAGCACATTAAACAAACAATGAGCTGCATTTTTTAGTGTTATTATTTTATTAATATAAGGAAGGGGGAATGAGTGCATTAATGAATTTATATAACCAAATATTTAAGGTATTACATCAATACAGTAATGATATTTTTAAACTTTTTTTGCGTCTCTATGTCGCAGATGCGTTTTTTCGGGCAGGGCTGACAAAACTGGGCAGTTGGGATTCGCCGATGCCTTTTTTATCCTCAGGGGCACGCTATTTATTTAAAAACGAATACAGCGTCCCCTTTATTCCATGGGAATTAGCCGCTTATTTAGGCACAGTAGCAGAACTCGTTTTGCCTGTGCTTTTGGTGCTTGGACTGGCAACGCGTTTATCGGCATTGGCATTATTTCTGTTTAACATCATTGCCGTTGTCTCCTATCCTGTTTTATGGGAAGGGGGCTATTACGACCATAAGCTTTGGGGGGTAATGCTCCTAGTCATTGTGATTTATGGGCAAGGCAGAGTGTCATTAGACCGTATAATTTGTCGGCAATATCCTCAACAATGAAAGCAGAGAACATGCAAGCAATGTTTGCAACAGCAACGCCTATTTTGGAGGCTTTATCCACACTGTTTGTTTTTGTCATTGGTTTATTTGTTCTATTCATCGTCATTGTTTTTATCTATGATATGGGTCAAAGAAAGAATGCGATATTACGCAATTATCCCGTTGTTGGGCATTTTCGTAGTATTTTTTCTAGTTTGGGTGAATTTTTCCGTCAATACTTTTTTGCGATGGACAGAGAAGAGATGCCATTTAATCGTGCAGAGCGAGACTGGGTGCATAAAGCGGCTAATAATACAGACACCACCGTTGCCTTTGGTTCAACTAAAAACCTAAGTCCTGTGAATACGGCGATTTTTGCCAATTGCCCTTTCCCCACTTTAGATGAGGATGCGTCTGAAACTCGCCCAATTGCTATTGGTAAAGGTTTTTGTCAACGACCTTATACCGCAAAATCACTTTTTAATATTTCAGGTATGAGTTTTGGTGCAATTTCCAAACCTGCAGTGTTGGCACTTTCAAAGGGTGCGGCAATGGCAGGTTGTTGGTATAACACGGGTGAAGGGGGGTTGTCATCCTATCATTTGGAAGGCGGTGCAGATATTGTTTTTCAAATAGGCACAGCAAAATATGGCGTGCGTGACCCGCAAGGTCATTTAAGCGATGAAAAATTAATTGAGATGGCTCAACATGAACAGGTTAAAATGTTTGAAATTAAAATGAGTCAAGGTGCAAAACCTGGCAAAGGCGGTATTTTACCCGGTGCCAAAGTAACTGCTGAGATTGCACAAATTCGGGGTATTGACCTTGATGAAGATTCCATTTCACCTAATCGACACATTGAAATCAGCAATGTAAAAGATTTATTGAAGATGATTAATCATGTGCGCGAGGTTACTGGCAAGCCCACTGGGTTTAAATCGGTGGTTGGTGCAACCGATTGGCTGGATGATTTTTTCCAAGAAATTAACAAGCAAGGTGAAGCATCAGCACCTGATTTTATCACGCTTGATAGTGGCGATGGTGGCACAGGAGCGGCACCTATGTCATTATTAGATAATGTTGGTTTGCCGATTAAGGAAACGCTGCCCTTATTGGTTGATAAACTCACTCAATATAATCTTAAAAACCGTATTAAAGTCATTACTTCTGGCAAACTAATCACCCCATCTGAAGTGGCGTGGGCATTGTGTGCAGGTGCTGATTTTATTACTTCTGCTAGAGGCTTTATGTTTTCAATTGGCTGTATTCAGGCATTAAAATGCAATAAAAATACCTGTCCAACGGGTATTACCACACACAATAAACGCTTACAAAAAGGACTGAATCCTAACAGTAAAGCTACCAAAGTTGCTAACTATGTTCATAATATGAATCATGCAGTTGAAGTGATTGCTCATTCTTGTGGCGTATCAGAACCTAGAGAATTGAAGCGTCATCATGTGCGTATTGTGCAAAATAATGGTCGGTCAATGCCAATGAGTGAATTGTATCCAGCACAACAGTTGAGGAGAACCGTATGAAAGCATCTGATTTGTTTGTCAAAGCACTTGAAAACGAAGGTGTTGATTATATTTTTGGCGTCCCAGGGGAAGAAAATCTTGATTTATTAGATTCTTTGAGGGCATCATCTATTCAATTTATCCTTACTCGCCACGAACAAGGGGCTGCCTTTATGGCAGCCACTTATGGTCGTTTGACGGGTAAAGCGGGTGTTTGCCTTGCCACACTCGGGCCAGGTGCGACTAATCTTGTTACGGGTGCGGCGTATGCGCAACTTGGGGCTTTTCCGATATTAATGATTACTGGGCAAAAGCCGATTCATTCTAGCAAACAAGGGCGTTTTCAAATCATTGATGTTGTGCGTATGATGGAGCCACTGACCAAATCCAGCAAGCAAATTGTGAATGGTGGCATGATTCCGTCGATGGTGCGTGATGCGTTTCGTCTGGCAGAAGAGGAAAGACCGGGTGCTGTGCATTTGGAATTGCCTGAGGATGTTGCGGCTGAAAAAATCAAGCATTGGCATTTATTTCCTGTGCATGAAATGCGTCGTCCTGATGCGGACAAAAAAAGCATAAAAACTGCGGTAGAAATGATTAAGAACGCCAAAAACCCCTTAGTTTTAATCGGTGCTGGTGCCAATCGAAAAAAATTATTTAGACCTATGCAAGATTTTATCAACAAAACTTGCATTCCATTTTTTAACACCCAAATGGGCAAAGGCGTAGTGAGCTGTAAAAATCCTTTGTTTTTAGGCACCGCTGCGTTATCGGATGGGGATGTGTTACATAGAGTGGTTAAAGCAGCAGATTTGATTATCAATATTGGTCATGATGTGGTGGAAAAACCGCCATTTTTTATGCACGAAGGCGGCACTCAGGTGATTCATATTAATTTTAATTCGGCACAAGTTGATGAAGTCTATTTTCCACAGTTAGAAATTATTGGCGACATTCAAACCACCGTTGAGCGTTTGGCGCAAGCGTTGGATTCTGTGTTACTGAATTGCTCATTAGACTTGCTAAACTTTAGAACAGACATTAAAAAAGTAATCCACGAGAAAGACAATGACGATGCGTATCCTATGCTGCCACAAAGAATTGTTGCCGATGTTCGTCGTGCCTTGAATGAGGATGCGATTATTGCGCTTGATAATGGCATGTATAAGCTTTGGTTTGCACGCCATTATCATACTTATATGCCCAATACCGTGTTACTGGATAATGCTTTGGCAACGATGGGTGCAGGTTTGCCAAGTGCAATGGCTTGTGCTTTGTTATATCCTGACCGGCAAGTGATGGCGATTTGCGGTGATGGCGGGTTTATGATGAATTCACAAGAAATGGAAACCGCAGTGCGTTTGCAACTTAATTTGGTTATATTAATTGTTACTGACAGTGCTTACGGTATGATTCGCTGGAAGCAAGAAGGCAATGGTTTTGAGGATTTTGGTTTGACCTATAATAACCCTGATTTTGTTAAATATGCCCATAGTTATGGTGCACAAGGACATACAGTGCAAAGTGCCGATAAACTTAAACCCTTGATTGAATCTTGTTTTTCTCAGGGCGGTGTGCATATTATTGACACGCCTATTGATTATCATGAGAATGCAACCTTGTTTCCTGATCAACTAAAAAAGGTATAAAAATGACGATATTAACTGTTAATCAAGCTTACACAGGTGCTGTATTAGCTGAATTAGAAATGCACGATAGCACACAAGTAGAACAAATGTTGTCAACCGCACAACAACGGCATCAAACAGGGTGCTTGCCAGAGCAACAACGCATCCAAATATTGCAAAAATTAGCGGATTTAGTGAAAAATGAGCATGAAGATTTTGCCCGCTTGATTGCCAACGAAGGCGGTAAACCCATTCGTGATGCCAGAATTGAAGTTACCCGTGCCATTAGTGGCATTCACATTGCCATTCTTGAACTCGGCAATCTTACAGGCGAAACCATCCCAATGGACTACACCCCAGCAGGAGCAGGGCATACCGCACACACAATACTTGAGCCAATCGGTGTGGTTGTGGCAGTCAGTGCCTTTAATCACCCGCTCAATTTAGCCATTCATCAAGTCATTCCTGCCGTTGCCACAGGCTGCCCTGTGATTATCAAGCCTGCCAGCAAAACCCCCCTTTGCACTTTGCGACTTGCTGAGTTAATTGATCAAGCGGGGCTGCCAAAAGGCTGGGTGCAAGTGGCTTTGGTGAATACTGAAAATGCAGAGAAATTGGTTACTGACAAAAGGATCGGTTTTTTCAGTTTTATCGGCTCGGCTAAAGTAGGCTGGTCGCTAAAATCAAAACTCGCCCCAGGGGTGCGTTGTGCCTTGGAACACGGCGGTGTTGCCCCTGTAATTTTTGATGAATATGCGGATGAACAAGGTTTTATCAACGGCGTGGTTAAAGCCAGCATGTATCACTCTGGGCAAGTCTGTGTTTCCGTGCAACGCGTTTATATACCACACAATAAAGCCCAAGATTTGGCGCAAAAAATTGCTCAGATTGCCAGCCAACAAATTGTCGGCGATGCCATTAATGAAGACACCGATTTAGGTCCCTTAATCTCCCCAAAAGAAACCGATAGAATTGAACAATGGGTTAATGAAGCCATCGCCTCAGGTGCACAACTGATGACGGGTGGAAAACGCATTAACCCAGTTACTTACGAACCAACAGTCCTACTCAATCCACCAACAAGCGCCAAAGTTTCAACCCAAGAAATTTTCGCCCCCGTGGTTTGCATCTATGGCTATGACACTATTGATGAAGCAATAGCACAAGCCAACAGTTTAAATGTGTCATTCCAATCAGCCGTATTTAGCGACGATATCAATAAAGCAACAAACATCGCCAAACAATTAGCCGCCTCTGCAGTAATGATTAACGACTACACCACATTCCGAGTAGATTGGATGCCATTTGGCGGCAGAAAACACTCAGGCTACGGCACAGGCGGAATCGGCTATTCTATGCGTGATCTGTTGGAATACAAAATGATTGTAGTTAAAGCACCTCTCTAAGAAAAAACCCAACCACCCCTTGACAAGGCCGAACCTTGTCAAGGGGTTTGTTCCAAAAAAAAACCTGCAATAATATAATGCAGGTTTTTTCTTTGGAATGGTGCCCGGGGCCGGAATCGAACCGGCACGCTCGTGAAAGCGCAGGATTTTAAGTCCTGTGTGTCTACCAATTTCACCACCCGGGCAAATAAAGGGGGAATTATATAATAATTGTTTGTTTTAGAGGGCTTAAAAAATCAAGGATACTTATTGCTATCCTTGATTTTTTAAGCCCTCTAAAACGGACAATAATTCGTGCCTTTAGTGTCATTAGTTTTTATAAATGGTATAATGTGATTGTTTTTCTAAACAACGAATATACGCCTGATGATCCATTGGTATATTGTTTTTCTGCGAAGAAAAAATCATTTCAGCAATACAGTCCATCATTTTGTGTTCTGCTTCGTGTAGGTCTTTGAGTTGATTGATTATTTTTTGATAGTAGTCTTGAATGCCTGCTGGTTGATTGATTGACAGTTGCTCTCTTAATGATAAATGCAGATTGATGTGTAAAAATGGGTTGACCTCACCTTGTTCTGGGAAGTAATCAGATTCTATGTTGTTGATATAGGCGTGATATTCGGGGTGCATTTTTATCACTTGCGTGAGTTGATCTTCAAGTGGGTCGAGTGGTTTTTTGTCTAAAAATTTTTGCCAAGCATTGGCAAGGAATTGGCGTTGTTGTGTTCTATCTTGAGTGTAGAGCAAAGTGCTAAGTCTTAACCTAAGTTTTTTTCTTCGTATTCACATAGGTCAAGCAAAACACATTCTGAGCAGAGTGGCGAACGCGCCTTGCAAGTGTAACGACCGTGCAAAATCATTAAGTGGTGTGCAGGCACACGATACTCATCAGGGATGAACTTCACTAATTTTTTCTCAACTTCCAAAACCGTTTTACCACTGGCAATCGCTGTGCGATTAGCAACGCGATAAATATGTGTATCAACTGCAATGGTAGGGTGTCCGAAAGCAGTGTTAAGTACTACATTGGCGGTTTTACGACCGACGCCAGGCAATGCTTCTAATTCTTTGCGAGTTTCAGGCACTTCGGAATCGTATTTATCAATGAGAATTTTACAAGCCTGAACGATGTGTTTGGCTTTTGAGTTAAACAAGCCGATGGTTCTAATGGTGTCTCGCACTGCATCTTCACCCAGTTCGTAAATGGTTTCAGGTGTGTTGGCTAAGGGGAATAATTTCTCAGTTACTTTGTTGACACTTTTATCTGTCGCTTGTGCTGACAGGGTTACTGCTACGAGTAATTCAAAAGGCGTTGAGTAATTTAATTCTGTTGTTGGGTCAGGTATTTTTTTCAATAACCTATTAAATATTTCATTGCGTGTTTCGGCGTTCATTATTTTCGTATTCCATTGATTGAGCGAAAATATTATACCTTAGTATTGAGTGAATAGCAAAATTACCCTAAAACTGTTGCTACCAGTGAGATGTGGGTTTTATAAAAATGATTTTGCGTATTCTTCTAACTGTTGCCAAAGTGTTTCTTTATCGGGATGTGCTGCACGCATCGTGTGGATAGATTGGGTATATTCATCAATTGATAAATAGCCATTTTCCCCTTGTTGAACACGACCTTGCACAGTGTCAAACCAATTTTCTTGTTCCTCTTCGGTTAAAGATTCGGGGTAATTTCTGGCTTTGAAATGGATTAATAGCGTGTTGAGTTTTTCGGCTTTAAATTTCGGGTGAAAACTCTTTAATTGTGCCGCAGAAAGCTTTTGAATTTCATCACTAATACGCCTGTCTGCATTGTCCATAAAGCCGTCATACAGTGTCTGCCCAACATCAAGACTGGGTGCTGGTTTGTCGTCATTTTTATACAAATCTTGTGCAATTTTTTTCAACTTAATTTGGTTGTCTTTAAGAAACGCCAATCTCTGTAAACAAATAGCCATATTTAATTGCAATTGTTCAACGATTTTAGGGTTAAGTTTGGAAACATTGGGAACAAACATCGGACTTTTATTAAAAATTAAATCCTTAATTTGCAGTCGCTCTTTGCCCTCGGGTAATTCTGCTTGCTTAGTAAACATCAATTGCTTTAATTCATCGGTATGCGATTCCAACAAAATAGAGGGGTCTTGATCCAAATTAAATACAATGACACGATCGCTATATTCTGGATGATACGCCAGTGCAACGCATAAACGCGTGCAAGAAAGTGTTGCAGGATACATTCCCGAAGTGTGCAACATTGGCTCAAACAGTTTGATTTTACTTTCCACTGTTTTCTTTTCTCTCAGACTAAATGCGTATGCAAATAATTGCGGTTGCGTGTCCTTAATAATTTTTGCAATGGCAATCGTAGCACGGACATCGGCTAACGCATCGTGTGCATCGCTATGCTCAATGCCGTTTGCAGGGGCAAGTTGGTCAAGTCTGAAAATAGGGCTACCATTTTCATCGTGTACCCATTTCAAACAATCGTCCTTTTTTAGGGCATAACACAAACGCACCACATCCAAGATATCCCAGCGGGTATTGCCATTTTTCCAATGCCAAGTGTAAGGGTCAATAAAATTGCGATACAAGGTATAACGCGTAAATTCATCATCAAAGCGAATAGAGTTGTAGCCAGCCACACAGGTATTGGGCATGGAAAATTCGGTGTGAATTTTTTTAATAAATTCGTGCTCAATCATTCCCTTTTTCTCACAAAGTTGTGGTGATATGCCTGTTACTGCACAGGCTTCTGGTGATGGTAAACAATCGTTAGTGGGCTTACAATAAAACATATGTTCGTTTAAGATATTCAGATTTTCATCCGTGCGAATACCTGCAAATTGTGAAATGCGTGCTGTTTTGGGGCTGATGCCAAAAGTTTCGTAGTCATACCAAAAAAATGTTTGCATAATTTAATTATACCCTAATCCAAAAGTAGAAATTGCAAAGATAGTGCTATCCCTTGCTCTGTCTGTGTTT
>FPIA01000167.1_pt1 | contig 9758 bp, 9 predicted proteins | sample 1057361 | NCBI WGS metagenome assembly FPIA01 (sample SAMEA4473301, study PRJEB15554) | hydrothermal vent metagenome | biome: marine basaltic hydrothermal vent biome; feature: marine hydrothermal vent; material: water | place: Pacific Ocean | collected 2011-06-14/2011-07-23 | depth 1705 m | reverse complement strand
ATTTTTGTCGCCTTCGTCTTTCGGTTAGGACCCCAGGTTTTCATCCTGGTAAGAGGAGTTCGATTCTCCTAGGCGATACCAAATATCAAAACGGTTCAATTTTTAATTGAGCCGTTTTTTTTCGCCTTGAAAAAAGTGTAAAATACCGATTGTCCCGTTCGTCTAGCTGGCCCAGGACTTTAGGATTTCATCCTAACGACAGGAGTTCGAATCTCCTACGGGACGCCAAATTACCGTTTTACACTGTGTCTTTTTCCTTTCTGATTGCGTTAAATTTTTAAAATACTCAGTTGTGTAAAATGACTACACGCTTTCGCATTTTAAAAATTTGCCTCGCAGAAAGAAAAAATACTTGGGTAAAGCTAACAAATTGAGACCTTTGTGCCCTTGCAAATACATAAGGATGATTAGTAAAATGACAGATTTTACTAATTTTGCGCATTTTTTAACACTCCTATACAGGGTTAAGAGTGTTTTTACCCTCCTAAAGGAGTGTTTGGCGTCGCTAGAAAAGTTTTTAAATTAATGTAAAGATAGCACTTTGACGATTGTTCGTATTTATCCGCAAGGGAGGACTATGCACTGTAAAGGTCTCTACTATTTTTGCATTGGGGGTTAATTAGATGAATAAGGTTTAAACATTGTGTATAATATGCATTCCCTTGCTTGACTGAGTGTAACTCGGCAAGCTATTTTTTTATATAACCATAAGGAGAAAACACTCATGAGACACTATGAGATTACACTAATTGTGCATCCCGACCAGTCAGCACAGGTTGGAACGATGATGGACAAATACAAAGAAATGATTACGGCTGACGGCGGTAACATTCATCGTGAAGAAGACTGGGGGCGTAAGCACCTTGCTTATCCAATCAAAAAAATCTATAAGGCGCATTATTTAATGTTAAACATTGAATGCAATCAAGCAACACTGGATAAGTTGAATTATAATTTCCGTTTTAATGATGCCATTCTTAGAAATTTAATCATTTCTAAAAAGACTGCCATTACTCAAGCGTCCATTATGATGACAGCGAAAGACGCCGATAAAGAAAAGAAAGAAAGAAAGGAAAGGAAATAGGAGATTATTATGGCTAAGCAACAGAAAAGAAAACGCAGACCTCAAATTAAAATCAATACTTTTTGTCGTTTTGCGGCAGCAGGTGTTAAAGAAATTGACTACAAAGAAGTGGATGTTTTATTAAGAAATATTGATGAAGGTGGTAAAATTACCCCATCAAGAATAACGGGAACCAGCGCTAAATTCCAGCGTCAATTAACGACTGCAATCAAGCGTGCTAGATTTTTGGCATTGATTCCTTACACTGACAAACACAAGAAATAGGAGTTCATTATGCAAGTAATTTTATTAGAAACAATTGGTAAGTTAGGGGATTTGGGCGACACGGCAAATGTGAAAGCAGGCTATGCTCGCAACTTCCTAATTCCACAAGGCAAGGTTAAACCAGCAACAGCAGCGAATATGGCTGAATTTAAAGCAATCAAAGCCGATTTACAAGCAAAAGAAGCGGAAACTATTAAAGCAGCAGAAACAAAAGCAGCAGCGATGACTGGCGTGGTTTGTTCATTGAAAGCAAATGCCAGCGACGAAGGTAAATTATTCGGCTCTATCACCACAGCAGATATTGTTGCCAGTTTGGCAACTGCAGGTCATGAAGTTGAAAAACGCGATATTAATTTATCTGAAGCCATTCATCACATTGGTGAATATGACATTAGCGTTACTTTACACACCGACATTAATGTAGATGTTAAAGTTGTTGTTGAGTCTTTGGAAGGCGAGTAGTAAAGACCAATAACAAATAAAAAACCCTCTTTTATGAGGGTTTTTTATTGCCTATTGTAAATAACCTCTGAGAGATGACCTCATAACTATTCCATTGTAATTCAAGCCTTTTTGAGTTTTAAGGAATGTAGTTTATCGGGGGGCTTCATTAAAAAGTCGGTAGAACCATAAAAAATAGCCACCGAACCTATAGGTGGGACTAATATTTTTTGCAAACACAGACGGAGCAAGGGATAGTGCTAGGTTTGTGATTTCTATTTTTGGATTAGGGCAATATTAGGCAAAATACAGTCATCAATATTGGGTAAAATACCCCAGATTTTGTAATTTAAACATGGACGAATTGTATGGCTTGGAATGATGAAAAGAAAAACCCTTGGGGTGGTGATGGTCAAACACCACCGGAGTTGGATGATGTGATTAAGGATTTTAAAGATAAATTTAGCGGTGTGTTTGGCGGTAATGCCACGCCCAAAGGCAATAATAGTAACAACAGTGACAATGGTAACAATGCAACTGCTATGCCATCGATGGGTGGGGTGAAATACTTAGTTATATTGGCGTTACTGGTTTGGTCATTGTCGGGTATTTATATTATTGACCCAGCTGAGAAAGGAGTGGTGTTGCGTTTTGGTGCTTTTCAGGAGGAGACTTCGCAGGGGCCTCATTGGCATTTGCCTTATCCGATTGAAAGTTTAAGTCGTGTTAATGTTGAACAGGTTAAAACGACACAAATTGGGTATCGGGATGCGGTTAGTAATCGTCGTGGGGGCAATGTGTCGTCTGAGTCGTTGATGTTGACTAAGGATGAGAATATGATTGATGCTAAGTTTGCGGTGCAATACAAGATTAATGATGTGCAGGCTTATTTGTTTAATGTGGCTAATCCTAAGTTGACTTTGCGTCATGCGGTGGAAAGTGCCATTCGTCAGGTGGTGGGTCAAAATACGATGGATTATGTGTTAACAGAAGGGCGTGTGGCAGTTGCGGATGATATTCAAGAAAAATCGCAAGCATTATTGGATACCTATCAGGCAGGGTTGATTATTACCACGGTTAATATGCAGGATGCACAGCCACCAGAGCCTGTGCAGGCGGCATTTTCGGATGCAGTGAAGGCACGAGAGGATAAGCAGCGATTGATTAATGAAGCCAAAACTTATGCCAATGATATTTTGCCAAAATCTCGGGGTAAAGCGGCGCGTATGTTGGAAGAGGCTAAGGCTTATAAGTCGAAAGTAGTTTCTAAGTCTGAAGGTGAAGCGTCGCGTTTTAAGCAGATTTTAGCGGAATACGCAAAAGCCCCTGAGGTGACTAAGGAGCGTTTGTATCGGGAGACGATGGAGATTGTGTTGGCAAATACCAGTAAAGTGGTGGTGGATTCAAAAGCCAATAGCATGATGTATTTGCCGATTGACAAATTAATTAATGCCAATAGGTCTAGCACCGAAGTGATTGTGCAAGGTGTGCAACCAGAACAAGACAAGCAGGGCGGTAGTATTAGAAATGTATTCCGCAACAGGGAGATTAGATAATGAAAAAATTAGCAATAGTTATTGTTGTGTTGGTGCTTTTAATAAGTATTTCAGCGTTATACACAGTCAGTGAAACACAGACAGCCATTAAACTGCGTTTAGGTGCAATCGTGCATGTTGACCGCGAGCCAGGGCTTAAATTCAAGATGCCGTTTGTGAATAATGTGGTGAAATTTGACAATCGTATTCAAACTTTGGACACGCCAGCAGATCGATTTTTGACGGGTGAGAAGAAAAATGTGATTGTGGATTCTTATGTGAAATGGCGTATTACCGATGCCGAACAGTTTTATAAATCGACGGGGGGTAATATGGTAAGAACCAGAAACCGCTTGGCACAAATCATTAAAACGGGGTTGAAAAGTGAATTTTCTAAACGCACCATTGCCGATGTGGTATCGGGTGAACGCAGTGAAATTATGTCAAGTATTGCCCAATTAGCGAAAAAAGACATTGCTGCCTTTGGTATTGAGATTATTGATGTGCGTATCAAACGCATTGACTTATCACAAGAGATATCCAACTCTGTGTATCGTCGTATGCAAGCAGAACGCCAACGGGTGGCTAAGGAATTTAGGTCAAAAGGGGCAGAGGAAGCGGAAATTATTCGGGCAGCAGCTGATAAGAAGCGCACCATTATTTTGGCAAACGCTTATCGTGATAGTGAAAAAATTCGAGGTGAAGGTGATGCACTTTCTGCCAATAATTATGCACAAGCTTATACCAAAGATGTGGGTTTTTATTCATTTTATCGCTCGTTAGAGTCTTATAAAAAGGCATTTTCAGGTCAAAACGACATTATGGTGTTAAACCCAAATACGCAGTTTTTCCGCCACTTTAATCCAGAAGCCAAATAATCACAATGAATGCTTGGCAATTGCCTGAGGGCATTGATGAATTAACGGGTGATAGGGCGTTGGCGTTTGAGTTGGTGCGTCGTCAATTGTTGGATTTATACCAGGAAAAAGGCTTTGGCTTGGTGATTCCGCCGATGGTAGAAAATGTAGAATCTTTGTTGCTTACTAGTGACTCAGTGAATCAGAAAACCTTTAAATTTTTAGACCCAGCGAGTGGCAAAATGTTAGGCGTGCATGCGGATATTACCCCGCAAATTGCCCGTATTGATGCCAAAACAGACGGCAGTAAAAGTGCAAAATATTGTTATGTAAACAGCATTTTGCAAACCAAAGCTGATGATTTTTACGCCTCTCGCTCGCCTATTCAAGCGGGGGCTGAATTGTATGGCACTGAAGATATTAGTGCCGATGTTGAAGTCATTGAATTGATGTTGGAAAGTTTGAAATTATTATCTATTAGTCCGCTTGTTTTAAGTTTGGGTAATGTTGCTATCTTTGATGCTTTAATTGCAGATGAAGTATTGAATGATGAGCAAATTTCAATTTTGAGACAAACTTTTGTTAAGCGTTCTGCACCTGATTTAGCTGCTTTCTTGTCAAATAATACCGTTAAGAATGCAGATAAGTTCAGCACATTGATCACTTTGGAAGGAGGTGCGAGCGTTTTAGAGGAGGCATCGGTTTTATTTGCTGATGTGCCAAAAGCAAAAGCAGCCATCGAAGATTTAGCCAATATTAACGCACAACTGAATGCCACAGGCGTTGAAATTGTGCTTGATCTTGCCGAACTCAAAACCTATGAATATCACACGGGGGTTATTTTCTCTGCTTACAGTGAAAATTACTCCAAAGCGTTAGCACAAGGCGGTCGCTACAATGGACTCAGTGCTTCGTTTGGGCAATCAAGAGCGGCAACTGGCTTTTCATTTGATTTAAAGTTTTTATCGCAATCAGCAAATAATTAGAGAATAATTAGGAAATAAATTATGTCAAAAAATGTTGTTATTATCGGCACTCAATGGGGAGATGAAGGCAAAGGCAAAGTGGTTGATTTAATCACTGACAAAGTATCAAGTGTGGTGCGTTTTCAAGGGGGGCATAACGCAGGACACACCTTGGTAATTGATGGTCAAAAAACCGTGTTACACCTTATTCCCTCTGGTATTTTGCGTGATAGTGTTGAATGCCTCATTGGTCATGGTGTGGTGCTTTCTATGTCCGCACTGATTAAAGAACTCAATGAACTAGATACTGCTGGCGTTGATGCCAAATCTCGCCTCAAAATCTCACCAGCCTGCCCATTAATTATGCCCTACCATGTTGCATTAGACAACGCCAGAGAAGCCAAACGAGGTAAATCTGCGATTGGCACTACGGGCAACGGTATTGGCCCTGCTTACGAAGATAAAGTAGCGCGTCGTGGCTTGCGTGTGGGGGATTTATTAGATTTAAACACCTTTGCTGAGAAATTGGCAGAAGTGATGGAATACCATAATTTTGCCTTACAACATTATTATAATGCCAAAACCCTAGATTACGATACAGTCTTAGCAGAAGCCATAGACCAAGCCAAAACAGTGATTCCAATGATTACCGATGTGACTGAGAAAATTCACCAACACATTGCCAACAATGAAAACCTTCTATTTGAAGGGGCACAAGGGGCGTTATTAGACATTGACCAAGGCACCTATCCCTTTGTTACCTCCTCAAACACCACCTCAGGCGGTGCAGTAACAGGCTCAGGTGTCGGTGTTACCGATATTGACTATGTGCTTGGTATTGTTAAAGCCTACACCACCCGTGTTGGTGGCGGCCCATTTCCAACCGAATTAATTTACGATGTTAGTGCTGATAAAGGCGATGCAATCGGCAAAGTCCTGGGCACAGTTGGACACGAATTTGGTGCGACCACAGGGCGACAACGCCGTTGTGGCTGGTTAGATATGGTAACCCTGAATCGCTCATTTAATCTCAATGCCGTTACTGGTATCTGTTTAACCAAACTTGATGTGTTAGATTCATTAGACAGCATCAAAATTTGTATTGCTTATGAATTGAATGGCAAGCAAATCACCACGCCACCCTACGATGCACAAGGTTATGCTGACGCAAAACCCATTTATATTGAAATGCCAGGCTGGAACGCCTCTACCATTGGCACAGATTCATTCGACAGTTTGCCACAACAAGCACAAGACTACATCCGCAAGATTGAAGCACTTTCAAACCTGCCTGTAGATATTTTATCCACCGGTCCAGATCGTGAAGAAACGCTGATCTTAAGCCATCCATTTGACGAGTAAAAAATTATGAGCGATCCACACAAAAATAGAGAATCAGAAAAATACGACAACCCCATCCCATCAAGAGAATACATCCTTGAATTTGTGCAACAAACCCCCCATTCATTTGACGACTTAGTCGCTGCAATGGGTGTGAGTGGCAAACAGAAAAAACCGCTATCACATCGCCTAAAAGCAATGGTTCGTGACCAGCAACTGACTTTAGATCGTGAAGAAATGTATGATGTTTTTGATTCAGAACGCGATATTATGCTCGGCACAATCACCGCCAATCCAAAAGGTTTCGGTTTTGTGGTATTAGACGACCACGAACAAGATTTACGCCTTTCTGCTTACCAAATGAAGCAAGTTTATCACGGCGACAGAGTTAAAGTGCGTATGTTAGATTCACGAGGCGATTCTGAGATTGTGGAAGTGCTTGAAAGCCGCACCACCTTTGTCGGACGACTGCATATCGGCACCAATGAATCTTGGATAGTGGTTGATGACAAACGCGTTTGCAATAATATTATCATTCAAGAAGTCAATTCTGACAACAAAAGTGAACAAATGGTGGTGGTTGAATTAACCAAAGCACCCACGCTAAAAAGTCTTGCAGAAGGTAAGATTACCAAAATCCTTGGTGATTATATGGATGAAGGTGTTGAAACCGAAGCCGCACTTTATCGCAATGACATTCCCGTCGATTTTTCAGAAGCAACCTTAGCCGAAACAGCCCAATTGCCAACCGAAGTTACTGCAGCAGATAAACAAGGGCGTATTGACATCACCAAAATGAAATTGGTTACCATTGACGGCGAAGACTCTCGTGATTTTGACGATGCCGTCTATGCAGAACCAACCAGCAATGGCTGGAAACTGGTGGTTGCCATTGCCGATGTTTCTCACTATGTAGTAGAAGGTTCAGCCCTTGACATTGATGCGATTGACCGTGGTAACTCAGTTTACTTCCCAAGACGCGTTATCCCCATGTTACCCGAAGAACTTTCAAACGGACTATGCTCAATTAATCCCGATGTAGAACGCCTATGTATGACCTGTGAGATGAATATTGACGCACAAGGCAACCTACTTGATTACAAATTTTTCCCAGCAGTAATGTTCTCACATGCACGCTTAACCTACACCAAAGTCGGTAAAATTCTAGAAGACCATGATGTGGCATTAACCCAAGAATACAGTGGCGTTATGGATAGCCTGAACGCACTATATGACCTATACAAAGCCCTAAAAGAAGCCAGAAATCGCCGTGGTGTAATGGATTTTGACCGCATTGAAACCCAAATTTTATTTGACGACAACGGCAAAATCGAAAACATCGTTGCCACCTCTCGCAACGACGCACACAAACTCATTGAAGAGTGTATGCTTATGGCAAACCAAGCCACCGCTAAATATCTCGCTGAAAATGAAGAAGACTTCTTATACCGTGTCCACCCTAAACCCACCGCAGAAAAAGTCGAAGTAACTCGTCAATTTTTAACCGCAGTCGGCTTAACCCTAAAAGGGGGTGACCAACCAGAAACCGTGCATTTTGCCCAAGTACTACAAGACGCCAAAGGTCGTGACGATGAAAATATCATTAAAACAATCGTCTTACGCACCATGAAACAAGCAATTTACACCCCCGATAACGAAGGTCATTTCGGTTTAGCCTTTGAAGATTACACTCATTTCACCTCCCCAATCAGACGCTACCCCGACTTACTCGTTCACCGTGCAATCAACCGAGTCCTCACTAAAAACACCCACAAACCCAGTCAGAAAATGGCAGCAATGGGCGAACATATGTCCATTACAGAACGCCGAGCCAACGATGCCACCCGTGATGTCGAACAATGGCTAAAATGCGAATATATGCGCGACAAAGTCGGAGAAACCTTTGACGGCATCATCTCAGGCATCGCCAGTTTCGGCATTTTCATTGAACTTGTCGAAGTCTATACCGAGGGTATGATTTCCATCCGTGATCTAAAAGATGATTTCTACGCCTTTGACGATATTCATCACCAACTCAAAGGTCAACGCACCGGAAAAACTTTCCAACTCGGCGATAAAATCACCATTCAAGTCGCCTCAGTTAATTTAGATGACAGGCAAATGGTGTTTGTGCCTGTTGAGTAAAAATACTTATTGTTTGTTGGATTTTGTTAATTGAGCAACTGTTGGTGAAAATTACGGATTGTTGATTGGAAAATGGTTCTTTGGTGGTTTTTTTAGTGGGGGAAATTATTATTATTTTTATTTTTGATTTAGATGCTTTTATTTTTAGATTATGGCTATAATACTATTTTCTAATCAAATACTCAAGGATTATAATAATGCAAACAAGACCAATCTTAACGCTAAGAAACAATGCACCCAATTCGCTATTTGCAACAAACACAGCAAGCACCAAGATTAGCCTTAATGGCACAAATGTGTATTATGATGCTGATGACATAGGTAACAACAATGCCCCTATTCTTATCGACATAATCTCTGCAGTAGCATCTGGCACAGCCGAGATGGCAGGTATTTTTGATATTACCTTTAACCAAAATGCCACACAAAATGCGGTTAACGACATTGTTAATGCAGTCACCTACGCAGGTGAGGCACAAGAAATCACACTAAGCGTTATTAACGGAGACGGTCTGAGAAACGCAGAAACATTAACTACTACTATCTCTGAAACAACATCAATTCTTAGATACACCACAAGCAACTTCAAAGAAACCGCTGCCGACGATGGCACAATCGCTGGCTCAATGATCATTACTCTGGAAAATGACACCTTTAAAGGCAATAACAATGAAATAATAACCGCCAATAATTACACCCTCTCCACCACTATACCCGATGGCTTAACAATGGTTATTACCAAAACAGATGACACCCATGCAACCGTTACCTTTACGGGTAAAGCAACAGCAAACATTGATGATGTTAACAACATCAGCATTAACTTCAAAGCAACTGCATTCACCAGTAACATCGCACCCTCTGAAGCAGGTGGCAACAACGCCCCAGTTATTGCCATTGACTTTATTCAAATATCAAAGGGTTTTGTCATTAACGGCGAGAAGGCTGGTGATTACAATGGCCGCTCAGTCTCCTCAGCAGGCGATGTCAACGGCGACGGCTTGGATGATTTGATTGTGGGTGCTTATGGGGCAGATTTTGATAATAAAAGTTATGCAGGCAAATCTTATGTAATATTCGGAAAAACCAACGGCACCGCCATTAATTTATCAGACATCGCCTCAGC
>FPIA01000091.1_pt1 | contig 10276 bp, 11 predicted proteins | sample 1057361 | NCBI WGS metagenome assembly FPIA01 (sample SAMEA4473301, study PRJEB15554) | hydrothermal vent metagenome | biome: marine basaltic hydrothermal vent biome; feature: marine hydrothermal vent; material: water | place: Pacific Ocean | collected 2011-06-14/2011-07-23 | depth 1705 m | reverse complement strand
TGCAAAGATAGTGCTATCCCTTGCTCTGTCTGTGTTTGCAAAAAATATTAGTCCCACCCATCGGTTCGGCGGCTATTTTTTGTAAATGCAGACGGAGCAAGGGATAGTGCTAGGTTTGTGATTTCTATTTTTGGATTAGGGACCATACAAAAGCACTAATTATTTTTTATAAATGGTATTAACCTTGTTTTATAAGTTGAGCATAATAAAAACCATCAAACTCTCGGCATGGGATTTGTTGCCTACCGTGGGTGGCTTTAAATCCCCAGTCTGTGGTAATTTCTTCTTCTGATGCGTCGGGGTGGGTAGATAAGAAGTCTTTGATTTGGTGCTCATTTTCAGGTTTTAGGATTGAGCAGGTGGCATACAGTAGCGTGCCACCGGGTTTTAGGGTTGCCCACAGATTGTTTAAAATGTCTTTTTGCAGTGCAACTAAAACGCTAATATCTTTGGGCTTTCTGAGTAGTTTGATGTCGGGGTGGCGACGAATGACGCCAGTGGCTGAGCAAGGGGCATCAAGTAGAATTTTGTCGAATAGTTTACCATTCCACCAGTCTTGAGTTTGGGCATTGCCTTGTGTGAGGGCAATATTGTCTATTTTGAATCTATCAATATTTTCTTGTACGCGTTTTAGGCGGTCATTGTCGTTGTCAAGGGCGATGATTTTGGATGCTGGGGCGAGTTCGCTGATGTGGGTGGTTTTGCCACCTGGAGCACAGCAGGCGTCGAGGATTAAATCGGTATTTTGTGGGTTGAGTAAGTGTCCAGCAAGTTGAGCAGAGGCATCTTGAACGAAGCACGAGCCTTCTGCAAAGCCAGGAATGTCATAAACATCCAGTGCTTGACTTAAGATGCGTGCCTGAGGGACGACATCCATTGTTGTAACATTAAGATGGGCATCAAGGTCGTGTTTTGGGTGGATGCGGAGTGTCATCGGGGCTTGGGTGTTGTTTTGGGTAAATATTTGTTCAAAATCGTTGGGATAATATTGTTTGATTTTTTTTAGCAACCAAGTTGGGTGTGAATAATGGGTTTGTTTGTGTATTTTTTCTTTGTCGCGTTGGATTTGTCGCAAGATGGCGTTTACTAAAGGTTTTGCCCACGGTTGCCCGATGGTTTCGGCGAGCTTGACGGTTTCAAAAATACTGGCGTGTTCTTTGATATTGCTGTGTAGGATTTGGTAAGCACCTAGCAGCATTAAGCAGTGAATGTCCAAATCTTGTTTTTCCAGCGAGTGATTGAGGCGTTCGGTAACGATGTCGTTGAGTTGGTGGTAAAAACGCAAAGTGCCAAACACCAAGGATTTTGTCAATGAACTGACTTCGTTTGGGTAAGGAAAAGCAGAGAGTGATTTTTTCTCTAAAATAACCGAACAGATTGCATTTAGAGCAATCAGTCGAGTATTGTTATTTTCCAAGTTTTTGCTTAATTCTCTGTAAAAGCTTGTTGGCAGGCATATAACCAGGTAAATGCGTGCCGTCAGTAAGGAAAATAGCAGGCGTGCCCTTTACCCCTAATTGTTGTGAAATGGATAATTGCTCTGCAACTGGATTTAGACAGTCTTTTGCGTTAGGGATTGTGCCATTTGTTTTGTAGTCGTGCATTGCTTTAACTGGGTCTTTTGCACACCAAATTTTTTCCATTTTTCCTTGTGCAGTTGGGTGTAATGATGCGAGTGGTGCGGCGAGGTATTTGACAGTAATACCTAATGCGTTCATTTTAGGCATTTGTGCGTGCAGTTTTTTGCAGAATGGGCAGTCCACATCGGTAAATACATGAACGATGTATTTTTCATCTTTGGCTTTAAAGATGATTTTGTCCTTGTCGGCAATGGTATCAATCAGCACTTTTTTAAGCGTGTTAATACGGCTACTAGGCTTTAGACGCGACCGTGTTTCCAAACTAATAATGTCGCCTTGAATTAAATATTTACCATCATTGGAGACAAATATTGAGTCAATTGGACTGTGGAGAACGACTTCCGAAACACCATTAAGGGGGGTTTGAGTAATGTCTTGTTGGCTAATTTTTCCAAAAAAGGGTGATAAATTTTTAATAATGTCATCATTGGCAGTGCTGGCAATGGATACAATGGATAAAGTACTGCTAATAACGAAACTGATGAGTGTCTTTTTAAACATAATTCTTAATATTGCTTGTAGTTAAAGTGATAAAATTATACGCTTTATATAAATAAAGATGATAAGGATTATGAAATTTAAAATTAATGCAGTTGCTTCATCAGCAGATACACAGGTCAATTTTGACAAAACACTTAAATTGAATACAGTGCGTTTTAATGGTAATCAACTTAATATCGGCTTGGGCGAAGATGCACCCACTGCAAAAACATTGAAAAAATTGGCACTGTCATTGGCACAAACGGCAAACCAATTTAATTTATCAGCGTTATTTTTGCCTGCCCTTGAGGTGGATGATTTTGTCGGTATTGTTACTCAGGCAATGGCAAACAATGATTATCAAGTGCAAAAAGTAGATTTAGAAACCCCTGAGGCAAATACATTACAAAGCGTGTCATTTGCAGAAGGTGAGCAGAATAGTATTGATAAGGCAGTTGCCATTGCATCAGGAATGGCACTGTCCCGCACGCTGGGCGATATGCCATCGAATGTTTGCACCCCGACTTATTTAGCAGAAACAGCACAAGCATTAGCGCAGGAATTTGGGCTTGAATGTGAAGTATTGGAAGAATCTGATATGTCGGCATTGGGTATGGGTTCGTTATTGTCAGTGTCTAAAGGCTCAATTGAACCGCCAAAATTGATTAGTCTGAGTTATACGGGCAATGGCACTGCCAAGCCGATTGTTTTAGTTGGCAAGGGGGTAACTTTTGATTCAGGTGGTATTTCTTTGAAACCAGGGACAGGTATGGACGAGATGAAATACGATATGTGTGGGGCAGCTGGGGTGTTGGGCGTTATGCGTGCAGTGGCAGAGATGAAGCCCAAAGTGAATTTAACGATTGTCGTGCCAACAGTTGAGAATATGCCAGCACATAATGCCTCTAAACCAGGCGATGTGGTGACTTCAATGTCGGGCAAAACCATTGAGATTTTAAATACCGATGCCGAAGGGCGTTTGATTTTGTGCGATGCACTAACCTATGTTGCAAAATTTAATCCAGCAGTGGTCATTGACACAGCAACGCTAACAGGGGCAGTGATTGTTGCTTTGGGCAAACATCATTGTGGGGTGATGGCAAATGACCAAGCGTTAGCCGATGATTTAATTACAGCAGGTAAAACCGCATTAGATACCGCATGGCAATTACCATTGGACGATGAATATGATGAATTACTCAAATCTAATTTTGCCGATATGGGCAATATCGGTGGGCGTGAAGCAGGCACAGTAACTGCTGCTTGTTTCTTATCGCGTTTTACCAAAGACTATCGCTGGGCACACATCGACATTGCTGGTACAGCGTGGGTAAGTGGTGCTAAAAAAGGAGCAACAGGCCGCCCAGTGCCGTTATTGACACAATATGTTTTAAACCAAATTTAATGCTGATCTAACCAAACACCTAAGCCTTGGGCACAGATTTCTAGGTCGCCTTTAAATAACTTGATTTGTTGGTTTTTTTCTAGTGTAACGCCGTGTTGGGTGGCAATTTCTAATAAATAATCCAGTAATGCTGTTTTGATGGCTTGGTGGCGGTTGTCTTGGTCTTTGAATTGGGTGGCAATTTCAACAAAATGGTTGATATTTTCTTGCAGCATAGTAGCAGATTTTTGCGTGAATGGTATGCACCTAAAATGGGTTAAATAAGCATATTTTGGTTGCAACTGCATCAGTTGATTAATAGTATTCTTCCATGTTTCTGGGTCAAATTGTATCGGCGTAGTGGGCGGAAAAATTAACTCACCTTGGTCGGTGTCAAATTCACGATAACTCACCCCCAAAGTATCACCAGCAAATATACCCTGAGATTTTTCATCCCAAATACAGATATGATGACGGGCATGTCCAGGGGTGTCAATGAATTTTAAAACTCGGTTGCCGAGTGTGATTTCATCAAGGTTTTGAGCAATGAGGATTTTATCTTTATTAATTGGAATTAAATCACCCAAAAATTGTTTAAAAAACAATTCACCATACACACCAATAACGCCTGCGCGTAATTTAGAAGGGTCAATCAAATGATTGGCACCGTATTGATGCACCAAGACTTTGGCATTAGGCAAGTGTTTAATCAATTCACCCGCACCGCCTGCGTGGTCAAGGTGAATATGGGTGAGAATAATATAATCGACATTTTCTCGTGGGATATTTTTTGCCTCCAAGGTAGCAAGCAACATCGGTACAGACAAATAACAACCTGTATCTATAAAAGCAGCCCGCCCATTATCTTCAATCAAATAGGCGGCAACAAAATTATCACGCATATGCTGAGTATCTATGCAAGTGATGCCAAAATCAAGTTCGTAATAAATAGGGTTCATAGGTCATATTTTAGACAATAAAAAACCGCCCAAAAGGGCAGTTTTTATTTTAAGGTCTCTATTAAAGGGTTATTCTAAAAATCGCCCTCTGCACCACCACTTTGAATAGCAAGCATGGTTTCTTGAACTGCCAATGCTTTTTCGCGTAGCCCATCTGGCAGTTTAGCACCACCATAAATCATTGGATTCATATTCAAAGAATAAAGCCATCTTTTGCCTTGTTTGTCTTCAATAATAGCAATACGACAAGGTAAATAGGCTGAAAATGCATCTGAATGGTCAACCATAGTCATTGCAACGCGTGGCGCACAGTATTGATAAATTTTCAAGAAGCGTTGCCTCTTGAAGTCTGAATGACCTTTAGTTACACCTTGCGGATTGGTTTGTAATTCAACCATTTCCGAAAGTGGCAACATACCCACCGAACGAATACCCCTTTCCACAGCAATGCTTTCCATTGCCTCCTCCACATCCTCATTGGAAACATCATCAGCAATAGGCATTTTGACCACACTTGCCATCGCTAAATCACCCGTATCTAGCAAAACATTTGCCATTGGCATATAGACTTTTTCCATTGCTTTTGGATGTAGCGTTGGTGTAATCATCTCACTGATTATTTTGCTAGTAATACCATATTGTGCCTGTAACAACACCATATAATAAGTTGAAATTGCACCAATAATAACCAATACCCATTTAATCAATCTAATTGCGTTCATTTTTTCCTACTCCTTATTAAAATAAATTTCATAACAGCACCTACAGATAACATCAAACCAGTTGATAATGCCGTTGGGCGCCAAAGTGTTTCTTTGTTTAATTTTACTATTTTTGCATCTACTTTTTTTTGCCTGTTTCTTTGTTATATTTACCCCCCCTTAATGAGAAGTTAAAACAGGTAAGCATTCTAAACAGTATCTAAATATAGTGCAAGTGTATCACTATATCGTAATTTTCTAATACTTGTTAAACACCCTAATCCAAAAATAGAAATCACAAACCTAGCACTATCCCTTACTCCGTCTGCATTTACAAAAAATAGTCGCCGAACCGATGGGTGGGACTAATATTTTTTGCAAACACAGACAGAGCAAGGGATAGCACTATCTTTGCAATTTCTACTTTTGGATTAGGGAAACAATATGCAAACCATTCAACACAATATTAGTCAAACTCACCACACCAACTATCTTCCCCCTATCCATAACCGGACAACGAGACAAACCAAGACGCGTTAAAAGCCTAGCACAATAACGAATTTCCATTTCAGGATGCACAAAAACAATAGGCTTAGTCATAATTTCATAAACATTCACACGATCCAATGCACGCCCTTTGGCAATCACTTTAGCAGCAATATCGGCAATCAAAACCACACCATATTCATCATACTCATGTGCCTTATCAATAATTAACATCTTAGTTTTCTTATGCTGCATATCATTTAGTGCATTTTGCACGGTGCTTTTGTTGCTAATAATATCCACTTCTTTCCACATTACCTCTTTGACTAATACTGGGGTATTCATAATTTTTCCTCCACGGTTGTTTCTAATGCTTGTATTTGATGGGCAATACCAACGGCGTCTTCCACATCAATTTGAAAAGCGATGCCTTCTTGGTCATCACGGTCGAACTCGCCTGCTTTGGCAACATTTTCTAAAATTGCCCTAGAAAGATGTTGTTCAACGAGTAATAACAAAACATCTCTCGGGGTTTCAATGTTCAGCCCTAAAAATGTTTTGTTATGATTTAGCCCCTCCCCTCGTGCTTGTGAGATGATGGTTGAACCAGTCGCCCCCTCTGCTCTTGCGGCATTCAGAATGTCGTCCGTTTTGTCACTATCGACAAAGGCAATAATTAATTTAAAGTGCATTGCTCCCCTCCTCTTGTTTAAATAGTATGCATAAGTCAAATTGACAAAGGCAATAATTAATTTGATTGTTAAATTGCATTTTTACTCCTTTTGTTTAAATAATCGGTTATTTGTGCATACGCCAGCACGCTCATAATAGGGAATAGCGAGGCAAAGGCAATCAAACCAAAGCCGTCAATCATCGGATTTCTACCTTCAATGGTACTTGCCAAACCCAAACCCAGGGCAGCAACCAAAGGCACTGTAACCGTAGAGGTAGTTACCCCGCCAGAATCATATGCCAAAGCAATAATATCTTTATGTGCAAAATAAGTTTGAATTAACACAACAACATACCCAGAAATAATAAAATAATGTATCGGTATGCCCGTTACAATCCGATAACTACCCAGAGAAATACCAATAGCAACCCCGACTGCTACTGCAATACGCAATGACCAAGTTTTGATAGAACCACCCGATACTTGATTGGCTTTTATTGCTACCGCTAACAAGGAAGGCTCGGCAATAGTGGTGGCAAAACCAATGGTAAAAGCAAAAATATAGACCCAATAATAACTGCTCCAATCCGTATTTTCGCCAATAAAAGCAGCACTGGTCAATTGGTCTGCCATAATTTTACCGATAGGGAAAAGTGCTTTTTCCAAGCCAATAATAAACAGCGTCAGCCCAATCCAAACCAAAATAAAACCAATAAGTACCTTTTTTAAATTTGGAATCTTTTGCCTTAGAATAACTGCTTGAAAACCAAACAGCACCAAAGCAATCGGCGCTACATCCACCAACATATCAATAAAAGGTTGTAATAATACTACCATAACATACCAAAAATCATAACAGCAACAATGGGCAGTAAAGAAGCAATGGCAATCATGCCAAACCCATCAACCATCGGATTCCTCCCCCGAATAGAACTCGCCAAACCCACCCCTAAAGCAGTTAACAATGGCACAGTAATAGTGCTGGTGGTAACACCGCCAGAATCATAAGCAATACCGATAATATTATCAGGTGCAAAAATAGTAGCAATAATCACCAATAAATACCCCCCAATAATAAGATGCGTCAGCGGCCAACCTTTGATAATTCGCAACACCCCCAATAACACCGAAAAACCAACCGAAATGGCGACTGTATAACGCAGCGTTTGTGCATAAGTGTGTAAGTCTGCCTCGGTTTTTATAACCCCACCCAATTGTGCAACATTGGCCGCTTCATTTGCAACGGCTATCAACGCAGGCTCTGCCACCGTGGTGCCAAAGCCGAGGGCAAAGGCAAATATCAGCAACCAAATTAACGAGCCTTTTTTAACAAACGCAAATGCCAATGCCTCGCCAATAGGGAATAACCCCAAATTTAAACCATAGATAAATAGCGTTAGACCCAACAACACAAAGCCTGTGCCAAGGGCAATATCAGAAAAATTAGGAATGTATTGCTGCAACACAATCAACTGAAAAAAAGCAATCACCAAAACAATTGGTGCTAAATCTTTAGCGCTGTCAAGTAAATTATGTGCAAAGGCTGTGAGTATTTTTTTCATAAAAAGTAATGACTTTAAATTAATAGAGGTCTTTGCATAAAATTAGGGGTGATTGGCAAAATTCAATTTTTACCCCTCAAGGAGACATTGAAAAAATGCCCAATTGGTGATTTTCTTAAACTTATACCATTTATAAAAACTAATGACACTAAAAGCACGAATTATTGTCCGTTTTAGAGGGTTTAAAAAATTGCCCAATGGATAAAACGAGGATTTTTGACGATTATTCATATTTATACAAATATCTCTAATTTAAGGTTATTGAATATTGAAGTACTGCTTAAGAAATACAGAAAAAACTTTTTCATCCAACGGGTAAAAACACCAAAGGGCAACCAATCCCCTTAGCTAACCAATCGAACTTTATGCGTTATAACTATTTTAAACGATAAACTCACCCCTGCCAAAGAACTTTTAACCGTTAGTATAGGATTATTACCCCCTGCACATTTATAATGCAATCGCCTAATTTTACAATACCCCTAATCCAAAAATAGAAATCATAAACCTGGCACTACCTTTGCAATCTCTACTTTTGGATTATGGAGTTTAAGGAATGAAATCTTAGAGATACTCTAGCATTTTTTAGGTATAATTACCGCTTTTTTTCAAAGAGGTGAGATATGAAACATATTGCTTTATCAATAGCATTAGTAGCAGGCGTTGCACAGGCAACGGTTACTAAAGATTTAGTGTATCCATCAGGCAGCGTGTCTGCTGATGAGGTTGCGGCACAGACTTATTTCGTCAATCACTTTTACAGTTTTAATAACTATGGAATTGCTAAAAAAGGCAAAGATATTACAGCTTTAATTTTAAGACCTAAGGGTTCAAATCCGTTGACGCTGACTTTGGAGCGTTATTTAAATAATGCACCGAAGAAGTCGAGTGTGAATGCACAGGACTTGGCGATTTTCCGCTCAGGTAAGTTGAAAGGCACGGGGATGTTAATTACTGATTTTAAAGATCAAAGCAAATCACAATCTTATGAAATCTTTATCCCTTCTATTCGTAAAGTGCGTCGTTTTGCACAGCCAGCACGCGATGATGCTTGGGGTGGTTCAGATTTTACCTTTGGCGATGTTACCTTGCGTAAACCTAAGCACGAAACGCACGAACTATTGGGCAAAACCACAATGTCGGGCTGTTTGGGCATTATGCAAGATATTAAACGCAACAAATACACACAAAATGCTGACATCAAGGCAGATTGTTCGGTGGATGGCAAAGAAGTTTACCAACTCAAGTCAACTGCAAAAGAGGCAAACTGGTGGTATGACCATCGTGTGAGTTATATTGATAGCAAAACTTTTGCTGACTACCGCACTGAATACTTCAAAGGGGGGAATAAAATTAAAGTCATTGACAGAAGTTGGATACCTGCTAATTTAAGCGACCCGCGTTCAAGTTATTGGGGTTACTGGTATGGCAAAACATTCGCCACAGGACATGAAACATTCGCATTTATTCCTGCGAATGTGACTAAGGTTAATCACAAATATAAGCGTAAAAACCTATGGTCAACCTCAACATTAAGAAAAATACCAAGAGTAGTTAAATAACAATAAAACAAGGAAATAAAATGAAAAAACAAAACTTAATACTATCAAGTGCCTTAGTTGCACTATTTTCAACTTCGGTCACTTTTGCCGAAACTGAAGTTACGGGAAAATTTATTCACGAAAGTGCGCAATTTACCCGATCAGGAACCAGTATTGGCGACACTTCTGAACACGGAAAAGACTTATTTAAAAGCGAAACCAGTGTGAAAGTGTTTTTTGATGGCGATGTTGGCAAAGAAAGTACTTTTCATGTAGAGGTTCAGGGTGTGGCAAATGGCAAGGCAATTGACGATTATGCTTCTGTTGAATCTTACACTCAGCGCGACCCATTGCGTGAAGCTTATATTGATACCGAAGTGGGCGATTGGTCAATCCGCACAGGTAAACAGCAAGTGGTCTGGGGAACTGCTGATGGTATGAAATTATTGGACGCAATAAATCCAACTGATTACTCAGAAATGGCACAAAATCAAATGGAAGACTCTCGTATTCCTGTGTGGATGGTGAATGCTGAAAAAGATTTGGACAATGGTAGTAATATTCAGGTCGTTGTTTCTCAACCGAAAGAGAATATTTTCGCAGGACTTAATCGTGGAATTGATACCTCGGTAAGGGCAAATAATCGGCGTCTAGACGATATCACAGTCAATAATGGTACGGATACAGGGCATGCTTTTCTAATGAAAGGCCCTGATTCTATTACTGGCGTTCAAAATGGATTTTTAAATATTGTGCCAGATTTGGGTTCAGTTGCAACAAGATTTTCTATGGCATTTGACCAAAAAGCAGCCAATCCAGCGACAGGTGAAGGTATGGGGCAGGGCAATTT
>FPIA01000054.1_pt3 | contig 10376 bp, 8 predicted proteins | sample 1057361 | NCBI WGS metagenome assembly FPIA01 (sample SAMEA4473301, study PRJEB15554) | hydrothermal vent metagenome | biome: marine basaltic hydrothermal vent biome; feature: marine hydrothermal vent; material: water | place: Pacific Ocean | collected 2011-06-14/2011-07-23 | depth 1705 m | reverse complement strand
ACCAGTCTTAGCGTATTTATTACCAATCTTTATGCAAATATAACCAATATAAAGGGTGAACTTAGAGATATTACTGTTGGATATCCAAAAATCCATGAAAATTGCAATGAAATTATAGGAAATAGCGAAAAAAATGCTTTTATTAATTTAAGTCAAGCCAGTATTTATAAAAAAGTGTCAAATATAGCCATGCATATTTTATATGCTTCTCCATTAGCAACGGTTATTGCTAGAGAACCGCTTAATCAATATTTGGAAATAGAAGAATTTAAAATATTAAAAGCAACACCCAATCATCAAAATGCCATTATTTCTATTTTTTATGCTATATACTTATTAAATCAAGAAATTGACAACGAAATTGAAATATCTTGTCATTCACTGGTGGAATTAGTTCAAGTTTTATGTGAAATAAATCTTGACGATGATAATACCATTTATAAAAAGTAATGACACAAAAGTACTAATACTTGTCCGTTTTAGCGTGCTTAAAAAATCAAGGATAGCAATAAGTATCCTTGATTTTTTAAGCACACTAAAACAAACAATTATCAGCACTTTTTAGTATCATTACTTTTTATAAATGGTATAACGCTGCTGCCTGATTGTTTTTGCTGACCCTAATTATTTATTTGTAAAAACGACGGTGTAGGATTATAAAACAACCCCAACCTCCTGCTGCAGCCAAAGTGCTGCTTTACTCTCGCTCCCAAGCTCCTGCTTGGTAGCGTTATTCTTTATTTGTAGGTATGCATTCCCAAGCGGAGCTTGAGAATGAGGAAAAAAAAATTAGATTTGCTAGATTGAAAGCTGAAACATTAATGAAAAGAAAGTCAAATACCTTATACTATTTATAAAAACTAATGATACTAAAAACGAGCGGATAATTGTTTGTTTTATAGGGCTTAAAAAATCAAGGATACTTATTGCTATCCTTGATTTTTTAAGCCCTATAAAACGGACAATAATTCGTGCTTTTAGTGTCATTAGTTTTTATAAATGGTATTAGAGATTCTTCGCTTGATTGAAGGGAAATTAAAATAATTCAAGTTTTTACAAAAAAAATACAGTTTTAAATAAATTGGATAAAAAATGATTTTTTCCAACTGTCGGGCTATTACAAGAGGGGATGGTTTTTTTTATAGGGTTGTTGCTATATTTATATGAGGTTGGGAAAAGTTTGAGGAAGTGTGGGGAGATTTGGGGATGGGTGTTGGGTTTTTAAAGTAACACTTTTTCAATCTGCACAGACTTGATAAAATCCTTTTGCCAATTTTCGCCTAACTGTTGTTCGGCAATTAATTCTATTGGATAGATGGGCTTAATGCCAGTTGAGTCGCTGTAACGGGAGAGGCCTTGGCGACAGGCGGGGCAGGTGGTGAGCATTTTGGTGGGTTTGTTGTTGGGGGGTTTTATTGTTGTTAATGCTTTTTTGATTTCGGCTTCTTTGCGGAATTTGACTTGTTTGGCAATGTCGGGGCGTGCGACTGCGAAAGTGCCTGATTCACCGCAACAGCGGTCGTTGCTTAGCACTTCTGAATTGACAATTTTAGAGATGACGGTGCTTGAATTGTCCGATTTGATTGGGTCGTGGCAGGGGGCGTGGTAGAGGTATTGTTCGCCTGTGTTGTCAAGAGTTACTTGGTTTTCTAGTAGGTATTCGTGAATGTCAAGTAGGCGGGAGTTTTTGAAAATATCGCTTAGTTCATAGGTCATTAATTGGTCGATACAAGTGCCGCAAGAGGTTAGTACATATTTGATGTCAAGGTAGTTGAGTGTGTTTGCCATGCGGTGGAATAGTACGCGGTTGTCGGTGGAGAGTTCGTTGGCTTTTTGGTCGTAACCGCCTGCTTTTTGCGGGTAGCCACAGCAGAGGTAGCTTGGTGGTAGTACCACTTTTACGCCTTGATGGTAGAGTAGGGCGATGGTTGCTAAGCCGATATTGGCATAGAGGCGTTCTGAGCCGCAACCAGGGAAATAGAATACGCTAGGCGAGTCGGCGGTGGATTTTTCAGGGTGGGCTAAAATTGGGATACTGCTTGTGTCGTTGATATTGAGTAGGCTTCTTAGGGGGGCAAGTGCAGTGTCTGTTGGCAAAGGTTTGTCTAAAATGGTGATTAATTCTGTGAAGGCATTGGGTTTGCCGACGGTTTTGTTGGGTTGTTTGTTTAGGAATGGGCGACTTAGTTTTGAGGCGATGTTTTGTGCTGTGTAACTAAAATCAATCAGTAGTTTCTTGGTGATATTGATTTTCCAAGGTTGTTGCATATTTAAATACGCCATTGATACTTTAGAGATGACATTGGTGCGTCGTTGTTTTTGTTTTACCAAGATATTTTTCATCTTGATGGAGACATCGCCGAAGTCAATATCCACGGGGCAAGGTTGTTCGCAACGGTGGCAAATAGTGCAGTGGTCAGCCACATCATTTAACTCGTCAAAGTGGTCGATAGAAACACCTCTACGGGTTTGTTCTTCATACAAAAAGGCTTCGGAGATGAGGTTGGTGCCGATGATTTTGTCACGCGGTGAATAGAGTAAATTTGCCTCTGGAATGTGTGTGGTGCAGACGCTTTTACATTTGCCACAACGCAAGCAGGATTTAACCATATCGTTAATTTCACCAATTTCACTGCTTTCTAAAATTAATGCTTCTTGTTCAACAAGGCGTAGTGAGGGGGTGAAGGCATTTTCCAGACCACTATTTGGCATTAATTTGCCTTTGTTGAAGTGGTTGTTTGGGTCAATCTTGGCTTTATAATCGGCAAATTCTTGTTTAAATTCGTCGGATAAATATTGGTATTTGGTGAGTCCAATACCGTGTTCGCCTGAAATCACTCCGCCCAGTTGTTCGGCTAAAATCATAATTTCATCTACCACAGACTCTGCTTGTTGTAGCATTGCGGTATTGTGTGAATGCACGGGAATATTGGTATGCACATTGCCATCGCCAGCGTGCATATGGGTGGCAACGAAGAGGCGAATCTCACGGTATTCATCGTGAATGGCTTGAATGTCTCGGCGAATATCAGCGAACACATCACCCATCAATAAATCTTTGGACGGCTGGGCAAAATCATGCACATAAGAAATCACCCGTTTGCCCGTTTGCAACGCCTTAAAACCCGACTCTTGTTGCAGGCTGATTAGTGCTTCTTGCCATTCGGTATTCACTTTGTCAAGCAAACACAAGACTAAAGCAATTTTGTCTTTAACTAGGGTGGATGCTGGGTTAATAGCTTGAAAATAGGTTTTAATCGCCTTTATCGTTGCCAGTTTATTGTTAATAGACAGACGAATATTGATATGCTCAATGCCATGGCTATAATCACTGAGTTTATCCAGTGGAATAACCACATCTTCGTTAATTTTAAAGGCATTGGTATGGGCGGCAATCGCTGCAGTATTGGCACGGTCTTTCCAAAAAACTCGGCGTTTTTCCAGCGATTTTGCTACAAAACATTCACCGCCCCTGTCCTCTGTAAGCGTGATAATTTGATGTGTTTGCGTGCTGAGTAATGCTTCAGTTTCGGCACTCATATCAATCAATAATACCATTCTTGGCAACTCTGAACGCTTGGCTTTGGTGGTGTAACTGACCGCTTTAACATACCGGGCATCAAGATGCTCCATACCTACTAAATCAACCGCAACATTGTCATCAATACTGTTTTTAATATCAACAATACTAGACACTGCTAATTTTAAATCATGTCCAAAAAACTCCAAACACAGTGTGTGAATACACTTTAACGGCTGATGCAAAATAAATTCTGCCGAGGTAATAAAGCCATCGCAACCTTCTTTCTGAATACCAGGCAAACCATCTAAAAACTTATTAGTCACATCTTTGCCCAAACCATGTTTGCGCAAGTTTCCAGACTTAATAACCAATCTTTTAGTGCTACTAACAGTTTGTGCATCCGCCTTTAGCGTGTGAATATCAAAACTCACCGCATCTAATAATTGAATCTTATCTTGATTATGGTTAATACGCACCACTTTGATCCATTCCCCATCAGGCATCACCATCTTCCACGCAAGCAAATTATCAATCGTTGTTCCCCACCTCAACGCCTTTTTACCCCCCGCATTCATTGCCACATTACCCCCAATCGTGCAAGCATCTTGTGAAGTCGGATCCACCGCAAACACCAAATTATTAGCCGTAGCCACCTCACTTACGCGTTTGGTAATCACCCCCGCACCCACATTCACACTGTGCAATCCATCATGCACCTCAACCGCATCAATAAAACTGAGTTTTTCAGTATTAATAACCGCAGTTTGCGCACTCAAAGGAATTGCACCACCGGTATAACCCGTCCCCCCACCTCTAGGAATAATGCTCAACCCCAATTGAATACAAGTTTTGATAATCGCAGCAATCTCAAACTCAGTATCTGGGGTAATCACCACTGCCGGATACTCAACCCGCCAATCTGTCGCATCCGTCGCATGTGAAGCACGTGACAAAGCATCAAAACGAATATTATTATTATGCGTGACTTTTAACAAAGCCTTTTTAATGCGTTTTTGATTACCCTGAAACTCACTCAAACACGATTTAAAATCACCCACCGCCTGATCAGCACTACGCAACAATTCAAGCACTTTTTGATTACCGTCAGCCCGCATACGAATTTGATTAAGACGAGAATACAACGCCTCAGTCAATGATTTCCAACGGCGTTCATTCTTAATTAAATCTTCCTGTAAATAAGGATTGCGATTAACAACCCACATATCCCCCAGCACCTCAAACAACATCTTTGCACTACGCCCTGTATTGCGATTTTCCCGCAATTGATTCAGCAATACCCACGATTCCTCACCCAAAAAACGGCACACTATTTCCTTATCTGAAAACGAAGTGTAATTGTAAGGAATTTCTCTATATTGTTGCAAGTCTAGTCCAGTCTGTTCAGCGAATAAGCGGCTATTTTACGCTGTGTATTTACACCTGATTACTTAATTATAATGCGTATAATGATGCGGATAATTAACAGGAGAATTATATGATTTCTTATGCGCAAAATGAATTAGCTTCCGCCACCCAAGTAGCAAAGCAGTTCGGTGAATATATTACCAAAGTCAAGGAAGGTGCAGTTGACAAGATTGGCATACTTAAAAACAACAAATTGAACGCTGTTATTTTGTCAGTTGATCGCTATGAAGAACTTTCTGAAGCAATGGAAATATTGGAAGACATACAAACTTATGAGACGATTAAAGACAGGTTAAACACACCAGAAGAAGCCTACTTAGATGGTCCAACTGTCCTGTCCAAGTTAGGACTGTCTTTGGATAAATAATGCATCACTTTAAATTTCATCCAAAGTGCGAGATAGAATTAGGCAAATTAAATAAATCAGTTCAAGATTTATTCACTAAGAAATTCACTCAAATCCTTAACAACCCTAAAATAGGCAAGGCATTAGGTAATAAAAATAATCTGAATTTAATACCATTTATAAAAACTAATGACACTAAAAGCACGAATTATTGTCCGTTTTAGAGGGCTTAAAAAACCAAGGGTAGCAATAAGTATCCTTGATTTTTTAAGCCCTCTAAAACAAACAATTATCCGCACTTTTTTAGTATCATTAGTTTTTATAAATGGTATAATACCATTTATAAAAACTAATGCCACTAAAAGCACGAATTATTGTCCGTTTTAGAGGACTTAAAAAAAATCAAGAATAGCAATAAGTATCCTTGATTTTTTAAGCACGCTAAAACAAACAATTATCAGCTCGTTTTAGTATTATTACTTTTTATAAATAGTATAACATTAAGAATGTTTTAGCCAAATTGCGGCTTGTTTGGCGTAGTAGGTTAGGATGGCGTCGGCGCCGGCGCGTTTGAAAGACAGTAGCGTTTCTAATACCACCTTTTCTTCATCAATCCAGCCGTTTTGTGCGGCGGCTTTGAGGGTGGCGTATTCACCGCTGACATGGTAGGCAAAGGTTGGCATACCAAAAGTTTGTTTGATGCGATAAACGATGTCTAAATAGGGTAGGCCGGGTTTTATCATTACCATATCGGCACCTTCTTCAATGTCCATGGCAACTTCTCGGAGGGCTTCATCGGTGTTGGCAGGGTGCATTTGGTAGGTTTCTTTACTGGATTTTGCTAGATTTTTAGCGGAACCGACAGCGTGACGGAATGGGCCGTAATAACTGGAGGCGTATTTGGCTGAATAGGCGAGAATGTTGGTGTGGATAAAGCCGTTTTCTTCTAGGGCGTTGCGGATGGCGCCGATGCGGCCATCCATCATGTCACTTGGAGCGACAATGTCTGCCCCTGCTTGGGCGTGGGAAAGTGCTTGTCGGACTAGGACTTTGGTGGTTTCATCGTTGAGAACATAGCCATTGTCATTGGTTAAGCCGTCTTGTCCGTGGGTGGTGAAGGGGTCAAGGGCGACATCAGTGATAACGGCTAATTCTGGGTGGGTTTGCTTTAAAGCACGAACGGCATTTTGTGCCAAACCGTCTTTATTGAAGGATTCTTTGGCGTCAAGTGATTTTTTATCTTCTGGCACAACGGGAAAAAGTGCAATGGCACGAATGCCTAATGCGACGATTTCACCAGCTTCAATCAGGAGTTGGTCAATACTCAAACGCTCAACATCAGGCATAGAATCAATGGGTTGGCGTTGGTCTTTACCTTCTACGATAAAAATGGGGAGGATTAAATCGTCCGTTGTCAGGGTGTTTTCACGCATTAATTCACGGGTATGTGCGTGTTTTCTCATACGACGCAATCTATGGGTTAAAATTGTCATAGTAACTTTGAGATCTTTGCATAAATATGAATAATCATCAAAATGCCCTCTTTCATCAATTTGAAAATTGTTTAAATCCACCTTTAGCCCTGCTAGGAGTGGATTTAAAAAATTCTAAAATTAATAAAATCTGTCATTTTGCTGATCATCCCTATTTATGCAAAGGTCTCACCTTATATTAAATTAATTAACGGATTATACTAGCAATGAGCACATCAAGCAAAACCTTAGAACAAATGTCCAATGTGGACGAAGCATTTATTAAACCTTTTCCCAACTCAGAAAAAATTTATGTTGAGGGTTCTCGTCCCGATATTCAAGTACCGATGCGTGAAATTACGCTGACTGACACGATTGGCGAGTTGGCAGAAGAGAATGAGCCTGTGTTCGTTTATGATACATCTGGCGTTTATACTGATTCCAGTGTTAATATTGATTTACGCAAAGGGCTGGATAATATTAGGTTGAATTGGATTGAAGAACGCAATGATACAAAGGTTTTAGAGGGACTAAGTTCAAATTTTTCTAACGAACGACGGGATGATAAAGAACTTAACGAATTGCGTTTTGAGCATTTGAGTGTACCGCGTCGGGCAAAATCGGGCAAAAATGTATCGCAAATGCACTATGCACGCCAAGGCATTATTACCCCTGAAATGGAATATATCGCCATTCGTGAAAATTGTAAATGGCAGGATTACAAGGATAAGATTGGGCAGCAGAAAGGGGAGTCGTTTGGGGCTAGTATTCCTGATGTTATTACGGCTGAGTTTGTGCGTGATGAAGTGGCGCGCGGGCGTGCCGTCATTCCTGCGAATATTAACCACCCTGAGACTGAACCGATGATTATTGGGCGTAACTTTATGGTAAAGATTAACGGTAATATTGGTAATTCGGCACTGGGTTCTAGTATTGAAGAGGAAGTCAATAAAATGGTGTGGGGGATTCGTTGGGGGGCGGATACGATTATGGATTTATCGACGGGGAAGAATATTCATGAGACGCGTGAGTGGATTATTCGTAATTCGCCGGTGCCGATTGGGACTGTGCCGATTTATCAAGCCTTGGAAAAAGTCAACGGCGTTGCTGAAGATCTTAATTGGGAAGTGTTCCGTGATACCTTAATTGAACAGGCTGAGCAGGGTGTTGACTACTTTACCATTCACGCAGGTGTGCGTTTGCATCATGTGCCATTAACGATTAACAGGATTACGGGCATTGTTTCTCGTGGGGGTTCGATTATGGCGAAATGGTGTTTGGCACACCATAAAGAGAGTTTTATTTACACGCATTTTGAAGAAATTTGTGCCATTATGAAAGCCTACGATGTTACTTTCTCACTTGGCGATGGCTTGCGTCCAGGCTGTATTGCCGATGCCAATGATGCGGCACAATTTGGCGAATTGGAGACCTTGGGTGAATTAACCAAGGTGGCATGGAAGCACGATGTGCAGACTTTTATTGAAGGGCCAGGGCATGTGCCGATGCAAATGATTAAAGAAAATATGGAAAAACAACTTGACGAATGCGGCGAAGCCCCGTTTTATACCTTGGGTCCATTAACAACCGACATTGCCCCAGGTTATGACCACATTACCTCTGCGATTGGTGCAGCACAAATCGGCTGGTATGGCTGTGCGATGCTTTGTTATGTAACCCCAAAAGAGCATTTAGGACTACCCAATCAAGACGATGTTAAACAAGGCATTATCGCCTACAAAATTGCTGCTCACGCCGCTGACTTAGCCAAGGGGCATCCGGGTGCACAGATTCGTGATAACGCTTTGTCCAAAGCCCGCTTTGAATTCCGCTGGGAAGACCAATTTAACCTTGGTTTAGACCCCGATACCGCCCGTAAATATCACGATGAAACTTTACCAAAACAAGCCGCAAAAACCTCACATTTTTGTTCAATGTGTGGGCCTAAGTTTTGCTCTATGAAAATCACTCAAGAAATTAAAACGATGGATGAAGCGGAGATTAAGAAAATCAATGCGATTAAAGTAGAGATGAATTATAAATCTGAAGAATTTTTGGCGAATAATAGTGAGATATACCTTGTTAATGAAAAAGACTAGCCTACTTTTAACCCTGTGTTTTTCCAGTTTGGTTTTTGCTGGCACACACCCGTCTAAACCTTGGGTGGAAATCAACTATCCGCAAGACCAAGAAAAACGCTGGTGGGATGATGCGTGGTGGCAAGAAGGGCGGTTGCCTGTGCCGCAGAATCATCAAGTGTCTATGCAGGAGATTACTTATATGGATGGTGAGGTTGAAGTTGAGGCGTTTTTGTTTAAGCCGACTGAGCCTGGGAAATACTTACCGATTTTATTTCAGCATGGTCGTCGGGGGTTGGATGATTGGACTTTGCCAAGGGTAAAACGCTTGGCGGCTCGTGGGTTTATCGTGCTAGCGCCAAATATGTTTGGTACCTATCTTAAGCCGCCATTTCCAAACAAACACACACCTGCTTACGATCACCATGTAGCAAAAGGCATTGATGTCCTGCTAGAACGAAAGGATATTATCGGCAACAAAGTTTGCACAGTGTCGCATACCCGTGGTGGTTATATGACACTGAAAGCCTTGGTGACACATAAACGACAGGTGGAAAAAGTGGCGTGTTATGTTTCCTATTATCCACATTGGCAAGACCCTGATGCTTCTGAGGTTGAGCAAGTTTATCAGTATGCGTCAGAGATTAACGATTTGAAAGTACCGACCCTAATCTTTATCGGTGAACACGAACAATACCAAAGAGTGCGTCCGATTTTATTAGGCATTAAAGTATTAAAAAGCAATCGCATTGATGCGGAATTAATTGTTTATCCGGGTGTCGGTCGTGGCTTTGATTTTCGTCCAGAACATGTCAGAACTTTTGCCGATGATTTAGCCACTAAAGATGCTAATCAACGCACGGCGGCATTTGTGAGAAAACACCTAATACCCTAAATCTAAAAGTAGAGATTGCAGAATGGCGTCACTTTCTATTTTTATGTTGGAGGTTTGCAGTAAATCTAGGTTGTGCATAATTACAGTATGATAGACAACATCAACCAGTGTTGTGTATAATGCGTATAATCAATTTCAACATACAAAGAAAACATGAATAGCGTTAGTGTTAATAAATTTAAAGACAACTTAAAAAGTTTTGTTGATCAATCTTTTGCTGACCATAAACCCCTTAAAGTCATGCGTAGAAACGCACAGGATTTTGTGGTAATGAGTGCTGAAGATTATGCGAGAGAGCAGGAAACGCTGTATATCTTGCAAAATAACGATATGATGAGGCAGTTTAACGAATCTATGGAAACGCACAAAAAAAGAACTGGCTACAGACCTACTACTGAGCAAATGGATGAAATCCTTAATTTTTGAGGGTAACACTTGGTTTTCTTATGAAAAACTAAGAGAAAATGACAAAATTTTGCACAAAGCGTTGGTTAAAGTATTACCCTAATCCAAAAATAGAAATCACAAACCTAGCACTATCCCTTACTCTGTCTGCATTTACAAAAAATAGCCGCCGAACCTATGGGTGGGACTAATATTTTTTGCAAACACAGACAGAGCAAGGGACAGCACTATC
>FPIA01000158.1_pt1 | contig 11070 bp, 12 predicted proteins | sample 1057361 | NCBI WGS metagenome assembly FPIA01 (sample SAMEA4473301, study PRJEB15554) | hydrothermal vent metagenome | biome: marine basaltic hydrothermal vent biome; feature: marine hydrothermal vent; material: water | place: Pacific Ocean | collected 2011-06-14/2011-07-23 | depth 1705 m | reverse complement strand
CACCCATCGGTTCGGCGGCTATTTTTTGTAAATGCAGACAGAGTAAGGGATAGTGCTAGGTTTGTGATTTCTATTTTTGGATTAGGGCTAATACTTGTCCGTTTTAGCGTGCTTAAAAAATCAAGGATAGCAATAAGAGGGATAGTGCTATCTTTGCAATCTCTACTTTTTGGATTAGGGTAATATCTCACTCGCTGGTTGTTGGTGGAAATTAGGGGTTGTTGATTGAAAAATGATTTTTTGGCGGCTTTATTAGTGGGGGAAATTGTTATTTTTTCTATTTTTGAATTTGAGTAATATTCCCTAATCCAAAAGTAGAAATTGCAAAGATAGTGCTATCCCTTGCTCTGTCTGTGTTTGCAAAAAATATTAGACCCATCGGTTCGGCGGCTATTTTTTGTAAATGCAGACGGAGTAAGGGATAGTGCTAGGTTTGTGATTTCTATTTTTGGATTAGGGATATTTATTAAGCAACGAAAGCGTTAATTTTCGGTAAAATTTGTTTTATTTTTTCATTGGTAATTATGTCACTAAACGACTTAGATGCAACCGCATCGTTTCAAAACTTAATCTTAAAATTGCAATCTTTTTGGGCGTCTAAGGGTTGCACCTTGTTACAGCCTTTTGATATGGAGATGGGGGCGGGAACTTTTCATCCAGCAACTTTTTTGCGAGCCATTGGGCCTGAGCCGTGGAAGGCGGCATATGTGCAGCCGTCTCGTCGTCCGACGGATGGGCGGTATGGGGAAAATCCAAATCGTTTGCAACATTATTATCAGTTTCAAGTGGTTTTGAAGCCGTCGCCAAAGGATATTCAGGATTTGTATTTGGCATCTTTGACAGCAATTGGCATTGATTTGAGCAAGCATGATGTGCGTTTTGTGGAGGATAACTGGGAATCACCGACGCTGGGTGCGTGGGGTTTGGGTTGGGAAATTTGGCTGAATGGAATGGAAGTTTCTCAATTTACTTATTTCCAACAAATTGGTGGATTGCCTTGCTCGCCTGTGTCGGGTGAACTCACTTATGGACTTGAACGCTTGGCGATGTATTTACAGGGTGTGGATTCGGTGTATGATTTGGTGTGGGTTGAGGGGGTGAGTTATGGCGATGTATTTCATCAAAATGAAGTGGAACAATCCAGATATAATTTTGAAATTGCGGATACTGGGGTTTTGTTTAGGCAATTTGACGAAGCGGAAGCGATGAATGAAAAACTGATTGAAGAGGCTTTGCCTTATCCTGCGTATGAGCAAGTGATGAAGGCATCGCACTTATTTAATTTGCTGGACGCTAGGCATGCAATCAGTGTTACTGATAGGGCGCGATTTATCCGTCGTGTGCGGGCAATGAGTCAGAAAGTAGCCAAAACTTATTACGATTCTCGTAAGGCACTTGGATTTCCGATGGTGAAGTAATGCAACTTTTTTCCAAAATTTATCAAAAAACATTGGACTGGGCTCAGAGTAAATATGCTATTTACTGGCTTTCATTGATTAGTTTTGTGGAGTCTTTTATCTTGCCTTATCCGCCACCCGATATTTTGCTTGCACCGATGGCACTCAAAAAGCCACAAAAAGCGTATCAATTTGCGTTAATTTGCACGGTTTTTTCAGTTTTGGGAGGGATGGTTGGTTATTACCTTGGTGCATTTTTGTTAGATGCCATCACTCCGCTACTGGTTAACTATATAGATAGAATTGACACCATTCAATTGTGGTTTGAAGAATACGGTATTTGGATTATTGCCATTGCTGGATTTGCGCCAATACCGTATAAAATATTCACTGTCAGTGCAGGCATTGCGAGTATGGCATTTTTGCCTTTTATACTGATGTCATTATTGGCACGGGGGGCGCGATTTTTCTTGGTTGCTTTCTTTATTAAAAAACTGGGTAGTGCCTGTGATATTTGGTTGAAAAAATACATTGACCGTTTGGGTTATGCTTTAATTATTGTTATTGGATTGGGAATTTGGTATGTTAAAACGCATTAAATCATTGGTTATTATTGTCATCTCGATGTCGTTCATTGGTTGTTTTTCTGACTCTGCACCTAAAAAGCGGGTCATTATTATTGATAAATCTACGGGCAAAGAAAACATTAATTTATTGCATTTGCCTGAGTATGCCAAGCCTCAAAGAACCGCTATCAAGGTTGAAGTCCCTGCCAAAAAAGTCAGAAAAAAGCGATTACCAAAGAACTTGATATTCATCCAACAAATAAAGGCGTTGCCTGTTGCTGGCACAGTCATTGAAACTTTTTCTAAAAAACACCAAGGTATCACCATCAGCACCCGTGCAGGGCAAGCCGTTCGTGCTATTCGTAAAGGCGTGGTGGTTTATAGTGGCAATAAAATGAAAAATCATAACAAAATAATTATCATCAAACACCCGCTTGGTTTTTACAGTTCTTACACTCGCAATCAAATGTTAACAGTGCAAAATGGCGATACAATTAAAAAGGGGCAAATCATCGCCCTGACGGGTGAAGATAATTTTTATTTTGAAATGAAGAAATTTGAAACCCCTATTGACCCCCTTAAATATTTGCAATAACGGATAATATACCTATGCTTGATTTTTTAAAAAATATAACACTCTACCAGTCTGCTGGTGTTTTAGTTGTGCTGGCTTTGGTGGCACATATTGTATTGGATGTGGTTTTAAGAGGGGCTGCCAAACATGCTGGGAAAACCAAAAATCGGCTTGATGACCATTTAATTCAAGCGGTATCTTTGCCGATTAAATCTTTGATTTGGTTTGCACTGACATTCTCTTTTATCAATCTTTTTAAAGGTGAAATTGGATTTTTGACCAAGTTAATCGACTATATTGACATCGTGCTTATCTTTATTTTGACTTGGGCAGTGATTCGAATAATATCGGGGATTGAGAATTATTTGATTGAGAAAAAATCAAATATTAATAGTGATTCGGTGCGTTTAGTGGTGCGTTTGACCAAACTTTTGGTTGTTATTTCTATTGCATTGGGTGTTGCTCAAGAACTGGGTTTTTCAGTGTCTGGATTGCTTACTTTTGGTGGTGTCGGTGGTATCGTTATCGGTTTTGCTGCCAAAGATATGTTGTCTAATATTTTTGGTGGTTTGATGTTGCAAATGGATCGACCTTTTTCAACGGGGGATTGGATTCGCTCCAGTCAATTTGAAGGCACGGTTGAAAAAATTGGCTGGCGGATGACGCGTATTCGCACTTTCAGCAAAAATCCGATTTACATTCCCAATTCTATTTTTACCTCCATCCCCATTGAAACCCCATCACGAATGACCAATCGCCGTATCAAAGAAGTGATTGGCATTCGTTATGATGACATTGCACAGATACCTATGATTGTTGCCGAAGTAGAGATGCTGCTTAAAGAACACGAGGAGATTGACCAAAATGAGCCGTTGCGTGTGTATTTCAATTACTTTAACGCTTCTTCATTAGATTTTAATGTGTATGCTTTTACCAAAACCACAGGCAAAAATGAATATCAGCAAGTAAAACAGAAAATATTACTGCAAATTGCAGATATTATTGCCAAACACAAAGCAGAAATTGCCTACCCCACTCAAACCCTTAATATCCAAAAGCAAGCCAATGAATAAACTTTTTATCAAAACTTTCGGTTGTCAAATGAACGAATATGACAGTCAAAAAATGATTGATGTGTTAAAACATTCACATGGTTTGGTGTTAACCGATAACGCACTTGAGGCGGATGTGCTGTTGCTTAACACTTGTTCCATTCGTGAAAAAGCACAAGAAAAACTATTTCATCAACTGGGTCGTTGGCGTAAACTCAAAGACAAAAACCCAAAGTTAGTGATTGGCGTTGGTGGTTGTGTGGCTTCGCAAGAAGGTGAATTAATTCTCAAACGCGCCCCCTTTGTGGATATGATTTTTGGACCACAAACCTTACACCGATTGCCAGCGATGCTAAATGACATCCTAGGTGATAAGTCGGTGAGTATTGATGTTTCATTCCCAGAAATTGAGAAATTTGACCACCTGCCTGAACCAGAAACAACGGGCGTAACTGCCTTTGTTTCAATTATGGAGGGTTGCTCTAAATACTGCACTTTTTGCGTTGTGCCTTACACTCGGGGGGAAGAGGTTTCTCGCCCATTCAACGATGTCCTCAACGAGGTGCAAATATTGGCACGCCAAGGTGTGCGAGAAGTGAACTTATTGGGGCAAAATGTCAATGCCTATCAGGGGGTAATGGACGATGGTGAGAAGGCGGATTTGGCGTTATTAATTACCATTGTAGCACAAATTGACGGCATTGATAGAATTCGTTACACCACCTCACATCCCGTTGAATTTAGCGATAGTTTAATTCAAGCTTACGCTGAAGTGCCTGAATTGGTATCGCATTTGCACCTGCCCATTCAAAGTGGTTCTGACAAAATCCTAACTCTAATGAAACGCGGACACACGGCACTTGAATATAAATCTAAAATCAGAAAACTGCGTGACATTCGTCCTGATATTTCCATTTCTTCCGATTTTATTATCGGTTTTCCTGGTGAAAACGAGCAAGATTTTGCCAACACAATGGCATTAATTGAGCAAGTAACTTTTGACAAATCCTTTAGTTTTATTTACTCCGCCCGCCCTGGAACACCTGCTGCTAATTATCCCGATGATGTTGATATGGCGATTAAAAAAGAACGACTTGCACTACTGCAAAAAACCATTGACGATTCTACCGAAGTGATTTCTAAATCAATGATTGGCAGCGTGCAAAAAGTCTTAGTGGAAAATAAAGCCAAAAAAGACGACAATATGTTCGGACGCACTGAAAATATGCGTAATACACATTTTAAAGGTGATGAATCCTTGGTTGGGCAAATTGTCGAGGTCAAAATCATCAGTGCACGAGGTAACTCGTTGATGGGCGAGTTATACCATTTATAAAAACTAATGACACTAAAACAAACAATTATCCGCTCGTTTTTAGTATCATTAGTTTTTATAAATGGTATCAATTACTATCCTTTTGTTAATCATCTCTATACAAAGACCTTTAAAAGTTTATCAACGGCTTTGAATTATTGGATAATCAGACCTAATTAATTTATACGGACATTTTATGGGTAGAAGCAGAAAATTAAAACCTAAGACTTACGAATTAGAGATTGAATCGCTCTCACACGAGGGGCGGGGGATTGCTCATTTAGATGAGAAAGTGATTTTTGTGAGCGGGGCATTACCCGATGAAAAAGTGATTGCGAAACGCATCTTTTCGCGTGCTAAATTTGAAGAAGCGGATGTGAGTGAAGTGTTGGTTGCATCACCTAAGCGTATTACACCAAAGTGTGCGGTATTTGGTATTTGTGGGGGGTGTTCATTCCAGCATTTATCCAGTAAAGACCAAATTGATGCCAAAGGAAAATGGCTAAAAGATGCATTCAAACAGCAGGCCAAAACTGAGCCAAAAAATTGGCTTGAGCCTTTACAAGTGCAAGATTGGGGTTATCGGCGTAAGGCGCGTTTGGGGGTGCGTTTTGTTGCTAAGAAAGAGAGGGTATTGGTGGGTTTTCGAGAAAAAAAATCAGGCTGGATTGCCAATATGGATAGGTGCGAAGTATTGCACCCTTTAATTGGTGAACATTTGGTGGCGTTAAGTGAGGCAATAGAAAAGTTGTCAATCAAATCACAAGTGCCACAATTAGAGGTCGCTGTTGCTGAAAATAACAGTGTGCTTATTCTGCGACATCTTGAGGCGTTAAGTGCAGAGGATGAGCAGATTTTATTGGATTGTGGGCAGGATTTGGGTGTTTCGTTTTATACGCAGAGTGGGGGTGAGGATACGGTGAAACCGTTAGGTGAAGCGGTTACACTGACTTATTCCCATCCTCAGCATAATATTGAGATGGCGTTTTTGCCGACTGATTTTACACAGGTTAATTTTAAATTGAATCAAAAAATGGTGTCGTTGGCGATTGATTTGCTTGAACTTGATAAGGGCGATGAAGTGATTGATTTGTTTTGTGGTTTGGGTAATTTCACTTTGCCGATTGCGCGTTATGTGAAGTCTGTGGTTGGTATTGAGGGGGATGGAGGATTGATTCATCGGGCTAAGGAAAATGCGATTAGAAATGGGGTGAATAATGCCGATTTTTATAAGGCGGATTTGTTTCAAGAGGTGGCAGGGTTTGAGTGGTTTAGGGGTAAAAAATACAACAAAGCCTTGATTGACCCTGCACGCTCAGGGGCGATTGAAATTGTGGAATTGTTGCCGAAATTAGGGGTTGAACGGTTGGTTTATGTGTCTTGTAATCCTGCGACTTTGGCGCGAGATACTGTTAAATTAATGGAAATGGGGTATCGATTGGAAACGGCAGGGGTGATGGATATGTTTCCGCAAACTGCACATGTTGAATCGATTGCTTTGTTTGTTAAAGATTGAAATGATAGAGATTAATATTGCTAATCAAACTTTAAAGTTTGGAAGCCAAATTTATTCGGTTAGTAGTGCTAAAAATGGGCTGGGGGAAGTTGAGGGGTCGTTTTGCACACCAACAGGAAAATTTAAAATTGCTGAGAAAATTGGTGCAGGACTTGAGGCAGGGGCGGTGCTGGTTGGTAGAGTGGCAACGGGTGAGGTTTTTTCACAAAAATTATTGAATGAAAATCCTAATAGGGATTGGATTTTGACGCGTATTCTTTGGTTGGAGGGGGTTGAAGTGCATAATCAAAATACCAAACAACGCTATATTTATATTCACGGCACGCCTGACGAAGTGCCGATGGGTGTGCCGAATTCGAAGGGCTGTATTCGTATGCATAACCAAGACATTATTGCGTTATTTAATGCAGTGCGGGTGGGTGAAAATATGGTTATAATGAAACGATGAGCCAACTAACGCACTATCTTCCAAAAAAAGCCTTTGAACGCTTACAGATCAATCAGAATGCTGTTTTCATTGATGTGCGTTGTGAAGCAGAAAATAAATTTGTTGGACGCGCACTTGATTGTATTTTAATTCCTTGGTTGGGTGAGCCAGAATGGGAGGTTGATGAGGCACAATTTATAGCAGCTTTTGCGCGGTTTGGGATTGATAAAAAAACAGAGGTTATTTTAATTTGCCGCAGTGGTTATCGTTCAAATGACGCAGGAAGATGTTTAATTAAACATGGTTTTACCAATGTGGCACATGTTGTGAGTGGCTTTGAAGGGGATTTGGATGAGAATAATCAAAGAGGCAATCTGAATGGTTGGCGTTATGACGGTATGTCTTGGGAGCAGTGTTAAACACCAGTGATGAATAAAATGTTAGCGACTTATTTGGACAAAAGAATGCTGTTTATTTTTTTAAACGGTATTGCCAGTGGGTTTCCGTGGGTGATTATTGGGTCGGCAATGACTTTGTGGCTCAAGGATGCGGGATTGACGCGCACGGCGATTGGTTTTTTCGGCTCGGTTTTTGCGGTGTATTCTATTAATTGGTTGTGGGCACCTTTGTTGGATAGGGTGCAAATTCCTGTGTTGACGAAACGATTTGGTCAGCGTAGATCGTGGCTTTTGTTGTTGCAAGGTTTGTTGTTTTTACTTATTGTTGCACTTTCTTTTACTGAGCCAAAACAGAGCTTGGTGTGGGTGAGTTTGTTGGCGTTGTCGGTGGCAGTGGTTTCCAGCACGCAAGATATTGTGATTGATGCTTACCGAATTGATGTGTTTAATTTGGCAGAAAAGGACAAACTGCCTGCGGCGGCGGCAATGGCAACTTCTGGCTGGTGGGTGGGCTATGGTTTTTTGGGGGCAGTTGCACTTTATTTGTCTGATTTTGGTCAGGATTGGTCGTCTGTTTATCTTATTATTAGTGTGTTTGTTGTGGGTTTTATTTTGAATACATTGTATTTAAAGGAGCCAGAGAGTCAACGAGAGGCCGTGCAACAAAAGGCACAACAACAGTATGAAAAATTATTGGGTGGGCATGGTTTGTGGCAAAGAACGAGTGCGTGGTTTTTATCTACCGTGGTTGAACCACTCAAAGACTTCTTTGTGCGTTTTGGTAAAACGGCTTTGATTATTTTATTGTTCATCGTATTTTTTAAGATTGGCGAGGCATTCTTGGGCAGAATGTCATTGATTTTTTATAAGGAGATTGGTTTTACCACGGGCGAAATTGCCACTTATTCTAAATTAGTCGGTTCGGTGTTAACGGTTTTTTTCTCAATTGTTGCCAGTATCATTACCGTGCATTATGGATTGGTTCGTGGGCTGATGATTAGCGGCATAGCAATGGCATCCACCAATTTAATTTTTTCTTATTTGGCGTTTGTAGGCCCAGATACCACAGTATTTGCAATGGCAATTTTACTGGACAATTTTACCGCTGCATTTTCAACCGTCGCCTTCGTTGCCTTTATTTCCCATCTAACCAATCGTGCTTACACGGCAACACAATACGCATTAATGGCATCAGCAGGTAATTTCGGTAGAACCTTGTTTGCAGGGGGTAGTGGCTGGATGGTGGACAGTTTGGAAGCTCAAAAATGGGTGGGCGTATTTGGTGGAGAATGGGTCGTTTTCTTTGCTATTACAGCTTTAATGGTCGTTCCTAGCCTGATTATGTTGGCTTGGATTGGTAGAAAATTTAAGTATATATTTGATTAAGGGAGTTGATTATGATGGGTGCAATAATGATGGATGTGTCGGGTTTGACACTTACAGAGGTAGAAAAAGTGCAATTAGCCAAGCCGAGTATTGGCGGTGTGATTTTATTTTCGCGTAATTTTGAAGATATTGACCAAGTTCGGGCATTGATTCAGTCTATTCGTTTGGCAGATCAAAATTTACTGATTGCCGTGGATCACGAGGGCGGCAGAGTGCAACGCTTTAAAACAGGTTTTACCCATCTGCCAGCAATGGCAAAACTGGGTGAAATTTATGATCAAAATCCAGACCATGCTTTAGAGCAAGCCTACGCTTGTGGTTTCGTTTTGGCAGCAGAATTGCTGGCGATTGGCGTTGATTTTTCCTTTGCCCCTGTGTTAGATTTAGACCACGGTAATTCATCGGTGATTGGCGATAGAGCCTTCCACTCTAATCCTGTCGTCGTGGTTAAATTAGCTGGCAACCTGATTAAAGGTATGCACGAGGCAGGGATGAAATGCGTGGGCAAGCACTTCCCTGGACATGGATTTGTAACGGCAGACTCACACCTAGATTTACCGATTGACGAACGCTCGCTGATAGAAATGGAGCAAGATATGTCAATTTTTAAGAACTTAATTAATCACGGCCTGGATGCGATAATGCCTGCACATGTTGTGTATTCACAGGTGGATGCAAAGCCAGCAGGATTTTCTTCAAAATGGATTAAAGATATTTTACAAAATCAACTCGGGTTTTCTGGTGTGATATTTAGCGATGATTTGTCAATGCAAGGCGCGCATTTTATTAGCGACATTACCCAGCGTGTCAAGGCATCACTGGACAGTGGTTGTGATATGGCGTTGATTTGTAATCACCCTGAATTGGTGGCAAAAGTGATTGACGAACCATGGCAAACCAGCGAAAAATTACAATCAATGAAAGGTTATCTTGTCGATGAGTATAAAATAGCACTTCTTCAACATCAACAAGCCATTCAGGAATTATTATGAGTAAAGCAACGCCAGACTTTGAAATCCGTTTATTAAGTGCCGTTAGAAAAACCCTTATTTCTGTCGCAAAAGACACCATGACCAAGCCTGGATTGCGTCATCCGTTAACAGAACAAACGCAAAAAATGATTACCGATTGTTTGGATATTGTCGTTTCTAGGCAAGTGGCAATTGAAAAAGACAGTGGCACACACACCAAAATGAAACCTGTTTACACCGACGAACAAACGGTGCAAAGTGTTTCCGTTGACGATTTAAAAAAGACATTGAACTAAATGATTTTTTTAGCAGCTATTCTAGGCTATTCAATTTATGGATATATGGGTGCATTGATTGGCGTTTTGCTAGGCTGGGTAGTGAAATCCGCCATGAAATCATCTCTTACCCATAAACACAACGAAGCAACAGAGTCGTTTCTCACCTCCCTCTTTTCAATACTTGCCAAGATGGCAAAAGCAGACGGCATCATCAGCAAAGAAGAAATTGAAGCTGTCACTCGTTTTATGGACACCATAAGACTGAATAACGAGGATAAAAAAACAGCCATCAACGCTTTTAGAGAAGCATCCTCAAATGCAAGCTCCATTTACCAATACGCCAGCCAATACAGAGCAACTGCCAGTAAAGAAATGCGTGAAATTACTTACGCTGTGCTTTGGGATGTCGCCTATTCTGACGGCACAATTCACCCAGAAGAAGAAGATATTTTAAGGAAAATACCCCAATATTTAGGCTTAAACGATAATATCTATCATAAATACAGCAACACCTCTTCAGGGAACATCCATCAAACCAGTGGCATAAATGAACATTATGAATTACTCAATTGCCATATCAACAGCACCGATAAAGAAATAAAAAGAGCCTATAGAAAAGCCATAGGTGCTTATCACCCTGATAAAATCCAATCCAAAGGATTGCCTAAAGAGTTTATGGATTTTGCCAATGAACAATCAAAAAAGATTAACAAAGCCTACGAGACAATTAAAAAATCAAGGGTGTAGGGTGTTTTGTTTCTCATTCCTAATATTATACCATTTATAAAAACTAATGACACTAAAAGCACGAATTATTGTCCGTTTTAAAGGGCTTAAAAAATCAAGGATAGCATGTAGGCGGGGTTAATATTTTTTGCAAACACAAACACAAACGGAGCAAGGAGTGGCACTATTTTTGCAATTTTTACTTTTAGATTGGGGTTATCATTAATTCCATCTCTAAATCAATATCAAACTTAGATTGAACGGTTTGCTGAATGTGCTGAATGAGGTTTTCAATTTCGGTTGCTGTAGCATTGTTTTGATTGATAATAAAGTTGGCGTGTTTGTCAGATACACAAGCACCGCCGATACAAAACCCTTTTAAATTACTGTCTTCAATGAGTTTTGCGGCATAATGTCCTTGCGGATTTTTGAAAACAGAGCCACAATTGGGCAGTCCGATGGGT
>FPIA01000060.1_pt1 | contig 11205 bp, 7 predicted proteins | sample 1057361 | NCBI WGS metagenome assembly FPIA01 (sample SAMEA4473301, study PRJEB15554) | hydrothermal vent metagenome | biome: marine basaltic hydrothermal vent biome; feature: marine hydrothermal vent; material: water | place: Pacific Ocean | collected 2011-06-14/2011-07-23 | depth 1705 m | reverse complement strand
TTAAAAAATGTCAGGAAAGTGTTGCTATTCAGATCTTGTGTTAATTGGCTGGTAGCAGAATTTAACACCTTGTTATAAGTTAAAAACACATCATTGTGTTTGTTAGAAAATTTCATTGTTCTTAATAAGGCGACCACCGATTTTCCAGTTCCTGGCCCGCCCACAATTAAAAACTGCCCATCTTCTGGTAGGCGCAAAACTCTATCTTGGTCTTTATTGAGCTCCTCAACGCCTGGTAATCTAAATTCTCTCTTTGCCATTATTTATGCTCCATTACAAAATTTAAAAAATTGGGAATACCTAATGCCTCATTACCTTTAATAAACACCCTGTCTAAAAATACATTGCCATAATCACAAGCCGTTTCTGGCACCAAAACACACCCATGGCAAGCGGCACGGTTAAGCCATCCTGGACCTTGTCCTTGATGTTCTGTGCAAACAGGGTCAAGTGAACACCACAAGGCGTGTTTAAAAGCATTGTGTAATATTTTCACAAACTCACGAGGTTGCGCACTTTCAACAATGCCACCGAGTGATCCAACTACATCGGGCACAGCCGTATAAATCAAAATACCTGCCATTTTATCATTCCTAGAATGGTAAATTCGCTCACTTAAAGCAGCAGCAGGATAACCTGCACTTGATTCAAGTTCACGGATAATTAAGTGTGCCAAAGTATGTAATAAAATAAATCGTGGTGTAATCACAATATCATCACCCAAATTTAAACCCGATTTTTCATAACGCTTTGAAATTTCGATTGCCCTTTGTTTAACCCCCGATAATTGCTCCCATTTAGACAATATTATTTCATTTAAGGTAAAAAATACCCCTTCGCCAAATAACTCAATTGCAGGCAACCAATTACTCTTACCCACAATATCAGGTGGCACCAATAACTGCTCCTGATCATCTTGCGGTCTGCCTCTTTTAAAGCCTTTGAAAACCAATATTTCTCTCAACCTATTGGCAACAATATGTTTGTCAACAATGTAAAGTAATGCCAACAAATCGTTATCCATTCCCTCTGTTGCTAACGATTTCCATTCGTCAGTTTTATGTTCGGTAACAAAGTCTTCATCGTCTTTTACATTCTTTAATGGCGTTAAAAATGCTTTGTATTCATCAGCAATTAAATCCCCTGCAGATTCAAAAGTGTCAAAATTAGGATAACCGTTATCAATTTGCTCAATGGCGTTTTTTATCTCGTCAACGCCACACCTGTATTTAGTCGCAAGACTTAGTAACTCACCTTTTCTTTTAAGTGGTATGGCGATATTTTCCAATTTTCTCAGGGCGGTAGAATTACTATACAATTTATCAACAATGGTGCTTTTGCTAATTCTTGACTCTGGTGGAATAACCAAGGCATTCACTCGATCTGGCAAATAAGCACTAGAATCATTTATTTCCACAATATCTATCTTAAGATTTTCATTTAATTCAACCGATTCATAAATCCAAGGTTGTGGTTTGTTCATAAAACCCAACTGTTGTTTTTCATACTGATGGAAACTTCCACACCGAGTGCATTTAACAATGTTTTTACCGCTTTTTTTATCTATGTCAAATTTTAAATAATTGGCTTGATAATCGGTTTCGCATTTAGAAGGGGATTCTTTATGGCAAATAGCATGCCAAGGCACTTCGTCTAAATGACCTTCGTTACTCACACAACACCAAGTTACTTGCTTTAAGATGCCCCTACCCTTGCCCTTGCATTGTTTATCACGGCAAAAAACTTTTTCATTTAATGGTTTATTTTGGTGCCTCCAAGGATTGGGATGCAATAAACCGCATGTTGAACAATGGGTAAAAGTAGGAAACAAAACCGCTGGCAAATAACTGCCCTCAATACCTTTAGAAAAATTCTCTTGAGCGACTGGTGGCATTCTCAGCTCTTTGCTAATATCTAGGGCATTGGTAATGCGATTAACATAGGGAATAGGTATGGTGGCGTTCTTACCATTTTTATCGGTCCAATGGCGAATATCAACTACCACCATTAACTTATCTTCCACCCCACGCACAATTGCCCCTACGCCAGAATAAGAAGTTAAATGAGAAAAACGCACTGGTGTATATTCCTGCTTACCCTTCATCTTTTTTAAGTCCTGGAATAAGTTTAATCAGTGCCGAATTTTCCACATTTCGCATTGATTGTAAAGTCTGCCACAAGCCATTGTCTTTGTCAAAATTACAAATTAAATTGTGTGACCCCCGGTCATTTTCATAATAAACCATTTTTATTCTATTCTTTTGACAATACGCCACTTCAGCCTGCCAATCGTCCAGTATTTTATCAATATGTGCCAATGTTTGTATTTTGGTATTGTTATTGCTAATGGCATTTTTACATCTAATTTTCAATAGTTGAATAACTTTTTTAACAGCGTCAGAAGTTTTATCAAAATCACCAGCATGATGGTTATCCAAAAACCCAATATTACTATGTCTTATAGCGATCACAAGTGCAGAATGCAGGGCTCGTGCGCGTGCTTGATAAGTAAAAGGCGTTAGGCTTGAGGGTTCAACAAAGCGGTAAAATCCCTCATGATAAGAGCGAAAATTTTCATAATGTGACAGGCTTCGGGCTTGCGTTTTATAATAATTGATAAAAACAATACCCGGTGTTTCACCTCGTCCAACTCGACTACTAGCCTGAATATATTCTGCTGTCGTTAATGGTTGCCCATTAATTATCATCAATGCCAATCGTGAAACATCAAGCCCTGTTGCCACCATATTCGTTGCCAATGCTACATCTATTGATTGCTCCTCATGATGCTCTTTTGTTAACGCATTAAAAATTTGATTATTTTCTTCAGCACTCCTTTGGCTGGACAATTCTTTAATAGTCAAATCTCGAACAGGTAAATATTGATCAACAATTTGTTTAATTTCAGACTGGGTAATTCGTAAAAAATCATCCATTGTCTTGATATTTTCATCGCTACAAAAATTAGGAGAAACTTTATCAATTGCTTGTGTAAGATTTTCCAAAATGATACTATTAAGTCTAGATTCAATAGTGCCTTGATAAAGCGTATTGCTATTACTCAACCCCTTTAAACTGCCATGGTAAATAATTTGTGTCCACCAATTATCTAAAAACGCCTCTTCATCTTTAAAAAGTTCCGTAGGTGCAGATAATAAAGTAGCCGCTAATGGTCTTAGGCATTGTTGCCTATTCAATAATGGGGCTAAATATCCCATATATAAGCGACCCGATTTTTCACTCAATGGCACAACTTTAGCAAAATAACTGTCGTCATAACGCAACCCTGAAGGAGGAAATATTTGCATTTCTTTAGCGAACAATGCTTTTACTTGTTGTTTGGCATTTTTAATGGTTGCTGTTGAGGCAATATATTTAACATTAACGCCCCTAGCCATTAATGCGGTTTCAATGCCAACTTCATACAAACCTACAATAGAGCCCAATGCATCTGCTATCAAATGAAGTTCATCTTGAATAATTAACTCGGGTGGCTTGTTGCGACTACCGCCAAAAAAACCAGTAGCACGAGACTCCCAACAAAACCTTGCAAACTTATCAACCGTTGCAATGAGCAAACTGGGTGGCTTGAGATACAACGCCTCATCAACCACATTACACGGCAGTCGTTTGTTGGGTATTTTGCCAAAATCACAATCATTATTAGTGCAACAAAAATAAAAATCATCGTCTTTTGCTTGGTAATTTTGTTGTTTAAATTTAGCCTCGCACCATGGGCAACTGTTAATGACAAATTTTTCTAATTTATCCTCTTTAACATATTCAAAAGCCTGCTTAAAAGTATTAGGGCTGGTCGTCTGACCCACCCATAAACCCGATGAAAATGGCTCATCACCAAATTGTCTATTGCCTTGTCTAATAAGCTCCAAGGCAAAAATAACTTTGTTGGCACGCACAAATTGCTGTGCTGTTAATAATCTTAAGGTGTAACGCATTATAGCAACTGTGCCACCACCACTTGCTGGATTTTCAAGCCGACGATACACAAATAAAAACGCCATTAAACCCAAGTATGCCTCTGTCTTGCCACCGCCCGTTGGAAACCAAATCAAATCCAGTGTATCACGATAATCATCATTTTCATCAATACTAGATTTTAGCGTCATTAAAATAAAACCCAACTGAAAAGGACGCCACCTATAGGTTGATTTTTCCTTAGCATTGTTTTTATTTTTATCGCCTTGCTGCCACTGCATCAACATCGCCTGATTCATTGTGGCAAAGGCTATTTTTGCTTTATTATTGTCTTTTAATAACGCCACACCTTGTTGCATTCTTTGTTTGGCAATGTTGAGATTTTTAACAATGCTTTGTGCAATCTCCACATCCGTTTCATCGCTTGATTTTTGTGTTTGTCGCTCAATCCATTGCTCATAATGCCTAACAAATGCTTCTAATTCAACAATAACATCGTTGTCTTGTTGTAAAAAATCAAATGCCAATACTTTGTTATTATTGCCAGCTGTATCCGCTGTTACCTGAGGCACTTCAACTTGAGGCATAAAATCCGCCCAAATTTCCATATCGCCTTGTTGATTTTTCTGCCAATTAGCAGCAGCACCATGACCCACTGCATAAGTTTTTAAATCTTGATAACGCAACTGTATTTCTCGCTCTTCAACAGTTAATAAAGATTTCTCGGTAGCAGGATAATTAGCAACTTCTCCCGACTCAACAATACATTTAAACTCAACTTCAAACAAAGTTTTTTCATTTTTTTGTTTATTGAATTGCTTACCATCAAGGTCATCTACTATCTTTTGTTGATTGGATAAAGTTAGAGTAATAATATAACCATAGCCATACTGACGCCATAAAGCACCTATTTTTGCCTTGCCATCAAATACTTTATACTGCATGTTACTATCAAGCGTAAATTCAACCTCTTCATTGCCCGCCAACACTTTTTTATCCCAAGATTGAGTAACAAATTTTTGATTATTTTCATCTTTTTCATCTATAGATAAAAAATTCACAGCATTGTAAAAAACGCGCAATTTAATAGAGTCGCCCTTGATAAAAAATGAAAACCCAACTGATGAGGGTGGCATATAGCGTTGCGTATTTTTAACAGATTGAATTTGAGTATCTTCGCTAGCATTAGGCTCATTAGAATATTCTTCTGTATTTTCTAAACAGACATCTTCACTCATTATTGGAAATAATAACCCAGTAAAAAATCTTTCTAATGGTTGCTTACCCACCAAGATATTGTCTTTAATTTTAAGACCCACAAGTTGTTCTTTAATATAACCAACAAACTTTTCTCTTGCCTCGCTCATACCACTCTAACTGTCAATATCCCTGCAACTTGTTTTAAATTATCAACCACGGCAACAGGCGTTGTTTGCTCCAAATCAATCAAAGTATAAGCAACTTCGTCTCTTGATTTGTTTAACATATCAACAATATTAATCTTCGCATCTGCCAGTATGGTGGAGATTTGCCCGACCATATTGGGGATATTTTGATGAGTGATTGCCAAACGAGCGTTACCTGATCGTGGCATTTTTGCTTCTGGAAAATTGACTGAATTAAGGATATTGCCATTTTCAAGATACTCTTTCACTTGATTTGCCACCATAATCGCACAATTGTCCTCTGCCTCAGCCGTTGACGCACCCAAATGTGGCAAGGCAATCACTCGCTCATGATTCTTCCTATTGTCAATCGGAAAATCCGTCACATAGTATTTCACCTTGCCTGTTTCCAATGCAGCAATTAACGCTTCCTCGTCAATAATCCCGTCTCGTGCAAAATTCAAAACTGTCGCCCCTGCTGGCAATAAAGCAATGCGTTCTGCATTAAGCAAATTCTTAGTGCCCTCCACTAACGGCACATGAAACGAAACAAAATCACTCTGCGAAAACAATTCATCCACACCCAGTGCCTGCTCCACATCCGCTGAGAGTTTCCAAGCACTTTTAATAGTAATACTAGGATCAAAACCCACCACTCTCATACCCAACATACTAGCCGCATTAGCAATTTGCACCCCAATCGCACCCAATCCAACTATACCAAGGGTTTTCCCTGGCAATTCAGAACCTACATAATTCTTTTTACCGTCTTCAACAGCTACCTTTAAATTCCCCAACGGCAAGTTGTTAACATAATCCCACGCTTGACAAATGTTACGACTAGCAAGCAACATTGAAGAAATAACCAATTCTTTTACCGCATTAGCATTCGCCCCCGGTGCATTAAAAACCACCACCCCTCTAGCACTCATTTTATCCAGCGGAATATTGTTCACACCCGCACCCGCACGCCCCACTGCCTTAAGATTATCACCAATCTCCCACCCCTGCATCTTAGCACTACGCACCAAAACCGCATCAGGATTACCTGCCTCAGAAGTTACCTCATAACCCTCTTTCGGCAATTTATCCAAGCCAACAGGGGAAATATTGTTCAGCGTTTGTATGGTGAACACTAGCCGTTCTCCTTTTCAAACTCTTGCATAAATGCAACCAACGCATCAACCCCCTCTTGTGGCATCGCATTATAAATACTGGCACGCATCCCCCCCACCGAACGATGCCCTTTTAAAGTAATTAAATCGCGTTCTGCCGCTTTCTCTAAGAATAAACTATTCAACCCTTCATCCGCCAATAAAAACGGCACATTCATCCAAGAACGATATTTCCTTGCCACAGGATTTGCATAAAAATCAGACCCATCAATCGCCTCATAAAGCGTCTTTGCTTTATTCTCATTAATCTTCGCCATCGCCCCCAGACCACCCTGCTCTTGCAACCACTCAAACACCCGCCCCGCCACATACCACGGATAAGTCGCCGGCGTGTTATACATAGAATCATTATTCACCTGCGTCGCATAATCAAATAAAACCGGCTGATTCGCCACCACATCCCCCACCAAATCCTCCCTCACAATCACAATCGTCAACCCCGCAATCCCAATATTCTTCTGCGCCCCCGCATAAATCACCCCATATTTTGACACCTCAATTTCCCGCGACAAAATCGTAGAAGACATATCAGCCACCAGTGGTTGCTCAGTTTCTGGCACATAATCAAACTCCAACCCAGCAATCGTCTCATTCGGCGTGTAATGCAAATAAGCCCCCTTCTCATTAATATTCCAATTAGAAAAATCATCAATATTGGTGTATTTATTATCCGAACTGTCCACACAAATATTAACATCGCAGTATCGTTGAGCCTCGGCAATCGCCTTTTTTGACCAATGCCCCGTATGTGCATAATTCGCCACTTTCTTCCCACGCAACAAATTAATCGGCACCATCGAAAACTGTGCCGACGCCCCCCCCTGCATAAACAAAACTTTGTAATTATCAGGAATATTCATCAAATCCCGTAAATCCCGCTCAGACTTCTCTGCCAACGCCATAAAATCCGCCCCACGATGAGAAATCTCCATCACCGATGCCCTAGCCCCCCCATACTCCATCAATTCCGCTTGCATCCGCTCAATCACCTCTGCGGGCAACATCGCAGGCCCCGCACTAAAATTATAAACTCGACTCATTTGCTTTATTCCCAATCAAAAACCCATGATTTTACTTGAGGACACCCCTAACAACCTAAAATATTCATCAAAAAGCGACTTTTCATTTTATAATAAATTTAAAAAAATAAGCCAGAACCCTTGATATGACTAATTTTTTAAAATTCATTCTAAAACAAAAATTCATCTTTTTGCTAAACATCTTAGGTTATTAGGGGTGCCCTTAATACCATAAAAAAGCCGCACATCTGTGCGGCCTTTTGAGGGTTAGTCAGTAATTATTTTAATACTTATAACTCTCAGGCTTAAATGGACCTTGATTTGGCACATTAATATAATCGGCTTGTTTGTCGGTGAGCTTTGTCATTACACCACCAAAACCTGCGACCATATCAGCTGCGACTTCTTCGTCGAGCTTTTTAGGTAGGACTTCAACATAGATGTTGCCACCATGAGTAGCAAATTTCTTGTCGAATAAATGCATTTGTGCCAATACTTGGTTGGCGAATGAGCCATCCATAATGCGGCTTGGGTGTCCTGTGGCGTTACCTAGATTGACTAGGCGACCTTCTGATAATAGCACAATGTAATCGTCTTTGTCGGTACTTCTGTTAACACGGTGAACTTGTGGTTTGACTTCATCCCACGACCAATTGTCACGCATAAATTGGGTGTCGATTTCGTTGTCAAAGTGACCAATATTACACACGACAGAACCTTGTTTTACCATTTGCAACATCGCAGAGTCGCAAACATTGTAGTTGCCTGTTGTGGTAACGATTAAATCGGTTGTGGCAAGTAAGCGCTTGTTAATATCGTCAGTGTTGCCAGTGTTGTTACCTTGTTTATAAGGGGAAACAATTTCAAAACCGTCCATACAGGCTTGCATTGCGCAAATTGGGTCTATCTCACTGATTTTAACAATCATCCCTTCTTGACGCAGCGATTGTGCTGAGCCTTTGCCGACATCACCATAACCAATCACTAAGGCTTTTTTGCCTGCCATTAGCATATCGGTGCCTCGTTTGATGGCGTCATTAAGTGAATGGCGACAGCCGTATTTATTGTCATTTTTTGATTTTGTGACAGAGTCATTGACATTAATGGCAGGTACCTTAAGCTCGTTCTTTTCCATCATTTCAATCAAGCGGTGAACGCCTGTCGTAGTTTCTTCGCTGATGCCGTGAATGTCTTTTAGCATTTCAGGATATTTGTCGTGCAACATTTCAGTCAAATCGCCACCATCATCCAGCACCATATTCGCATTCCAAGGCTTGCCATCCACAAGGATGGTTTGCTCAATACACCATAAAAATTCTTCTTCAGTTTCACCTTTCCACGCAAAAGTCGGAATATCTACAGCCACCATTGCTGCCGCTGCGTGGTCTTGAGTTGAAAAGATATTGCAAGATGACCAGCGAACTTCAGCGCCTAAATCAACCAGTGTTTCCATTAAAACTGCCGTTTGAATAGTCATATGGATGCAGCCTAAAATTCTTGCATCTTTTAAAGGTTGAGTCATTTTATATTTCGTTCTCAACGCCATTAACGCCGGCATTTCCCTCTCTGCTAACTCAATTTCTTTGCGACCGAAATTGGCTAAAGCCATATCGGCCACTTTGTAATTATTTGTTTCTAACATTTTTTTATCTCCAATAAAAGCAAGTGTCGTTAAAAAAAACCAAGCCTACTTGAAAAATTCAAGGCAACACTTCTTGGTAAGTAATTCTATCGTTCTATTTTGTCTAAAAGGCATCCCTAATAACCTAAAACATTCATCAAAAAGTGACTTTTTGTTTTATAATAAATTTAAAGCCCCAATCCAAAAATAGAAATCACAAATCTAGCACTATATTTGCAATCTCTACTTTTGGATTAGGATAAAAAATAAGCTAGAACCCTTGATGTGACTAATTTTTTCAAATTCATTCTAAAACAAAAATTTATCTTTTTACTAAACATTTTAGGTTGTTAGGGGCGCCCTAAAGTCATATACCTGGGTTTAGAATAATCTATCATGTGATCACAACTGCCATCACTTTCACAATCGTTTATACTATTTTTATCCTCATCCCAAGTGTGATGTATTGTTATTTTATTGCCGTCAACATCATAACCCTCAAGATTTGCCAAGTAGTTAAATTTATACATTCCTGCAGCAATAATCATTAAAAAAATGATTATTGCCGCTATTAATATCCACTTAATTATTTTCAAATTAATTTTTCCCAACTGATGTCATTTTCAGTGCGACCAAAATGTCCATAAGCCGCCGTTTGTTGATAAATTGGGCGCTTTAAATCTAACATTGCAATTAAGCCTTTTGGGCGTAAATCAAATTTTTCATTAACAAATGTTTCAATTTCTTGTTTTGAGACTTTCTCTGTGCCAAAAGTTTCAATGCTAATCGAAGTTGGTTCCGCCACGCCAATGGCATACGAAACTTGAATTTCACATTTGTCAGCCAAACCAGCAGCAACAATATTTTTTGCCACATAACGGGTGGCATAGGCAGCAGAACGGTCAACTTTTGAAGGGTCTTTACCCGAAAATGCACCACCACCGTGTCGTGCCATACCACCGTAAGTATCAACGATAATTTTACGCCCTGTCAAACCTGCATCACCGACAGGACCACCGATTTCAAAAGCACCTGTTGGGTTGATATGATATTGTGTTTTATCACTCAACCAGCCAGCAGGTAAAGTAGGTTTGATAATTTCTTCCATGACTGCTTCTTTGAGTTTGGCTTGGCTGATGTCACCATCGTGTTGTGTCGATAAAACCACCGCATCCACACCAATGACTTGACCGTTTTTGTAAACGCAAGAAACTTGTGATTTTGCATCGGGACGCAACCAAGGTAACTTGCCACTTAGCATTAAATCGGCTTGTTTTTTTACCAATAAATGTGCGTAAGTAATCGGTGCCGGCATTAAAACTTTGGTTTCATTACAGGCGTAACCAAACATTAAACCTTGATCACCTGCACCTTGTTCGTGGTCGTCAAATTCATCAACACCTTGAGCAATTTCGGGGGATTGCTCGCCTAATAAATTCATAAAGGTACAGCCATCACCTGTGAAGCCATATTCCTCTTTGGTGTAGCCAATGGCGTTAATGGTATTGCGTACAATTTGCTCGTATTCAATATTGGCACTGGTGGTGATTTCACCTGCTAATATTACGCGGTTATCTTTAACCAAAGTTTCACAGGCAACGCGTGCATTTTTGTCTTGTGTCAAAATAGCGTCTAATATTGCATCAGATATTTGGTCGCAAACTTTATCGGGGTGTCCGGCAGAAACGGACTCAGAAGTGAAAATCATTTTTATTTCTCCAAAATGTAAAAAACCCACAAAGCGTGGGTTTCTTTAGAAGAAATCCTGCTTTAGCTTATTTTAGTCACTTAAAAAGTAACAACGCTAGCAATCGGGACAAATCAGCGTGTGCATATTATATCAGAACTTTTTATTCTAAACTAATTTTTAAGGATAGCGCGCTGATAAAGGGTGCAACCATTAGACTCATCACTAAAATTGCCCCTAAAAAATAAAGTTGCGCATCAATTTCTAATCCCGCCTGTGCTTGTGAAACAGCAGAAGAGGCAAAAATCAAGATTGGTATGTATAAAGGTAAAATTAAAAGTGACAATAACATTCCCGAATTTTTGATGCTTACAATCAATGA
>FPIA01000163.1_pt1 | contig 11316 bp, 13 predicted proteins | sample 1057361 | NCBI WGS metagenome assembly FPIA01 (sample SAMEA4473301, study PRJEB15554) | hydrothermal vent metagenome | biome: marine basaltic hydrothermal vent biome; feature: marine hydrothermal vent; material: water | place: Pacific Ocean | collected 2011-06-14/2011-07-23 | depth 1705 m | reverse complement strand
AAACGCATCGAAAAACGAGAAGCCGACATCGTCGCCAAATGCAAAATCAACAACCAAACCCAAATCCTCCACCTAGAAATTCAAAACAACAACGACAACACCATGCCCAGGCGTATGCTCCGTTACTACACCGACATCAAAACCCAATTCAAAAACCTCAACATCAACCAATACCTCATCTACATCGGCAAAGCCAAACTCAACATGGCCAACACCATCACCGAACCCAATCTAACCTACCACTACAACATCGTTGATATGCATGATATTGATTGTGAATCTTTAATCAAACTAGACACACCCGATGTGGTAACATACTTAGTCACTCGACTGCAAGCACTAACTCAGGATGACGGCAATCGGCTAAATAAATATTTACTAATGTTAGAAACGCTATCTGACAACAGAAACTTAAAACAAGAACTTAAAGAGGCACAAATTATGCTAAGACAAATCAACTACGAAAACCTACCCAGTTATGAAATCGGAATGGAAAGAGGCGTGCAAAAAGGCATGGAAAGAGGCGTGCAACAAGGTATGGAAAGAGGCGTGCAACAAGGTATGGAAAGAGGCGTGCAACAAGGTATGGAAAGAGGCGTGCAACAAGGCATGGAAAGAGGCATGCAAAAAGGCATGCAACAAGGTGTTTCACAGCGCAATACTCAAATAGCCAAAAACCTATTAGACCTACTAGACGATAAAACCATCGCTATAAAAACAGGGCTTAGTATTGAAATAGTAAAGTCCCTTAGAGACAATAAACATTAAGCATAAAAAATAAGGGGACACAAGCATTAGTATTTTCTTACCAGTTTATCGGTTGTTGATTGTGTTTTGTAAGGTAGTCATTGGTTTTTGAAAAGTGTTTGCAGCCGAAAAAGCCTTTGTGGGCAGAGAAAGGGGAGGGATGGGTGGCGGTTAGGATTAGGTGTTTGGTTGGGTTAATGAGTTCGGTTTTGCGTTGGGCGTAGGCACCCCAGAGTAGGAAAACTAGGTGTTCTTTTTGTTCGCTGAGCAGGGTGATGATACCGTCGGTGAACGCTACCCAGCCTGAGTTGGCGTGTGCGTTTGGGGTGTTTTTTTCGACGGTTAGGACGCTGTTGAGTAGTAGCACGCCTTGTTTTGCCCAGTGTTCTAGGTTGCCATTGTGGTTGGGTGGGATGGCTAGATCTGATGCTAATTCTTGGTAGATGTTTCTGAGGGAGGGTGGGATTTTCATACCGTTGGGGACGGAGAAACTTAAGCCTTGTGCTTGACCGTCGCCGTGGTAGGGGTCTTGCCCTAAAATCACGACTTTTACTTGGTCAAAAGGGGTTAAATCAAAGGCTTTAAACCAGTTGCTAGAGTGGGGAAAAATTGTGATTTTTTGTTGTTTTTGGTGGACTAAAAAGGTTTTTAGTTGTTTGGCAGAGTCGGTTTTTAGTAGGGCTTGTGCTTGTGGGTGCCAGTGGTCGATAGTCACAATCCCGCCCACCAGAGCCTGAGTTTGTAACCCCAAGTGGTAACATAGCCGACTTCAACAAATTGAATTTTGCCGTGGGTGTTGATGAAAAAACTACTCGGTGTGGCACGCACGCCAAATAACTTTGCCAAAGAGCCTGAGTGGTCGTTGATGATATTGTCAAGTTGCATATTGTGTTCGTTGGCGTATTTTTTGAGTTCGGCATTGGTGCCTGATTGCATGGCGATGTTGAGGACTTTGTAGTCTTTACTGAGTGCTTGAATGTTGTCATTTTCTAAGCGACAAATAGCACACCAAGTTGCCCAAAAGTGTATTAGCATGGCTTGGTCGGGCAGGGGGTTGCTGTTTACAACTTGACCACTTAGGGTTTGGGAGGTGAAACTTGGCACCATGCCGACACTTAAATCTTGTTGTTGCCACGCACGAATGACAAAAATGGCTAAAATGACCATCATAAATTGCATTAGGGTTTTTCGGCTGGGTCGTTTAATGTTCATAGTGCGTATTATATAGGAGTAAAGATGACAGATTGGATACAGCGTTGGAAAGAGGGTCAGACGGGGTGGCATAGGGATACGCCGAATGCGAAATTGGTGAAATTTATTGACAGTTTGCAGTTGCACAAGGCGGGGACGGTGTTTGTGCCTTTGTGTGGCAAGAGTCAAGATATGGTGTATTTGCTTGAACAGGGGTATAAAGTGATTGGCGTGGAATTGAGTGCGGATGCAGTGGATGCTTTTTTCAAAGAGAATGCAATGCCTTATACAGTGCAGGAAGCCCGTGATTTCACGGTTTATAATGGGCGTAATATTCGTATTTTTTGCGGTGATTATTTTGCCCTTGACGCGTATCATTTGGAGGCGGTGAGTGCCGTTTACGACAGAGCGTCACTAATTGCATTGCCTGCGGAATTAAGGACGAAGTATGTGCAACATTTATACGATATAATACCGAGCGATTGTCGGATGTTGTTATTGACTTTGAATTATCCGCAAGCACAAATCAGTGGACCGCCGTTTGCAGTAGATGAAACGGAGGTGAATACACTGTTTAAAGGGTTTGAATGTCAGCAGTTAGAATGTTTTGATGACATTAAAAACGAACCAAAGTATCTGCACGAAGGTGTGGATTTTATTGAAAAAGCAACATATTGTTTGCATAAAAAATAGGAAGAAAAAGATGGCTAAAATGGAAGGTGAAGTTGCTAAGTTCGGCACAAAGGGATATGGTTTTATTGCAGGGGATGATGATGAGCAGTATTTTGTGCATCAGAAAAATGTATTTAATAAATCGCGTTTAAAAACAGGTACTCGCGTAGCGTTTAATGTAGAAAATTCTGATAAAGGCTGGGTGGCAATTGATGTTGAATTGGCTAGTGGTGGCAGTGAAACAACGGTGCAATCTAAGCCGTTGTCTTATGGTGCTATTAAAGGACTTTTTGCGGTTTTATTTATCGTCCAAGCGGCGGTCGTTTATCAGGTCTTTTTAAGGTAATAATGGAAAGAATAACTTTCTTGTTGTTGCCTTTATTTTTGTCTTTGTTTTTAGCGGGTTGTTTTTCCACGCCTGCAATCACGGTTAATAATATTTGCGATTTGATGGATGAGGAAGTTCGTTGGTATAAAGCAGTTAAAGCGTCAGAGAAAAAATACGGTGTTCCTGCTTATATGCAACTGGCAATTATCTATCAAGAGTCACATTTTGAATCGGATGCAAGACCGCCAAGAGGTTCGTTATTTGGTATTATTCCTTGGACTAGGGCGAGCAATGCGTATGGTTTTGCACAGGTCAAAACGGAAACTTGGGATTGGTATCAAGAGGACACGGGTAATCATGATGCCGTGCGTGATAAATTTGCTGATGCTGTTGATTTTGTGGGGTGGTATGCCAGTAAATCTAAGCAGCTCTCAAAAATTAGTAAGCATGATACTTACAACCAATATTTGGCTTACCACGAAGGACATAATGGTTTTAATCGCAAAACTTATAGGCAAAAAGACTGGCTCATAGGCGTTGCCAAAAAAGTAAAAAGAAACGCCAAACGCTATCAGCGACAATTACAACAATGTGGCACGCAATTGGATAAAAATAGTGTTTGGAGTTACTTTTAATGTGGGTTAAGGTATTGGATACCACGCCTAAAGAAGGCACGATGGTTGAAGCCACTATCGACGGTAGGAAAATATTTGTAACGATGAACAACGGCATATTGTATGCAGCAGAAAATCGCTGTCCACACGAAGATATTGAGTTGACATTAGGCTGTTTAAAAGGCAATCGTGTTAAATGTTCATTGCACGGTTACAGTTTTGATTTAGCCACAGGCGACAGTTCGGAAGCCGATGTAGATAATATGCAAACCTATGCCGTCAAACAAGAAAATCATCAAATATATATACAATTATGAATTCACAAGCATTATTAAAATCTATTATCCAACGCATTGCCACAGGTCCTGACCTGAGTAAAGACATTGCTTTTGAAGAAGCCAGAGATGGTATGCAAGCCATTTTGCGTGGCGAGATTGACGATGTGCAATCGGCAATTTTCTTGATTGCTTTGCGAATGAAACGCGAGAGTATGGACGAAAATGAAGGTATTTTGGCCGCCATTTTGTTAGAAAGCGACAAACAAGCAGTGGCAGTTGAAAACTTGGTAGATTTGGGTGACCCATACAGTGGTTACAATCGTTCAATTCCTGTGTCATCGTTCCTGCCCCCTGTTTTGGCAGAACTCGGTTTGCCGACGGTCATTCACGGATTGAATAGTGTTTCGCCAAAATTTGGCTTGACACATCGCCACATCAATCAAGCGTTAGGGTTAAGCGTTGATCACTCAACTGCAGAGGCAAAAGCACGATTAGAAAATGATGCGATTGGTTGGAGTTATATTGACCAAGCCAGTTATTGCCGTGGTTTGCATGATTTGGTGTCATTGCGTGATCGCATTATTAAACGCACCGTGATTAATACCGTGGAAACCTTGATTGCCCCGTTGAGAGGCAAAACCACGCATTCAATTTTGGGCTATGTGCATAAACCTTATCCGCCAATTTACGCACATTTGGTTAACGCATCGGGTATGGATACAGCACTGTTAGTGCGTGGTGTTGAAGGGGGGGTGATTCCGTCTTTGCGTCAAAAAGGTTTGATGGTATCTTATCAAGGCGTTGAAGAAAGAAATCGAGTGGATATTGAGCCTAAATCACTTGGGATTGAGCAAGATATGCGTGCCATTGCTTTTCCTGAGGGGTTAACGGTTGAAAATGACATTGAGGCATTGGCTGAATACACTGTTTCACTTGGAAAAGCAGCACTTGCAGGGGAAAAAGGTTTGTTTTATGATGGCTTGGTTTTGTCAGCCAGTTTGGTTTTGTGGCATACTAAGCAGGTAAAATCGCTTGAAGAAGCGGCACAAATGGTCAGAGAAGTTCTCGATTCTGGTAAAGTATTAAATCGCCTGTAAATAGTATAAGAGACCTTTGCATAAATATGAATAATCATCAAAACACCATCTTTCATCAATTTGAAAACTTTTTAAAAACACCCTTAGCCCTGCTAGGAGTGGATTTAAAAAATTCTAAAATTAATAAAATCTGTCATTTTGCTAATCATCCCTATTTATGCAAAGGTCTCTAAAATAAGCAGAAAACTTAATAAAGAGGTTTTGAATGGATAAAGATAACAAAAAATCCTTTATTATTATTGCAACGCTCATTTTTAATACGCTCATTGCTTTGCTGCTGTCAATGACAATGAAGCAAGTGCCGATTGGGGTGTTACTGTTTATTTCGCATAGTATTGGTTTGAGTATTATGGCGAGTAATTTGTTGATTGTGGGCGGGCAATATACGCAGTCTATTGGCAAAATTGTGGGTTATGGTTTGACTGGTTTTGTCGTGGGCACGGTGATTGCTTTTGGTGGTGTGCCGATATTGTTTGGCTTTGAATTGGATTATTCGCTGGTAATGATCGGTTTATTTTTTGGGGTGATTGGCTTGGTGCTTGCTTGGCTGTATTTGAATGGTTTGGAAAGTCAGGAAGCCCTGGATAAAATCAAACAAAAACTCAGCGGTAGCAACACCAAAAAATTGCTTTGGATTAAAGCCTCTGACGCCAAAGGCGTGGTATTTTTAGTGCATACCAAAGACATTAAATATTTTCAATCGCAGGATAAATACACCAATATTTACACCCAAGATGGCGAATATTTAATCAACACCAGTATCAAGCAATTATTAAAACAACTGGATAAAGATTATTTTTGGGGTATTCATCGCAGCACGATTGTGAATTTGAAATTCATCAGTAAAGTGTCAAAAAATGAAGCAGATAAATTAATGGTGTATTTAGAGGATGAGACGGCTTTATCGGTGAGTCGTAATTACGCCAGTTTGTTTAAAAAAATGTGATTTTATTTATTGCTAATACCATTACCCCAATCCAAAAGTAGAGATTGCAAAGATAGTGCTGCCTCCCGCCGAACCGATGGGTGGGACTAATATTTTTTGCAAACACAGACAGAGCAAGGGATAGCACTATCTTTGCAATTTCTACTTTTGGATTAGGGACCTTTGTCATTGTGTTATCCATCGTGTTTCGCATTCTAAACGACCATCGTCATTTAAAGTGTAATCATTAAAGCCAATGCGTTTTTCATCGGTAAATTGCACCGCTGTTGACGGACAGGCAATAATTTTTAAATCCTGTCTATTAAATTCTGCAGATTCGTGTGCATGACCAAATAATACCGCCCGTATTTTAGCGTGTTTGTCCAATACTGCCAATAAATCCTGCGGATTTTCTAATGATAGAGCATCGTCCCAAGTGCTATTCATCGGCACAATAGGGTGGTGCAACATCACGATAACAAAGTCGGCAGTTGACTGATTTAGCTGATCGTCCAATGCAAACAGTGCATTTTTGCTGAGATAACCACTGGTTTTGTTAGCCTGCACCGAATCAATGCTAATAATATCCCATTTACCTAAGGATATTTTTTTAAACAAACACTCTGAAAATAAAGTCATCAAATTGTCTGAGTCATGATTGCCTTTAATGACAAAAATATCACTTTGCACGGGGGTTAAAAGTTCTTTTAATTTTGCATAAGAGTCGGGCGTGCCATTGTGCGTCAAGTCGCCACTAATCAATAAAGCATCGCTTTTTATAGGGGTAATTTCATTGATAATGCGTGCTAAATTTTGGTGAGTATCAACCCCCATTGATTGTGGATTATCGTCAATATGACAATCACTGATTTGGATAAAATTAGGCGCCACGAATAAATTTAACCCGATGACTGACATTCGTTAATAATTCATAACTGATGGTATCGCTATATTTTGCCACGGTTTCCACTCGCAATTTTTCATCCCCCCATAAAATTGCAATATCACCAACCCCTACTTTTGTATCGTCAGCATCAGTGATATTCACAACAATCATATCCATAGAAACACGACCCACCAATGGATATAGCGCGCCATTAATCAAAACAGGCGTGCCATTTTTTGCGTGACGGGGGTAGCCATCGCCATAACCAATGCCAATGATGGCGATTCGGCTGGTTTTATCGGCAGTCCAAGTTGAGCCGTAGCCTACCGATTCACCTGCCTGAATAGTTTTAATCGACAGTATGGGTGCACAGAGTTGCATCACTGGTTGCAAGCCAAAATCATTGTTGGTAGCGGGTGAGGGCGACGCACCATAGAGCATAATGCCTGGACGCACAAAGTCAAAATGTGCCTGTGGATTAGATAAAATGCCCGCAGAATTTGCCATAGATCGGTTATTTTGATTGCCAGTTAGTTGTTCAAATACCTTGAGTTGCCTTTGATTTATCGGATTTTCAAATTCATCAGCACAAGCAAAATGACTCATTACGCATTCAATGCTAATCAATGCATTGGCTTTAAAATCAGTTAAACAATGCTGATATTCAGCAGCAGACAAACCCAATCGGTGCATACCTGTCTCTATTTTTAGCCAAACACTCAGTGCCTTGCTGCTATTATTGATAATGGGGATTTGTGATGAGTGATGCACGACAATTTGACACTCCAACGCAATCGCCTGTTGTAATGCTTCCTCAGAATAAACACCTGACAGCAAAAGAATAGGGCGTTTGGTCAATGACCGCAATTTTTGTGCTTCCGACAATTCACTGACTGCCAAAATATCGGCATTGTCAATCAACGGCATCAGTAAATCCAAATGATGCCCATAGCCATTTGCTTTCACCATTGCCACGATTTTTGCTAATGACTGATTTTTAACAACCGATAGATTATGTGTTAATGCCGATTGAGAAATAACGGCAACCACATCCATCTTTTAAAACGCCTCTGTTTCGAAATGAGGTGCACCATCCTCCTCAAAACTAGGCGCATTATGCATATCAGTGGCTTCTATCTGCCAATCTTCAGGTGCATATTGTGCCTGAGAATCATTTGCCAAGTTTTCAAAGCGGGTATATTGTCCAATCCACGCCAATTTAATATTCCCCGTTTCCCCGTTACGATGCTTGGCAATCATTAAATCTGCCTTGCCCACTTCTTCTGGATTAGAATAAGTTTCATCGTGATATTGCTCATCACGATAGACGAATGCGATAATGTCCGCATCTTGCTCAATGGCACCCGATTCACGCAAGTCAGACATTTGCGGCATACGCCCTTTGCCCGCCTTAGGGCGAGATTCAACCCCACGATTTAACTGCGATAGGGCAATCACTGGCACATTAATTTCTTTGGCAAGGGCTTTCAGCGAGCGAGAGATTTCCGAGATTTCTTGCACACGGTTTTCACTCTTGCCATGCACCGTCATCAGTTGCAGATAATCCACCATAATCAGCGACAAATCAGGATATTGTCTTTTGATACGACGCGCCTTTGCACGAATTTCTGTCGGGGTAATAGAAGGGGTTTCATCAATCAAAATATTATTTTTATCAATGGCAGTAATCGCATGACTAAAACTGCCCCAATCGGTTTCCGTCATCTCCCCTTTACGCATTTTTTTGCTGTCAATATGCCCAAAAGAAGAAATCATTCTTAAGGTCAATGCTTCAGTCGGCATTTCTAGTGAAAATACCAATACCGGTTTACTTTGCTCAATTGCCACATTGCCTACAATATTCATCGCAAATGCCGTTTTCCCCATTGAAGGACGACCCGCAACAATAATTAAATCCCCATTTTGCAAACCTGAAGTTTTTTCATCCAAATCAACAAACCCAGTTTCCAAGCCAGTTACCGAGCCTTTGGTTTCTGCCCACTCTTGCACTTGATTAGCAATATCTTTGGTAATGGTTTTAAGATTAACCACATCTTGTTTACCACGGGTAATTTGCTCCGCAATTTCAAATATTTTTCGCTCAGACAAATCAATCAATTCTTGCATTTCAATGTCTTTCGGACGATAAGCAGAATCCGCAATTTCTTGACTGACTACAATCAACTGACGATACACCGACAATTCACGCACATGCTGAGCATAAGTTTTTACATTGGTAATGCTCGGTGTGCTTTCAGCGATTTGTGCCAAATACTCAAAACCCCCTACAGATTCTTCATCCCCTGTTTTTTTCAATCGCTCTTTAACCGTCAAAATATCCGCAGGGTCGCCGTGCTCTAATAGCATATGGATTGCATCAAAAATAATGCGGTGCGTAGGTCGGTAAAAATCCTCTGCCGTCAGGACATCTGCCACCTCATCCCACGCCTCATTATGCATCAGCAAACCACCAAGCACAGATTGTTCTGATTCTAGGGAATTGGGTGGAATTTTAATATTTTCAATGTCCATAATTTAAAAAAATGCGTGATAAAAAACTTTTAGCAAAATTTTTAATTTTAACTTAAAACCCTAATCCAAAAGTAGAAATTGCAAAGATAGTGCTATCCCTTGCTCTGTCTGTGTTTGCAAAAAATATTATACCATTTATAAAAACTAATGATACTAAAAACGAGCGGATAATCCTTGATTTTTTAAGCCCTCTAAAACGGACAATAATTCGTGCTTTTAGTGTTATTAGTTTTTATAAATGGTATAAGCTGTTGTTGACTTGAATCTTGGTTGTGTTTTTTGGGTTGTTAATCAATTTTCTTATTAAGAAGAATGAGGACTGCTTAAAAATCAGAAAAATCAATAGGAAGCTGTTTAAATGAGTATAGGGTTTTGTTAATTGGCTGGGTTATTGGTGGAAATTAGGAGTTGTTGATTGGTAAATGGTGTTTTTAACAGAGGAAATTATATTTTTTTCTATTTTTGGATTAAAGTTGTTGCAATTCCTAATATTCTATGTTAAAGTTCGCAACATTATGAACTCAACTCAACAAAAAATCTCAATAACCACCATCGGCATTATTGCAATAGCAGGCTTAATCACCCTACTCAACATCAGCAAACCAACCCAACCCACAACCTCAGTATTCAACACACCCAACCTCAACACAACCTCCAACAACACACAAAAAAACACCTCCCACCCTCCTAACTCCAAACCTGACTCAAAAAACAAACAAAACAACAACCCCTTTAACTCAAATCAAGCCAACAACGCCCCCAACCCACACTTCCCCCCAGGTTTCCCCGAACCACTCCCACCCCTAGACCCAGCCAAACTTAAACAAAACGACGACTTAATCGCCCAAGGCGACGCCATCGTTGCTGAAATGAACACCCTAATCGCAGGACTTGATTTACCTAAAATCAAACTCAGTGCCGCCGAACAAGCCCAACTCAATACCCAACGCCAAATCCAACAAACCCGATTAGAAGACATTAAAACCCAATTAGAAATCTTACAAGGAGCCTTACAATGAAACACTCATTGAAACAATCCACCCTTTTAACCCTTTCAATTTTATTCACACTATTGCTAGGCACCCCCACCCAAGCAACCGCCAGCACAAACATTGACACCTCCGCCTTAGTCGGCAGCACCGCAGGCAGTCTCAGCGTCAATCAAGGTGCTGCCAACTACACCATCCCCATCACCGTCCCCCCAGGCATAGCAGGCATGCAACCCGAACTCAGCATTAACTACAACTCCAACTCTGGCGACGGACAACTCGGTATCGGCTTTAGTCTGGGCGGCTTATCCGCCATTCATCGTTGTGCCAAAACCATTGCCACCGACGGTAAAAAAGGCGGCATCAACTACGATAACAACGACAGATATTGCCTCAACGGACAACGCTTAATTGCCATCTCTGGCACCGCTGGACAATCAAACAGCGAATACCGCACTGAAATTGACTCTTTTCGACGCATTAAATACAACGGCACCTACTGGACCTCTGAAACCAAAAGCGGACAAACTTTTGAATACGGCAACACCCAAGATTCAAAAATCGAAGCACAAGGCAAAAGCACCGTTAGAATTTGGGCAGTCAATAAAATTACCGATGCCACTGACAATGCCATTAATTATGTTTATAACGAAGACAGCACTAATGGTGAATACACCCTACATCAAATCACCTATGCAAATAACGCCATTAATTTTACTTATGAAGACAGAAACGACACGCATACTACCTATCAAGCAGGTAGCAAACTACAAAAAACCAAGCGTCTAAGCAACATTCAAACCCATGCACAAAACACGCTCGTTAGAACTTACAATTTAGCCTATCAATATCAAGGCAGCCCTGAAAAAAGTCAATTAACCTCAGTTGAAGAATGTGTTAGCGGACAATGTTTGCCAAAAACTAAGTTCGGCTGGAAGCACAGGAAATTTTATCACAACAGTTTTGATTCAGGCAAACAATGGCAAAGCAATTTAGGCGAGGATTGGAAAAATCGTCCAACTCATAGGAGTGGTGAATACTCCATGTTAATTGATAT
>FPIA01000080.1_pt1 | contig 11420 bp, 12 predicted proteins | sample 1057361 | NCBI WGS metagenome assembly FPIA01 (sample SAMEA4473301, study PRJEB15554) | hydrothermal vent metagenome | biome: marine basaltic hydrothermal vent biome; feature: marine hydrothermal vent; material: water | place: Pacific Ocean | collected 2011-06-14/2011-07-23 | depth 1705 m | reverse complement strand
TCATTGTCCGTTTTAGTATTACTTTGGCAGATCGCCCACTGGGGGACAACTTTAGTCGTATTATTGCCTGACACCAAGCGACTAAAGTCGCTTCCCCAAGGTAATACCATTTTTAAAAAATAATAATACAAAAGCACTAATTATTGCCCATTTTAGTATAATTATTTTTTATAAATGGTATTAGACGGGGGTTCAGTGGTAAACTTTTGTTTGATCGAAGTTTTAACTGTTTTCAGCCATATATTGCAAGGCTTGGTAGAGATATTCTACAGAGATGATTTTAATGCCTTTGATGGGTTTTTTGGGGAGGTTGGCTTTAGGGATGATGGCGGTTTTGAAGCCGTGTTTTTGGGCTTCGGATAGGCGTTCGATGGCGTTGTAAACAGGGCGAACTTCGCCTGTGAGTCCGACTTCGCCGAAGGCAATCCAGTCTTTGGGGATGACTTTGTTTCTAAGGCTGGATGAAATTGTGAGCATTACTACTAGGTCTGATGCGGTTTCATTGACTTTGATGCCGCCTACTACATTAACGAAAACATCTTGGTCGAAAGTGGCAATGCCGCCGTGTTTGTGCAAAATGGCGAGTTGTAGCGCTAAACGGTTTTGATCTAGGCCGACGCAGACGCGCTTTGGGTTGCCGTTAGCTTGATCAACTAATGCTTGTAATTCTATCATTAGGGGGCGGGTGGCTTCGCGGGTAACCATGACCATGGCGCCTGGGAGTGGCTTGGTTTGATTGGATAAGAAGATGGCGGAAGGGTTTTCTACTTGTTGCAATCCAGTCTCGCTCATGGCGAAAACGCTGATTTCATTGACTGCACCGAAGCGGTTTTTGACGGCACGGATGATGCGATAACGGCCGCCTGCATCGCCTTCAAAATACAAAACGCAATCTACCATATGTTCTAAAATTCTTGGGCCTGCTAATGCACCGCCTTTGGTTACATGTCCGATTAAGAATAAAATGGTGTTGGTTTGTTTGGCGTATTGGGTTAGTTGGGCGGCACAATCTCGCACTTGGGTAACGGAACCGGGGGCGGAGGTTGAGCTGTCGGTTACCATGGTTTGAATGGAGTCGATAACGATGACTTTGGGTTGTAGTTCTTTGGCAAGTCGGATGATTTTTTCTAAATGGGTTTCGTTTAACAGTAACACATCTTCTTTAATGCCTAAACGCACCGCCCTATCGCTCACTTGTTGTGCGGATTCCTCGCCACTGACATATAAGACGATATTGTCTTTGTTGATGGCAGCCATGGCTTGCAAAATCAGGGTGGATTTGCCGATACCTGGGTCGCCACCGATTAATACCACTGAGCCATCTACCAAACCACCGCCTAGAGTGCGGTCAAGTTCTGTCAGCCCGGTGGTGAATCTGGATTTTCTTTCAGATTTAATTTCAGAGAGTTTTTGCACTTTTGAAGGGGGTAAATCTTGCAGGCTTTCTGGTTTTGAAGAAGTAACCTTGGGCAAAACCACTTCTTCTAAAGTATTCCACTCTTTGCATTCTAAGCACTGCCCCGCCCACTGAGGATATGATGCACCGCATTCTCTACAGAGAAATTCCGACTTAGTTTTTGCCATTTTTACCCATTAATTTGTCGATTTCTTGACGAAAAGCCTCAACATCTTGGAATTGACGATAGACAGAAGCAAAGCGAATATAAGCCACTTCATCCAGCAGTTTGAGTTCTTCCATCACCCACTCGCCGAGTTTTTCAACAGGGACTTCGCTTTCAGATTGGGTTGCTAATTTATGCACAATATTACATACCGAAGTTTCTATTACTTCAGATTCAACATTGCGTTTTTCCAAGGCTTTTAGCAGTCCAGAACGGAGTTTGTATTCATCAAATGCTTCACGCGCACCGTCTTTTTTAATCAATCTTGGTGGGTGTAAATCTACCGTTTCACGGGTTGGATAGCGTTCGCCACAGGCAGTGCATTCTCTGCGTCTGCGTACCTGTGCCCCATCGTCAGACAAACGCGTGTCTAAAACTTTGGTTTCATCAGATTGGCAAAAGGGACAACGCATTATTTTTTTTAACCGTAAACTGGGTGATTAGCACAAAGCGCTATCGCCTTAGTTTTGACTGCGTCAATGACAGATTGATTGTCCAAATCATCACAAATATCACACATCATAGATGCCAATTCACTACATTCTGATTCGCCAAAGCCACGGGTTGTTACCGCAGGCGTGCCGATGCGGATGCCACTGGTGATGAATGGGGATTGTGGATCATTAGGCACAGCGTTCATATTCACGGTGATGTGTGCATTGCCAAGGGCTGCATCAACGGCTTTACCAGTCAAACCTTGCTTAATGAAACTGACTAAAAATAGATGGTCGTCTGTGCCACCTGATACCACATCGAAACCCCGTTGAATAAACACAGTCGCCATTGCTTGTGCGTTTTTAACCACTTGTTTTTGATACAGTTTATAGTCATCACTCATTGCTTCTTTAAAACTCACTGCTTTGGCAGCGATAATGTGCATCAGTGGACCGCCTTGAATGCCGGGGAAAATTGCAGAATTGAGTTTTTTCTCAATCTCTGCATTGGCTTTTGCTAAAATCAAACCGCCTCGTGGTCCACGCAAAGTTTTGTGTGTGGTGGTGGTGGTTACATCTGCAATGCCGACGGGTGACGGGTATTCTCCCGCAGCAATCAAGCCAGCAACATGTGCCATATCTACCATTAAATAGGCACCGATTGAATCGGCAATGTCTCTAAAACGCTGCCAATCTACAATGCGTGAATAGGCTGAAAAACCAGCAATAATCATTTTTGGCTGATGTTGTTTAGCCAGTGCTTCTACTTGAGCATAATCAATCTCGCCAGTGCTTTCCTCTAAACCGTATTGAATGGCATTGAAGTTTTTACCTGAAAAACTCGGTGCTGCTCCGTGTGTTAGGTGTCCACCATGTGCCAAACTCATCCCTAAAATCGTGTCCCCTGGCACCAATAACGCCTGAAAAACAGCGGCATTTGCCTGCGAACCAGAGTGCGGCTGCACATTGGCATAATCCGCATTAAACAAGGTTTTTGCACGGTCAATTGCCAACTGCTCAATCACATCCACATGTTCACAACCGCCGTAATAACGCTTACCAGGATAGCCTTCTGCATATTTATTCGTCAGTTGAGAGCCTTGTGCTTCCATTACCGCAGCAGAGGTATAGTTTTCACTGGCAATCAGCTCAATATGTGCTTCTTGGCGGGCTTCTTCTTTGGCAATTGCGTTGGCGATATCGCTATCTACTTTAGCTAGAGTATCAGATTTTTTGAACATAATTTTTCCTTTTTGTTTGAATGGAATTATTTTAACGCACAAAACTCAATTAAAATGCTCAATAGACATAAAAAAATCACAAGCAAATGCTGCATTTTGGAAAAATATCTCAACAACAATTTTTAAAAGACTATTGGCAGAAAAAACCGCTATTGATTAAGCAGGCTTTGCCCAATTTTATCTCACCACTCTCCCCTGATGAATTGGCAGGTTTGGCATTAGAAAATGAGTTTGAATCCCGTTTGATTACTGGCTCAACCACCTCACAAGACTGGTCATTACGCAACGGCACTTTCAGCGAACAAGATTTTGCCAACTTGCCAGCAAAAGATTGGACGCTATTGGTGCAAGGTGTTGATAGATATATTGATGCAGTGCATAAACTCATCCGACACTTTGATTTCATCCCCCGTTGGCGTTTTGATGATGTGATGATTTCCTACGCTGTCAAAGGCGGTAGCGTCGGTCCACATTTTGATTATTACGATGTATTTTTGCTACAAAGTAGTGGCAAAAGACGCTGGCATCTCAGCAGCAAAGATTGCACAATGGATAATTACTTAGAGGCTGTGCCACTGAGAATTATGGACAAATTTAACGCTGAACAAAGCATTGTCGTAGAGGCAGGAGATGTGCTATATATACCGCCCAAAGTCGCACACCACGGCATCAGTTTAGACGATAATTGCACGACAATGTCCTTTGGTTATCGTGCATACAGTGCCAAAGAACTGTATGAATTTATCAATACGCCCTGCCCCAGTCATTTGGCAAATTCGTATTACCAAGATCCTGAGTGGTGTAATGTTAAAGAACCCAATCTTATCCCAGATTCTGCTGTTAAACAAGCACAAAAATTACTCGATATTCGCCCTGAGCAATTTGCACAGTTTGTGACTAAATTAGATACCAATGATGTGAAAATTCAGCAGGATTATGAATACCAATTTCCAGATGTGCCTATTACCGAACACCCTACTTGCAAAACTGCTTACCTGTGCAAAAACGGCAAACAGCAGGTTTTTGTGAATGGGGAAAAGGAATAGTTACTTCTTGACTAATACCATTTATAAAAACTAATGACACAAAAAGCACGAATTATTGTCCGTTTTAAAGGGCTTAAAAAATCAAGGATAGCAATAAGTATCCTTGATTTTTTAAGCCCTCTAAAACAAACAATTATCCGCTCTTTTTTAGTATCATTAGTTTTTATAAATGGTATAATACTGGAGAATCAAATTTTAAACCTTCCCAGCCATAAGTCATAAAATTACGAATATTGGCATGAGAATTGCCCTTAGGATCCGCCATCACTGCTTGATAATATTGTCCAAAACAATGCAAAACTTCAAGTTCACTCAACTGATGAATCGCCCCAAAGCAGAATAACTTGGCACTGCCTTGGTTTTCATTATCGGCGTTTTGCAAATCGCCATTGGTGAATGAGGCAGGTATATAATCAAAATGTTCGTCAATCAATGCCATTAAGTCATCAAAATCCATTTGTTTGCCAGATCTAAGTTCTTCTAAATAACTTTCTTGTGTCATCATTTTCTCCTATACCGTCATTGGGTTGGGCTTGCTAATATCAACACCATACTTTTTAATCGCTTCTGCCACCACAGATGCCTGCATTTCACCCTCATCAACCAAGGCTTTGAGGGCGGCAATCGTCACATAATTTGCATCCACTTCAAAGAAATCTCTCAACGCTGCACGCGAATCTGAGCGACCAAAACCATCGGTGCCAAGCACTTCATAACGATTAGGAATATATTTACGCACTTGCTCTGCATAATTACGCATATAGTCGGTGGTAGCAATCACAGGGCCTTTTGCATCGGCTAAGCATTGGCTGATGTAAGGCACTTTGGGTGCATCTGCACTGAATCTATTTTCTCTATCAATGGCTTGTGCTTCACGAGTGAGTTCGTTGAAACTGGTTACTGACCAAATAGTGGACTTAACCCCCCAATCATCAGCCAGCATTTGTGCGGCTTGTTCCACTTCTCTTAAAATTGTGCCACAACCCATTAACTGCACTTCTGTATTGCCAGCACCTACTGTTTTCAACGGATAAATACCTTTAACAATACCCTCTTCTGTGCCTGCTGGCATTTCTGGGTGTGTGTAAAGTTCGTTCATTGTGGTGATGTAGTAAAAAATGTTTTCGTGTTTTTCATACATTCTCTCTAAACCACTGTGAATAATCACTGCCAGTTCATAAGCATAAGTTGGGTCGTAAGAAACGCAGTTTGGAATGGTGTTTGCGACTAAATGCGAATCCCCATCTTGATGCTGTAAACCTTCGCCGTTGAGCGTTGTGCGTCCTGCAGTGCCACCGATTAAGAAACCTCTGGCCTGCATATCGCCCGCTGCCCATGCCAAATCACCGACACGCTGGAAACCGAATTTTGAGTAATAAATATAGAATGGAATCATAGTCGTGTTATGCGTTGCATACGCTGTTGCAGCGGCAATCCAGTCGGAAATTGCACCCGCTTCATTAATACCTTCTTGCAATACTTGCCCTTTTTTATCTTCTTTATACCACATCACTTTGTCAGAATCTTCTGGCTGATAAAGTTGACCCGAAGCCGAGTAAATGCCCAATTGTCTGAACAAACCTTCCATACCAAAAGTGCGTGCCTCATCTGGAATAATTGGCACCACCTTAGAACCGAGTTGTTTGTCACGCACCAATAATGACATAATGCGATTAAGTGCCATGGTGGTTGATATTTCACGGTTACCACTGGATTCTAACAAGGCTTTAAATACAGTCAGTTCTGGGGCTTTTAACGCTTCTAATGTAAATGAACGCACGGGCAACGAACCCCCTAATTTTTGGCGTTGTGCCTGCATATAAATCATTTCTTCACTGTCGTTTGCAGGCTTATAAAAATTCAATTCATTCACATCTTCTGCGGTTACCGGCAGGTTGAATCGCTCGGCAAATTTTGCCACTTGCTCCAGCCCAAGTTTCTTTTGTGAGTGCGTGGTGTTTTGCCCTTCGCCAGCTTCCCCCATACCATACCCTTTAACGGTTTTAGCAAGAATAACAGTCGGTTTATCATTGCAAGCTTTCGCCGCTGCATAGGCTTGAAATACTTTGAATGGGTCGTGTCCGCCACGATTTAAAGCATAAATTTCATCATCACTCAAGTGTGCAACCATCGCCAAAAGTTCCGGATATTTACCAAAGAAATGTTTACGCACATAAGCCCCATCTTTCGCCTTATAAGCCTGATATTCTCCATCAACCACTTCTTCCATACGCTTTCTAAGCAATCCGTTGGTGTCTTTTTCAAGCAGTTTATCCCACTCGCCACCCCAAATCACTTTCAGCACATTCCAACCAGCCCCGCGAAACATACCTTCCAGTTCTTGAATAATTTTGCCATTACCACGCACCGGACCATCCAAGCGTTGAAGATTGCAATTAATAACAAAAATCAAGTTATCTAATTTCTCACGCCCTGCCATAGAAATCGCCCCCAAAGATTCAGGTTCATCCGTTTCACCATCCCCAAGATACGCCCAAACCGTGCGTTTATCCGTTTGTTTAATCTCACGATGATGCAAATATTTCATAAAACGGGCTTGATAAATCGCCATAATCGGACCCAGCCCCATTGACACAGTCGGAAATTGCCAAAAATCAGGCATCAGCCAAGGGTGTGGATAAGAACTCAGCCCATCTTTACCCGCTTCTTGGCGAAATAACAACATTTGTGCCTCAGTAATACGCCCTTCTAAGAAAGCCCTAGAGTAAATACCAGGAGAAATATGCCCTTGAAAAAAGATTAAATCCGCCCCCTGCTCAGCATCAGGACCCAGATAAAAATGATTAAAACCAATTTCATACAAGGTCGCAGAAGAGGCAAAAGAAGCAATATGCCCCCCCAAATCATAAGGCAACTGATTGGCTTTAACCACCATCACCATCGCATTCCAACGCACAATAGCAGAAATTCTTTCTTCCACATCTGCATTAATATCCGTGGCAATTTCTTTGTCTTTGGCAATCGAGTTTAAATACGCCGTATTCACCCCCGTCGGCAAATCCATACCTTCTTTATGTGCCATATCCATCAACTGATTAAGTAAAAACTTGGCACGGTCATCCCCTTCTACACGGGCAACAGATTTAAAGGCTTCTAACCATTCTTGCGTTTCTAGAGGATCGAGATCTTGAGTTGACATAATCGAGTTTTATGATTGTAGAATAAAAGCGTAATTATCCCAAATTTATAAAGCTTTAACGCCCTACTTTACAAAATATTTTGTTAATAACAAGGAGGTAAAAAACCCACTTAACGCAAAGGCAATTTGCACCGTTTCTTGCTCAGGGTATAAGTTATCAGCGAGAATACCGCCTGCAAACAACGCCAATAATGGCAACATATACAATTGAAAGGCACGATAAAACAATGTTTTTGATGAAATTTCCAAACTAACCAAGTCGCCAACAACGACGCCAGTTTGCCTAGGTTGGGTAAAAACTGAATAATGCGCAAAGTGCTTTGCCAGAATCCCCGTGCCACAACCACTACTCGCCGAGCAAGAATGACAACCAGACGCACGATTGACTTTAAGTTTCATCGTTTGATTTTGGATTTCAATCACTTCTAACTGTTCTTTCATTATAATAGCGGATTATTTTTTAATTTCATTTTGAGACCTTTGCATAAATAGGGATGATTAGCAAAATTCAATTTTTGTCCAATTGGTGATTTTCTTAAACCCAGTCCTAGCAGGACTAAGGCAGGGTTTAAAAAATTGCCAAGTGGATAAAAAGTGGGTTTTTGATGATTATTCATATTTATGCAAAGGTCTCATTTTAGCAGATATGTCAATTTCACACTCTATTTTTAAAGCCTACGATATTCGTGGCATTGTTGCAGAAGAATTAACCCTTGATACCGTCAAACTCATTGGTTTGGCAATCGGCTCTGAGTCCATTGCCTGCGGTGAACGAGGGGTGGTGGTTGGTCGTGATGGTCGTTTGAGTGGATTGGCATTAATGGATGCACTCAAAGACGGTCTAAAATCCAGTGGTTGCCATGTAGTAGATATTGGAATGGTGCCTACCCCCTTGGTGTATTACTCGACTTATACCAAGGCCGCCAGTTCTGGGGTGATGATTACAGGATCACACAATCCACCTGAATATAATGGCTTTAAAATTATGATTGCAGGGGAAACGCTATCAGGCGAACGCATTCAAGAATTATATAAACGCATTCAAGCACAAAATTTTTCTACCGGTCACGGCACTTCAACCAAAGTGGATGTTGAAGACGATTACATTGAGCGTATCACTACTGATGTCAAATTAGACAAGCCATTGCACATTGTCGTAGATGCAGGCAACGGCGTGGCAGGCAATATTGCCCCTAAATTATTTGAACGGCTTGGCGTCAAAGTCAATAAATTATTTTGTTTGATAGATGGAAATTTCCCCAATCATCATCCTGACCCATCAAAAATGACCAACCTCAAAGACCTTATTCAAGCCGTTAAAGACACAGGGGCAGATATGGGCTTTGCCTTCGATGGCGATGGCGACCGCCTTGGATTGATTGACAACAAAGGCAATGTTATTTGGGCAGATAGACAGATGATTTTGTATGCTAGGGATGTGCTCAGCCGCAATGCAGGCGCCAAGATTGTGTTTGATGTTAAATGTTCGTCGCTGTTGCCAAAAGACATTATACAACACGGTGGTGAGGCAATTATGTCACGCACAGGACATAGTTTTATCAAAGCCAAATTAAAAGCAACAGGAGCAGCACTCGGTGGTGAAATGAGCGGACACATCTTCTTCAAAGAACGCTGGTACGGCTTCGACGACGCCCTTTATACCGGCGCCAGATTACTTGAAATTCTATCAAAAACCAATAAAACCTGTGCACAAGTGTTCGCTGATTTACCTGATAGTATCAATACCCCAGAGATTAATATTACCTTTGACAAACAAGGACAACAGTTTGAGGCGATGGATAAACTTTATTTAGATGTCGATTTCAAGGGAGCGGAGATTACCACGATTGACGGCGTGCGTGTCGATTACCCCAACGGCTGGGGCTTAGTTCGCCCTTCCAATACCACCCCATGTTTGGTGTTACGGTTTGAGGCAGACGACGAACAAACTTTACTCAAAATCCAAACAAAGTTCAAAATTTGGCTAGAAAATAACCATATCCCCACTCAAGCCCTTCTCTAAAAACCCGCATAATTGTTGTCACATTAAATAGATGGCAAGAGCAAAACCACAGATAATATTTGTGCGGGAGGGTGCAGAATTTATTTGGAAACTAGTTTGGGGGTGAGAGAGGAGGTAGAAAGCCATGGGTTGGGTGGAAGTGGGGGGAATGACACATTTATAAAAAGTAATGCCATTAGGTTGTTGGGTGTTGCACTTATGATGTGAATTCAAGAATTATTAAATAACAAACTTTACCAAAACTATCCTAATATTCCAGTAGAACAGTGATTGTAAAATTAATCGTAATCTTTTCTGCCTGATAGGGCGTGGGCAATGGTGTTGATGTCGGCGTATTCTAATTCGCCACCGATGGGGATGCCGTGGGCAATGCGGGTGATGCGGATATTGAATTGTTTTGCCATGTTGCTAATGTAATGGGCGGTAACTTCGCCTTCGATGGTGGCGTTGGTGGCAAGGATGATTTCTTCGATGTTTTGGTGGTGTAATTTTTGTTCTAATTCGTCTAGGCCTAGTTCGGCAGCACCGATGCCGTCGATGGGGGATAGGTAGCCGCTGAGGACGAAATATTTGCCTTTATAGACGCCACTTTGTTCGATGGCGTGGATGTCGGTTGGGGTTTCGACAATGCAAAGTTGGGTGTTGGTGCGGTTGTCGTTGACGCAGATTTTGCAAAGGGTTTTTTCGCTGAGTGTGCGACAGGATGAGCAGTGTTTGACATGTTCCATTGCGTCAACTAATGCTTTGGCGAGTTCAAAGCCGCCGTTGCGGTCTCGTTCTAATAAATGATAAACGAAGCGTTGTGCGGTTTTTTTGCCGACACCAGGTAGGGCACAAAATGTTTGGTTTAGGGTTTCAATCATTAGAAAGGCAAACTCATTCCACTGGGGATTTTTATATCGCCTGTTGCTATTTTCATTTTGGCAACAGTAGCATCGGCAATTTGTTGGTTGGCATCGTTGATGGCAGTTAGGATTAAATCTTCTAATAAAGTCTTGTCATTCATCACGCTGTCGTCAATTTGAATGTTATTTACTTGATGTTCGCCATTGATATTGACTTGCACAGCACCATTTGCAGCGGTGCCTGTGGCAGTTAGTAATTTGATTTCTGCTTGTGCTTGTTGCATATTGTCTTGCATTTGTTGGGCTTTTTTCATCATTCCTGCCATTCCACCTTTAAACATTGTTATTCTCCTTGATTGAATTTTTATCTATTTGTGTGTTAAACACTTGTTGTAATTGTTGCACGCCTTTGTCGGCTAAAAATTTCTTTTGCAAGGCATTCATTTTTTCATTTTTTGCCTGCGTTGTTTTTTGTGCTGAGGTTTGTTCTGTGAGTTCGTTCAGATTAATGCTCAGCGTAATGTCTTTAAAATTTGCTTGTAATGTGGATTGAATTGAGTTTTGAATTGTGTTTGTTAGCAAACTGGAAAATTGTGCATCCAAACTCAGTGTTAATATTTGTTTGTCAACGCCTTTAAACAAGGTGTTTTTGAGCAACATCTTGGCAGGTATGTTAAAACCAAGGTTTTCAACCAAGGATTCCCATCCTGATTGCGAATTAATGTTAAATACTGGTTTTTTACTATTTTCGGTAACTTTTATCGGTTTCTTTGCTGTTTTTGGCGTTTTTTCTTGTTTTTCTGCTATTTTTTCTTGTTTTTCAGGTGTTTTCGTTAACTCAGGTTTTTTTTTTGAGGATGGGATTCTGAGTGGAATGTCAGCATACGCAAAAGCGTCATTTCAAGCCCAATTTGCTCACTCGGTGCCAAGGGTAGTTCCTTATTGCCGTGGATAGCAATGTGATAAAACAATTGCAAATCTTGTTTAGAAATTTGTGTAGAAAGTGCTTTTATATCGTCAGAAACACCTGAATTATCAATAATTTGAGC
>FPIA01000121.1_pt1 | contig 12149 bp, 12 predicted proteins | sample 1057361 | NCBI WGS metagenome assembly FPIA01 (sample SAMEA4473301, study PRJEB15554) | hydrothermal vent metagenome | biome: marine basaltic hydrothermal vent biome; feature: marine hydrothermal vent; material: water | place: Pacific Ocean | collected 2011-06-14/2011-07-23 | depth 1705 m | reverse complement strand
CAAAGATAGTGCTATCCCTTGCTCTGTCTGTGTTTGCAAAAAATATTAGTCCCACCCATCGGTTCGGCGGCTATTTTTTGTAAATGCAGACAGAGTAAGGGATAGTGCTAGGTTTGTAATTTCTATTTTTGGATTAGGGGTATTTGTGGTTTCTATTTTTGATCCAAGGTTAGTGCCAAATCAACAGTTGGATTGTTTTTCACATTCAGTATTTGACTCACTGCCTCAATATCACCTGCTTGCCTCATAGCAGAGCCAGACTTACTCAGGCGTGCTACCGCAAGCACTTTGGATGCTTGCGATAATTGCTGCGTTGGCATAACTGAATTTGCATCGGTTAAGGTTATTACACCTGTGAAATCCTTTACTCTAATTTTTTGAATGGCAATGGGCATTGGTCTGCCTCGTGCGGCTTTAACATATACCATTAAATAATGATTGCTAAACTCTGCTTGCTGCAAATGTGCAGACAACGCAATGTTAATCGTTACTTGGTGCTGGGATGCCGACTCACCTTGGGTTGTTGGCGTTGCTGATTTACTGGTGCTTGAGACACCCGATTTGTCAGTTTGCACCTGTGCTAATCTGCCCAACATCTGTTGCAAAATTGCCCTGTCTGGCTGACCTTCAGGCAATAATGACAATGCTCTTTGCCACAATTTCTGTGCCAACTTGAATTGCTGTGCATTGACTGCCACCCAACCCGCTAGATACAAGGCATCGGGTGCATTTTCATTAATTTCTAACGCTTCTCGCACCAAAGTAGAGACACGACCCGTAAATTGATTGTCTTGTGAAACTGCTAAGGTAGAGGCGTATTCCACCACGATTGTTATATTTTTTGCATCTAATTGATAAGCGCGTTCATAAGCCTTTAAAGATTCATCAATATCGTTTGCTTCAAACAATGCAAGACCCAATATTTGCCATGCTTCTGCGTCATCAGGTTGCTCTACTGTGCGTTGTTTAATTCTAAGAATGCTTTGTGCCAAAGTTTGTGCTGTTGTTGCACTTTGGGCGGTGATTGATTGTGCGGTAAGTGATTGATACACACCCAAAGAAGCCCCCATTAGAAAAACCAAAATCAACACAGTAAACCACATGGGTATTGCTTTTTGAGTATCAATCGTTGTGGCTGTTTGCGTCATTTCCACTGCCAATACTTGTGCAATTTCCTCTTTAGCCTGTTCATACACAGTTTCATCAATCAGATTCCTTTGCAAATCTTGTTTTAATTCTGCTTGCTTTTGTTTGCCCAAGGCAATATTAGAGTCTTCCAAATCCAACTGATTGCCTTTCAAAGGGCGATACAAAAACCAAATCAGCCATACTGCCGATATGACTAACATTAAAGTAAACCAAGTATATAAATTCATGATTGTCTCCTTACTTGCGGACGGTAGCGTCTATCAAAGGCTGCCAATAATGCACCCAGTGCAATCAACAAGCCACCCAGCCAAATCCAGCGAATAAGTGGTTTGTAATATAATCTAAGACTCCATGCATCATTACCCAAGGATTCACCTAGGGCAACATAGAGGTCACGGAACAATGACGGGTCAATTGCTGCTTCAGTCATCGGCATACCCGTTACATATTGGCGTTTTTCAGGTCTCAACGAAGCAATTTTCTCACCTCCCTGTGCCACATCAATCACTCCTTTATTACCCGTATAGTTCGCACCGTCAAGTGCCGTAACTCCTCTAAAAGTAAACTCATAGCCTTCAATAGTAACAGTTTCATTTAAATTCATTTTAATGTCTTTTTCCACGCCATATTGCGTCGTTACCGTCGCACCGAATAAAAACACAGCGATACCAATATGCGCAACCACCATTCCGATAAATGCCGTGCTTGGTCTGCCTTTTTGAGCCAATCTTTGTGCCAATAATAACAGCGAATGCAACACAATCCAAGTTGATAAAAAGGTCGCCAATACCACGAAAGTATTTTCAATTGCCAAATAAGTAATCAGTGTTACCGTTGAGGCAACAAAGGCGATATGTATCAGCACATCCACCACCCTATCTAATTTGTCTTTTTTCCAACGCAAATAGCCACCAACTGCCATTACCAATACCGCCGGTATCATAATGGGAATAAACACAGCATCAAAATACGGGGCACCAACCGAAATTTTCCCCAGTCCTAATGAGTCTAATAACAACGGATATAATGTGCCTAAAAATACACTCAACATCGCGGCTACTAATACAATATTATTCACCAATAAGCCACTTTCTCTGGACAACGGTGTAAAACTGTTATCGCTACGCATTAAATTAGCACGCCACGCATACAAACCCAACGAACCACCGACCACAATCACCAAAAATACCAAAATAAACAAACCCCGTGCAGGGTCAGCAGCGAATGAATGCACCGAAGTCAAAATCCCTGAACGCACCAAGAAAGTGCCTAACAAACTCAAAGAAAATCCAGCAATTGCCAACAACACTGTCCAATGTTTAAATGCCCCGCGTTTTTCACTCACACTCAAAGAATGCACTAAGGCAGTGGCAACCAACCACGGCATAAATGACGCATTTTCCACTGGATCCCAAAACCACCAACCCCCCCAGCCGAGTTCATAATACGCCCACCAAGAACCCAAAGTAATGCCGAAAGTCAAAAACGCCCATGCCACCAATGTCCACGGACGCGACCATCTAAGCCAAGTAGAATCCAATTGCCCACGAATTAATGATGACAGCACAAATGCAAACGGAATTGCCAAGCCCACATAGCCCATATACAACATCGGCGGGTGAATGATTAAACCAAAATCTTGCAACAATGGATTAAGTTCTCGCCCCTGTGTCGGAATAATATCCAAACGCTCAAACGGGTTAGAAGTCAGTAACAAAAACAAGATAAAGCCAACGCTAATCAGCCCCAAGATAATCAAAATATGATTAAGCACCTGCGTAGGTAAGCGTTTAGAAAAAATAGAAACTGCCACACTCCACGCCGACAATATCAACGCCCACAACAACAAAGAACCTTCGTGTGCACCCCAAACTGCTGACATCTTGAAAATATCAGGCAAATTAGTATTAGAATTGCTGGCAACATATTTAACGGAAAAATCATCAACCACAAAAGCATTCATCAAAATAGCGAACGACACAATCAGCCAAAAAAACTGCATCCACAACAAAGGACGAGAAAGTTGCGTCAAAGCAACATTCCCCCGCCACAAGCCCACACTGGGCAAGGCTACTTGTAGCACAGTGGCTATCAAAGCCAAGATTAAAGCAAAATGTCCAATTTCAGGTAACATAATTTAACCATCGAAAAAATCCATTATTATATCTAACCCACTATAACTAATCACAACATTTGCAAATTTAATTACTGCCGGCTTAGCATGATACGCCACCGACAACCCCGCCACCGCCATCATCTCCAAATCATTCGCCCCATCCCCTATCGCAATAGTCTGGCTCGGTGTCGTTTGATATTTTGCACACAATTCAGTGATAAATTCAGCCTTAGCCGTGGCGTTAATAATACCCCCCTCAACTTTGCCCGTTAATTTCCCTTGCTCAATCGCCAATGTATTTGCACGGTCATGATCCAGCCCAATATCCCCTGCCAAACGCCGAGTGAAATAACCAAACCCGCCCGACACCACCGCTGTTTTTACCCCCCTAGACCTTAAAAACGCAATCAACGCCCTCCCCCCATCACTGACTTTCAAACGCTGCTCATAAACCCGACTCAACACCGACACTTCCAGCCCCTGCAACAAAGCAACCCGCTCAATCAAAGACGCATTAAAATCCAATTCCCCCTGCATCGCCCGCTCAGTAATCGCTGCCACCTGTGGCTTAATACCCGCAAAATCCGCAATCTCATCAATACACTCAATCGTTATCAGCGTCGAATCCATATCACTCACAAACAATGCCGTCTGCGAAAAATCAAAGTCCGGCAAATAATTAATATCCACCGAAAACACCTCACGCAACGCCACAATATCAATCTCCTTATCCGTCAAAAAACGAAAATGCGACCGCCTAAATTCAAACGCCACACCACACACATCCGCCATTTTGTTGGCAAGTCCTAACGCTTGAGAATGTAAAATAATAGTGTGCATAATCTGCAAAAATTTTACCTAAGAAAAAAACAAAAAAAACCCTATTACAACTTGAAGCCATAATAGGGTTCTTAATAAAATGGTGCGGAAGGAGAGACTCGAACTCTCACACCTTTCAGCACTGGAACCTAAATCCAGCGTGTCTACCAATTCCACCACTCCCGCTTGAAAGCAGGCATTATACCTAAACAGACATTACTATTGTCATTAATAAAACCCCTAATCCAAAAATAGAAATCACAAACCTAGCACTATCCCTTACTCCGTCTGCATTTACAAAAAATAGCCGCCGAACCGATGGGTGGGACTAATATTTTTTGCAAACACAGACAGAGCAAGGGATAGCACTATCTTTGCAATTTCTACTTTTGGATTAGGGAAAACCAAAAAATCATTCGCCCATTGGTTTTCCCAATCTAAATGATGTTAAAATTACATTTTTTAAATAATCGGTAGGTAACAATATGACAGTTAATAATGTAGTATCAGCAATAGCAGGCGTTTTTATTATGGGTTCACTTTTAATTAGTGGCATTAACTTTAGCGAGCCAAATTGGTTATGGATGACATTTTTTGTTGGTTTTATGTTGTTTCAATCCGCAATTACAGGTTTCTGTCCAGCGGCAATGGTTTGTAAAGCGTTGGGTGTTAAAGACGATAATTGCTGTTCTTAAACTTGCTTTTTAGTTAAAAAAAACCGCCTTAATTGGCGGTTTTTTTGACAGTGCGACATTAGCGTTTATCCGCATCATACCAATTCAACTTCTCCCTTAACTTCACCACTTCGCCCACAATAATCAGCGTAGGGGCATGGATGATTTCATTTGCCACCAACTCAGGCAATTCTGCCAAGGTAGTCGTATGCACTTTGTGGTCTGGCGTGGTGCCTTTCTCCACCAAAGCAACTGGCATCTCCCCACGCATACCGTGTGCAATGAGTTGATCTGACAAGTGTTGTGCTCCTTTAAGTGCCATATAAAAGACGATAGTTTGCTGCTCAACCGCCAATTCATCCCACGGCAAATTCATACTACCGTCTTTAAGATGCCCCGTTACAAAGCGACAAGACTGCGAATAATCCCGATGCGTCAGTGGAATACCTGAGTAAGTGGAACAACCTGAAGCGGCGGTAATACCGGGTACAACTTGAAAAGGAATGTTGTTTTCAGCTAAGGTTTCTATCTCTTCCCCCCCGCGTCCAAAAATAAACGGGTCGCCCCCTTTAAGGCGACAAACACGCCTACCCTGTTTAGCCAAATCTACCAATAATTGATTAATACCATCCTGTGGAACGCTGTGATTATCGCGTTCTTTGCCAACATAAATTAACTCGGCATCGCGTCTAACCAATTCCATCACCTCGTCAGAAACCAAGCGATCGTGCAAAATCACATCGGCTTGTTGCATTAAACGCAATGCCTTAAAAGTTAATAAATCAGGATCACCTGGCCCCCCACCAACCAAATAAACCTCACCGATATTGCTGTTGCTACTGTCGTTAAGTTGCGTTTGTAAATCGACTTGTGCCTCATCCATTTTGCCCGCAAAGACTTTTTCCGCAACCCCCCCTGAAAAAGCCTTCTCCCAAAAATAACGCCTATCCTCAATGTTAGTAAATTTGGCTTTCACTTGCTGCCTAAAATCCCCCGCCAGCGTTGCCAATTTACCATAAGCACTAGGAATGCTACTCTCTAATTTAGCCCGAATCAATCGCGCCAAAACAGGGGCTTTACCCGCCGATGAAATCGCCACAACAATCGGACTTCTATCCACAATCGAAGGTATAATAAAACTACATAATGCAGGTGAATCCACCACATTAACAGGAATATTAGCCGCTTTCGCCAACGCAGAAACGCGCGTATTCAACCCAGCATCATCCGTGGCAGACACAATCAACACCTGCGTGCTAACATCACCCGCCTCAAAGTCTTTTTCAATCAAGCTGATTTTGTTATTTTTTGCCAATACAGCCACCCCATCACAACACGCTGGCGATACACAAGTAACCTGTGCATCCGCCTTTAATAAGAGATTAATTTTTCGATAAGCAATATCGCCACCACCGACAACCAAGCAAGGTTTCTGTGCAATATCAATAAAAATAGGGAAGTAATCCATAAGCTCTAACGGCAAATTCAAAGTGCACATTATAATGCGTCGCTTGCATTGATAGAAGTAATTAACAAAATGACGGGTTATTTACTTGATGCCCACCCTGTTAAAAGGACTGACCACTGCATTCAAAATGCCCACCGCTACCTTAAAAAAAGGTGTTTTATGCACTTCTCCCGCTCTTAATTACCGTTTTATTAGGTGTCCGCACAATTTTAGTGAATAGCCACCTTTTTTGATTTAATGCACAATGACGCCATCCGAAGTATCCATTGTGCTGCGTGAATGCGGTGAGCTTTATTCAAGTGTGATAACTGTGTAAAATACCGTCGAATGTCAAACCAGCACTACACCTGTCCTTTTTCCCATCTAATTTTGAGTGGTCGTTGTGGCTGTGCATTTGCAGCTAAAGATTGCTTGGCAGAAAAAGAATTTGGCACCTGTGTCAATCAAATGGCATCAAATAATTGTCAATCCTTGTATCGTCATTTGCGAGAAAATAGCAACTTCGCCTTAAAATCACACCATCAATCTAATCTGAGTGTCGGGCAACAAGCAAAAATCAAAATGGGGGGTTTGTTGGCTTTACAAGAAATTATTTACCCCTCTTCTCAGGAAAATATTAAGAATATTACGGTGTTGGTTGATGCGATTAAATTGGCATATGCAGGGTTTGACAAGCTGCCCTTTTCGAAGTTAATGCCCAAAATCTCCCAATTTAAGTTTAGAAAGCATTAAAAGCAACGCTCTGATATTTTTTACCTTTTACCCTAATCCAAAAGTAGAAATTGCAAAGATAGTGCTATCCCTTACTCTGTCTGTGTTTGCAAAAAATATTAGTCCCACCCATCGGTTCGGCGGCTATTTTTTGTAAATGCAGGCGGAGTAAGGGATAGTGCTAGGTTTGTGATTTCTATTTTTGGATTAGGGTTTTAAGATAAGGTCAAAATTTGCTTTACTAAAGCAATGGTGATTTTGGTTTTGGTTTGCAGGGAAACCTCGTCTAATTGGTTGATAGCGTCTAGCAACTGGTTTAAATCTCTTGAATAATGTTTAAACAAATAGGCGTATATTTTGGCATTAATGCAGATATTTTTATCCCTCATTTTGCTTTGCAAAACTAGAGTTTTTTGCTTATCAGTTAGGGGTTCAAGCGTGAATTGGACGGCTAAGGACAATCGGGTTTTTAAATCGTTTAACAAGGTTAATTGATTGGGTAAACTTTCTGCGCTAACAATGAGTTGGGTTTGGGTTTGTTTAATTTGATTGTATAAATCGAACAATTCTTGTTGCTGGGTGGGGTTAGCAGCATCGATGTTATCAATGCAGACCCAGTTGGTGGTGGACAATCCAGCGATGAAGTTCTCGGGACATTGCTCTTTGAGGTCAATATAAACGGCGTTCAAACCTTTGTCCATTGCTGCCAACGCACAGCCTTGTAAAAGATGGGTTTTGCCATCAGATTTGCCACCTGATATCACCACGACGGTGGCGTTATTATGCGTCCATAAGGTATTGATGAACGACAAAATCTGATTATTTTTATCGCCGATAAAATTACTCAGTCGCATTTTTGAATTAAGTAAAACAGGCAGTCCGAGTTGTTTCATTTTTGCTTTCTCTTTTCTTGAAATAAGGCTTTTTCCGTCCAAATCCAAATATAATCCACGCCGCTTAACACGGTGGAAGTGGCTACTGTAATAAAGAAGATGGTATGCCATTCTGCGAGGGCAGGATATAAACCTGATGCGACTAAAAACAGAACCAATGTGATTTGCAGTGCAGTGTTGATTTTGGATAATTTTGAGGGAGACAGCAATCTATCCTCAGGCTCGCCACCCCCCATAAAACTGCCGACAGTGCCAGAAACAATCATCAAATCTCGTAGAAAAATCAACGCCAATAACCATAATGGTAACAAGTTGATGACATACAAAGTAATAAAACTGCTGACTAATAATAACTTATCTGCTACAGGATCGAGAATGGAGCCGAGTCTGGTTTGACACGAAAAGCGTTTGGCAATCCAGCCATCTAATGCGTCGGTAATGCCGGCAATAAAAAATAACATCATCGCCCAAAAGAACTCGTGATTTAACAACAATAAAACCACGGGGACTGTTAAAATAATGCGTAAAATTGACAGGGTGTTTGGCAAAGAAGAAATGTTCATTATGCTCTGACTCAAAATACATTAATTATACGGAAAAAAATCTATGTCATCATTGACTTATCAAGACGCTGGCGTTGACATCAACAAAGGCAACGACTTAATCGAAAAAATCAAACCCATTGCAAAATCTACCGCTAGAGAAGGGGTTTTAGCGGGCTTAGGCGGTTTTGGTGCAATGTTTGAATTGCCTACCAATAAATACAAAAACCCCGTTTTAATCTCAGGCACTGACGGCGTTGGCACCAAACTTAAAGTGGCAGAAATGTTAAATAAACACGATACCATTGGCATTGATTTGGTGGCAATGTGTGTGAATGATTTAATTGTTCAAGGGGCAGAACCGTTGTTCTTCTTGGATTATTATGCGACGGGTAAACTCAATACCGATATTGCCGTTTCTGTGATTTCAGGTATTGGCGAAGGCTGCAAACAATCGGGTTGTGCGTTGATTGGCGGTGAAACGGCTGAAATGCCAGGAATGTATGCAGGGGAAGATTACGATTTGGCAGGTTTTTGTGTAGGTATTGCCGAAAAAGACGCCGTCATTGACGGCAGCAAAGTCAAACATGGCGACCACATTATTGCCCTAGGTTCATCAGGCCCACACTCCAATGGCTACTCGTTAATTCGCAAAGTATTAGAAAGAACAAAACCGACTGACACACAACTACAACAACTGATCGAACCGACTAAAATTTATGTGAAATCAGTCCTCTCTTTATTAAAACAGCATACCATTCACGCCATCTCGCATATTACAGGTGGTGGCTTGTTAGAAAATATTCCTCGTGTTTTGCCAAACGACTTAGCGGCAAAACTAGACAACACCTCCTGGCAACTGCCCGAGATTTTTCAATTCCTACAAGACACTGGCAACATTGAATTAACCGAAATGTATCGTGTATTCAACTGCGGTGTTGGCATGGTATTAATCCTCAATGCCGAAGAAAGTGCAGACGCCATCAAGCACTTAGAAGCGCAAGGCGAAAAAGCGTGGTTAATCGGTGAAATCATCAAAAACGACGGTGAACAAGTCGTTATCTAATATCGTTGTTCTGATTTCGGGCTCAGGTTCCAATCTACAATCCCTCATCGATAATGCCAACGACATCGGCATTAATATTGCATGCGTCATCAGCAATAAAGCCAACGCTTTCGGACTAGAACGCGCCAAAAAAGCAGGTATTACCACGCAATTCATTGACCACACGCAATTTGAAACTCGTGCAGATTTTGACCAAGCACTGATACAACACATCAACACAATCAACCCAGAATTAGTAATATTAGCAGGGTTTATGCGTATTTTATCCACCGATTTTATCCACACATTCGCAGGCAAAATACTCAACATCCACCCCGCACTATTACCCAAATACAAAGGACTCAACACCCACCAACGCGCTATTGACGCAGGCGAAAAATTCGCAGGTGCTAGCGTGCATTTTGTTACCAATGAATTAGACTCAGGAGCAATCATCTTGCAACAATCCGTCCCCATTCAAGCAAACGACACTGCAAAATCGCTGGCAAGAAAAGTTTTAGCACAAGAACATCTGCTTTACCCAAAAGCAATCAAACAAGTTTTACACCATTTTCAAAAAATAATGACAGAAACCTGACCTCCGTACAAAGATCTTATTGCCTTTGTTTTTTATTTCTTTTCTGGATTTTTTTAGTGCTCTACGGAATTCAAGCACCAAATGAAACCCCTAATCCAAAAGTAGAAATTGCAAAGATAGTGCTATCCCTTGCTCCGTCTGTGTTTGCAAAAAATATTAGTCCCACCCATCGGTTCGGCGGCTATTTTTTGTAAATGCAGACGGAGTAAGGGATAGTGCTAGGTTTGTGATTTCTATTTTTGGATTAGGGGAAACGATTAATAATGATAATCGTCCCATTTTATGATATGATTACGGCTTTAATCGTATCATTGGTAAAATTTTATGTGGATATGGCAACAAAACGACTGGCCAACTTTCAAATATGACACCGAGGCAGTATTGCCCGTATTATCCGATTTACTGCGTTGTATCGCCCCCTTGACGCTTTTATCTAATGAACTGGACACAGAAAAACAACTAGATTTAGAATCAAAATTACTGCTAGACGAAATTCTATCAAGCGCAAAAATTGAAGGTGAAATATTAAACCGTGATTCCGTCAGGTCAAGCATCGCCAACCGACTAGGTATCGGCAAAGTAGGACGGATGTCACGCAACGAAGAAGCCTTCGTTGACATCCTGCTTGAATCCATCAGAAATTCATCCGCAGTTTTAACAAAAGACAACTTGTGTAAATGGCACAACATGATGTTCCTCGACAAACCCATCCTCAATGATTTAATCATTGGCAATTATCGCAACACGCAAATGCAAGTCATTTCAGGCAAACACGGCATACAAAAAGTACATTTCGAAGCCCCATGCCTTGATCGCACTTGCGTAGAAAATGAAATGCATCATTTTTTAAAATGGCTGCAAACCGACAATATCAATAACCCCTACATCAAAGCCGCCATCGCCAAATTCTACTTCATCACCCTCCACCCATTTGATGATGGCAACGGCAGATTTTCCCGATTAATTGCCGAACGCTGCCTCGCCAATGCCGAAAACACCAATGTTAGACTGTACTCACTATCAACCGAAATAGAAAAAAATAAAAAGGCGTATTACGACATCTTAGAAAAATGCCAAACAGGTGATATGGACATCACCGAATGGATAATCTGGTTTTTAAAACAAGTAAAATCCGCCGCACAAAACGCCACCCACAAACTTAATAAAGTCAGAAACACCACTTTATTCTGGGACAAACATCGCAATATCGGACTAAACGACAGACAAAGAAAACTAATAATCAGACTATTAGAAACCAATGATTTTGAAGAAGGCATTGCCAGAAAAAAATACACCAATCTAGTCAAAACAACCGACATAACCGCATCAAGAGATTTAAAAGACCTGGTTAACAAAGGCGTTTTACAATCAACAGGTGCAGGTCGTTCGGTTAAGTATCATATTCATCTTTAAATTATTTATAATATATGTACAGGGTATTACAACGACGGGACATTACAAGGTGAAAATTTTATTGACCTAGACGGACTAGAAAGTGATATTATATTAGCCGTAAAACATCTTATCTATCTTGATGAATTCTCTAAAACACTTTTAAAGCAAAATGAAGAATTATCTAACCTAGAAGTTGAAAATGAATTATACCATTTATAAAAAGTAATGGGACAAAAACGAGCTGATAATTGTTTGTTTTAGCGTGCTTAAAAATCAAGGATACTTATTGCTATCCTTGATTTTTTAAGCACGCTAAAACGGACAATGATTAGTGCTTTTGTATCATTACTTTTTATAAATGGTATTATCTGAAGATGATTAAAAAAAGCCAAGGAGGCATAATGAAAAAAATAATACTAGCAGCACTATGTGCATTATCAGTAGGGTTTCTATCCAGTACAGCATCAGCAGAGTGTGCATATGATGAAATTAAGCCAACTGGTTCGTACCAAGTGGATGTAAGCAGAACTAAGGAAGTCAGATTTACTGTCGATCAGCTTGATATGCTGATAGACAGAGTAATTTTAGAACTAAATTACTGCATAGGCTCTAGCAAAAGTTCTGATAATACTGATGTTTATACATATGGAGATTGTCAAATGCTAGAAACAATTAGATTAATATTGGATACTGCGGAGGGGCAATGTAATGGGATCAGCCAAAAATAGCAAGCAACACA
>FPIA01000009.1_pt1 | contig 12476 bp, 9 predicted proteins | sample 1057361 | NCBI WGS metagenome assembly FPIA01 (sample SAMEA4473301, study PRJEB15554) | hydrothermal vent metagenome | biome: marine basaltic hydrothermal vent biome; feature: marine hydrothermal vent; material: water | place: Pacific Ocean | collected 2011-06-14/2011-07-23 | depth 1705 m | reverse complement strand
GAGAGTTCTATGCTCATTTTTTTGATGTATTCGCCAGTTTCGGCTAGTTCCTTGGTGGTTTTTGCACTTTGGATAGCGAGGTTGGCAATTACTTTGTCGGTTTCAGCTAGTTGTTTGTCGGTTTTTGCACTTTGGATGGCGAGGCTGGCGACTAGGTCTTTGAGTTCTTGGTCGGTCATGGGTGATTTTCTTGTTAAAAGAATGGCATTATAGCATAGAGAGGTTCTAGCAATTAATCTATTACAACTTATACAATTTATAAAAAATAATTATACTAAAACGGACAACAATTAGTTCTTTTATATTATTATTTTCATTACTTGGGGAAGCGACTTTAGTCGCTTAGTATTAGGAAATAATACGACTAAAGTTGCCCCCCCAATGGGAAATATACCAAAGTAATACAATAATTATCAGAACCTTTTAGTGTAATTATTTTTTATAAATAGTATTATACCATTTTCAAAAACTAATTACACTAAAACGAGCTGATAATTTTTCATTTTGGCGTGCTTAAAAATCCAAGGATACTTATTGCTATCTTTAGTTTTTTAAGCCCTCTAAAACAAACAATTATCCGCACTTTTTTAGTATCATTAGTTTTTATAAATTGTATTAATAGCAGGCACTGTTAAAGATGCCAAGATAAAAAAACTTCAAAAGATACAAGACACCAAAGCTTCTGGAAAACACCTTTCATATGAGACAAATCAGTAAAGGTTGATTAACCCTTGACAAGGTTCGGCCTTGTCATTGGCATTTTTACCTTAATTTTTCTACAATTTTAGTTGCTAATGACAGGCTAATGCCGTTCACTTTTTGGATTTCATTGAGGGAGGCTTTTTGCACTTCTTGTAAGCCACCAAAGTGGTTGAGTAATGCGGTGCGACGCAGTTTACCGATACCTTGAATGCCTTCTAATGGGGAGGTGGTGCGTTTTTTTCCGCGTTTTTTGCGATGGTTTTTGATGGCAAAACGGTGTGATTCATCACGGATGTGGTTGACCAACATTAGGGATTGGTCTTGTGGGGGGAGGTTGATTTTTTGGGTTTTGCCGTTTTTGACCATAATCAAAGTCTCTAAACCTACTTTTCTGCCCTCCCCTTTTGCCACGCCGACTAATTGGACGGATTCAATGCCGATGGAATCCATAACCATAATGGCTTGATTGAGTTGCCCCAAACCGCCGTCAATAAATACCACATCGGGCAGAGGGTGGTTTTCTTTTAGCAGGCGGGAGTAGCGTCTGAAAACGGCTTGGTTCATTGCTGCGTAATCGTCGCCTGGGGTGATGTTGTTGATGTTGAATTGGCGGTATTTTTTTGTTATTGGCAGTCCTTTTTCAAATACCACGCAGGATGCAACCGTTGCCTCACCCATGGTGTGGCTGATGTCAAAACATTCCATGACATTGGGCAGTGCTTTAAGATTGAGGATTTTTTGCAGTTGGCTGAGTTGGCTGTGTTTGGTGAATTTTGAGATTAAATGTTGTTTTAAATTTTCTTTGACGGTGAGTGTGGCAATCTTTAAAAAATGTCGTTTGTCTTTTTGCGGTGTGTCGATAATTTTTGTGGACAAGGCGTCGGCAATCAGTTTTTTATGGTTTAATTTTTCACTTAATAATAACTGTTTAGGGGTGTTTTTACCCAAATAATACAGCGGTAAAAAAGCAGATAGAACGACTTCGGTGGTTTTGCCTTTGGCGTGTTTTGGAAAGATACATTCTTGTCCGATTTGCTTGCCTGAACGCACAAACAGCACTTCAACTGCGTGCACATCGTTTTGCATGGCAATGCTGATGACATCCATATTGCCCATACTTTGTGAACTGTGTTGTTCTTGAATGGTGCGTAAAGCAATCATTTGGTCGCGTAAATGGGCGGCGAGTTCAAACGCTTGGTTTTTAGAGGCAGTTTGCATTTTTTGCGAGATATTGTCCAAAGTTTGCACGCTTTTACCTGACAAAAACTGCCCCATCATTTTGATGTCTTGGGTGTAATCTTCGTCGCTGATTTTATTGACACAGGGAGCACTGCACAGTCCAATTTGATATTCTAAACAAGGGCGGGACCTTGAGCGATAAGTGGCATTGGCACATTGTCTGACTTTGAAAATCTTTTTTAGTAGCGTAAGGGAATCACGCACGATGTGTGCAGAAGGGTAAGGGCCAAAATATTGGTATTTTTCATTTTTAGTGCCACGGTAGAAGCCTACTTTTGGGTGTTTGTCATTGCTGATATAAATATAAGGGTAACTTTTTGCGTCTTTGAGTAAGATATTGTATCTGGGTTTGTGCTGTTTAATCAGTTGGTTTTCCAATAACAGTGCTTGGGTTTCGGTGTCGGTAATGACGATTTCAAAATCTGTGATATTGGTAACCAACACCCTAGTTTTATCGTCTTGATGGGTTTTGGAAAAATAACTGCAGACGCGTTTTTTTAGATTTTTTGCCTTGCCGACATAAATCACTGCACCCTGTTTATCCAGCATTTGATAAATACCAGGCTGGGTTGTTAAATTATTCAATTTTTCTTTGATTAGCATTCGTGCAAAAAGGTAAAATGAAGCCCAATTTATGGAACTCACTACCAAACAATGATTAAAACATTACTTATTATATTGTCTATTTTGACCAGCGGTGTAACTTTATCAAAAGAGGATGGCGTGTCGCACTCAAAGACAGTCGCTGGCATTATTAGCATGCCAAAAGCGGCAGCGTTAAATATTATGACCGAGGCACTGTCATCAGTCAAAAAACTTCAAAAGCAAGGTCTTGCAACGCCTGAGAATATTAAAAAACTGATTGGGGCTAAATTATTGCCTAATATTGATATTGATGCGGCAACACACTTAGTGTTAAAAAAACATTTGAGCGAACTTAACAATACACAAATACAACTTTTTGAACGCTATATTATCCATTCTTTAATCAAAGATTATTCGGGTATGTTGGGGTCTTATGACAAACTGGATAGTATTAAGGTTACAGCCGAACCTAATGTAAAACGCAAGGGGGCAAAGGCAAAAGTTAATTTAATCATTGCTTTGGGTGGCGCTTCAAAACCTGCTAAAGTTACCTTGAAAATGATACAAACAAACCAATGGCGTATCTATGATATTGCATTTCTTGGTGTGAGTTTAATTAAAACTTACCGAGCACAATTTAATTCTCATATTAGGCGTAAAGGCGTTGATAGTCTGATAAAGAAAATCAGCAAAAAACTGTTAGAAGGTTAATTACCCGTGTATAAACTGATCATTCAAGGAGGGAATCCATTAAAAGGCACGGTGAGAGCTGCTGGCTCTAAGAATGCCTCTTTGCCTATTTTGTTTGCGTCTATTTTAGCGGACAGTCCGCTGATACTCAACAATACACCGCAATTAAGCGATGTGTCAACCACTTTAAGATTGCTAATGAGTATGGGCGCTGAATTTATTTTGGAGTCCGATTCTTCGTTGTTTGTTGATTCTTCAACGCTGAATAATTTGGTGGCTGATTACAGTTTGGTTAAAACCATGCGTGCCTCAATTTTAGTATTAGGCCCCATGTTAGCAAAATATGGCAAAGCCAAAGTATCGTTACCAGGCGGTTGTGCGATTGGCACTCGCCCTGTCAATCTTCACTTAAAAGCGTTGGAAGAATTGCGTGCAACGATTGAAGTTAAAAATGGTTATATTTATGCAAAAACTGCTGGTTTGGTGGGAGCAGATATTCATTTTGACCAAATCAGTGTTACTGCAACGGAAAATATAATTATGGCTGCTACGCTTGCAAAAGGCACTACCACTATTAACAATGCCGCACAAGAACCAGAGGTATCTGATTTGTGTCAATGCCTTAATAAAATGGGAGCAAAGATTACAGGAGGTGGCACTTCAATTATTACTGTTAAAGGGGTGGAAAAATTGGATGGTGTGCAATATTCAGTCTGTCCAGACCGTATTGAGTCTGCTACTTATTTGGTAGCAGCGGCGATTACCAGTGGCTCTATTACGGTTAACAATGCCAATCCAAAAGTAATGCATGCAGTGCTCGATAAACTCAAAGAGGCGGGTGCTGATATTCAAACTAATGCGTGTTCCATTACACTGGATATGCAAGGTAGGCGACCTAAGGCTGTCAATATTAAAACCCGTGCTTACCCTGATTTCCCAACCGATATGCAGGCACAATTTACCGCGCTAAATACGGTTGCAGAAGGTCGTAGCACCATTACTGAAAATATTTTTGAAAACCGCTTTATGCACATTCCCGAATTAATGCGTATGGGGGCAGATCTTACCTTAGAAGGTAACACGGTGGCTTGTAAAGGCGTAAAATCGCTCACGGGTGCAAATTTAATGGCAACCGATTTGCGTGCCTCTGCCTCGTTGGTATTAGCAGGATTGGCTGCCAAAGGCACTACCGCCATCGAACGGGTTTATCACCTTGACCGTGGCTATGAAGCCATTGAAGAAAAATTAAAATTACTCGGTGCTGACATCGAGAGAGTACAGGACTAAATTATGTTAACCATTGCATTATCCAAAGGTAGGATTCTTGAACAAACCCTACCCTTATTAAAAAAGGCAGGATTAGAGATTGCCGACAAAGAACTTAATTCCAGAAAGTTAATTTTGGATACCAATCTTGATAATATCAAGGTGATTATTATTCGTGCCACCGATGTGCCTGTATTTGTGCAACATGGGGCGGCGGATTTTGGCATTGCCGGCAAAGATGTGTTGCTTGAACATGGGGCAAATGGTTTGTTGGAATTGTTAGACCTCGGTATTGCCAAATGTAAATTAATGGTGGCTGCCAGTAACAGTGAACAATTAGAGCAAAATACCTTAAAAATTGCCACCAAATATGTCAATTCAGCCAAGCGTTATTTTGAAGCCAAAGGTCAACAGGTTGAAATTATCAAATTATATGGGGCAATGGAACTTGCCCCTGTGGTTGGTTTGGCGCATTGCATTGTTGATTTGGTTGATACGGGCAATACACTCAAAGCCAACGGGCTGGTGCCACTTGAACACATTCAAGACATTAGTTCTCGTTTGGTGGTCAATACAGCATCATTCAAAACCAAAAATGCAGTCATTAAATCTTGGATTAAAGGTATTGAAAAAAACTTATGATTACCCGCCTCACTTCTAGTCAAGCAGACTTTCAAACAGCACTTTCTCAACTACTCGCTTGGGACAATGTTTCCAATACCGATGTCGTCCAAACGGTCAACAACATCATTGCCGATATTAAAGACACAGGCGACGCAGCACTGATCAAATACAGTGTCAAATTTGATGGTGTTACTGCCAACAATATGGCAGATTTAACCCTTGACCTACCAACACTCAAAGAAGCCTACCAGTCATTGGATGAAAAAGAAAAATCCGCCCTCACAACAGCAGCCGACCGCGTGCGTTACTACCACCAAAAACAAGTGCAAAAAACTTGGACTTATACCGATGATGACGGCACCCTGTTAGGGCAAAAAATCACCCCATTGGATCGTGTCGGCTTATATGTCCCTGGTGGCAAAGCCGCCTACCCTTCTTCGGTATTAATGAACGCCATTCCCGCCAAAGTAGCAGGTGTCCAAGAATTGATTATGGTAGTGCCCACACCCAACGGTATTATCAATCAATTGGTATTAGCCGCCGCCTACATTTCAGGTGTTACCCGTGTCTTTACCGTAGGCGGCGCACAAGCAATTGCCGCACTGGCTTACGGCACAAAAACGGTGCCAAAAGTTGATAAAATTGTTGGACCAGGTAATATTTATGTTGCCACCGCTAAACGCATAGTGTTTGGACAAGTTGGTATCGATATGATTGCTGGACCTAGTGAAATTTTAATTATTTGCGATGGTAAAACCAACCCTGATTGGATTGCAATGGATTTATTTTCACAAGCCGAGCATGACGAAGATGCACAATCTATTCTACTATGCCCTGATGCCGATTTTATAACGCAAGTGGAAGCCAGTATTGTCAAATTACTACCAACAATGGACAGAAAAGAGATTATTGCCACCGCCCTAAGAGACCGTGGCGCATTAATTCAAACCAAAACCATAGCAGAAGCCATTCAAATCTCAAATCAAATCGCCCCTGAACATTTAGAACTCTCCGTTGAAAACCCACAAGCAATGCTAGACAATATCAAGCATGCAGGTGCTATCTTTATGGGCAGAAACACCTGCGAAGCCTTGGGAGATTATTGTGCAGGCCCTAACCATGTCTTGCCCACTTCTGGCACCGCCCGTTTCTCATCCCCTCTTGGTGTATATGATTTTCAAAAGAAATCCAGTTTGATTATGGTGTCAGATCAAGGAGCAAATCACTTAGGCGAAGTCGCCGCAACGCTAGCCGATGGCGAAGGCTTGCAAGCACACGCCCAATCCGCTCGTTATCGCATAAAATAATACCGTTTTAAAAAATAATTATACTAAAGAAAACAATAATTAGTGCTTTTGTCCCATTACTTTTTATAAATGGTATCACCCCTTCGTTTCCACATTTGGGGAAGCGACTTTAGTCGCTTAATACGACTAAAGTCGTATCCCCAAAGGTGGCACTATCTTTGCAATCTCTGCTTTTGGATTGGGGTAGCGTTATTTTTTATAAAGGGTGTTATACCATTTATAAAAACTAATGACACAAAAAGCACGAATTATTGTCCGTTTTTAAGCACACTAAAACAAACAATTATCAGCACTTTTTTGTTATTCGGTAGCTTCATTTGAGACATATCAGGCAAACCACCGCCCGCACCGCCTTGCATCCCTGCCATTTTAGCCATCATTTTTTGCATTTTTCCACCGCTCATTTTTTTCATTTGTTTTTGCATCTTTTCAAATTGTTTCAGCAATTTATTGATGTCTTGCGGTTGTGTGCCAGAGCCTTTGGCGATGCGATTTTTGCGTGAGCCTTTAATCAGTTTGGTGTGGGTGCGTTCTTTGGGAGTCATTGAATTGATGATGGCGACCATTTTTTTGCTTTCAACGGCACCCATCATTTGGTTTTTGACGCTTTGTGGAATTTGCCCCATGCCCGGCATTTTGTCCATCAAAGCCTCCATACCACCCATTTGCTCCATTTGCAACAGTTGGTCACGCATATCGTCTAAATCAAACTGCCCTTTTGCCATTTTTTGGGCAGATTTTGCAGCTTTTTTCTGGTCAATTTTTTGTCCAATGTCTTCAATTAACGACAAAACATCGCCCATCCCTAATAAACGCGACACAATTCTATCTGGATGGAATGGCTCTAACGCATCGACTTTTTCGCCCACACCTAAAAACTTAATCGGTTTGCCCGTAATATGACGCACAGAAAGGGCAGCACCTCCTCGTGCATCACCATCGGTTTTGGTCAAAATAACGCCCGTTAACGGCAAAGCATCAGCGAAGGCTTTGGCAGTATGTGCTGCATCTTGACCTGTCATTGAATCCACCACGAACAGTGTTTCAATTGGATTTACTTTTTTCTGTAACACTTGGATTTCAGCCATCATCTCGCTGTCAATATGCAAACGACCTGCGGTATCCACCAGTAACACATCGAAAAATTGTTTTTGTGCATGTTTTTTGGCGTTAGCAACAATTTTTGCTGGCTTGTCATTCACACTGGATGGGAAAAATTCCACCCCCACCTGATCTGCCAACACTTGCAACTGTTGAATAGCGGCAGGACGATAAACATCGGCACTCACCACCAACACTTTTTTATTTTCTCGCTCTTTCAAATAACGCGCCAACTTAGCAATCGAAGTGGTTTTACCTGCCCCTTGCAAACCTGCCACCATAACGACTGCTGGCGGTTGCGCTCTTAAATCCAAAGTTTTATTTTCACCACCGATAATCTCGGTTAATTCTCGTTCAACCAATTGAATAAAGGCTTGCGATGGATTCAGCCCCTCGCCAACTTTCAGCCCCAGTGCTTTTTCCTGCACTCTATCCAAGAATATTTTAATCACTTCCAGTGCCACATCTGCTTCCAGCAAGGCACGACGCACCTCACGGATGGCGTCTTTAATATTGGATTCGGAAAGTTTATTCTTTCCCTGTAAGGCTTTAAAACTGTTGGAAAGGCGATCGGTTAAATTATCAAACATTGTTGTCATTAATAGAGGTAAAGTATGTATTATAGCGGGTTATAACAATTCATCCAATTAATTATGTTTTTATCTCTCTCCGCAACTGCCGCTTATTTAATAGCAGCCCTGTTATTAATGCAATTTTTCACCAAAAATGACACACAACATCGCCATCAAAAAAGTGTCTTTTTATTAATCAGTTTTGCCATTATTGCCCATGCACTAACTTTTACAAGTTTTTGGTCAGCTAACGGTGTATTTTTTGGGCTGGCGAATAGTGCCTCATTCGTGGCATGGTTAATTGCCATTTTATTATTCTTATCCTCTATCTCCAAACCCGTTCACGCACTGGGTATTTTGGTTTACCCCTTGGCTGCTTTGGCGTTAATTTTTGGCATTGCATTCCCAGATACCGCCAGTAAAACCCTTTCCCTCAGCATTTCTTCACATGTATTCTTATCCATCACCGCCTACGCCCTACTCGCTTTGGCGGTGTGTCAATCGGTATTATTAAAGATTCAAGAAAAATATTTACACGCCAAAAAAATTAACGGCTTCATCAACAAACTTCCCCCTCTGCAAACAATGGAAGCACTGCTATTTCAAAGCCTTAGAATTGGTTTCTACCTACTGACTTTATCACTGCTCACTGGCTTTGTCTTTATTGACGATTTATTCGCCCAACACCTAGTACACAAAACTGCACTGTCTATTATCGCTTGGATTATTTTTGCCACACTGGTATTCGGCAGGCAAGCCTTCGGTTGGCGTGGCAAACAAGCCATCACTGCCACACAAGTCGGCTTTGGGCTTTTATTGGTGGCGTATTTCGGTTCTAAGTTTGTATTAGAACGCCTATTGTCTTAAGGGCAGCTCTAACAACCTAAAAAATTCATTTTTTTACTAAACATCTTAGGTCATTAGAGATTAGAGATACCCTTAATTAAATAAATCTGTCAACCACTTTTTAAACGCTATAGCAATATCTTTGTTGTTATCTAATTCAACTCTATTAAGAGAGTCTTTAAGTGGTGCTCCTGGTCTATCTTGCCAAGCAAAATAAGTCTGTACAATCGCTTTATTTCTATGTTGAGGCTTAAAGGAGGTTAAATTCCTATATTTTGCCTTTTTAATTACATCTTCAATGAAGTCAGTATTTATATCAGTCAATTGTAAATAAAAATCTTCTAAAGTCCCTTTATCTTTATTGTTGGGCATAATCCAAATACCTAATTTTGGCAAACATTCTTGCTCTATAATCAACCCTTCTTTTGGAAATTCACTCGGTAAATTATCATATTTTTTCAATTCTTGTTTAACCTCTTCATAACACTTTGATAAACTTGAGTCAGCATCTATAATTATACCTACTGCATTTGGACGATGCCCTATAGAGCCTTTTAATATAGTCTTAATCCTGTGAAAAACCAAGCTTTGACGACCGCAATTACAAAAACTAAAGTTCTTGTCGTTTATATTGTTATTCTCACAAAACTTCTTAATAACACGGCAATCGGTTGCACCTTCTGTTAATAAAATATTGTCTGATTTACAATTTTTCATCCAATTACTCATCTAACTTCTGTGTGTGTTTGTATGGCACTATCTAAATCTTCACAAGAATAAAATTCTACAATATGTTTTGTCTTATAAAAATCAATTCTATGCATTGTAGCATTTTCTTTATTATTTTTCCATTGCGAACCAAACGCTTTAATGCAATCACTACTATGCGTTGTAACAAATACTTGCACATTAAGACTTTCTGCTAAAGAAAAAATAACTTTCCATACCTGTTCTTGCACTGCATAATGCAAGCCATTTTCAAACTCATCAATTAATAAATAACCATCTTGAGCGTTTACCATACTCAATACAATATACAAAATTCGATTAATACCATCGCCCATACTTTTAAAGGGCACTATTTCCCCATTAATACTTGCTTTTGCCACTCTCCCTCGACGACGGTTTTGCTCTACAAACTTTATACCTGATAAATTTGGCTCAATAATTTGCAGTGCTTCAACAACCTTAGCTTGTTTATCCGTTAAATCTATGTTGTCCCACATTTTCACAATATCGCCAGATCCAGAACTATGGACAAATTGCAAACTTATTTTTTTTCCAGACTTTAGTTTATGTCGAGAAGTCCTATGTCTATACCTCATTCCATAATGTCTATAAAACTCATTAAAATCACCTCCTAATAAGGCATATTCTGATATTTTATTTTTAGTAACACTTAAAACTTCATCATCATCCTCATCAATAGTTGTTTTAATTTCAGTTAATTTGTTTTTATTAATTTTTCCCTGCTTAACAACTTCACCAAGCATGATTCCTTCATCATTAAAATTTGACAATTGGTGATTGTGAAACAAATGCCTGACAATAGAGCCAATTGATGATGGGTCATCCTCATGAGACAAGTGTTCGTCTTTGTTCATTAACAAACTCTCAATAGCTTCCATTTTATTTTGATGTAAATGCAAATAAAGCGCTTCTAAAAGTGCTGTTTTTCCCACACTATTCCCCCCTAAAAACAAGTTAACTTTAGCAAGTTTTTCTATTTTTATTTCTTTAAAAGTTCTGAAATTTTTAGCAAAAAAAGAGTTACACATAATAGTTTTATAATAAGTTTTATAATGGTGTTTTTAATTATACCTCAATCAATATGCAAAACCGCCAAAAATGCCTCCTGCGGAATATCCACCCTACCCACACTACGCATTCGTTTCTTACCCTTCTTCTGTTTATCTAAAAGTTTGCGTTTACGAGAAACATCACCACCATAACACTTAGCCGTCACATTTTTTCTTAACGCTTTAACATTAGCTCGGGAGATGATTTTAACGCCAATACACGCCTGAATAGCAACATCAAACATCTGCCTTGGAATCAAATCCCTCATTTTTTCAGCAATTTCCCTGCCTTTTTTCACAGAATCATTACGGTGAATAATCAACGCCAAAGCATCAACCGCCTCCTGATTAATCATAATATCCAAACGAATTAAATCAGACGCCTGATAACGCTCAAACTGATAATCCATTGAAGCAAAACCACGAGAAACCGATTTAAGCCTATCAAAAAAATCCAACACCACCTCATTAAGTGGCAATTCATACACCATCTGCACTTGCTTACCCAAATAAGTTAGACTTTTCTGCACACCGCGTTTCTCTACGCATAAAGTAATAACATTCCCCACAAACTCATCAGTAACCAAAATATTAGCCGTAATAATAGGCTCCCTAAACTCCTCAATAAATTGATTTTCTGGCATTTTTGACGGACTATCAACCAACATCGTATTACCTTTCTTATCCAAAATTTCATAAACCACCGTAGGTGCCGTGGTAATTAAATCCAAATCATATTCCCGCTCTAATCGCTCCTGCACAATCTCCATATGCAACAACCCCAAAAAACCAATCCTAAAACCAAAACCCAACGCATCAGAATTCTCAGGCTCATATTGCAATGCCGCATCATTCAAACGCAATTTTGCCAAAGCATCACGAAACTTCTCATAATCCTCCCCAGAAATAGGAAAAATACCCGCAAATACCCGCGGTTGCACCGGTTTAAAACCCTCCAATGGTTCAGTTGCTGAATTTTTAATACTAGTAATAGTATCTCCGACTGGCGCACCATCAATATCCTTAATATTGGCAATCATAAAACCAACTTCACCTGCTTTTAAACTGTCTTTTTTAAGGCGTTTCGGAGTGAAAACACCCACTTCATCAACCAAATGCTCTTGCTTATTTGAGAATATTTTAATTTTATCTTTGGCTTTAATCTCACCATCAATCACGCGAATAAGCGAAACCACCCCCAAATAATTATCAAACCAAGAATCAATAATCAAGGCTTTAATCGGTGCATCGAGGTTACCCTCTGGGGCAGGGATTTTCTCTACAATTTGTTCCAAAGTATCTTCAATGCCAATACCTGATTTCGCACTCACATGTACCGCCTCAGTGGCTTCAACACCAATCACATCTTCAATTTCATCCACCACACGATCAGGATCCGCCGCAGGCAAATCAATCTTATTCAGCACAGGCACTACTTCCAAACCTTGCTCAAGTGCCGTGTAACAATTCGCTACCGTTTGTGCTTCAACTCCTTGCGAGGCATCCACAATCAGTAGCGCACCTTCACAAGCAGAAAGTGAACGAGAGACTTCATAAGAAAAATCCACATGCCCTGGTGTATCAATAAAATTAAGCTGATAAATCTCACCATTTTTAGCCTTATAATCCAGCGTTACGCTTTGCGATTTAATCGTGATGCCTCGTTCTTTTTCAATATCCATTGAATCCAACACCTGTGCTGACATTTCTCTGTCACTCAAACCACCGCAAAACTGAATAAAACG
>FPIA01000142.1_pt1 | contig 14514 bp, 12 predicted proteins | sample 1057361 | NCBI WGS metagenome assembly FPIA01 (sample SAMEA4473301, study PRJEB15554) | hydrothermal vent metagenome | biome: marine basaltic hydrothermal vent biome; feature: marine hydrothermal vent; material: water | place: Pacific Ocean | collected 2011-06-14/2011-07-23 | depth 1705 m | reverse complement strand
CTTCTTTCGGTAAGACTTGCGATTTTATCTAGTCTTTTAACCATTTCTACTGGGATTCTAGTGGATATAGTGATGCTAGGTGGTATTGTATTCATTTGTCATTCATTGTATTACAAAGTTAACATTATAGAACAAAAAACAACTTTATACAACAAAAAACAACATTTGATGATTTATTTTTGGGGATGTGCTTTGTTTAGTGTGCTTGTTGCCAGGAGTTGCCAGTGCCAACATCAACTTTGAGGGGGATGTCTAGGGGGTGGGTGTTTTCCATTAGGGATTGGATTTTTTGGGTGAAGTCGTCGGCTTTGTCGGCTTTGATTTCGAAGACCAGTTCGTCGTGGACTTGCATTATCATTTTGATGTTGGGGTTGTTTTTGCCTATCCATTTGTTGATGTCGAGCATGGCTTTTTTGATGATGTCGGCGGATGAGCCTTGCATTGGGGCGTTGATGGCGGTGCGTAGGGCGTGTTGTTGTAGCATTTTGTTTTTGGCGTTGATTTGGGGGAGGTAGAGGCGTCTGCCCATTACCGTTTCTACGAATCCTTGGGCTTTGGCGGTTTCTTTGGTGGTGTCCATATAGGTTAGGACGCCAGGGTAGTTTTCAAAATAGGCGTCAATGTATTGTTTGGCTTCGGTGCGTGATACTTGGATTTGTTTGGCGAGTCCGAAGGCACTCATGCCGTAGATTAAGCCGAAATTGATGGCTTTGGCTTTGCGGCGGTGGTCTTTGGTTACTTCTGCGAGTGGCACGGCGAACATCATTGAGGCGGTGGCACTGTGGACATCTTTGTCGTTGTTGAAGGCGTTTAATAGGTGGGCGTCTTGGGAGAGGTGTGCCATAATTCTGAGTTCGATTTGTGAGTAGTCGGCGGCGACGATGACGAAACCTGGGCGGGCGATGAAAGCACCACGAATGCGGGCACCTTGGTCGGTTTTAATGGGGATGTTTTGTAGGTTTGGGTTGGAGGATGAGAGGCGTCCTGTGGCAGTGAGGGCTTGGTGGTATGAGGTGTGTAGGCGTTTGGTATGTAGGTCAACTTGTTTTGGTAGGGTTTCTAGGTAGGTGGAGTTGAGTTTGGTTAAGGTGCGGTAGTTTAGGATTAAATCAACGACTGGGTGGTCTAGTAGTTTTAGGGCTTCTTCGTTGGTTGAGGGGGCACCTTTTGGGGTTTTCTTTTTTGCTTCTAGGCCCAGGCCTTCGTCTGAGAATAGGACTTCGCTGACTTGTTTGGGGGATTCTAGGTTAAATTCTTTGTCTGTTAGTTCAAATACTTGTGCTTGTACTTGAGCCATTTGTTTGATGATGTCGATTTGTTGGGTGGCAAGTGCTTGGGTGTCTAGTTCGACACCATTGCGTTCCATGGTAACTAGGACGGGGATTAGGGGGAGTTCTATGGTTAGGTAGAGTTTGTATAAATCGGGGTATTTGACCAGTTCGTGTGCTAGAACTTGGTTGAGTTGGTGGGTAACAATCACATCTTCACAGGCGTAGGGGGTGGCAGTTTGTAAGTCGATTTGATCGAAGGTGAGTTGTTTTTTGCCTTTGCCTGCCACATCGCTGAAGTGGATGGTGGTGTGGTTTAAATAGTGTGTGGATAAATCATCCATATTGTGGCGGGTGGCAACGGAGTTTAGGCAGTAGGATTTGAGCATTGTGTCATCGCCGATGTTTTGCAGGTTGATGTGGTAATTTGCTAGAATGTGGCTGTCGTATTTGAGGTTTTGTCCGATTTTGCTGATGGATTGGTCTTCTAAAATGGGTTTGAGTTGGGTTAGCACTGTGTCAAAATCGAGTTGCTGAGGGGCGTCTAAGTAAGTGTGGCTGACGGGGAGGTAGAAACTGTCTTTGTCCACTAGGAATACCCAGCCGACAATTTTTGCATTCATATAGTCGAGTGAGGTGGTTTCTAAATCAAAGACAAAACTTTTGCACGATTTTAGGCGTTCGAGTAAGCATTCGAAATCTGTTTGTTTTAATACTAGATTTTGGGTGTATTCTTCAAACCAAGTATCCAAATCTTCGTTTTTATCTTGTTGTTTGTCTTGTGTTAAGGGCTCAACTTCTGGCGTAGGAGTCTCTGGGGTGAAGTTAAGTTGTTTGAACCACATGGCAAAGCCGTATTGTTGATAAAGGCTGGCAAGTTTGGCGTTATCCGCACCCGGTTCATCGTCCAAAATATTGCAGGGTAGGGGGACATCGAATTTAAGTTGCACCAGTTGATGGGATAAATCCAGTAGCTCAAAACTGGCGCGCAATTTTTCGCCGACTTTGCCATTAATTTGCTCGGCATTGGCTTTGATGTCAGCCATTGAGCCAAATTGTTGTAGCCATTTGACCGCTGTTTTGGGTCCAACGCTTGGCACGCCTGGGATGTTGTCAGCACTGTCGCCGGTGAGGGCTAATAAATCTAGGATGTGTTCTGGGGCGACGCCCATTTTTTCAATCACGGCTTGACGGTCATACATCTTGCCTTTCATATCTAATTGGGAGATATTATCACCTACCAATTGCATTAAATCTTTGTCGCCACTGGCGATGATGGTTTGTATTTTGTGTTGATTGGCGACCATTGCCAGTGTGGCAATAACATCATCCGCCTCAACCTCTGGGACGCACATAAAATGAAAACCCATGGCACGGATAATGTCATACAACGGGTCGATTTGCTTGACCAAATCTTCTTCGGCTGGTTTTCTATGTGCTTTGTAATCTGGGTAAATCTCGTGCCGATGGTTTTTGCCTTTGGCATCAAAAATGGCAATTACTTTTGCCTCTGGGTATTGTCGCTGCAAATGTTTAATTGCATTAATCACGCCAAACATAGCCCCTGTTGGGAAACCAGCATCGTTGGTTAGATTTTGTGCAATCGTAGAAAAATAAGCCCGAAATAAAAAGGCAGAACCGTCTAGTAAAATGAGTTGATGTGACATCGGTAAAATTTTACCCATCAACGGTATAAAATGGGTTTTATTTTTCTTGTAATTTCTTGTAATAATGACACAGTCGAAAATCCTAATTAGTGCCCATAATATTAACTTAACACATCAGGGGAAACGGGTGTTAGATGAGGTTAGTTTTGCTTTGAAAGAAGGGGATTTTCTGACTATTATTGGTCCTAATGGGGCGGGTAAAAGTTCTTTGATTAAAGTTTTGCTGGGTTTGATTAAGCCCGATAGTGGCAAAGTTGAGCGTGCTAATCATATAAAACTGGGTTATACGCCGCAAACTTTTAACCCCAATCCTTTTATTCCAATTTCTGTGCTTGATTTTCTCAATCTTAATCAAAAAATTGCCCCAGACTTTTTACACAAAACTGCACAATTAACTGGCATTGAAGCTCTATTAAATGCACCTTTAAAAAATCTATCGGGCGGTGAATTGCAGCGGGTATTGCTCACCCGTGCCTTATTAAATAAGCCCAATATCTTAGTGCTTGACGAACCTGCACAAAATTTGGATGTCAGTGGACAAATGCAACTCTACAAACTGATTCAAGACATCCACCAGCAGCAAGGCTGTGCGGTGCTGATGATTTCCCACGACCTGCACCGAGTGATGAAAGAATCAACCCAAGTTTTATGTTTGTATCACCATATTTGTTGTATGGGACAACCCGAAACCCTTATCAAAGACAGTCAATTTAACGATTTATTTGCCGACCAAATGGATGAATTGATGGCAACTTATGAACATCATCACAATCATTGCCACGAAGATTAACACAAAAATAGTATTTTGATGATTATTCCTATTTACGCAAGGGTCTCAATATATAATACCATTTATAAAAACTAATGATACAAAAGCACTAATCCCTAATCCAAAAGTAGAAATTGCAAAGATAGTGCTATCCCTTGCTCTGTCTGTGTTTGCAAAAAATATTAGTCCCACCCATAGGTTCGGCGGCTATTTTTTGTAAATGCAGACGGAGTAAGGGATAGTGCTAGGTTTGTGATTTCTATTTTTGGATTAGGGATATCGCCTTAATTCAAAGATAAAAACCACAAACCTCACATTATTTTTGGATTAGGGTTTTTATTTAATCAGCAATAAATACGCTTGTTCCGACATAATTTGAACGCCCAATTCTTCAGCTTTATCAAGTTTCTTTTGTCCAACTTTTTCACCAATCACCAAATAATCTGTTTTGGCACTAACGCTGGTTGCTACTTGAATGCCGATTGACTTAGCGTGTTTTTTCATCTCATCTCGTGACCCCTGCATTTTGCCAGTAAAGACTATTTTTTTATCGTTAAGTTTATGTTTAAAATCTATTAAATCTTTTTTCAACAGCGTTAATTCCAAGTTAAAACCTCGTTCAGAAATTAAATCAAACTCTGTTTTGATGGATTTCAGTCCGTCAACAATCGTATGTGCGGTTAAGTCTGCAAAGCCGTCAATGTCTGCTATTTGCTCTATATCCAAGTTAAAAATATCCTTTAATGGGCAAGACTTTAATAAGTTTTCACAGTTACCCATCCCCAATCTTACCACGCCAAAGGCGGCTAAAAAACGCCAGTCTTCAATTTGCTCGGTACTTGACCTGGTTAGTTGTCCAATCAAATTGTTGCTGGTTTTTTCACCGAAACCCATTGCCATTAACGATTCTACATCCAAGGCATAAATGTCTGAAATTTTACGAATGCCCTGTGCATACATTTTTTCAATTGTGGCAATGCCAAAGCCGTCGTTATTAGCAAGTATCTTAAAAAACCATTCTATCTTTCCAATGACTTGTGCAGGGCATAAAGCATGATTTAGGCACATTAAAAAATCAGATTCCCATGCTAATTTTTCACCGCAACTTGGGCAATTTTCTGGAATATCAGTCGGTGCTGATTTTAACACTTGGTTGATTTTGGGAATTACCAAGCCTGAACGGGTTAATTCAATAATAGAGCCACTGCCCAATCCTTGCGCTTTAACCAAACCATAATGATGCCCTGTGGCACGATAAATTGTTGCACCACTGAGCAAAGTTGGTTCTAATTCTGCCACGGGGGTAATTTTTCCTGTGCGTCCAACTTGTGGGGTTACGGACAGCACTTTTACTTCGGCTTTGTCGATATTTTCTTTAAAGGCAATCTGCCAACGATGAAATTTTCGATTGGCTCCCATCTGTGTTTTTAAATCTTCGTTGGTTACCTCAAAAACAATGCCATCCACATCAAAATCTATCTCATTTAAGGTGGTTTGTGCAATGGTTTTAAATTGTGCTACCAACTCATCTATGCTGCCCAACCAAACAGGCAATTGACTAAAAGGCACAAATAAAGCGGCTTTATCCGCAATTGCTTGTTTTGCCAATTCATCCAATGCTTTTTCTTTAATCAGACTTGCTTGAAAGTTGCGTGGGTATTCAAAATCCTTGGATAAATGCGACTCAAAATAACTTTGTTTAACCACGATTTCACCTGCACCCTGCCCGCGTTCCGTGTCGTTGTAAACTTGCAATCCTCGCTCAAAAACACGGCTAATATCACTGCCTTTTTTACCGTCTCCCCGAGTGTAAAGCCTGATGCCGTCATCATAACCTGCAAAGCCGTCCAATTTGGGTGTCGCTTGTATTTGAATGTCATTCACTTGCAAATTAATTTCAACAGCGGCTTTTTTTAATCGTTCTATCCATTTGCTGATTTCCTCCCAAGTGTATGCCTTATCGGTTGAAAGCATCACTACTGGTAACAAAACTTTTTCTTCGGAAAAGCCTTGCCCTTCGGGTTCTACCGATTGCAATAGTGGGTGGTTTGGTAGGCGTTGTTCAAGCGCAGCAAGATAGATAAAGTCGTAATCTTTATCGCTGACAAGTGGCTCACCTGCTCGGTAAGCGAGATTGGCAGTTTGACAAAACTGCGCTAAATCGTCATCAGACAAATCATCCAACGGGATATCCTGTTGGATGATTTGTTTAATGATTGTTGATGACAGTGCCACCCTGCTCTAAAACTGACTTTAAAACTGTTGGGCGATTTTGCCTAACAATTCGTGGCTGAACTCAACAGTTTCTTTCTTATTTTTCTCACTCAAGTCATTAAAATACACTTCTGTGGCTTCACTGCTCGTTTGTCTAACAATAATTTGGTATGATTTTTTAATCGCATCATCACCAAAAATGCTTGAAAAAATACCTTTATCTTTTTCCTTGGCAACATTGATATAGAAACTACCTTCTTTCACATCTTTGTCTTCAATATCAATACCTAACTGGTCAAGTGCCCAACCTATATTTTCCCAAGTATCGTATTTACTGAGAGAAAATTGCAACTTGGCATAACCGCCAATGCCCTCAACCAATTTTACATTAGATGTTTTTTTTGTTTCGGTAGTGGCAATTTGCGCTCTTGCTTTTGCCTGATCGCCACCTAAATAAATCATAAAGCGGTAAAGCATTTCGGTTTCCAGCGACTCATCTTTAGGATGTACTTGCCAAATGGTGTTTTCATCCTCACTGTCTTTGTTGGTAATTACTTCTTTCATGGAATTAAGCGTTAAGTGAACTTCTGTTTTCTCACCCTTAGCAACAGGCTCTATTCTCACTTTGTATTTGTCCAAAATTGGCAATGTGTATCTTGCTTTTATCACCTTTTTCACCAGTGAACGAATTAAACCCATAGATTGCTCAGGGATTTCAGGGTATTGTTTTAAGAAATCTGTTTCCATAACGCCAATTTTTTTATTGGTTTTTTTAATCGAAAAACCATTTGACTTAAAGAAAGACTCTGCCAAACCCCATACTGCCTCTGGTTTTTTATCAACCACTAACCAGCGAATTTGACCTACTTTCTTAACTTCAACATTAGAAGGTATCGCCAACACTTGCGACACTGGCGATACTTTATTGTCAACAGCGTTGTCTTTAGAAAAACTAATCGTGTCTTCTTTAATGTTTTCAACATACTCACTTAACTTAAACGCATTCTGAGTGCTGGGCTTAGTTAAATCGGGTGGTATATCTAAAGAAGTAACCGTTTTATTTGAATAATATTGAATGTCTCTTTTACCAAGACCAGCTGATTTCTGTTTCTTGACACTGTCCAATGAAAAACAACTTGCCACAGCAAAAGCCAGCAAAGTTACCGTTAATATTTTTATCATACTGTTACTCCTAAGTTAACCAAATCTTGCGCCAATACCGCACGAGCCTCTGGTGATAATTTCGTCAAGGGAAGGCGAATGCCACTGTCGCATTTCCCCATTTTATACAATGCCCATTTCACGGGAATTGGATTTGATTCTGTGAATAAATGTTGGTGTAGATTATATAAGTCTGCATCAATGTTTTGTGCACTTTTTTTATCATCCTCAAAAGCCGCCTGATACGCACTTGATACCGCTGCTGGTGCCACATTACAAGTAACTGAAATCCCCCCATGACCCCCCATTAAAATAAATTCAACCGCAGTAGCATCATCACCACTATACAATAAAAAATCATCCGGACATTCATCAATCAACGCCTGAGCAACCGATAAATCACCCGTCGCATCTTTCATCCCAATAATATTACCAATCGCCGACAAACGCACCGCCGTCTCTACCGACAAATCCACTGCCGTCCTACTGGGCACATTATACAAAATTTGGTCAATATCCACTGCGGCTGCAATCGCCTTATAATGCTGATACAACCCTTCTTGTGTCGGCTTATTGTAATACGGTGTTACCAATAAACACGCATCTGCCCCCATCTTTTTAGCAGCCTGCGTCAATTCAATCGCCTCAGCAGTAGAATTAGCACCCGTCCCCGCAATAATAGGAATACGCCCCCGAGCAAACGCAATAGTTTTCTGCATTACCTCAATATGTTCGTTTTGATTCAGCGTCGCACTCTCGCCCGTCGTCCCCATAGAAACAATGGCTTTCGTGCCATTCTCAATATGAAACTCAATCAAACCCGCAAGGGCGTTAAAATCCACCGAGCCATCTTCCAACATCGGGGTAATCAGGGCGACTATTGCGCCTGTTAATGGGTGTTTAATTCGCATTGCGATATTATATATATAAACTACTCAACTTTTTAAACTAATTTGAGAAACCCTTACAAGTTATAACCCACTTCCTCGTGCGAAGTGATGTCCAACCCTTGTTGCTCTTCCTCTGCACTCACCCTCAAGCCAGTAATCATACCCACCACTTTAAGAATAATATAAGTCGCAACCGCCGTCCAAGCAAAAGTTGCCACCACGCCGATGAATTGCACGCCCAACTGCGAACCAATCGTCATCCCTTGTGCCAACCCTTGCCCACTAAACAACCCCAACTCACTAGAAGCAAAAATCCCCGCCATCATCGTCCCTAAAATCCCCCCAACCCCATGCACTGGAAACACATCCAACGAATCATCAATCTTCCACTTCTGCTTAATAATAATCACCGCATTAAAACAAACAACCCCCGCAATAAAACCAATCACCAACGCCCCCGCAGGACCAACAAAGCCTGAGGCTGGCGTAATCGTCCCCAATCCAGCCACCATCCCCGTTACCGTCCCCAACGCCGTCGGCTTACCAAATTTAATCCACTCATAAACCATCCAAGTCATCGCCGCCGTCGCCGCTGAAATATGCGTGACTAACATCGCCATTGCCGCATCGCCATTCGCCGCCAACGCAGACCCGCCATTAAAACCAAACCAACCAACCCACAGCATCCCTGCCCCCGTTACCACCATCGTCATATTATGCGGTGGCATCGGCGTAGATAAAAAACCTTTCCTAGGTCCAAGCACAATGGCTGCCACCAACGCACCAACTCCTGCAGTAATATGCACAACCGTGCCACCCGCAAAATCCAATAACCCCATTTCTTGCAACCAACCCCCTCCCCATACCCAATGAGTAATAGGTGCATAAACCACAATCAACCAAATCGCACTAAACAACAACACGGCAGAAAACTTCATCCTCTCAGCAAAACCACCAATAATCAAAGCCGGGGTGATAATCGCAAAAGTCATCTGAAATAAAGCAAACAAACTTTCCGGAATATCCCCACTCAACGACCCCTCAAGCACCCCCGACAACATAAACTTAGACAAACTACCAAAATAGGCATTGCCCTCAGCAAAAGCAATTGAATACCCCACCACCATCCATAAAATCGACACAATCCCCGCAATCGCAAAACATTGCATCAACACCGACAAAATATTCTTACTACGAACCAACCCCCCATAAAACAACGCCAACCCAGGCAACGACATAAACAACACCAACGCCGTCGAAGTTAAAATCCACGAAGTATTCGCACCGTCCAACCCTTCTGCAAACACCCCCATAGGCAACAACGCCAACCCCATTAATATACTTCTTTTCATCTTATTCCCCTACAATGCGTCTTGATCAGTTTCCCCAGTGCGAATACGCACCACTTTCTCTAAATTACTGACAAAAATCTTCCCATCCCCCACTTTGCCCGTATTCGCAACATTAGTAATAGCCTGAATAACTTCCTCCAACTTTGACGCTGGAATTGCAATCTCCAATTTAACCTTAGGCAAAAAATCCACTTGATACTCCGCACCACGATACAACTCCGTATGCCCTTTCTGACGCCCAAAACCTTTAACCTCCGTGACCGTAATACCCGATACCCCCGCCTCTGACAAGGCCTCTCTCACATCATCTAATTGATGCGGTCTAAGAATTGCAGTTATGAATTTCATATTTCCCCTACTTAATAAGAATAAAAAAAGCCATTATACAAAAATTGCCAAACCAAATAGATAAATTTTACAAAAAACCACCACATAACCACACCATACTCAGCTTCTCCCCCTTCACACCCACCCAATAATAACCTTAACAATACTCGGGGAAGCGACTTTAGTCGCTTAGCCTCAGGCAATAACACGACTAAAGTCGCGCCCCCAATGGTCTATCTACCAAAGTAATACCATTTACAAATAATACCATTTATAAAAACTAATGACAAGGATAGCAATAAGTATCCTTGATTTTTTAAGCCCTCTAAAACAAACAATTATCCACACTTTTTTAGTATCATTAGTTTTTATAAATGGTATAATAACAATACTAAAACGAACTTATAATTGTTTGTTTTAGCGTGAGACCTTTGCATAAATAGGGATGATTAGCAAAATGACAGATTTTATTAATTTGAGAATTTTTCAAATTGATGAAAGATGGCGTTTTGATGATTATTCATATTTATGCAAAGGTTTCTGGATGCCTTTGAGTAAATCAGGGTATTTCTTCTGTGTATTTTCCTCAGCTTGCTGCACCCGCCATGCATCAATGTTTGCCTGATGTCCACTGAGTAAAACGGCTGGGACACTTTGTCCGTCAATGGTTTCTGGACGGGTGTAATGTGGGTAATCTAACAAGCCGTTGGCAAATGAATCGTTGAGTGAATCTTGGTTGCCTAATACGCCTGAAATTTGGCGACTGACTGCATCAATCACGACCATAGCACCGAGTTCGCCGCCACTAATGACAAAATCGCCGATGGATATTTCCCTATCAATATCTCGTTCAATAATGCGTTCGTCAATGCCTTCATAACGACCACACAACAAGGTAATTGATTTGAGTTTAGAGAGCTCAAGAGCGAGTTTATGGGTTAATTTTTGCCCTTGTGGTGATAGATAAATAACGGTGGTATCGGGGGTGTTTTGTTTGATTTTTCGTAGGCAATCACGAATTGGCTTGACTTGTATTACCATCCCTGCCCCACCACCATATGGTGCATCGTCGATATTACGATGTTTGTTATTACTAAAATCACGCAGCTGCCAAGTGTTAATCGTCAACAGTGATTTTTTAATCCCACGAGCAATCACACCCTCGTTTTTAATGGCTGAAAACATATCTGGGAATAGGGTAATAATATCAAATATCATAATAAAAAATTCTCAACACTTGATACTTTAACTTCTTCAAGCTGTTCATTGTCCTTGTAGGTAATCAGGTATTTTATAGGATTGGTAAAATTTTTAAAAGCACTAATTTCTCTTTTTCTGGTTTTTTCATCTTCTAAATCATAACAAACTTGATACAACGCATTGTCTACTAAAAAATCAATGAATGCGTGCCAAGAAAGTATAAAATTGAATAAGAAGGCTTCTTGAGGTTTGCTATATAAGAAAATTTAAAAAGTTGTCAGAGGTTTTGGGGTGGTGTATAATAATACAAAAGCACTAATTATTTTCCGTTTTAGCGCGCTTAAAAAACCAAGAATAGCAATAAGTATCCTTGATTTTTTAAGCACGCTAAAACAAAAAATTATCAGCACTTTTTAGTATAATTATTTTATAAAAATGGTATTAGATGCAAAAAAACATGAATAAACCATATCAACGTGTTGGTTCAAAATCAAATGCACATGTCGGCAAAAAGTTCGAGTTGTCAGCACAAAGGTTTTTTCAATCTAGAGGGTTAAACCTAAAGCTGAATGTCAAAATTGAAGTAGGCGTATCAAATATAAAAAAACCACATGCATTTGATCTAGGTTCAAAAGATATTATAGTTGAGTGCAAGTCACACAAATGGACATCTGGTTCTAATGTTCCAAGTGCTAAGCTCACGGCTTGGAATGAGGCAATGTACTATTTTGTTACCGCACCAGAACATTACCGGAAGATAATGTTTGTGTTGCGTGACTACAGTACTAAGCGTGAAAAAACGCTAGCTGAGTATTACATCCGTACATACAAACATTTAATACCTAGTTCGGTGGAGATATGGGAGTATAATGAATCAACAAATAATGCGGTGCAATTATACCCTTTATAAAAAATAATTATACTGAAAAGTGCTGATAATTGTTTGTTTTAGCGTGCTTAAAAAATCAGGGATACTTATTGCTATCCTTGGTTTTTTAAGCACGCTAAAACGGACAATAATTAGTGCTTTTGTATAATTATTTTTTAAAAATGGTATTATACATCCAACAAGCTTGAATTCAAGCTTTTTTAAGTTTATCAATCTAAAATTTAAAAAAGGGTAACGCCCTCTTATTGCTTTTAAGACAGTATATAATGGGTATGACATGTGGTTAATTAAGTGAGTGTGTTTTTAAGAATTTGGTAATAAATAGCACTCAAATCCTCTAAATCTTGCACACTGACGCATTCATCAACTTGGTGAATCGTGGCGTTTAAAGGGCCGAGTTCTACCACTTGTGTATTTAAAATAGGGGCAATGAAACGCCCGTCAGAAGTGCCGCCTGAGGTGGATAATTTGCTGTCAATGCCTTTGATGGTTTTGATGGCTTGGGTGCAGGCATTGACTAAATCACCTTTAGGCGTGAGGAATGGGTAGCCAGAGTGGTTCCAATTGATTTTGTATTTAAGTCCGTGTGTGTCCAAAATGTCTTCTACCCTTTTTTGCAAGTCTTCGTGGGTGGATTCGCTTGAATAGCGAAAGTTAAATACCATTTCAACTTCACCTGGAATGACATTGGTAACGCCTGTGCCTGAGTGGATATTAGATACTTGAAAACTGGTTTTAGGGAAATATTCATTGCCTTCGTCCCATACTTCGGCAATCAAACTATTGAGTGCTGGTGCGAGTAAATGAATGGGGTTATTTGCCAAATGCGGATATGCAATATGTCCTTGTTTGCCAATCAAAGTGAGTGTGCCATTGAGGGAGCCGCGTCTGCCATTTTTCATCACATCGCCTAATTGATGGGTGGATGAGGGTTCACCGACTAGGCAATAGTCAACAGTTTGCCCTTTGTGGTTTAAATATTCGCAGACCTTGACCGTGCCATCAATCGCAGGACCTTCTTCGTCGGCAGTAATTAAATAGCCGATGCTGCCTTTGTGATTTGGGAAGTCTGTTACAAAACGCTCAGTGGCAGTAATCATTGCTGCTAGCGAGCCTTTCATATCTGCTGCACCGCGACCGTATAACATACCATCAATGACGGTTGGTTTGAATGGGTCGGTTTTCCAATTTTCTCCAGTTGGCACGACATCGGTATGTCCTGCAAATACAAATACAGGGGCATCGTTGCCGTGTTTTGCCCAGAAGTTATTGACTTCGCCGAACTTTAAATCCTCTACTTTAAAGCCGATTTTTTTTAGTCTGTCGGTCATTAATTTTTGACAGCCATTGTCATTTGGGGTGATTGAATTAATGGCAATTAGTTCTTTTGCTAGTTGTAGTGTGTTCATATATAAGGGTCTCATATCATTATTTTTAAAAAATGGTATCACATTGATAAAGTGGATAAAAAAGCAGTTGCATTTCTGACTTCAATTGAAGATTCTAGGCGTTCATTTCTAATATTTTTAACCAATTGTATGGCTTTTGGGAATTGGTATTTTTTCTGAAAATAAAGCAGTGATGGGCTTAATTTTGTATCCGATAATTTAACCTCTATCACGCTTTCTATTTCATTATCAACCACCAGTGCAAAATCAATTTCTTTTTTGTCTTTGGTGCGAATATACGACAATTTGGTTCTTATGCCTTGATAATCTTCAACGGCTTGCAAATGTTTTAGTAGGCTGATTGCCACAAAATTTTCAAATTTTACACCATCGTCACCTTTAACCATACCGTTGTCAAAAAAATACACTTTACTCTCTTTTAACAGCGAACGACCAATATTTTTATGATACGGTGTTACTTTAAAGACAATCATTAACGCTTCAAAAATTTCAATATAGCGTTTCACTGTGTTGGGTGCACATGCCAAATCTCGTGCCAAACTGGCATACGATAGGGGCGACCCTATCCTGGTCCTTAATAACTCCAATAACAATTGAATGGTTTTAAAATCGTGTATTTGTTCAAAATCTAAAATATCTGTGCGAATTAAACCGTCTATATATTGTAAACGCCAACGGTTTGCATCTGCCATTGATTGTGCTAAAAATGGTTCTGGAAAGCCACCTCTGGTAATTAATTGCTCTATACTATCTTCATTCAACTCACCTGCTGCTTGCAATTCAACCAAACTGAATGGGTTAAGTCGATGGCGAAAAAAACGACCTGCGAGAGAGTCTCCCGTTTGCCTAAAAGTTTCCAGTCTAGCACTGCCTGTGACCAAGATTTGCAAATGTTCGAGTTTAGTGTCATACAAGCCTTTTAGATAATTTTTCCAATCGGGCATTTTATGCAGTTCGTCCAACACCAAAAATTTGACACTCGGCAACCAATTCATTTGCTGAATTTGTGCTCTATGTTCAAAATTATCATAATTCAAATACAAACTCGGCTGAATTTTCTTTGTCAAAGAAAGGGCTAGCGAGGTTTTTCCCACTTGTCTTGACCCTGTCAAAAAGACCATTTTTCGGGTTAAGTCTTGAGTAATTTTCTGAGTTTGTATTCTGTCCATAACGGCATTTTAGCATTCTATTGCCGAATAGTCTGGACTATTATGCATTCTATTGCCGAATAGTCTAGACTATTGTGCATTTTACTGCCGAATAGTCGTATTCCCTAATCCAAAAGTAGAAATTGCAAAGATAGTGCTGTCCCTTGCTCTGTCTGTGTTTGCAAAAAATATTAGTCCCACCCATCGGTTCGGCGGCTAT
>FPIA01000065.1_pt1 | contig 14967 bp, 17 predicted proteins | sample 1057361 | NCBI WGS metagenome assembly FPIA01 (sample SAMEA4473301, study PRJEB15554) | hydrothermal vent metagenome | biome: marine basaltic hydrothermal vent biome; feature: marine hydrothermal vent; material: water | place: Pacific Ocean | collected 2011-06-14/2011-07-23 | depth 1705 m | reverse complement strand
TGATTAATAAAAACAAAGTTATGTATTTGGATGAAATAGACAACGGCATCCACCATTCAAAATTGGATGAACTTTGGGAGGTAATTTTAAAAACCTCTAAAGAATTAAATGTGCAAGTTTTTGCTGCTACACATTCTAAAGAGTGCTTGGAGAGTTATGCCAGAACCGCTAAAAAATTAGCAGATGAAGAGATTGTCTTGATTGAATTAGGAAAAAGTAAAGATAAAATAGAAAGCATAGTATTTGACTATAGTGGTATTATGCATCACATAAAGCAAAAATTAGAGGTTCGTGGATGGTAAGAATTGTTTGCGAAGGTATTGAAGATGAGGGATTTCTTAAGTCACTCTTAAGAGACCTGAAAATAAAAGATCCAAATTATGATTTTAATCCGGATATTCAAAGAACCGATGGCAAATCTTTTCTTTTGAAAATTGAGACTTATGGCAGACAAGGCAACAACCTAAGCCAAGAAGTTGGCAAAAGTGTTAATAAAGTATTATTTGTTTTTGATGCTGATTTTTTTATAGACGACAAGACATGTGGAGGCTTAGAAAATAGCAAAGAATGTATTGCGCGATTAATCACCGACTTAGACTGGGATATTGATGTTGATTATTATATTTTCGATAAAAATTTAGATGATTTTATTATTAAAACTTTAAGTAAAGAAGAGCAAAACTGTTTTAAAAATTTTGAGAAATGCTTAAAGATTGAAGTTAAAAACAAGAATAAAAAGATTTCAACTTGTATCTATAAAAAACTTTACCCTCAAACCCCTTATGATTTTTCACATCCGAATTTTGATACTTTAAAACAAAAACTAACCCATTTATTCCAATGAGCAGAATACCCTCCATTTTTAAAAACACCAAAAAAGCCTTCATCCCCTTTATCACAGCAGGAGACAGCGGACTAGACAATACTTTTGAATTAATGCAAGTGCTGGTTAAAAATGGAGCAGATATCATTGAATTAGGCGTCCCCTTTTCTGACCCAATGGCAGACGGTCCAGTAATTGCAAAATCACATGAGCGAGCGGTAGCAGACGGGGTAAGTTTGCACGATGTGCTGAATTTAGTTAAAAAATTCCGCCAAACCAACAACACAACAGCCATTGTGCTAATGGGCTACCTTAACCCCATCGAAGTATTTGGCTACCAAGCATTTGCCAATGAAGCACAAAAAAGCGGCGTGGACGGTGTTTTAGTGGTAGATATGCCACCAGAAGAAGCACACGATTTAAAGCAAAACCTTGATAAAAATAAGATTGATTTCATCTTCTTAATAGCACCCACCACAACCAATGAACGCCTTGCCTCATTAGCCAAAATCGCCTCTGGCTTTGTCTATTTCGTATCACTCAAAGGCGTAACAGGGGCAGGCAATCTAGATGTAGCTACCGTGAATAGCAACTTAAGCAGAATCCGTCAATTTATTGATTTACCCGTTGGCGTAGGCTTTGGTATCAAAGACGCAACAACCGCCAAAGCAGTCGCTAAAACAGCAGATGCCGTCATCGTTGGCTCATCATTAGTTGCATTTATTGCACAATACCACACAAATAAAGATAAAATGCTAAAAAATGTTGGTGCATTAGCCAATGAAATCTCAGGAGCAATAAAATGAATTGGTTAGAAAAAATACTACCCTCCATCAACAGCGTTGTTAAAAAGAACATCCCAGAAGGACTATGGAGCAAATGCCCAAAATGCGAATCCACCCTATACTCAGAAGAATTAAAAGGCCTAAACTATGTCTGCCCAAAATGCGACTACCACATGCGCATTTCCGCACGCATCCGCCTCAACTCTTTCCTTGATAAAGACGGACAAGAAGAAATCGCCAGCGATTTAGTCGCCATCGACCCCCTAAAATTCAAAGACCAAAAAAAATACAAAGACCGCCTCATCCAAGCCCAAAAAACCACCAACGAAAAAGACGCCTTAATCATCAAAAGCGGCACACTACACGGTATGAATGTCATAGTCGCCGCCTTCGAATTCAAATTTATGGGTGGCTCAATGGGCTCAGTAGTGGGCGAAAAATTCGTCCGCGCCACCCAACTCAGCATCAAAACAAAGACACCTCTTATTTGCTTCTCAGCCTCTGGCGGTGCCCGTATGCAAGAAGGACTATTTTCACTCATGCAAATGAGCAAAACCGCACTGGCACTCAAACTACTAAGCGACCAAAAAATCCCTTTTATCTCCATCTTAACCGATCCCACCATGGGCGGCGTTTCTGCCAGTTTTGCAATGTTGGGTGATATTCACATTGCCGAACCGAATGCGTTAATTGGTTTCGCTGGTCCTAGAGTGGTAGAACAAACAGTGCGTGAAGCGTTACCCAAAGGCTTCCAACGCAGCGAGTTTTTATTGGAAAAAGGCGCAATCGATATGATTGTCCACCGCCACCAATTACGCGATAAAGTCCACACAATATTACAAGCCCTCCACGGCTAAATCCATGGCTAAATACAAACTACACTACAAACTAACCCATTCCAATGGCGATTTAGTGGACGAATCAGGCGATACCCCCCTTGAGTTTGAAACTGGCGATGGACAACTTGACCCCTGCTTAGAATCCTGCATTAAAACCGCCAAAGTAGGGCAACTACGCACCTTTTTATTAACCGCCGACGAAGGCTTCGGTGCAATATATGACGAAGCCATTCAAATAATGCCCCGCTCTGAATTTCCTGAAAAACTAGCCATTAAAATTAATAATGGCGTTGAATTTAAAACCCCAACAGGCGACTCTTTCGCCGGCTGCATTGACAAAATCGATGGCGACAACATCACCGTCAATTTCAATCACCCACTGGCAGGTTGCGATGTCTCATTCCAAGTAGAAATCCTCGAAAAATTATGAAAGTATTATTAGCCAACCCCCGTGGATTCTGTGCAGGCGTCGAACGCGCCATCGAAATCGTTGAACGCGCCCTAAAACTCCACGGCGCCCCAATCTATGTGCGTCATGAAGTGGTGCATAACAAATTCGTCGTCAATGATTTAAAAGCCAAAGGTGCTATTTTCGTAGAAGAAATCGCTGCCGTCCCCCCAGGCAAAGTCATTATTTTCAGTGCCCACGGCGTCTCTAAAGCCATCCGCCAACAAGCCCAATCAATTGGTGCCATCATCTACGACGCCACCTGCCCCCTAGTTACCAAAGTCCACAAAGAAGTCGTGCGTAAACAAAAACAAAACCACCAAGTCATCCTCATCGGTCACAAAGGACACCCCGAAGTTGAAGGCACCCTAGGTCAATCCAATCAAAATTCAAACATTACCCTAGTTGAAACCCAACAACAAGCAACCCAACTCAATTTAAATGGCGAAATCTCCTACACCACCCAAACCACCCTCTCTGTTGATGACACCCAGCAAATTGTCAACGCCCTAAAAACCAAATTCCCCACCATCCACGCCCCCAAAAAATCCGACATCTGCTACGCCACCCAAAACCGCCAAGACGCCGTCAAAACCCTAATGCAATCCGCCGACCTACTCCTAGTCCTCGGCTCCAACAACTCATCAAACTCCAACCGCCTGCGTGAAATTGCCACCAAAATGCACAAACCCGCCCACCTCATCGACGGTGCTAACGAAATTGACAACAACTGGCTAAAAGGCGTCCACACAATCGGCGTTACCGCTGGCGCCTCCGCCCCCGAAGTCCTAGTCCAAGAAGTTATCACCTACCTGCGTACACACGGCGCCACCGAAGTCATCGAAGTAACTGGTGTCAAAGAAAACACCCACTTCCCCATTCCAAAACAATTAAAAATACTTAACTAAGGAGAAACACCCATGTCCAAAACAGCCCTAATCTGCGGTTCCTACGCTTTCGATTCCATCATGGTTTTTCAAGACCAATTCAAAAACCACATCCTCCCCGACAAAGTGCATATGCTCAATGTCTCTTTCTTAGTTCCCACCATGCGCAAAGAATTTGGTGGCTGCGGTGGTAATATCGCCTACAACCTCCACCTACTCGGCGCCAATGTTATCCCCATGGCAACTGTCGGCGAGGACTTCACTCCCTACCTAAACTGGATGCAATCCCACCAAATGAACACCACCCACATCAAAACCATCCCCAACACCTACACTGGTCAAGCCTTCATCACCACCGATATGGACGACAACCAAATCACCGCCTTCCACCCTGGTGCCATGAGCCACGCCCACCTCAACAAAATCAGCGATGCCCCAGATATTGCCATCGGCATCGTCTCCCCAGACGGCCGCGACGGAATGCTCACCCACGCCCAACAATTCGCCGACGCCAAAATCCCTTTCATCTTCGATCCCGGTCAAGGTATGCCAATGTTCAGCGGCGAAGAACTAACCTCATTCATCCAGCAAGCCACTTTCATCGCCGTCAACGACTACGAATCCCAAATGCTCCAAGACAAAACCGCCTTAACTCTACCCGCTATCGCCTCAATGGTCGATGCCCTAATCATTACCAAAGGCGCCCAAGGCAGCGAAATCCACACTAACGGCACCATCATCCACATCCCCCCCGCCAAAGCCACCACTCCCAAAGACCCCACTGGTTGTGGCGATGCCTACCGCGCTGGCTTGCTCTACGGCATAATGAATAATTTAAACTGGCAAACCACCGGACAACTCGCCAGCCTCCTAGGCGCCATCAAAGTTACCCACCAAGGCACCCAAAACCACAAATTCACCCTCAAAACAATTCAAACCCTCTACCAACAAAACTACAACGAGCCCCTCCCCTCCCTCACCTAGGTTGTCAATAAATAAATGCTTTAGTAGCGGGATTTTAGGTTTGTTACTTTTTTTGAGACGGGGGTGCTAAGAGTGAACAGGTTGGCACTTCTAGATAACAGGGTGGCTCTTTTTAAAATTAGGTTAATTTTTTTTAAGAGAAGGGTGGTACTTTTAGAGAACAGGGTGCCTCTTTCAGGTTTATTAGTATGTTTAGATGAATGGAGTGCGTATTTTTTTGCTTAATCAGTAAACGCAAAGCAAAGCCTTGTCTTTGGCTAGATGAATGGTGTCATCTAAGGATAGCAATAAGTATTCTTGATTTTTTAAGCCCTCTAAAACAAACAATTATCCGCACTTTTTTAGTATCATTAGTTTTTATAAATGGTATTAGTAAGATTAAGCGATTGCATTAAATGTGCGGGGGCTAATAGTCCTATGCGAGCGGTTAAACGATCTTTGGTGGGGGTGAGTTTGTCGTTTAAAATAGTCATAACGCATAAAGTTCGATGCGAGAAAATGGCATTGAAGTTAGGCTTTAGCGTATGATGTGGCACTTTATGTATGAGAGTTTTTTATGAATTCTAAAAAAGAATTATGGGCATTGTTGGCATCCTTTGTATTACCGATTGCACTCGGGACGGCATTTTTTTATTGGAATCCAACTGCTTTTACTGGCACTACTGTTAATTACGGTGCGTTTGTTAATCCGATTATTACCACGGAAACAGCAGATGTGCGTTTTTCTAACAATACTCAGGGCAGTTTACAGGGTTTGTGGACGCTGGCTTATGCGACCAAAACTTGTGGTAGTGCCTGCACACAGGTATTAAAGGATATGAAAACTATTCGCATTTTGATGAATGAAGATATGCGTCGTATTCAAAGAATGTTGTTAATTAATGGTGCGACTGATGTGCAGGAAACGGGTCTGTTGATTGCACATCCGAGTGCGACACTCAGTCAACAATTGGCTAAATTCCCCGATAATACTTTGTTTTTAATCGACCCACTTGGTAATGTGATGTTGCATTACAATCCACAAGGTATCATTATTAAACGCGTTATGAAAGACCTTAATCGTTTGTTTAAATATTCCAGGATTGGTTAATATGCCCTCACTTAACGCCCTACTCGGACTGTGCAAACTCAAAGTAGTTGCCTTAATTTTGCTGACTGCGGTAGTGGGGATGTTTTTAGCAGTACCTGCACCGTATTTGCCAGATGCGATGTTGGTGATGACTGCCTCAGTGGGGATTTCAATGGCATCTGCTTCGGCGGCAGTATTTAACCATATTGTTGATGAACAAATTGATATTCAAATGGCACGCACTGACAAACGACCTTTGCCACAAGGCAAGGTGACTCGCAATCAAGCGTTAGTTTGGGGGGTATTTTTAGGGGTGATTGGTTTGGGGATTTTGCAGTTGTTTGTGAATACGATTACGATGGTGCTGACTTTTATCTCGTTGATTGGGTATGCAGTGGTTTACACCATGTATTTGAAGCGGGCGACACCGCAAAATATTGTGATTGGTGGAGCAGCAGGGGCGGCGCCGCCGATTTTAGGTTGGACGGCAATTTCAGGTACGCAAGGTATTGAATACGCATTTTTATTATTTTTGATTGTGTTTATTTGGACGCCACCACATTTTTGGGCATTGGCAATCTTTAGGGTGGAAGAATACAAAAAAGTGGATGTGCCGATGTTGCCAGTAACGCACGGCTTAGCCTATACTCGGTTGCAGATTTTGCTTTATACAATTTTATTATTTTTGGTCACATTATTGCCTTATTTAGTCGGTATGTCGGGGTTAATTTATCTTGTTGCAGCCGTTATTTTAGGGTTTATATTTTTGGGGTATGCGATTAAAATTTATACAAATCCAGAGGACAATCGAATCGCTTGGCAAACATTTATGTTTTCGGTCAATTATTTAATGCTGTTATTCGTGGCGTTACTAGTGGATCATTATTTTTTAATAACTCTATGAGACCTTTGCATAAATAGGGATGATTAGCAAAATGACAGATTTTATTAATTTGGAAATTTTTTAAATCCACTCCTAGCAGGGCTAAGGGTGTTTTTAAAACCTTTTCAAATTGATGAAAGATGGCGTTTTGATGATTATTCATATTTATGCAAAGGTCTCTCTAATAAAGGTAATACTATGAAAGGATTAGGACAAGTATTTAAGGCAGTCACTTCAGCGATGATTGGTGTGGGTAAAAGGGAAAATCTGATTAAGGACTTTGAACGCACTGAAAAATCGGGTCCGTGGCCTTATATTATTGTTGGTTTTATTATGACCATTGTTTTTATTATGGCAGTGATTGCTGTGGTAAAGTTGGTGCTACCTTAGGCAGGCGACTGGTGCCCTAGTTGCTTTATGTAGCAATGCCAAAACGCTCAGTAGTAATAACAGTGCCACAACATTATGTAGCGTTGCAATTGCCATCGGAATTGAGAACAATACATTGAATATACCCAAACTAACTTGAGTGGCTAACAAGCCACCAATCAGCACTAAGTTTGATTTTAGATGCGAATAACTGTTACCCAAGGTATAAAGTAATACGCCAATAAATAATGTTGTTACTAATGCACCAATACGATGCAGCGTTTGAATACCAGCGCGTGCTGTATTTTCTAGGACGCCAAATTCATAGTCGTATTCTGCACCAATCGGACCCCAATACAGTGCATTGACAAAATCCATTGTCGGCCACCAAGAACCTAAACAAGTGGGAAATTCTTCGCCACAAGCAAGTGCTGCATAATTAGTAGAAGTCCAGCCACCCAAAATAATTTGCAGACTTAATATCAATAAAGTTGCGATTAATAATATTTTGTGCCTTTTTAAGATATGTTGATAGGTAATCGGCGGATTGCTCTGATTAAGTAACATCCATGTGAGCAATGCTGTGGTGGCAAATCCGCCGACAAGATGTGTGGTAACAATACCAGGATGCACCATTAGCGTGACTGTCCACATACCAAAAGCCCCCTGTAATATCACAAAGAAGACAGTAAATCCAGGCAATCCAAGCGATTGATGGTATTTAGTTTTACTTTTGAGCACTAAAAAGAACAGGGCAAAAATTACCAACCCCAATAAAGAAGCGGCATAACGATGCACCATTTCCTTCCAGCCTTTGGCACTTTCAAGTGGGCGTTCATAACCTTCGAGTTTTGTGCCGTCAGCGTGGTCGGGAACGGTGAGTTGTCCGTAGCAGGTTGGCCAATCAGGGCAACCCAGCCCTGCATCAGTAAGCCGTGTGTAAGCACCTAAAACAACAACAACAAGGGCGAGTACAATGGATATTTTGAGTAGTTTTTTAAACATAGTGAGGTGCATTATACATAAATAGAGAATTAAAAACCTTGATGCAATTTGAGGCACTCTTAAAATAAAAATTTTAATTTTATTAACATAAGTTAATAAAGACAGTATAATTCTCAGGAATTAGTTCAAAGATAGAAAAGGTAAATTTGACACAAATCCTTGCTATCGCAGTATTTTCAAAAAATAGCCACCGAATCATTGGGTGGTGCTAAATTTCTGAAAATACTGCGATAACAAGGCTTCATGTCATATTTCACTTATTTTATTTTTGGATTAGAATAGCAGTTTTCAATATGCATAGGTATATTAAGATAGGTATATTAAGAATGGGGAAATATTTTTTTATTTTGGAGGGTATATGAAAAGATTAACAAGGTTTTTAAGCGTCATGGTTGTCATGATGTCAACCAGTGTATTTGCTGAGTATGGACTTAATATGACTGAGGGTGTTACTTCACTCAGCCATGATATTTATGGTTTACATATGATGGTATTTTGGGTATCTGTGATAATCGCAATCGTGGTATTTGGTGCAATGGTTTATTCGTTGGTTATGCACAGAAAATCAAAAGGTGCTGTTGCCGCTAACTTTCACGAAAGCACTAAGGCAGAGCTTATATGGACGATTGTGCCAATGATTATTTTAATTAGTATGGCAATTCCAGCCTCTAAAGTATTGATTGATTTGGAAGATACTACCAAGGCTGAAATGAGCGTTAAAATCACAGGTCATCAATGGAAATGGCAATATGATTACCCCAAAGAAGGTATTAGTTTTTTCTCAAACCTAGCACAAAGTTCCAGAGAGGTTGTTTATGGAACAGACGCAGAGCGTGAAAATGCCGAGCACTACTTATTAAATGTAGATAAACATTTGGTATTACCAGTGGACACCTCAATTCGCTTCTTAATCACTTCAAATGATGTGATTCATAACTGGTGGGTTGCTGATTTTGGCGTTAAACAAGATGCCAACCCAGGCTTTATTAATGATGCGTGGGCTAAGATTGACAAAATTGGCACCTACCGTGGGCAATGTGCAGAACTTTGTGGTAAAGAGCATGGATTTATGCCGATTGTGGTTGATGTGGTTTCTAAATCAGATTATAAGAAATGGGTGGCTAAACAACAAGCGGCAGCAAAAGCGGCAGTAGCAAGTGCAACCAAGACCTGGTCTAAGGCGGATTTGATGGCCAAAGGTGAAAATGTGTATAACACTAACTGTGCTGCTTGCCATAAAGCCGATGGCTCAGGGATGCCACCCGTATTTCCTGCAATGAAAGGTTCGGCAATTGCTAATGGTCCAGCAGCTGCACACATCAACACTGTTTTAAATGGTAAAGCAGCAATGCCACAGTTTAAAGCATTAGGCGATAGCGACCTTGCAGCAGTAATCACTTACGAAAGAAATGCCTTTGGCAATACAGGCAGTGTTGTTCAGCCTACCGATGTTAAATCTGCACGCTAAATTAAAGCAATCAAAGAAATTAAAGGAGAAAAAATATGACAACAATAACGCACGACGACCACCATCACGGCCCTGAAAAAGGCTTAATGAGATGGGTCAAGACAACGAACCATAAAGACATCGGTTCACTTTACATGTGGTTCGCTTTCACTATGTTATTAGTAGGGGGTGCATTTGCAATGGGTATTCGTGCTGAATTATTACAGCCAGGATTGCAATTAATGGAGCCACAGTTTTTTAATCAATTAACAACTATGCACGGGTTAATTATGGTGTTTGGTGCGATTATGCCAGCGTTTGTTGGCTTGGGCAACTGGTTAATACCAATGATGGTCGGTGCACCTGATATGGCGTTGCCACGAATGAATAACTGGTCATTTTGGATTTTACCATTTGCAGGCGGTATTTTACTCAGCACTTTCTTTATGGAAGGTGGTGCGCCAGCGTTTGGTTGGACATTCTATGCACCACTCTCCACTACTTTTGCACCAGACAGCACCGACTTCTTTATTTTTGCCGTGCATTTATTGGGTTTCTCCTCCATTATGGGTGCAATTAACATTATTGCAACCGTTTTAAATATGCGTGCGCCAGAGATGAAGTTAATGGATATGCCGTTATTTGTATGGACATGGTTAATCACTTCGTTCCTACTTATTGGTGCGATGCCAGTATTAGCAGGTGCAGTAACAATGATGTTGACAGATCGCAACTTCGGCACCGCATTCTTTGATGCAACGGGCGGTGGCGACCCCGTATTATTCCAACACATTTTTTGGTTCTTCGGACACCCTGAAGTCTATATTATGATTTTGCCAGCGTTTGGCGTAGTGTCGCATATTATTCCAACCTTTGCACGCAAACCGTTGTTTGGGTATTCTTCAATGGTCTATGCAACCGCATCAATCGCATTCTTATCCTACATCGTGTGGGCGCACCATATGTTTTTAACAGGTATGCCAGTAGCAGGTGAACTCTACTTTATGTATGCAACAATGCTGATTGCAGTGCCAACAGGGGTTAAAGTCTTTAACTGGATTTCAACAATGTGGCGTGGCTCAATGACTTTTGAGGCACCGATGTTATGGGCAGTTTCATTTGTCTTCTTATTCACGATTGGTGGTTTCTCTGGCTTAATGTTAGGCATTGCACCAGCAGACATCCAGTATCACGATACTTATTTTGTGGTGGCACATTTCCACTATGTATTGGTAACAGGTGCATTATGGTCAATCATCGCAGCGACATTTTATTGGCTGCCTAAGTGGACGGGTAAGATGTATAACGAGCCTTTAGCAAAAATACACTTTTGGTGGGCAGTTATCTCAGTGAATGTTTTATTCTTCCCTCAGCATTTCTTAGGTCTTGCAGGTATGCCTAGGCGTATTCCTGATTACTCACTGCAATTTGCAGACTTTAACTTTATTTCATCCATTGGTGGTTTTGCATTCGGTGCATCATTCCTTTTATTGACTTATATTGTGATTGATTGTATTCGTAATGGTAAACCAGCCAGTGCACGCCCTTGGGAAGGTGCAAAAGGGTTAGAATGGACGCTAGAACCAAAAGCACAATACCATAGTTTTAACACGCCACCCTCAAGAAAGTTAATTGAGGCAGAGTCTCAAAATTCTTAATGGACGCTACAATAGACCGCCAGCAGGCACGCAAAAACGCTATTAGAACGGCAGTTATTGTAGGTATTATCGCAACAGGAGTATTTGTAGCCACCATCGTGTTATATAGTCCGACTGGCTAATATGGAACAAAGAAAAATAACAAAAGGGTTTTGGATAAAATTAGTATCAGCACCCATATTGATGTTTGCCTTTGCTTATGCAATGGTGCCTATTTACGATGTTTTTTGTGAGATTACTGGATTTAACGGCACAACGGGTAGAATAGAATCAGAGCAACAATATGCGGTGGATGAGCAACGCAAAGTTGAAGTGAGTTTTTTTGCGATGACAATGGGTGGTTTTCCGGTTCAGTTTGGGCCAAAAGTGCATTCGATGACAGTGGTTCCTGGTAAATTTTATACCGCCAGTTACCTTGCTAAGAATAACACCGATAAAACTGTTATTGGTCAAGCAATTCCAAGTGTAGCACCCACAGATGCTGCGCTGCATTTTAAGAAATTAGAATGTTTTTGTTTTAATAAACAGGTGTTCAAACCGCATGAGGAAGTGGAAATGACTTTACGATTTGTGGTTGAACCAGAACTGGATAAGCGTATTAAAGATATCAGTTTATCCTACAATTTTTTTAAACTTGAAGAATAAAAAGGGGAGAGAATATGAATAAAGAGCAAGCATATTATGTACCAGAGGGTACTTACTGGCCAATTATTGGCTCAATCGGTATAGCCACATTATTTGTTGGTTTTGCCAATCAAATGCACGGTGTAGAATGGGGCGGTTCAGTAATGGCACTGGGTTTAGCCATTACGGTGTTTATGATGTTTGGCTGGTTCGGTCAAGTGGTTAATGAAAGCACCAATGGCATTTATAACGACCAAGTAGATCGTTCATTTCGCTGGGGAATGAGTTGGTTTATTTTTTCTGAGGTGATGTTTTTTGCTGCCTTTTTTGGTGCATTATTCTATGCAAGACAACTTTCAGTGCCATGGTTAGGCGGTGCAGACAACAATGTCTTTACCCCAGATTTGTGGAATGCCTTTAGTGCCTCGTGGCATCAAATGGCTTTCTTAGCACCAGGTTCTGTTACTGATACTGTCCTTCGGTCAGGCACAGTAATGAGTTTCCCTGCTATTCCAGAGAGCGGGCTTGCCACAGCAACCCCTGCCGATGTGGTCAACCCATGGGGCTTGCCCGCACTTAATACAATATTGTTACTACTATCAGGCGTAACTTTGACCTTTGCCCACCATGCTTTGCGTGCGGGTCATCGTCAACAAATCATTGGCTGGTTAGTAGCAACCATTGCCTTAGGATCTGCATTCTTAGGTTTTCAAATTATGGAATATGGGCACGCCTATCAAGAGGGTTTAAAGCTAACCTCAGGTATTTACGGCTCAACCTTTTATATGCTAACAGGCTTCCACGGCTTCCATGTTACCGTCGGGGTGATTATGTTAACCGTGATTTTATACCGAGTACAAAAAGGTCATTTTAGTGCAGAAAATCACTTTGGCTTTGAAGGGGTTGCTTGGTATTGGCACTTTGTTGATGTTGTATGGTTAGGGTTATTTGTCTTTGTTTATTGGCTGTAAGAACAAATTAAGATGATAAAAAGATTCCTTAATTGGGATTTTTTTTCATTTGTAAAAAGGAGTTTGGAAGTGAGTGAGGGTTTTTGACATAACTTTTATCCTGTTAAAAATTTGTGTATTATTATTTTTTAAAAATGGCGAATTCAACCCCACTTGAATTCACATTATAAGTGCAACACTTCCATTTAAAAAACAGTATTCACCAGTCATCTCAGCAAAGACCTCAAACGGGACCTTATACCATTTATAAAAACTAATGATATTAAAAAAGTGTGGATAATTGTTTGTTTTAGCGTGCTTAGAAAATCAAGGATACTTATTGCCATCCTTGATTTTTTAAACCCTTTAAAATGGACAATAATTCATGCTTTTAGCGTCATTAGTTTTTATAAATGGTCTCATCTTGGGATAAGTTTTTAATTGGGGCGAAGGTGGTCCGGTGTTGGTTTTTAATTGCACCAAATTCTTTTAAAGCGGCTAGATGTTGTTTTGTGCCATAACCTTTGTGCTTGGCGAAAGCGTAGGCTGGGTGGAGTTTGTCTAGGGTGAGCATTTGTCTATCGCGGGTTACTTTGGCGATGATGGAGGCAGCGGAAATGGCGGGTTCAGTCAAATCGCCTTTGATGATTGCTTGGCAATTGTCTAAATTTGGGCAGCGATTGCCATCTACTAGAACTTGGTCGAATGGGGTGTTTAAATTCTTAACTGCCCGTTCCATTGCTAGCATTGTGGCTTGGAGGATATTGATTTTATCAATTTCATTCGCACTTGCTTGACCTACTGCCCATTGGCATTGGCGGGTGATTTGGGTGTATAAAATTTCGCGTTTTTTCTCGCTGAGTTTTTTAGAGTCGGTGAGTTCAGGTAAATCAAACCTATCAGGTAAAATTACCGCACCTGCCACCACATTGCCGACCAAACAACCCCTGCCCACTTCATCCACGCCGATAATAATCATTTGTAGGCTCTAATGCGTTGCTCTAAATCATTGGGGGCGATGAAGACGAAAGCACGGCCTTGTTTGGATTGTTGTAATAATGCCAGTTTTGCTAATTCAAGTAAATCTGATCTTGCTGCTTTGTATCCGATGTTGTTGGAGATTTTATGTCCTTCAATGGTGTAAACGGAGCCTGAATATTTAATGGCGTGTTGAATTAATAAGGCTTGGCGTGAATTGACTTTACCATCTCTTAAATAATTATTTAATAAATTCAATGCCCGATGTTGTTCTTGTTGTTTTTTGTCAACATAGTTAAACAACCCATCAATCGACTGGGTGATGAATTTAAGTTGGCTGTTGATAAAATAAGTCAAATCAAAATCATCGCTTTCAACCATTAAAAATGATTCCCCATATTGTGCATGTGCTTCTTTAATGTAGGTGGAGAGGGTGATGTATTGGAATAGCCAATAATTATTTTTTAAAACTACCCAGTAGAATAAAGCACGGGTGGTGCGTCCGTTGCCATCGGTAAAAGGGTGGTCGTATGCTAAAGCGAAATGCACAATAATTGCTCGGATAACGGGGTGGATGAAATAATCGGGTGTGTTTCCATTGGCAAAATCACATAACCTTTTTAACCTATCAGGCAAAGTTTTATAATCGGGCGGGCTGTGTAAATCCTCACCTGTGCGATTGTCCACCACTTTAATTTCATTGTTAATCCTTAGTCTGCCTGCATCGGCAGGGGTGTCCATTGTGCCATCAGTAACAATTCGATGTAATTCCAGTATGAGTTTTGGGGTTAAATCATCGTTTTTGTGTTTGTCAATAAAATTAATTGCTTGATAATTGTTAAAAATCATTTGCTGTGAATGGTCTTCAGGTGTTTTTTCGTATTGTAACATATCGCGTGCCACTTTTCTGGTGGTTGCCGCCCCCTCAAGTTGAGAGGAACTAATCGCCTCATCAATCAACGAACGAATAATATACCTGTCTTTATTTTCATCAATATTTTTAGCCTCAATTGAGCCACGCATTTTTGAGTCTATTTGATGCATTTTTTCTTGAATATTGTCTGTCAAAATAAAAGAAAATTCCTCTGAAAAAGGTAAGTTTTTTTGTTGTTGTAAGCGAGACCCTTTGATAAAGAACCAATATTGTTCAATATTATCAAACTGATTAGGCGTTTTTAAATGACGAATTTTATCCCAATGCGAATAGCGTTTTTTATC
>FPIA01000109.1_pt1 | contig 15665 bp, 12 predicted proteins | sample 1057361 | NCBI WGS metagenome assembly FPIA01 (sample SAMEA4473301, study PRJEB15554) | hydrothermal vent metagenome | biome: marine basaltic hydrothermal vent biome; feature: marine hydrothermal vent; material: water | place: Pacific Ocean | collected 2011-06-14/2011-07-23 | depth 1705 m | reverse complement strand
CCAGCAAAAACTTCCTAATCACCATTGGCGACAGAAGTGTTACCGGCATGGTCGCGCGTGACCAATGCATTGGTCCATGGCAAGTCCCAGTCGCAGATTGTGCTGTCAATTTTGGCATCTACTATCGTTATGTATGTTTCCAGAAAACGCGAGTTTGTTGCTGATACGGGTGGTGCAGATTTGGCAGGACATCAGAATATGATTGGGGCTTTAAAGCGTTTGGGACAGGTTGAACCTGAAGCTTTACCTGAACAAATGGCGGCATTTGGTATTAGCGATAAACCAGGTTGGATGGCATTATTTTCTTCACACCCACCGATTGAGGCACGGATTGAAGCCTTAGAAAAACGCATGCAGAACCATGGCAATTGAGATTAAATCTGCTGATGAGATTGCAAAAATGCGGGTTGCTGGGCGTTTGGCAGCTGAGGTATTGGAGATGATTACACCGCTTGTTAAATCAGGTGTTAGCACAGAGGAATTGGATAAAATTTGTCACGATTATATTGTTGATGTGCAAGGTGCCGTCCCTGCCCCATTGAATTATCACGGTTTTCCAAAATCTATTTGCACCAGTATTAATAATGTCGTTTGTCACGGCATACCGAGTGAGAAAAAACTCAAAAAAGGTGATATTGTGAATATTGACATCACTGTTATTAAAGACGGTTACCACGGCGACACTTCGAAAATGTTCATCATCGGCAAATCCAGCGTCAAGGCACAACGCATTTGTCGTATTGCACAAGAATGTTTATACATCGGCATTAAAAAGGTCAAACCCGGTATTCGTCTCGGCGAGATTGGCAAGGCAATTGGTGCACATGCAATTAAGAACAACTGCTCTATTGTGCGTGATTATTGCGGGCATGGTATCGGGCGTTTGTTCCACACTGAGCCACAGGTGGTGCATTATGATGATGGGAATGCGGATATAAGTCCTATTTTAGAGGCGGGAATGTCGTTTACGATTGAGCCAATGGTGAATTTAGGCAAATGGGCAGTAACAACATCGCAATTAGATGGCTGGACAGTAACGACTAAAGACCGCTCACTTTCGGCACAATGGGAGCATACAATCCTAGTAACAGAAGAAGGTTACGAAATTCTAACTTTACGGCAGGAAGAAGGTGATAAATAAGTGTTAAAATACCGCCTTTATTGCTATTTTTCCTCAAACTCTTGAAACGCTTACGAAATTATTTTATCTCTGGATTGCTGTTTTGGATACCTTTGGGTCTGAGCATTGTTGTCATTAAATTCTTTTTAGAATTGATTAACAATATCATCCCTGAGCAATATTTACCGCAAATCCTACTTGAATTTAGCCACAGTATTCCTGGTTCTGGTGTGGTTTGGGTATTGCTGATTATTATGGCTACTGGCGTGTTGGTTAACAACTTCATTGGGCGGCAGTTGTTGCAACTTTGGGATGATTTACTCAATAAAATCCCTGGATTTAGAGGTATTTATAATGCTTTAAAACAACTGTCAGACACGGTTTTTAGCCCTTCTGGAAACAGTTTTAAAAAGGCATTGTTGGTGGAATATCCACGCCAAGGCATGTGGACAATCGCTTTTCAAACAGGGGATTACCACGGCGAAATTGAAGAAAAAATTGGCACAGAAATTGTCAATGTGTATGTGCCAACAACGCCAAACCCAACTTCTGGATTTTTTATTATGTTGCCAAAAAGCGATGTGATTGAACTGGATATGCATGTGGATGACGCATTTAAATTAATTATTTCTACTGGCGTGGTTACGCCAAAATAAAAGGACAAACTTATGAGTATGAGAACAGATTATTGCGGTGAATTACGCAAAGAAAACATTGGACAAACTGTGGAGATTTGTGGCTGGACCAACCGTCGTCGTGATCATGGCGGCGTTATCTTTTTAGATGTGCGTGACAAACGCGGCATCGTGCAAGTGGTGATTAACCCCGATAACAACGACTTTACTTTGGCAGAAAGCATTCGCAATGAATTTGTTTTAAAAATCACTGGCAAAGTCATTGCCAGAGCCGATGACTTAATTAACCCAAAACTTGACACAGGTGAAATTGAAATTGTCGCTGACAATATTGAAATTCTAAACACCTCTAAGCCCGTCCCCTTCCAAATTGATGCCGTTGACACCTCAGAGGAAGTGCGTCTGAAATACCGCTACTTAGATTTACGCACCAACATAATGCAACAACGCATGCGTCTGCGTTCAAAGGTAACACACTATATGCGTGAATTTATGGACAGTCACGATTTTCTAGACATTGAAACCCCGTTTTTAACCAAGGCAACGCCTGAGGGTGCGCGTGATTATTTGGTGCCTTCACGCACTTACCCAGGTGAGTTTTTTGCTCTACCACAATCGCCACAATTATTTAAACAATTGTTGATGATGTCAGGTTTTGAACGCTATTATCAAATCGTTAAATGTTTCAGAGACGAAGATTTGCGTGCTGACCGTCAGCCAGAATTCACCCAACTTGATGTTGAAACTTCGTTTATGCACGAAGATGAAATTATGGCAATGATGGAAGCAATGACCCTTGGGCTATTTAAATCTGCAATTGAGGTTGATTTACTTGAAAATACCAACAGCGACAAATTCCCAATCATTACTTACGCTGATGCAATGGAAAAATACGGCGTTGACCGCCCCGATATGCGTATTCCGCTAGAAATTATCAGTATTGACGACTTACTTGAAAACATTGAATTTAAAGTCTTTGCCGAACCCGCTACAAATCCAAAATCGCGCGTTGCAGCAATGAAAATCCCTGGCGGTGCTAGCATTTCACGCAAACAAATTGACAATTACACCAAATTTGTCAGTATTTATGGTGCAAAAGGCTTGGCATACATCAAAATGAATGAAGAAGGTCCTGCCTCGCCCATTCTCAAATTCCTGGGGGAAGAAGTAACACAAAACATCATTAACAAAGTCGGTGCAGAAACAGGCGATATTATCTTTTTTGGTGCTGATAAAATCAAAATCGTCAACGAAGCCCTTGGCAATTTGCGTGAAAAAATTGCCAAAGATTTAGACCTTTATAGTAGCAAATGGGCACCAATTTGGGTGGTTGATTTTCCAATGTTTGATGAAAATGAGGACGGCTCTTTAAGCGCTATTCACCACCCTTTCACCGCACCCAGTGTTGATGCTAAAACCCTAGAATCAACTGCCAGCACCGCCCTATCCCGTGCTTATGATTTGGTCATCAACGGCAGCGAAGTCGGTGGCGGCTCTATCCGTATTCACCAAGTGGCAATGCAGCAAACCGTGTTGAAATTACTGGGTATCTCCGACGAAGAGGCACAAGATAAATTCGGCTTCCTACTCGACGCACTAGAATACGGCTGCCCGCCCCACGGTGGCATGGCATTCGGCTTAGACCGCCTAGTAATGATTATGACGGGCAGCGACTCCATCCGTGATGTTATCGCCTTCCCCAAAACCCAAACTGCCGCTTGTTTATTAACCAGCGCCCCTGCCAGCGTGCCGAATAAAGTATTAAGAGAGTTGAGTGTCAAGGTCAGTTTGCCAGAAAAAGAAGAATAAATAATTTTCAGTATAAAAATAGAAAAAATGAAATTAACAATAAAAAATATTGGCACTATTAAAGAGGCTGAGATTGAGTTATCAGGTCTAACGGTTATCGCAGGCGAAAATGACAGTGGGAAAAGCACGGTTGGTAAATTGATGTTTTCTATTGTTAAAGCAATTAGCAAATATGAAGATGAACTAGAAGAAGGTAAAGAATATAAAATTTTAAAAACTATTGAGCGTATTTATTTTTACAATAGACGACATTTTTTTGGTAAATCAGAATTTAAAGAACTTTTTCACCCTAAATATTTCGCAAATGAAATCAATCAACATGGTGTTAAGGCAATGACTAGTAGAGTTGAGTTTTTGGAGAAACATAACCTATCTAACAGTAGAACCGATTCTCTTTTTCAAATTCTAGAAAAAACAATCACAGAAAATGAAGATGAAAATACGGCCAAAATGAATGCGTTTATCAAGGTAATAAATTCTGAATTTTCAGGGATAATTTCCAACCAAAATATAAAACAAGATGCCCATGTAAAAATTACAGAATCCGAAGAAACTATATTGGCTATCAAAGTTAAATACGAAGAATTTGAAGAAGATACGCTGTATGAATTTAATCAACAAGATGAATTATATTTCAACGACAGCACCATCATTGAAACGCCGATGCTTTTAAATTTTCATGAATCAATTAGAGAATCTAAAACCGCCTTTGAATCAAGAATTACACACAATCGACGCCTTGGTAGAGCGAAAATCGCCTTTCATATAAAAGATTTAGAAATGAAACTCAGAGATTCGGCTAATAATGATTATTTTTATAAGCCAAACGATGTATATAAAAAAGCCAAAAATACCATTAAAGGAACCATTAAATACAGACCTCAAAGCAACGACTTTTTTTACTTTAAGGATAATGGACAAGAGCACAGAATGATAAATGTGGCAAGCGGTATCAAAGCATTTGGTATGTTACAAATGTTATTAGTAGGAGAGTTTATCAATGAAAGGTCGTTAATTATCCTAGACGAACCTGAAGTGCATTTACATCCAAACTGGCAATTAAAATTCGCAGAACTGGTTACCTTACTGGTTAAAAATGGTGCTAATATTCTCGTTACCACACATAGCCCGTATATGGTGGAAGCATTAGAAAGATATACTGAAAAATACAAGGTAGAAGCAAATTTTTATTTAGCCAAAGATGGTGTTATTAAATCAGAAAATAACAACGACACACTAATTAAAACATTTAAGAAATTATCCGAACCATTTGCAGTTTTTCAGGATTTAAAGGCACAAAATTTATAATGCATTCATTACAAAAGAAATTTGAAAGTAAATATCAACACACTTTAGAAAACTTTAAGCAACTAAGTCTAGATACAGACAATAATGAATCTCTTTGCTCTGACACTTGTCATAAATATTGCAATTTCGACACAATCACTAAACAAAGATGTCAAGAACAAAACATTGATAAAAAAACATCAGTCGATACTATTATTTTCAAGGGGAATCGTGTTTATTGCGTAGAATTTAAAAATAAAACCAGGCCAATAAAGTCTAGGGATTTTAAACAAAAAATGATAGACAGCAAACAAACTTTGCTAGTTATCCTGGAAGAATTAAAAGAAAAATACATAAAATATGAATTTATTTTTTGTGCCGTTCATAAGGGCCACAATGACACTTCTCAAACAATCTTAGAAAGAGAGCAATCAGAATACCATTACCACTTTCAATCCACTAATCGTTTGCAAAGAGAATTAGAGGGTTTAAATCAAAAAGAAGGTATTTTTTTTAAAGTTTTGGCTGATGATGTTGATTTTTTTAGAAAACAATTTATTCAAAAAATAAATAAAAATTTACCCTGCTAGACCAAAATGATAACACAAATAAAGCAACTTTTAAAACAAAAAAATGCCGTGTTAGTCGCACACTACTATGTTAGTGCCGAATTACAAATATTGGCAGAAGAAACAGGCGGCAAAGTTTCTGATAGTTTAGAAATGGCGCGTTTTGGACAAAATTCTAATGCGGATATTATTATCGTTGCAGGGGTTAAATTTATGGGGGAAACAGCAAAAATCCTATCCCCTGAAAAAACTGTTTTAGTGCTTGACGAAGGGGCAACTTGCTCATTAGATGAAGATTGCCCAATTGATGAATTTTCCAAATTCTGCGACCAGCACCCTGACAGAAAAGTGGTGGTTTATGCCAATACTTCGGCTGCAGTAAAAGCCCGTGCTGATTGGGTAGTAACTTCGGGCAGTGCGTTAACCGTAGCAAAACATTTGCACCAGCAAGGCGAAAAAATTCTGTGGGCACCTGACAAACACCTTGGTCATTATGTACAAAATGAAACGGGTGCAGATATGCTACTTTGGCAAGGTGCCTGTGTGGTGCATGAGCGATTTAAGGCAGATGCGTTAATCGCACTCAAAGCCAAACACCCTGAGGCGGCAATATTAGTGCATCCAGAATCTCCGCAAGCGGTAGTGGATTTAGCCGATGTGGTTGGCTCGACCACGGCACTCATCAATGCAGTGAAAGAGAGAAAGGAAAACACTTTTATTATTGCCACTGACAATGGTATCTTTCACAAAATGCACGAAGTCGCCCCGCATAAAAAATTGATTGAAGCACCAACCGCAGGCGTAGGTGCAGACTGTGAAAGTTGTGCACATTGCGGGTGGATGGCAATGAATGATTTAGAAAAATTGTTAAATGTTCTACAAACAGGTCAAAATGAAATTAAAATTAACACACAAATCAGTAAAAAAGCACAACAATCAATACAAAAATTATTAGACTTTACCGCATAGAGCACTATAAAAAGTCTCGTATAATCGGTAAAATTAAAGCAATCAAAAATTGGAGATATTAATATGGCAGGACACAGTAAATGGCACAATATTCAACATAGAAAAGGTGCACAAGACGCAAAACGGGGAAAAATTTTCACCAAATTGATCAAAGAAATCGTCATTGCCGCCAAACAAGGCGGTGGCGTGATTGAAAACAATCCATCACTGAGAATGGTCATTGACAAGGCTTTGGCGGCGAATATGAAACGCGATACCATTGAAAATGCGGTCAAACGAGGCTCTGGCGACCTTGATGGCAAAAATTATGATGAAGTGCGTTATGAAGGTTATGGCTTAGGTGGCACTGCGGTGATGGTAGATACCCTAACCGACAATCGCAATCGCACCGTTGCTGATGTGCGACACGCCTTTACCAAGCACGGGGGCAATCTCGGCACCGATGGCTCAGTCTCTTACCTATTCAATAAACAAGGTTTTATCAGTTTTGAATCTGGCGATGAAGACGCTATTATGGAAGCCGCACTGGATGCGGGTGCTGAAGATGTTGTTAGCAATGATGACGGCTCGATTGATGTCATTACCACACCCGACAATTTCTTCACCGTCAAAGACGCACTCAGCGCTGTAGGACTTGAGGCAACACATGCCGCAGTAACAATGGAACCCGCCAACCGTATTGAACTCAATCTCGGCGATGCAGAAAAGTTTATGAAACTCATTGACCGCTTAGAGGATTTGGACGACACGCAAGAAGTCTATCACAATGCGGCTATTTCTGATGAAGTGATGGCACAATTGTAACTACATTTATAACGCTATGAGAATTAAATCTAACATTCGAAGTTTTGACTATATTGAAGAAGTATCCAAGGAATTAATGCAAGATGATACCATATGGCTACCACACAATATATCAGATAGTGCGATTGGATTTGAAGCAAGTTTTATTCAATTGCTGATTACATGGAAAAGAGCTCATAGTCAGCCAAAAATATACACCTATATTAAAGAAGAAGGATCAAAAAATACACTTAAGGTGCCTTTAAAATTATATGCGTTAATTGCATTTTACTTAGTTGATGACATCTACTTTTATGGAAAAGAAAAGAAAAAAATAGAAAGAAAAACTATTTTAAGTTACTACCAAAATATGGTTGACACAATGAATCAACCTCATAAACCAAAGGCTAATCATATTAATACAAAACTTGTGAGCATTCAAGGAGCAAAAGCAGAATACATAAGAACCTTATTTGACAGTCATGGGAGAACAAGTGAGAATCTAATTACTAGAACATCATTTGAAAGATTAACAAAAAAAATCATTAGCACCAATAAAAGCTTATTTGAAAAAATAGATAATCAAAGACAATACATAACCAATATATCACACATCTTATACGAGACATTATTGAATACCATAGAGCATGGTTATACAGATATGAATGACATAGATTATGATAGAAATGTAAGAGGTGTTATTTTTAAAGAGCATGCTTTTTCAGAATACAAATCTTTAGATTATTTAATGGAGTCCAGTCAAGAAAATAGTGCGTTTGAACAATATTTACTCTATTGCAAGAACAAATTTGAAGAAGGACATGCCGCTAATCACCAACAACATTTGGAAAGGGTTAAAATCAGAGATTTTGATGAGGGAAAGCAAACTGAAAGTTATTCTTTTTTAGAACTATCTGTGTTTGATGGAGGTTGCGGTATAGCTCGTAGATTGTCAGGTAGGGAGAATCTTAGCCAAGAGGAAGAAAGAGAATATTGCGTAAAAGCATTTGAAAAACATATTAGTTCAAAAAATACCTCGGGCTTTGGCATAGGTCTTAATGGTGTTTGGAATACTCTAATTGACTTGAAGGCACTTATTAGGCTGAGAACTGGTCGAATTTCTTTGTATCAAGTTTTTCCTGATGCAGAGAAAAACAACCCTGATGTAGAAAAAAACAACCCTGATATAGAAAAAAACAAACCTTCTTTTCAAGATTGGAAGACAGAGGGTGATTTACAAAGAATGGAAGGCAGTATTCTGACAATCTTAATACCTATATTTAATAAGACATCCGAATAACACCCTATGTTTTTTCACTTTTACAATTCAAACCCCGACAGCAATGAATTGATTATATTTCATGGCTTATACCATTTTTCAGACAACAAATTTTCAGAATATATTAAGAATGAACATCTAATCCATCGATTTCCAGACCAAATCATAATATTATTATCAATACAAAATAAAGATAAAGCGAATCTAACAAACATTAAAGAAACCACAAGCAATAGATTTTGTCGTTCTCCTGATATTTACTTTTATGATAAAGATGGGCGTATTGTTGATGAAAACGAACATGCTATTGAAAAAGGTGGCACAATAAATAAATTTGAACACTTATTTAAGGATGGCATTAAACAATTAGAAGATCAGTATACCCCGATTATTAAACCGACTCATGGACATCAGTTTCTCAAGCCTTCTCACGAGAGAGGGAAATATTTTATAAAACTAGACAACATGCTAATTAATGAAAGTGAGATTTCTTTTTTGGCTTTATTGATTGTTAGAAAATTTGGCGATACACTTAACGAAGATATAATCAATATTTATGTTGATACACCAGATTTACTCTACTTAATGCGTCTATGTTGTGCCATCAAGTTTGATGACAGAAGAAAGTTTCCGCATATTAAAAGTTTTAACTCTTATACTAGTTATCAAGAAATTTTACCCACAGAATCCAATGACAGTATTATTGTTATTTCTGCCAGTTCATCTGGGAGTTTACCTAAAGAAATAACATCTAAATTTGAAAATTATCAAAAAAATAAAATCCTAACTATTTTGTCAACACAAGAAGATGATAGTTTTACTTTATTACATAAATTACAATTTGACGATGAAGACACAAAAAGTGAAAAATCAGATGTTCCGCTAATCAAAATATATGGGGAAAAGTTTATCATAAGCCATGAAGAGGATAAATGGGTCTTACTAAAAAAAATAAAAAATAGCCCGTGGTTAAGTGATAGAAATAAAAAAAATAGAGGATTCGTTAGATTTAAATCTTTAATAACTCAACAAGATCATATTATTTTGGAAAAAAACACAACATTTCAAAATGGTGATATTGAGCATCCTATCAAAATTAATACTGAAAATTTATTAAAAAACCCAGATTTTAAGGAGTGGTGTCATAAAGCTATCAATTGGCATATGCCACAAACTACCAAACTGGTGATTTATTTAGATGAAAAATCAAAAGATTTTTTAGATGAAAGCCCAATACCAACAGATATCAAAAAAATATTATTTAATAGGGAGTCTAACGATATAGAACAAGCTATTAATAAAATTTCACCTAATTTTTCAATTTTAGTTTTTGCACCTGTGTTAAGTTATGGCAGTGTATTTACTGAAATTAGTAGAGAGCTAAGAAAATACAAGCAAATACTAAATATTAATTATGTTGCTGGTATTTGTACAGTTCCAAATATGGAAGTATTCAATACTTTCAAGACAAATATAGAAATGTCAAGTAGTTATAAATATAACTTCCATAACTATTTTACAATGAGCATAGGCAATTTCCGTAATTTTTCGACAGATTTTAGTAGAGAAAAAGAAATTATAGAGCATGCCAAAGAAAAAGGAATTATAAAGCGTGCCGAAGAAGAAGGAATTATAAATCAAAAAGAAAAAGAAAAAGAAGGTATTATAAGCCAAAAGTTTATTTTTCATGAAAACTTAAGTTTTTCTGATGGTTTTGTTTTTTGGGATGAAAAAACATTTGACGGTAAACATCCAGAAGAGTTACAACAAATATCAGTATTTTCTACAATTGCTATGGTACTGCAATATTCTAGAGAGTTACCTGTAAATAATAAATGTAGCATGCAGCTCTCTCATACCAATGGAGTAGTGTTATCTCCAGAGAACTTTTTTAGATTTAATGACACAATGATACAAGCTGCCATATTGAGATCTGCTCAGTTACAAGAGTTAAATTATGCAAGCAATATAGAAAAAAGTAGCGATATGAAATATTTCATTCTAAATTCAATAAAAGACCCTTCTTTATTTTACGAAATCTTGTTATCTATGGCGACAAACAAACTATTATTGCATAAAGAGATTAACATTGAAAAAGAAATTAAAAAAGAAATTAAAAAAGAAATTAAAAAAGGTGAACTTGCCCAGGTATATTGGAAGATTTTTAAAAATCATCTTAATAATAAATAAAACAAAGTCTTATTGAGAGCAAGATGCAATGCCAAATAATCCATTAAAAAAAAGCCAGCCTATTGTCAATCTATTCGTAGAAATTGGGATAAAAATCAACAAGAATGGTATTTCTCAATTATGAATATTATTAAGGTTTTGACAGGCATCCCTCGCCCACGGAAGTATTGAAATGCTCTGAAAACTAAACTACAAAAGGAAGGTGTTCAGTTGTCCCAAGAATTGGGACAACTGAAATTACAATCCACAGATGGTAAATATTACTTAACTAATGTTGCTGATACCAAGACTATTTTAGATTAATTCAGTCCATTTCCTCACCTAAAGCTAGACCCTTTAAACTCGGGTTAGCTTACTCAGCACCTCAAATAAAAAAACACGCAAAAACACTTGACAGGTTTTTCAGCCTAAAAAATCATTTTTCCTTATGCGATTCATTGACTGCTTAAAGGATTTGGACGACACACAAGAAGTTTATCACAATACGGCTATTGCCGATGAAGTGATGGCATAATTGTAAAAAAAACAACCTTGTGTCAACGATTTGAGAATGGTACAGATAATAAAACTGTTAAATGTTGAAAACACTATTTAGAAAATGAAGTTACAGGCTACAGTATAATAATCAGAGTTTGAATGAGGGCGTTGTAAAAAATCATATTAGCCAACACGCTAATATGTCGGCTAAATTTAAACACTATATTTCAATTAGGAGAACAATATGAAAGAAAAAATTAAATTAAATCTAGGCTGTGGTAAGAACCATATGGAGGGATTCATCAATGTAGATAAATACGCTGAACCTGATATACAACATGACTTGGAATTATTTCCTTGGCCGTGGGAGGACTCCAGTAAAGAGTTCCGTTTGATAATAAAAGCAATAAAGCCCTAATCTAAGACCTTTACATAAATATGAATAATCATCAAAATACCACGACGGGTGTGTAAGGATCAGTCCATCATTCATATTGCTGTTCCTCACCCACGACATGATGATTTTATTAGTGACCCAACGCATGTTAGGATAATTACCCCAGAAGGTATTGGGTTATTTTCGAAAAAGAATAATGAACTTTGGATCAAAAAAGGTCAATCTAATAGTCCATTAGGGATATATTTAAATGTTGATTTTGAGATAACATACCTTTCAATAACGCCAGACCCATCATGGGCTCAGCTGGTTGAAGAGAAAAAAATATCTGAAGGAGAACTTTCCGTTGCAGCCAGAAAATTTAACAATGTGATTAAAGAGTTCCGTTTGATAATAAAAGCAATAAAGCCCTAATCTAAGACCTTTACATAAATATGAATAATCATCAAAATACCACGATTAAAACCTTTAGAAACATTCAAGCACTGAGTGCATTCAAACAAGCAGCCTTCAACAAAAGGTTATCACCCTTGGGTGTGCAACTTACAGGAGCAGAATTTGTGCATTTTTCAGATTGTGAAAGTGCATTGAGTGATGGTGAATTGACAGTGCTTAAAAATCTGTTGGATTATGAAAAATATATTAATATAGATGGCAGTTCAAAAATTGTGGTTGTCCCACGCCTTGGCACAATTTCTCCTTGGTCATCAAAAGCCAGTGATATTTTGCATTTGTGTGGATTGGAAAAAGTGCGTCGTATTGAGCGGGGGGTGATTTATCATTTTGATAAAGTAATCACTGATAAAAAGGCAGTTTTATCAGTGATAATGGACAAAATGACGGAATCTGAGTTGTTATCAATGGGTGATGCACACACGATTTTTGATGATTTTGAACCACAACCTTTTAATCGTGTTGATATTTTAGCGAAGGGTAAATCTGCGTTAGAACACGCTAATATCACCCTAGGTTTAGCATTATCAAATGGTGAAATTGTGTATTTGGTGGACAATTTTACGCAATTGCAGCGTAATCCAACCGATGTGGAATTAATGATGTTTGCACAAGCAAATTCTGAACACTGTCGGCATAAGATTTTTAACGCCGATTGGCGTATTGACGGCGAGACGCAAGCAAAAAGTTTGTTTGCGATGATTCGCAATACTTACCACCAGCATCCTGAAGGTTTATTGAGTGTTTATTCAGACAATTCTGCGGTGATGGCAGGCTATGAAGGTGGTCGTTTTTATGCAGATGAAAATGGTAAATATGTGAATTCAATCGAACATCGAGCAATTTTGATGAAAGTTGAAACCCACAACCACCCTACTGCAATTGCCCCACATCCCGGAGCGGCAACAGGTTCTGGCGGTGAAATTCGTGATGAAGGAGCAACAGGCAAAGGCTCAAAACCTAAGGTGGGTTTGTGTGGGTTCAGTGTGTCTAATTTGAAAATTAACACAGCCATTCAACCGTGGGAAATTGACAACGGCAAGCCCAATCAAATCAAATCTGCTTTAGATATTATGCTCGAAGGTCCTATTGGGGCAGCCAGTTTTAACAACGAATTTGGTCGCCCAAATATCTTGGGTTATTTTCGAACCTACGAGCAACAAACCCCTGACGGCGATATTCGTGGCTACCACAAGCCGATTATGTTGGCAGGTGGTTTAGGGCATATTCAAGAGCAGCATATTGAAAAAGGCATTATTCCTGTTGGCAGTAAAATTATCGTTCTCGGTGGCCCCGCGATGTTAATTGGCTTAGGAGGCGGTGCAGCATCCAGTATTAAAAGTGGTGAGCAAAGTGAAGATTTAGATTTTGCCTCAGTGCAACGGGCCAATCCAGAAATGGAACGCCGCGCACAAGAAGTCATCGACCATTGCACCAATATGGGAGCGAAAAACCCCATTATTTCTATTCACGATATTGGTGCAGGTGGTCTATCCAATGGTTTGCCTGAGTTGGTCAACGATTCAGGCAAAGGCGGACAATTTAAACTGCGTAATATCCCCAATGATGACAAAAAAATGTCTCCGTTAGAGATTTGGTGCAATGAATCGCAAGAGCGTTATGTACTCGCCATTGCCGAAGAAAGTCTGACACTATTCAGTGCCATTTGTCAGCGAGAACGCACACCATTTGCAGTTTTAGGTGAATCCACCAAAGAACAAACACTGAAGCTCAGCGATGCCTTATTTGCAAACAACCCCATTGAAATGCCAATGTCAATACTACTAGGCAATCCACCAAAAACATCCATTAATGCCATCACTCAACCCATTAATCTCACTGCACTAGATACCAGCACCCTAACACTTGACGATGCAATTTCAAGAATTTTACAACTGCCAACGGTGGCCAGCAAAAACTTCCTAATCACCATTGGCGACAGAAGTGTTACCGGCATGGTTGCGCGTGACCAATGTATTGGCCCATGGCAAGTCCCAGTCGCAGATTGTGCAATTTCTATTGCCGATTACAACGGCTATCAAGGTGAAATTATGTCATTAGGCGAACGCGCACCACTGGCACTTTGTGATGCAAATGCCGCAGCAAGAATGACGATTGGCGAAGCACTAACCAATATGCTAAGCGGTTTCGTCGCCGATATTCATCACATCAGTTTAAGTGCCAATTGGATGAGTGCCAGCGGACATCAAGGCGAAGACGCCAAATTATTTGAAGCCGTCCGTGCCGTAGGCATGGATTTATGCCCAGAACTCGGTTTAACCGTGCCAGTAGGCAAAGATTCAATGAGTATGAAAAGTGCTTGGACAGAAAATGGCAAAGATAAATCCGTTACCTCTCCACTCTCTCTTATCATCACCGCATTCTCTAAAACGCCTGATGTCAGGCTACAAATCACCCCATTACTAGACACTACAATTGAAAGTGAATTACTGTTAATTGACTTAGGTTTTGGCAAAAACCGACTGGGAGGATCGTGCCTAGCACAAGTTTATAATCAAATTGGCGACATTGCCCCCAACCTTGATGACGCCGCCCTATTTAAAGCCTTTTTCACCACCATCAACCAACTCAATAAAGCCGGTTTAATCAACGCCTATCACGACCGTAGCGATGGCGGTGCAATCACCAGTTTATTAGAAATGGCATTCGCATCCCACTGTGGTTTAAATATCATTGAAAGCAATATTGACACCCTCTTTAACGAAGAATTAGGCTGCATCATTCAAGTGGCAAACCACAACAAAGACACCGTCCTAAACGCCCTATCCAAGGCAGGACTGTCCCAATGCACACACACCATTGCCACACCCAATACCACCGACACCATTCACATCGGTGCCTACAACGAAAAACGCACCACCCTACACCAACTATGGAGCAAAACCTCACACGAAGTTGCCAAACTCAGAGACAACCCCAAATGTGCCAAACAAGAATTTGACCTAATAGCAGAAGACACACCAGGCCTACAAACCACACTCACTTTTGACCCAAACCAAGCACCAAACATCCTAACCCATCGCCCCAAAATCGCTATTTTGCGTGAACAAGGCATCAACGGACAAATAGAAATGGCAGCCGCTTTTGACAAAGCCGGTTTTGACGCCATCGATGTGCATATGAGCGATATTCTCACAGGTCGCCTATCCCTATCCGCATTCAAAGGCCTGGTGGCTTGCGGCGGCTTCTCCTACGGCGATGTCCTAGGTGCGGGTCGTGGCTGGGCAAATTCCATCCTCTACAATGCCCGCGCCAAAGACGAATTTGAAACCTTCTTCAATCGCAACGACAGCTTCTCCCTAGGTATTTGCAACGGCTGCCAAATGATGTCCAACCTAACCGACATCATCCCAGGCGCACAAAACTGGCCCAGTTTCAATCGCAATGTTTCAGAACAATTTGAAGCGCGTTTTTCTTCGGTGAAAATTGGAAAATCCAATTCTATCTTCTTGAAAGGTATGAAGGACTCAGTAATACCAATCGCCATTGCCCATGGTGAAGGTCGTGCCATCTTCACAGGCGAACAATCAAATAATATTGCCTTGCAATATGTAGATTACAACGCTGATATAACACAAAATTATCCACACAATCCAAATGGCTCAGACAACGCAGTAGCCGGTCTAACCAACAAATCTGGACAAGTAACAATCATGATGCCACATCCAGAGCGTGT
>FPIA01000113.1_pt1 | contig 18028 bp, 11 predicted proteins | sample 1057361 | NCBI WGS metagenome assembly FPIA01 (sample SAMEA4473301, study PRJEB15554) | hydrothermal vent metagenome | biome: marine basaltic hydrothermal vent biome; feature: marine hydrothermal vent; material: water | place: Pacific Ocean | collected 2011-06-14/2011-07-23 | depth 1705 m | reverse complement strand
TTTTACCAAAGTGAGACTCGTTAGTTAACGGATTAGAATAACAAAGATGTATCTGAAGTGGCAAAAAAAAGAGTTAATCAACAAAGATATTTATTTTATAATAAGGTTTTAGGGTTTGTTTTTATGTGGAGAAAAAATGCAAATAATTTTTAAACTGCTAGGACTTATTGTCTTATTTTTTAGCGGTAGCGTGCTTAGTAGCCCTATGGGTCAATGTAAAACTAGCGGCAGTGAAAAGCTGATTCCCTATTCAATGTATGACGCACGAAAAATTGAATGCACATGTGATTCTGGTTATACAGGTAGCGGTTTTGACGGCACCAGCCCTTGGAAAGGTAAAGGCAGTAATAATGAATTTAACAATAACGCCACCTGCATCAAAAACACCACCATAACTAACATCGTACCCGCATGGTTAATTCCTGCTGCTATTGCTACTTTAGCAGCCGTTCCTGTTGTTGCTGTTGTCGGTGATAAAGCCTATAAATATTTCAGATCTAGAGGGACTACAGCCAATCCCAATCCCCCTAATCCCAACCCTGGCGGCGGAGGCGGTGATGATGACGATTCCAGTTCTGGTTCCGATACAGGGAGTGATGTATCAGATGTATCAGATATATCGGATGCTTCATGGAGCGATATGCCATGGGAGGGAAGTGAGTCAGATTATATAGGGAATAACGCAATTTTCAACCATCAATTAAGAGGTGCTGAGCGGATGAATAATTTAACAGACGATTATGAACTAGACCTTAACTTTTCCAAACAATACATGGATGGATACCATACTTTTGGCGAGGGTTCGGCTATAAAATATGATCCTGTTACCAAACAAAATGTGTTGATTGACAATGCTTCCAGTAAGCGTTTGTTGGCTAGATGGGATGTGGATAGCGAACAATGGAATGCTGTTGAGGGTGCTGAGCGTTGGAGATTTAGCAATAAGTTCGGATACCGCGTTATTGCCACCTCTGATAAGAACTATCTTAACCCAAAGACAGGTTTGTTTCAAGCAGAAGAATGGCAGCCAACAGCATCAAAAGGGGAAACTTTGAAGGAATATATTGATGCGTTTCCAGATAAAACACGGTTGTCAATAAAAGGTGCTGGTGATACGCCATTTCAAAATCTAGGGTTAGCGAATAAAGAAGATTTGGATTATCCTAATCAACTATATCAAGCGAGAAGATACCAACCTCCTGGTGTTGACAAAACATTTAAGATAAGATACGATGCAGTCGGTAAAAAAAATATATTGGCTGATGAGAATGATTACCAACTTGCTGAATGGGATACAAAAACTACCAAATGGACTCCCATTGATGGTGCTGAGCGTTGGAGATACAGTGATATATTTGAGCATAAGGTGATAGCCAAAACTGATGCAGATTTTTTGGATCCGCATATGGGAAAGTTTGTAAATGTACCTGAACCTGGTACAGTATGGAATGGTACAGAAGCAGACTATTTGTCCCACCCAACTATTACGAATCACGAGTTACGGGGTGATAAATTTATGGAAAATTTGACAAGTACAACCAAAGAGGATAGTGATTATATGAAACAGTATATGGAACGCGAGGATGTCAATGGGGCATTCAAAAATTCTATGAATAATGATACGGTTACTTATATACGGTATGACCCTGCTACTAAAGAAAATGTGTTGGTTGATGCCGATGATCGTTTGATGGCCAGATGGGATCCTGCTGCTTTGAATGGTGATGGACAGTGGAAAAATGTTGATGGTGCTGAACGATGGGTCTATAACGATGATTTGGGTTATAAGGTTATTGGTAAGGATGCAAAGGGAAAAGATTTTTTAAACCCAAATACACAAGAGTTTACCAGAACTGCATCAACTGCAGATGCAGATGCAAGTGGTTGGGATGTTGCTGGTCCTAGTGGACTTAATGCTGACGAAGCAGCGGCTGCTGTAGCGGCTGGCAAGAAGGCCATAGCGGATAGATTGGCAGCACAAAGTCTTGATACCTTTAAGAGTCCAACTCCTTTTGAAGCATCAGGCACATCAGGCACATCAGAATTTGATATGGAATTCGATGTTTTTCAATATTATCGGGATTTTTATTCTCCTGATTCTTCTGATTCTTCTGATTCTGAGGCAGAAACAGGATGTTAAATATTTACCAAGAAAAAAATCCCTATACTCTCGAGACCTTTGCATAAATATGAATAATCGTCAACAATCCTCGTTTTATCCACTTGGCAATTTTTTAAACCCTGCCTTAGCCTTGCTAGGACTGGGTTTAAGAAAAATCGCCAATTGGGTAAAAATTGAATTTTATCAATCATTCCTATCTATGCAAAGGTCTCATCTCTTTAATGGAGCACTATTATGCGAATAATTAAATTGCTGGCTACTGGTTTATTGGTTTTTTCCTTGAATGTGAATGCGTCTGCCAATCAGACTAATCCTTTTGCTCTTGGTTATAGTAATAATACTGATGCCAATATAGCACCTAAAGTTACAGTAATAAAACCTTTGTCAGGGTCTTCATCAAGACCGCTTGCACCTAACTACGGAGCAGATTTAGCAGTGATTGCTGATAGTGTTGATAGTATTGATAACAACAATGTAAGTTACAGCCGTAGTAATGATAACAGTGCTGATGCCAATCAAAATGCATTAAAACCAGTCAATCTAAAGGCGAAAGCGTTTGTAAGAAAACTGTTTACAACAGCCAGTTTTTATATAAAGTGGCTTACAGTGCTTGAAAAAGCAATAAAGAATGATACGATGAACATAATGGATGATTTTTTAGCCAATAATGGTTGTAGTTCTTGTACTTATCAGGAGATTATTCAAGTATTTGAGGTGAAAAAGGCTGCAAATTTGTTTTTTTGGACGGGAAATTACCAGACAAATCTAACAAGTGCTAGCGGCACAGGCAGAAAATTGGGTTTGACCATAGGTAGCCAGCTCAAAGTTAAATTCAATAAAGTCATTGGCACTTCTCTCAAAATAGATGGTGAGGCTATTTTTGGTGCAACATTTAAAGACCACAAACTTATTTGGAATTACGGCACCAATATGCAAGCTAACAATAGCAAGGGTAACATTACTTTCGCTGAGGTTATTTTAGATGGTAAATATATTGGACATCAATTTACAGGCACATTGGTTTGGCGGTCAGATATTAGTGGGGAACAAACACAATCCTTTGTTGGTTTTACTCATGTTGCTATGCCTAAGACAAAGAATGATAAATCAAAAGGCGATACTGATACTGGTGGTGGCTTAAAACCAGTTACAGATGGTGACGGCTTAAAACCAGGTGCAGGTGGTGGACTAAAACCAGTTACAGATGGTGACGGCTTAAAACCAGGCAACAAAGGTGGTAATGGTAACAACAGCAATAATAATGATATTAACCCCATTACGGGCAAGCCCCAAATGAGTATTGGTTTTATTGATTATCCTGCCAAAAAATTCGGCACTCAAATATGGACCACTGAAAATATGCGTCATTATCCGAGTAAGGTCGGCAATGGTTTTTGGACTGATATTGATGCTGCTGGGAATGAATTTAAGTATTATGATTGGAATGCTGCTATGAATGGAGAAACTAAAGAAGGTGCGCAAGGTATTTGTGCAACTGGCTGGCGTATTCCAACAGATGGCGATTGGAATACATTAGAGGGTTTCTTGGGAAAATATGGTGCCCCATTTTTAATAGGCGGCTCTAGTGGCTTTGACGCTCGATTACTCGGTTATCGCTCATATAAGTCACCTAATAGGGTAAAAAATAGGGGAACGAATGCAGGTTTTACAAGTGCCACTTCTACCTCAATTACTAAACTAGATTTAGCGACCAATACGATTTATCATGTAAACCGCCGGTATATTGCGCGTTATATAGATATGCCCAAACACAGTCTTGTCTGGCGTGGCTCTACGGTAATGAAGCAAGCTATGACTGTGCGTTGCGTTAAAGACAGTGGTGATGCTAGTATCTCTAGTGACACACCTAAAAAATTAATACTTGAGGTTGGCAAGCCAATGACACCACTTGGGTTTGGCGATACTGTTACATCAGTGGCTAAAAAATGGGCTATCAATCCAGCACTTGATAATGGCTTGTCTTTTGATACTACCAGAGGACTAATGTCAGGCACGCCGTTAGCTGTCAAAGATGCGGTCGATTATTCGGTAACCACTGTTGATGATTCAAAAGCAGTCTCTACTATCACTATTACCGTTGTTGACGATATAATTATGGTTAGCAGTATTCAAATCACAGGTAATAATCAGCTTAAGGTTGGCGAAAGCACACAACTTAGTGCAACCATTAGCCCTAGTTATGCCAGTAATAAAGAGGTCGTTTGGTCAATTGTTGGCACTGATAGCAAAGCTACCATTAGCCAAACAGGAGAGTTAACTGCGCTTAAATCAGGCAATGTCAAAGTGGCAGCAACTACGGTTGACCATAGTGCTACTTACGGTATATTTGATGTTTCTATTACAACTACAAGCAATGTTGAGGCTGACACTAAAAACTATGTAGAAATTACCTCTAAAAAGACAGGCAGAATCTGGCTAGATAGAAATTTAGGCGCCTCTAAAGCTTGTGTTTCTACCACAGACAGTGCTTGTTATGGTGATTTGTATCAATGGGGCAGAGCAGCTGATGGACATCAGTTGAGATCAGTGGTTACATTGGGCACAAAACCAGCAAAGAGTATTACGCCTCCTGATGGAATATTCGTTACCCTTCTTGATGATTGGACCGAACTTGGTGTTGATGATTTGGGCAACAAACGGCAACTTGCATGGACTAGCGATCACATTAATAGTATTTGTCCAGTTGGTTTTAGTTTGCCAACGAAAGATGAGTTAATAGCCGAGGTAGATGACAGTTCAACGCCAATAGGAACATATTTTGCTTCTTCAAGTTTAAAATTGCCATTAAACGGTTTACGCGATAAGACAGGTCAAGAGCAATCTTCAGGAATTAACGGTTATTATTGGACTCAAGATGTGATTAACTTAAATCCAACACCGGATGATTTAGAATCAAGTGCATCTGTAAAGCCTGGCGATATTTCACTAAGTGGCGCTTCAAAATCAACTACACACCTCTCTGGCAATTTGATTGTCAACAGTGATAGCACTTATTTAGCTTCTTCTCATCATCGAGCTGCGGGCATGGGTGTTCGTTGCATCAAAGATGCACCCCCTTTTATCAGTCCTAGTGTTAATGACTTACAGGCAACTGCTGGCACAGCCATTACAGCCATCACATTTACCAATCTAGGTCGCATCGCAACTCAATGGGAGATTACTCCTGCATTAAGCGTTGGTTTGTCTTTTAATGAAAAAACGGGGGTTATTTCAGGCACCCCAAGTGAGAGTATGTCTGCAACCCACTATCATATTACTGCCAGCAATGCTTTTGGCACTGACACAGCTCGGGTGCGTATTACTGTGGCTCCTAATCCAATAATGATTACTGGTATTCAAATAAGTAACATTCAAAGTGCCTTGAAGGTTAATGATGTTGTTCAACTAAGAGCAATTATTAGCCCCAGTAATGCGGGTAATAATTTTATTTCTTGGTCATCATCAGATGCCAATATAGCCACTGTTGATCATACTGGGTTGGTAACCAGTATAAAGAATGGCAAGGTAACAATCTTTGCTCATGCGAGGCGCAACCCCACTGTTTTTGATTCAGTGAGTATTGCAGTTGAAGATTACCGCATTGACAATAAAACTTATAACGCTATTACTTCGCCTAAAACTGGTAGAGTGTGGTTAGATAGAAATCTAGGTGCCTCTCGGGTTTGTAGAAGTGTAACAGATATAGAATGTTATGGTGATTTGTATCAATTTGGGCGCACTAAAGATGGACACCAAAATCGTGCAAATACCAGTTTTAGCAGCACTCAGGTAACCAGCATTACGCCAAACAAGAGCACATTTATTATAATGGGTGGGGGAACGGCAAAAGATTGGACAACCGTTGATCAGTCAGGTGTTTTACGCAATGTAGCGTGGAATTATGAAGGTATTAACAATATTTGTCCAGCAGGTTTTTCTGTGCCTACTGTGCAAGAACTAAGAGACGAAAAAATTGGTGTTTATTCAACTGTGCCTGCAAATTTCTTAAAGTTATCCTTAGCAGGTAAGCGTAGTAATTTAGATGGCGTGTTCTCACGCATTGGTATTAGTGGTCATTACTGGACCAGGTCGTCAAGTGCTAATTATCAAGCACAAAATTTACATCTTAAAAGTAACAGTGCTAATTTTGAAGGTGATTACCGAAACCAAGGTTTTAGTGTGCGCTGTATCCAAAATGAAACAATGGAAGCAGGTGGCATAAGATATAAGGCTATCAAGATTGGAAGGCAGGTGTGGACGATTGAAAATATGCGTCATGGCACGAATGCAGTAAATAGCATATCTTCTTATAAAGATGTTTTAAGCAACGATAAATTATATGGAAAATATTATACTTGGGATGCTGCTATGAACGGCTCAACTAAGCAAGGTGCACAAGGGATTTGTGCAACAGGCTGGCACATTCCAACTGATAATGATTGGAAAATTTTAGAAAATGATTTGGGTATGAGTGATGCTCAGCGAGATAAAAATGTAAGTTGGCGTGGTACCGACCAAGGCACTCAACTTAAAACAGGAGGTAGTAGTGGTTTTAATGCAGTTATGACGGGTGTTATTAGAGCCGGAAATTCTATTTTATTGGAAGATGGGTATCAACAAACCTACCTTTGGTCTTCTAAAGAAAAAGCCTCCGATACCAGTCGAGCTTGGAAACGAGCATTAGATAAGACAAAAGCTCAAATTTATAGCGGTAACGCTCCTAAGTCTGATGGGGCTAGCGTGCGCTGTGTTAAGGATGTAGAGCCAATGAGGGTGGGGAATATTCAGTATAAAATTGTCAATATTGATCAACAAGTGTGGACCGCTGAACATATGCGTCATGGTGTTAATAGTGCAGCAGAGGGTATATTTTCTTATCAAAACATGCCAAAATTTGATAAACAATACGGCAAACTCTACACTTGGAGTGCTGCTATGAAGGGGTCAACCACAGCAGGTGCCCAAGGTATTTGTGCCACAGGTTGGCATATTCCAACGGACAATGATTGGAAAATCTTAGAGGGTGCTCTTGGTATGAGTAAAGCCCAACAAGATTTGTTGGGTTATTGGCGTGGCACTGACCAAGGTCAGCAGTTAAGTATAGGCGGGACGAGTGGTTTTGATACTCAGTTGTCTGGTGTTTACGAGAGCAGTAAAAATAGTTTTTACGGTCGTGATTCGACGGCATTTATATGGAGTAGTAGTAAGGGGGTAGGTTCACATAATCGTGCTTATACTCGCTATTTAGGCGCTGGTTCTGGTCGTTACAAAGTGTATCGCTTTGACACCTCTCAGTTGCCTGCACTTAGCACGCGTTGCATTAGGAACTATTAAATTAAGGAGTAATATCATGAAATTTATAAATTTTAAATTGCCTATCTTGATACCAGTTAGCGTATTGGTATTTAGCTTGAATGTTCTTTCTGCAGATATTTGCACGCCAAATCAAAATTTTGAAGATGAAATTTCATTGCAAGAAGAAGCCAATCAACAATACCAAGTGGCTCGTTCTGATGATGTTTATCCAGAAGCGAATATGCAATATGCGGATGTTGTCAATAATAATATTAGCACATTGAAAACCAACTCAAAACTAAATATAGCAGAATTAACAGAAGAAACATTGGATGAAACTGAGTCTGTGGTAGAGGCAGGAAGTAGCATAGGGTCTATTGTAGGGGCAACGATAGGGGCTATTGGTATTGTTGTAACAATAGGCATAACTATATGGCAAGTAGTTACAGTTTTTGAGAATCCAAATTCAAGCGATATAGACAAGGTGCATGCTTTTTTAGGTTGGGTGCCACTTGTAGGGACGATACTGGGTATATTCTCTTTCTCATCTGACAGAGATGCATTAAACAAAAGGCTTAAGGCAAAATTTGATGCGATTAGTTATGCAGATCACTATGAGTTTAAAGCAGAAAAGGAAACACAAGAAGCACTCTTGGCAAGAGTGCGCGTTTCTCTAGAAAGTGCAACCAATAAAAATGCGGCACTTGTGCAAAAAATTATGATTGGTATTAATGAAAAACTATCTAAACATTATCAATCAAAATATTTGAATAATGTTGAGTTGCTACAAACTTATACAAAACAACTTTTTGCCACTAAATGGATAAAAACTTCTCCAAAGTTCCAACACTTGATTGATTTTATTGACCAATCAAACAAAGCAGGAGAAATCATTGGCACTGTAGATCAAGATAAACAATGGCATCATTTAACTGACAATGGTAGGGCGGATTCTACCCGTGTTCTCGGTTTGAGCAAAATTACCCATACAAACACATCTGGCGATGAAACAACACTCAATACTAATATGTCTGTGATTAAATCCACTGAGTTAGACAATACTTGGTTGATAGGTGGTGTGCCTAACTCAAATGGTTATTACCTTGTTGTGGCTTTAAGAGACGCACTTGGTCAAGATAAAGGGGTGGAATATAAAGCATATTCTATTGTTAGACCTGATAATCTTGGCAGTCTTGTTAGTGAATTGGCAACAACTGAGAATTTTATCACTGCGGGTTGGGTAGTTACCTCTGATTATGTGGCAAAAAATCTTAGTGTGGGTCAAACTGTTAGCGTCTCAATACCAAATATTATTAGCGGGCGTACAGTCCGGTATTGCGGCATAAGCCAACAGGGTGGCAATTTCTTGATGGATAAAACAAAGGTAAAAATAGGTCAGTGTTTAGACAATATTTTTCAAGATTACAAAGACTATTTTAGTGCTTATGATTTAGACAGCACTATCCAGATAAATACTCGTGGGAGTGCAAATGTTGAGACTACTTTTGATCAGTTTTTATCCGCTTATGGACAAACTTATAATCATCTATTGGCACAAACTAAGATTAGCACTATTAACAAATTTTATAAAGCCAAAGAGCCTGTTAATGCTAAAAGTTGTAAAACCTATTCTGATGGTGCAAAAAAATTCTTAACTCATGTGGATAAGATAATGGATGTTGCTGGAGAAAAAACATTTCGAAAGCATCACAATATTGATATATATGGACGTAATTTGTCTTCTAAATGTTGGGGAAAATCATGTAAAGTATATGGTTCTTTTTGGAAAGGTAGTCATTGCAAAGAATATTATCCTGAACCTTATTATATGAACCATCAGTGTGGTTTTATTACCTATACACCAAAGAGAGATACAGAGCTTGATTTAGCACTGAATGCTATTCGTCAGCAAGTAGAGGATGAGGAACAAAATTGCCTTGAAAAAAAGGATTATGCACCCATCATTTTTGCTAGAAAATTAACCGCACAAGGTAATTTTTATCTTGATAGAAGTGACTTTAGAGCATTATTTGAAGAGGTGTTCGAAGGTGTTAGAGTAGTGTTAATAAAGCGTTTTATTAAAGACGCCAAGATAAATAAAATGTCCAAAATTAAAAACTAATTAGAACCAGTATCAATGCCATTAACTTAATGATACCATTTATAAAAACTAATGCCACTAAAAGCACGAATTATTGTCCGTTTTAGAGGGCTTAAAAAATTAAGGATAGCAACAAGTATCCTTAATTTTTTAAGTATGCTAAAACAAACAATTATCAGTTCGTTTTAGTATCATTACTTTTTATAAATGGTATTAGCCATATTGAGTTTAGCTTTGTCGATGTAGATGAGGTGTTGGTTAATGTTGAGGTCTTTGAATTCGATTTTGATGCCAGTGTAGTAACGGAACATACGCCTAGGCATGGTGTTGCCATTGTTGTTTTGAATTTCCAAGTGGAGGATTTGGGTTTGGTTGTTGATTTTGCATTTGGCGACGATGTCGGCTTCTCGTTTTTCGATGCGTTTGAGTTCTTTGTCAACGAATTCAACTTCTTTGATGTCGATATTGAGTAGGTAATGAGCGATGTCCTCGGTGATGGCGAGGATAGCTTCTCTGCTGGCGATGTCTTTGTCCATGGGCATGGGGAGATTGTACCTTTATTGAGTTGAATTGACAAGGGTGTTTTTTTTGTTTCTAGGGTCTGCTTGGAAATGTATATCTTAGGAAGCTGTTGAATTATTTATACTCCTCAAAAAAAAGGGGGCCGAAAAGAGTGAAATACATAAAACAGTGTCTTTTTTACCTTTAGTATCCAGTGAAATGAGGGGGGTCGTCCTCTTTATTTTTCCAATAATACCCTAATCCAAAAGTAGTTTGCCCCTCATTATTTAAAGCATTTAGGGGGGGCGACTTCAGTCGCCTTTGTGCTACACTACAGAAATGTATTTTTAACTGCAAGATAAAATGCGACTAAAGTCGCATCCCCAGAGTGTTGTTGATGAGGTAGAGGTGTTGAATATTGAAAACACTGTTTATACTGTTTATAAAAAGTAATGATAAAAAAGCACTAATACTTGTCCGTTTTAGCGTGCTTAAAAAATCAAGGATAGCAATAAGCATCCTTGATTTTTTAAGCAAGCTAAAACGGACAATTATCAGCTCGTTTTAGTATCATTACTTTTTATAAATGGTATTATACCTTTCTATAAAAATTACCAACTGAATCAAGTTTAACTTTTATTCAACATTCATACCTAATGCAGTAGTCTCTCAGAGTGATGAAAGGGTGGCACGCTTAGGATGGCAAAAAAAACTCGCCTTAATCTATTAATCTAATTAGGGCGTTTTGTCAATCTAGACTTTTAATAGTTAATTCTTTTTAGTTGGCCTTGATACAGCGAACAGAAAGACCATCGTTGCGATAATTTGTATAACTCTTGCCAGTGTCTATATTAAATGCATAGGAATAACGCGGTTCATCACCTATACGGCGTTTAGGGCTTCTTGTCCAAAATAGCCCTAAACTGCCTCTATTTTTCAAATCTCCACCTGTGTCGTCCTGATCAGAACCTCCCCAACGATAACCAGCTGATGGCATTTTTAAGAAACTATTAAAAGCTTTAGCCCTGGTATTCAATTGACTTGCTTCCCTTGCATAGTCCTCCTTAGTTGGTATATGATAACCTGCTGGGCAAATTGCTCCAATGGTACCAGTTGTTTTAGCCCAGCATTGCTCTCGCTCTGTACCATTTATATCAAACCACGGCGTTGTCCAATCCTCGGTGTAAGACTCATCCCAGTTTCCGTTTCCAATCAAAAAATATTGTTGTTTTCCACTGCCACCACCACACGCCTCAATAGTATTGTTGTTCGAGGGAGTGCTATTAGATTTCTCGTGCCCATAGGCTGCTCGACCCCATTGATAGTAATGACCATAAGCATTAGTGTCAAGCATGGAAGTAGCTACTTGTGTTGCACCCAAGTTTCTGTCAAGCCATACTCTACCCGTTATTGGTGAAGTTGTTGCGCTATACTTAGTTGGCGTTGTGTTAGACATATTAGAGAACAGCATATCATCATTTTTACGAGTTACAGTAACAGTGTCAAGTAGTTGATTCGAATCAGACAACACATTGATTTTAATATCAACATCTGCTTCAATTGCATAGTTATTCACAGCAACAACCGACACTGTTTGCGGCACATTCCATTCATCTTCTTTGATGGTCAATACAGAATAAGAACGACCAAACAAAGGAGTGCGTGTTAACCTAATTAGATCCTTATAAGAGTCCACTTCCACACGAATATAGGTAGGTCCTATTCTTTTTGCAGTAAGACGAATTGTGAACTCACTTGGTTTAGACTTTCCTCCAGATTCGATAACGGTAATAGATTTTTTGTCAAATATTAGGCCTAGTGGAACATCATCGTTCGTGTTGCTGGCGAGTGTGACTGGGTCGGCGTTGGTGTTGGTGTTGGTGTATTTGTTAAGAGGGTCTATAGATTGTGCTTCAACCGAAAATAGAAAGGTAAAAATGCTGAATGCAAAGGTAGTGGTTTTTATTATTTTTTGGCTGTAGTTTTTCATTTTTTTCTCTTATTTAAATGTGGGTTGTGGATTAGAGAACAACATTATATAATATTATAATAGCAACTACCAACCAAAATTCATTTTAAAAAAACAAAAAAAAAGACTTGACACACTTTTTCAACATTTTTCCAAAAAATATCGCCGTTACACAACACCGCTAACAAGATACATGCAACTCAAGCATCTTGTGTTCACCAGTCTAAACTCAACAACACTTTGGGGTACTAAGGTTTAAATTTTAAAATCTCCTGCAAGCCATTGTAAAGCCCTAATCCAAAAGTAGAAATTGCAAAGATAGTGCTGTCCCTTACTCTGTCTGTGTTTGCAAAAAATATTATCAACCCTCAAAAAACAACACTCACAAATTAACCCTCAAAAATTAACACTCAATTGATTGAGGTACACTTAAAAAAAGTGCACGAACAAATAGCTCAAGGAAAAGACATTACTTCAGGTGTTCAAGCCATATTCAAAGTGGGGTAGGTTTTGAGTTTGGTTCCTTTTGAGGAGGGTGGTTCCTTTTGAGGGAAGGTTATCTGATTGTGAGGGAGAGTTATACCATTTATAAAAACTAAGGCGTCCATTGTGTTGAATTGGTTGTATCGTTTGCTATCCATGAGAGTTTCTCCGTTGGGCTATAAAATTAAGAATGCTTTAGTAGTAGGGTGGTGGTGGGTTTTTTGATTTTGTTGGGTAGAGGAGGAAAATTTGAGTGGTGAGGGGAAAGAATTGTGGGTAGAGGGGAAGGATGTTGGGTAGTAGGGAAAAAAATGTGGGGTGAGTAAAAAAAATGTTGGGTAGAGTAAAAAAAAATTTACTATTTAGGGAAAAAATGTTGGGTAGTAGGGGAAAAAAGGTGGGTAGAAGAGAAAGGGGTGCGGGTAGTAGGGGAAAAAATGTTGGGGGGTGAGTTTTTTGGTTGATAGGTACAAGAAAACAAAAAAAAGGCTTAATACTATTTATAAAAAGTAATGATACCAAAACGAGCTGATAATTTTTTGCATTTTGGTGAGGTGAGCGAATTGCTGGTTAAATAATTTTCGCTTGCATTAGCGTGTGTGTGTTGATGGCACCGACCACTTGATTATTTTCATCAACCACGGGCAATGAATTTAAATTAAATTGGTCCATCATTGCCACTGCTGCCATGGCAGGCTTGTCGGCTAAGATGGATTTGCAATTTAGTGTCATGACTTTGCCAATGCTAAGGTCTTGAATGTTGGGGTAGGTTTCTAGAACGCGACGCAAATCGCCATCGGTGAAAATACCTTCTAAATGGTTGTTTTTGGTGATTAATACCATTCCCAATGCCTTTTGACTCATAACTAATAAAGCGTCTAATAGTTTGGTATCTGCACTGACATTGGGTATGTCGTTGTCCGTTTTCATAATACTATGAACGAAAGTTAGTAAACGCCTGCCGAGTGCGCCAGAAGGGTGGGAGCGGGCAAAATCATCGGGGCTGAAGCCTTTGTCATTTAATAAGCTGACTGCCAAAGCGTCGCCCATCGCTAATGCGACGGTGGTTGATGAGGTGGGTGCTAAATTGTGCGGGCAGGCTTCTTTTTCAACGCTGACATCTAAATGCACAGTGCTGATTTTGCCGATAGAAGAATCGGCATTGCCCGTCATTCCAATAATAGGCACGCCAAGGCGTTTAATGACAGGGATTAAGGTCATAATTTCATCAGATTCGCCTGAATAAGAAATACAAATTACCACATCATTTGGCTCAATCATACCCAAATCGCCATGTCCCGCTTCCGCAGGATGAACAGCAAATGCAGGCGTGCCTGTTGATGCAAAAGTGGCAGCGATTTTATTGCCGATATGCCCTGATTTGCCCATACCGATTAAAATCACTTTGCCGCTACATTGTTGAATTAACGCGCAAGTATCGACAAAACTTTGGTCTAATTTATCCGCTAATTGTGTAACGGCTTGTGCCTCAGTAAGAATGACTTGTTTGGCGGATTGTAGTAGTGAATTAGACATAATGAAAGCTGGTTAATAGATATAATGTTGGATTTTATCTAATATTGAACCTATGCGTAACGAAAAAACCAAAATTTTATTTGTTTGTATGGGTAATATTTGTCGTTCTCCGACTGCGGAAGGCAGCTTTTATGCACAAATGCAGAAGCAGGGGGTTGGACATTTGTTTGAAATCGATTCGGCAGGGACGCATGCTTATCATATAGGTGAGCCACCTGATTCTCGTTCACAATTATCGGCAAATAAGCATGCGGTGGATTTGTCATCTCAGCGTGCCAGACAGGTGCATGAGTCTGATTTTTATCATTATGATTATATTTTTGCGATGGATGCGAGTAATTTGGCAGAATTGTTGGATATTTGCCCAGTGGAACATCAGCATAAACTGTCTTTGATGTTGGATAATATTCCAAATAATAACGGTAAAGGGGTGCCAGACCCGTATTTTGAAGGGCGTTTTGATGAGGTTTTTGAGATGTTAAACCGTGCCAGTGGTTTTTTATTAAATAATACCATTTATAAAAAGTAATAATACAAAAGCACTAATACTTGTCCGTTTTAGCGTGCTTAAAAAATCAAGGATAGCAATAAGTATCCTTGATTTTTTAAGCACACCAAAACAAACAATTATCAGCACTTTTTAGTATCATTACTTTTTATAAATGGTATAATCATCAAAATGCCATCTTTCATCAATTTGAAAACTTTTTAAAAACACCCTTAGTCTTGCTAGGAGTGGATTTAAAAGATTTCCAAATTAATAAAATTTGTCATTTTGCTAATCATCCCTATTTATGCAAAGGTTTCACTGTATTAACCCAGTATAACCAGAATGTTGCATACCCAGCAGAAATATAAGCCCTATGTTGACATTGTTATTTAATGTCAATGGTATAATCCTCCGATGAAATTTATTGAAGACATTCAAAGCGTTTTTGACCGTGACCCTGCGGCACGCAATACCTTTGAAATAATTACCTGCTACTCAGGCGTTCAAGCACTGTTATTTTATCGCTTGGCACATACTCTATGGATGCTTAAACTCAAATGGTTAGCGCGTTTTATCTCGATGATTGGCAGGTGGTTTACTGGGATTGAAATCCATCCTGCAGCAACGATTGGCAGACGCTTTTTTATTGATCATGGGATGGGTGTGGTGATTGGTGAGACGGCTGAAATTGGTGATGATTGCACTTTGTATCACGGCGTTACTTTGGGTGGCACAACTTGGAATAAGGGCAAACGACATCCGACATTGGGTAATAATATTGTCGTTGGTGCAGGGGCTAAAATTTTGGGGCCTATTACTTTGGCTGATGGGGTTCGTGTTGGTTCTAATTCAGTGGTGGTTAAATCCGTTGATGCAGGTCAAACTGTTGTCGGTGTGCCTGCACGAGTGCTTAAAGACTCTAAAAAACAATCCGCAGGTTTTGATTCTTATGCGGTGGGGACTGAGGTGGATGATCCAACGGTTAAAGCCATTAATTCAATTTTGTCGCATTTGCATGATATGGATGCACAATTGCATAAAGTCTCAAAAGCGTTAAATCTTGAAGAGGGTAAAAATACCTCTGTCAATGACTTAGAGATTGAAAGTAAATAGTTGACTAAAATAGTTGGTTAAGCGTATAATTGGTTTTCTTTGAAATACGCAACTGATATTATATGCAACTGACTACAAAAGGACGCTACGCTGTTACTGCAATGTTGGATTTGGCATCAAATAACACAGGTAACCCGATTACCTTGGATGTTATTTCGCAAAGACAAAACATTTCCTTGTCTTATTTAGAGCAATTATTTGCTAAATTACGGCGTGCAGACTTGGTTAAAAGTGTGCGTGGACCGGGAGGCGGTTATCTGCTTGATGCACAGGCAAAAGACATTAGTTTGTCTCAAATTATTGAGGCAGTTGATGAAAATATTGACCTGCGTCGTTGTAAAGGAATGAACGGTTGCAACAATGGTCGTCAGTGTATTTCACATCAATTGTGGTGCGAAGTTAGCGCTCAAATCAGGACATTTTTAAATGGTAAGACCTTACAAATGGTCATCGACAATCATAACATTAATAAAGGAACATAATTATGACAACACCCACTTATATGGATTATTCTGCTACCACACCCGTTGATGAGCGAGTGGCAGCGGTAATGATAAAATACTTAACCATGGATGGCGATTTCGGCAATCCTGCTTCTAATTCTCATTATTATGGCTGGCAAGCGGATGAGGCGGTTAAAAAAGCCAGAAAACAAGTGGCAGATTTAATCAGTGCTGACCCTAGGGAGATTGTTTTTACCTCAGGTGCCACTGAATCAGACAATTTAGCAATCAAAGGGGTGGCACATTTTTATAAAAAGCAAGGCAATCATATTATTACCCTAAAAACTGAACATAAAGCGGTATTAGACACTTGTCGCCAGTTAGAGCGAGAAGGATTTGAGGTGAGTTATTTAGACCCAATGCCAAATGGTTTGCTGGATTTAGAGGTGTTAAAAGACGCCATTCGCGAAGACACAATTTTAGTGTCTATTATGCATGTAAACAATGAAATTGGCGTTATCCAAGATATTGAAGCCATCGGCAATCTTTGCCGTCAACACAAAGTATTTTTCCATGTAGATGCAGCCCAATCTGCGGGCAAAGTGGCTATTGATGTGACTAAATTGCCAGTGGATTTAATGAGTTTTTCAGCCCATAAAATTTACGGCCCTAAGGGTATTGGTGCGTTATTCGTGCGTCGTAAGCCACGCATTCGTTTAGAGGCACAAATGCACGGTGGCGGTCATGAACGCGGTATGCGCTCAGGCACATTGGCAACACACCAAATTGCAGGTATGGGTGAGGCATTTGCCATTGCTCAGGCTGAGATGGAGGCAGAAAACAAAAACATTAAGCAATTGCGAGACCGTTTGTTAGCAGGTTTTGCCGATATGGAAGAAGTGCAAGTGAATGGTGATTTAGAGCATCGTATTCCTGGTAATCTTAACATCAGTTTTAACTATGTTGAGGGTGAATCCTTGATGATGGCAATTAATGAGATTGCCGTTTCCTCAGGGTCGGCTTGCACCAGTGCCAGTCTTGAACCCTCTTATGTATTACGAGCATTAGGCTTGAATGATGAATTGGCACACAGTTCTATTCGTTTTAGTATCGGTCGCTACACCACAGAAGCAGACATTGATAAAGCGATTGTTTTGGTGCGTGAAAAGGTGCAAAAATTACGCGACTTATCGCCATTATGGGATATGTTTAAAGAGGGCATCGACCTGAGTAAGGTAGAATGGTCGGCACATTAATTAATCAACAAAACAGGAGAAAATAAAATGGCATACGGTGAAAAGGTATTAGATCATTACGAAAACCCACGCAATGTAGGTGTTTTAGACAAGGACGCAAAAAATGTAGGCACAGGAATGGTCGGTGCACCTGCTTGTGGCGATGTGATGCGTTTGCAAATTCAAGTCAATGATGACGGCGTGATTGAAGAAGCAAAATTCAAAACTTACGGTTGTGGTTCTGCGATTGCATCCAGTTCATTATTAACAGAATGGGTCAAAGGCAAAACTTTAGACGAAGCAGCACAAATTAAAAACACTGATCTGGCAGAAGAATTGGCGTTACCGCCAGTCAAAGTGCATTGCTCCGTGTTAGCAGAAGATGCAATTAAGGCAGCCATTGCAGATATCCAAAGCAAGGCATAAAATTGAATGGCAATCACTCTGACAGACACTGCCGCAGAACGCGTAACTGGCTTTTTAGTCAATCGTGGCTCAGGCATTGGCATTCGTTTATCTGTGCAGACGACAGGCTGTTCGGGGTTGGGTTACAATATAGAGTTTGTTGATAATACCAATGACGACGACACTGTATTTGATGATAATGGCGTCAAAGTCATTATTGATGCCAAAAGTTTGATTTATTTAGATGGCACTGAAGTGGATTTTGTTAAAGAAGGCTTAAATGAAGGCTTTGAGTTTAACAATCCCAACGCCAAAGCCGAATGTGGCTGTGGTGA
>FPIA01000077.1_pt1 | contig 20435 bp, 26 predicted proteins | sample 1057361 | NCBI WGS metagenome assembly FPIA01 (sample SAMEA4473301, study PRJEB15554) | hydrothermal vent metagenome | biome: marine basaltic hydrothermal vent biome; feature: marine hydrothermal vent; material: water | place: Pacific Ocean | collected 2011-06-14/2011-07-23 | depth 1705 m | reverse complement strand
TGTTTATCAGAGAGCCTGATATGTTTCGGAATGTGGTTTTTGAAAATAGGGAATAACGTGGTGAAACTTGACATAAAAAACTAACAAGGGGGAATAATTTTTCCAGCAGTTGGTTTAAACTAGCGTCGTGGGTGTTTAAAAAAGTTTTGAGGACAGGGGATTTTTCAATGGGTTAGTTTGAGTGGGTAATGTGGGTGTCGCCCTTGTAGAAAAAAGTAACAAACTTCCTTAAACCCTTGAGCAACCTTTAAAACGATTGTAAGCCCAAAACCATTGTGTTGGATTTTGTAAAATAGTAACCTCCATTCTGCGTGTTAATGCGTAAGTTAATTGCTCTATTTTTTGTGTGTTTGTTGATTCTGCAGTAAATTGTCCATCCACCAATTCAATATGCACCACAAAGGCATTGTCTTTTTTGTCTGGTAATAAATAGATAAAATACAACGGTTTTTTAGCCAGCAGTGACAATGAGGCGGCGGTTTTAGGGACGGTTGTTTGAAAACCTAAAAAAGAAACTTCTGCACCCTCGTTTTTCAAATCACTGTGAACAAAAACACTTTTCCCTTGATTTAATGCTTGTGCTAATTGAAAGAAAGTAGTATTGGATTTCTTAATATAAGGAACACCCAAATATTCTAAAGTGCGTAATCCTAGTTGGTGTAAGGCTTGATTGTGATTGCCAGCCCCTACAATAGTGCAAACTTTAACACCTTGCTGTTGAAGAGCATAAGCAGCGGCGTCGGTTTTTCCAATGTGCATTGATGCAAATATAGCACCGTCTTTGGTTAATTGTGCTATCGGTATTGGGGAATTAATGCGATAGGTATTTTTTTTAATATCAAGGATATTGATCATATTGGCAACCGTATTGACAATACAAAGGTGTGCCAGAGTGCGGATTTCCTGCGTTGATAAATCCTTAAAAATAAGACTCATATCTTTGCAAATACGCGTTAATTTAGTGCGTAATGAAAGCCAGACAAATAGTTTAATAAATAATGTGCGGACAAAACTAGGGGCGTTTAATAACCACCATGTAAACGCCAATAAAATTTTATCTATCATCTTAAAAATCCAAATATTGCTTTAATAATTGCTTATTATCCACTTTTAAATTAAGTGTCAACGGAAAAACGGTATGAAAAATATACTCGCTGGGTATCATATATTTGGGCAATCTAAGTTCAAGATGTGTGCTAATTGCATCCGCATCAACCTCAGTTGTTTGTATAAATGAAATCAAGCGGATAATCCGCCCACCGCGTTCTAATGGCAAAGTGCGAACATTGGAGATACCTGCTAACTGTCCAATAAGATAATTTATTTCACCCAAATCAATGCGATGCCCATTGTATTTAATCATACTATCCGAACGCCCAGCAAAAAACAGTTTATCGTCTTGCTGATAAACCCTATCTCCCGTAGCATAACAACGCACACCCGCTTTATTTGTAGTGAAATCGTCATTATTGGCATTCAAATAACCGATAGAAACATTGTCTCCAGTAATCAATAATTCGCCCGTAGTATGGGCTTCAAAAGTGCCACTATTTTTGCTGTCAATATTGTAATTATTGCTGGCATTGCCAATGGGTAAATGCGGGTAAGTATCCACTATTTTTCGTGTAATTTGAATACTACTCATCATCACTGTGGCTTCAGTTGGTCCGTAGGTGTTGAATAGTTTTAAGTTAGGAAAGTGACAAAGGAGCAAATCAGCTGATTTCGTGGTCAACACCTCGCCACACAAAAACATTGCCTCAAAAAGAGGAAAGTTATCCCGATTGAAATTGCTATCATACGCAAAAGCAAGGGCAAATGATGGGGTGGAACTCCAAACACTACAGCCATAATGCAAAAATCTTTGTTTAAATAAGGTGGGATTAAGGGCGGTTTCACTATCCATTAATACTAAACTGGCACCCAATCTCAGGGCGTTAACCCACTCAAACACGGATAAATCAAAACTTAAGAGCGCTTGATTCATAAAAACTTGATGATTGGATAAAGGCAAACTTAACTGCAACCACGCTATAAAACTGTTTAAGTTGGATGCATTAATTTGCACACCTTTTGGCTCACCTGTGCTACCAGAGGTAAAAATAATATAGGCCAGCGGGTCGTTATCGTCTTGCTGACACAGCACTTTGCCATTGCCGAAAGGGGTGATTAAACCAGACGCAACCTCAATCAATATACCCTTGCCCAATTGTTGTTTTATGTTGTCAATACGCTTTTTGGGGTAACTAACATCAATAGGGATAAAAGGAATTTTTAGCGTTAAACATGCCAATATCAACACCACAAAATCTACTTCTTTATGGCCGTATAAAACAATAGGTATAGTCAATCCATTGGTTTGTTGGCGTAACTTACTGACTTGACAATCAACCTTTTGCTTTAATTCAAACCAACTCACTTCTATATCTGAGCCAGCTACTGCCAATTTATCGCCTTCTTTTTCGAGTGATAGAAAAGTGCGTTTATTGAAACAATAAAACATTCAAATTATTGTGTGGATGATTTTTGTAATAAATAGTGATGTAATTTATTAATACTGTCAAAATTTTGTTCTGTTACCTCGTCTAAAGCAACCGTTAAACCCAATTTTTGTTCTATTTCAAGTATCAATTCAACAATAATCACAGAATCAATTAAACCCGATGAAATCAACGCATCATCCGCATCCAGTTTTTTTAAAAGCAGTGCTTGAATCATATTTTGAAGAGCTTCTTTCATCGACTTATTCTGGTTAAAACATTTTTCTCATCAACATAGCACAATGCTGGTTGATAATTTCTAAGCTCGTCTTCACTGTAACTAGAATACGCTGCAATAATCAATAAATCGCCAGCCACCTTGTGTGGTGCCACTCCATTCACCAAAATTACCCCAGAATTTTCTTTGCCACGAATAGTAGTTGTCAGCCGATGAAGTTTGGACTTTAAAAATGTTCTTTGCACGGCGTATGTTTTCCTTACCCTAAAAATTGTATCATAATACCAGCAGCAATTGCCGAACCGATCACACCAGCAACATTGGGACCCATGGCGTGCATTAACAAGAAGTTATGCGGATCTGTTTCTAAGCCCACTTTATTAGAAACACGGGCTGCCATCGGCACAGCGGAAACACCAGCTGAACCAATCAAGGGATTGATCTTGTTTTTGCTAAATAGATTCATTATTTTTGCCATTAACAAGCCACACGCCGTGCCAATCGCAAATGCCACCATACCTAACACCAAAATGCCCAAGGTTTCTGGTTGTAAAAATTTATCTGCCATTAATTTAGAGCCCACTGCCAAACCTAAGAAAATGGTAACGATGTTAATCAGTGCATTTTGTGTGGTGTCGCTTAGACGATCAACCACACCCGATTCTTTCATTAAATTACCAAACGCAAACATACCTAATAACGGTGCCGCATCTGGTAATAACAATGCCACCAACATCAATAGCATAATGGGGAATATGATTTTTTCAGTTTTTGACACTTCTCTGAGTTGCACCATCTTAATTTTGCGTTCTTTTTCGGTGGTCAATAATCGCATAATCGGCGGCTGAATTAATGGCACTAACGCCATATAAGAATAGGAAGCCACTGCAATAGCACCAAGTAAATCAGGCGCGAGTTTTGATGCCACATAAATACTGGTCGGACCGTCAGCACCACCGATGATGCCGATAGCGGCAGCATCAGTAAGACTAAAGTCAAAAATGCCGACTGCCGTTAAAGCAATGGCACCCAGCAAGGTTGCAAAAATACCAAATTGTGCGGCTGCACCTAATAACAGGGTTTTTGGATTAGCAAGCAAAGGCCCAAAATCGGTCAACGCACCTACACCCATAAAGATAATCAGTGGGAATGCACCCGATTCAATACCAATAACATAAAATATATGCAAAATACCACTGCCCTCCGCAATACCCGCACCAGGGATATTTGCCAAAATTGCACCAAAGCCAATCGGCAATAACAACAAAGGTTCAAATTTTTTGACAATGGCTAAGTATAAAAGCAACATACCCACAAGTAACATCAGCCCTTGCCCCCACACCATTTGTTGTAAACCTGTATTTGCCCAAAGTATGTTTAAGTGTTCCATTTTAATTACGCCAAAGTCAGTAAAGTTTGACCCACGGTAACCGTATCGCCTTCTTTAACGCTAACGCTGACCACTACGCCACCTCTGGCTGCTTTGATTTCGGTTTCCATTTTCATGGCTTCTAAAATTACCAAAACATCGCCTTCGTTAATTTTTTGATGTGGTGCTACCATCACTTTCCAAATGTTGCCAGATAGAGGTGCACCAATTTCTTCGGCATCTTCGGTAGGCACATCATCAGCCATTTCCTTTGCAGTGGGTTCGACAGCAGATGCACTCACATCAGAGGCTGCCTTCATTGAGGTAATATTGCCACCTGCGGACACATCAACCTTATAAGAAGTGCCTTTAACCAAAACTGTGTAACTGCCCTCTTCATTACTATTATTACTGCTGGCACCCGTATCTGCTTGTGGCACAGGTTCAAAAAAATCAGGATTGTTGCGATTTTCAATAAAGTTAATGCCAACTTGTGGAAACAAGGCATAAGTCAATAAATCATCAATTTTGTCATTTGCCACCGTTAAATCTTTTTCTGCCACAATTTTGTCAAATTCTTGCTCAAGAATATGCATTTCTGGTGCGATATTATCTGCTGGTCTGCAAGTGATTGCCTCTCCACCTTCTAAAACTTTAGTCTGCAAATTTTTATCAACAGGGGCAGGTGTTGCACCATACTCACCTTTTAAGATACCAGCAGATTCTTTGGTAATGGTTTTATAACGCTCGCCCGTTAAGATATTTAAAACCGATTGCGTGCCAACAATTTGTGAAGTCGGTGTTACCAACGGAATGTAACCCAAATCTTTACGCACACGAGGAATTTCAGCCATCACTGCATCCATCTTATCTAAGGCATTTTGCTCACGCAATTGGCTTTCCATATTAGTCAACATACCGCCTGGCACTTGCGATAATAAAATTCTTGAATCCACCCCTTTTAACGAGCCTTCAAACTGTGCGTATTTTTTGCGAATGGGTCTAAAGTAAGCATCAATTTCTTCAAGTTTGGCTAAATTTAGCCCTGTTTTTCTAGGGCTATTTTCTAAAATAGCCACCACCGAATTGGTTGCCGAATGACCATAAGTCATACTCATTGAACCAATAGCTGTATCAACACGGTCAATACCCGCCTCAACGGCTTTCATAATAGAAGCAGTTGATAAACCTGTGGTAGCATGTGCATGCAATTGAATTGGAATGTCAATCGTTGCCTTGAGTTTTTTCACTAAATCGTAAGCATCATAAGGATGCAATAACCCTGCCATATCTTTAATACATAAAGAATGTGCACCCATATCCTCAATCTCTTTTGCCATATCAACCCAAGTTTGCAGGGTGTGCACAGGGCTAACCGTATAAGAAATTGTGCCTTGTGCATGTTGATTCAGTTTAACGGTTTGATCAACGGCGGTTTTGAGATTACGCATATCGTTCATCGCATCAAAAATACGGAAAACACTCACGCCATTTTCAGTGCATCGCTCAACAAATTTTCGCACCACATCGTCGCTATAATGACGATAGCCCAATAAATTTTGCCCTCTAAGCAACATTTGTTGTGGGGTATTTGGCATCACCGCCTTAATTTCGCGAATTCTGTCCCAAGGGTCTTCGCCTAAATAACGAATGCAAGAATCAAAAGTGGCACCCCCCCAAGATTCCACCGACCAATAACCAATCTTATCCAATTTATCAGCAATCGGCAACATATCATCAATACGCATTCTAGTAGCAAACAAAGATTGGTGTGCGTCACGAAGCACCAATTCGGTAATTCCTACCTTTTTGGTGTTGCCCTCGTCATCAGGTTTTTGAACAATATCCTTTAGAAAGTCTAGCATAATCTACGCTCCTCTGTGTATCTTGATGGCTTCTTCAATAACAAATTTGGTTTCTTCGTCTATCTCTTCTTCCATGCCGCCCACACCCACTGCAACCAATGTTACCTTGTTCATTTTTTGAATAATAATCGACATTAACTTAGTGATAAATATCAGTAAAGTCAGAAACAAAAACACGAAACCCATCCCAAAAAGGGTTAGATTTAGTGCCTCCGCCATTAAGTTTGTTTGTTCCATATTATTCATTCTCTTTTAATTTGGTACCGATGGACGGGGTCGAACCGTCACTCCTTGCGGAACTGGATTTTGAATCCAGCGTGTCTACCAATTCCACCACATCGGCAATATTTTTTATTTATGTCTAAAAGTAATCCTACCTTTTGTTAAGTCATAGGGTGTCATTTCTACTGTTACTCTATCCCCTGGTAAAATGCGAATATAGTGTTTACGAATCTTGCCAGAGATGTGTGCTAATACACTGTGCCCATTCTCCAACTCAACGGTAAAAGTGGTGTTAGGTAACTTCTCTTTAACCACACCCTCCAACTCTATGTAATCACTTTTTGACATATTTTTCTAACCAACTTCATAAATAAAAGACGCCATTTTACCCCATTACGCTATAATTGGTATATTTTTAAACATATTCAATATAATGAAAACAAGTTTTGAGTTTTTCCCACCAAGAACCAACAAAGGTCAACAAACTTTAACACAAGTTCGACAAGAATTAAGCGTCGTCAATCCTGATTATTTTTCCGTTACTTTCGGCGCAGGTGGCACAACGCAAGACGCCACTTTAGAAACCGTGCTAAATATTCAAAAAAATGACAACATCTCCGCTGCACCGCATTTGTCTTGCATTGATTCAAAAAAAGACAACATCATTACCTTATTAGACCAATATAAATCCGCAGGCATCAATCGCATCGTCGCCCTCAGAGGCGATATTCCCTCAGGGGTGCGTGATATTGGCGATTTTCATTATGCCAACGAATTGGTAGAATTTATCAAAACACACTACAACGACCATTTTCACATCGAAGTAGCCGCCTACCCCGAAATGCACCCCCAAGCCAAAAATATTCAAACCGATTTAGCCCACTTTGTCAATAAAGTAAAAGCAGGTGCCGACGGTGCAATCACACAATATTTTTACAATGCCGATGCCTACTTTAGATTTGTGGACGAAGTGCAAAAATTGGGCATCAATATCCCCATCACCCCCGGCATTATGCCCATTACCAACCACGCACAATTGGTTAGATTTTCCAACATGTGCGGTGCAGAAATCCCAAAATGGATTTTGGAACGACTAAAATTATACGAAAACGACTTAAATGCCCTCAGCACATTTGGCACAGAAGTCGTTACCGAATTATGCCAAACCCTAAAAAATCAAGGCGTCAACAACTTCCATTTCTACTCAATGAATCGCACTCAACCTTCTTTGGATATTGCTAAAATGCTTGTGTAATAATGCTCAAAAAATCATGCGACAAAAACAAACTGATAATTATTTTTTATAAATGGCATAAGTGGTGTTTTGTTGTATTGTAAGCAACTTAATAAACACCCTATTACACTGGTTAAATTCCCCCGCCCTTCGATAAAACCCTTGACAAGGTTCGACCTTGTCAAGGGTTACAACCTTTTTTCAAAAGGTGTTGAATTTTACGCAACCGTAGCGTTAGTTTAGTTAAGGGTTTTTGACAAACTGAATGCACCACGAATATCGCCTAACTTATAGCCAGTGGCTTTGTCGTGTGGATAATATTTCTTGAGTGCTTGTTTGATGGTTGGGCTGATATTGTTGGAATGGCAGGTTAAACAGACACCTTGCACACCTTGTGCCTTCATAAAACGATATTGACCATCAACAACTTCAGCGTAAGCCATTTTTTTTGCGGATTCGCCATCTTTATGTCGTTGATCAAACATGGTTAATACTTTCTTTTCCCATGCGTCGGGCTGTGCGCTTTCGCTGCGATTTTTTAAACTAACGCGTTTAATGTTCCATTGGGGGTTTTTTGCGTTGATTGCTTTTGCAATGGCAGGTGCTTCTGTGGCACAGACTGCTACGGCGTGAACAGGGCCTTTGGTGGTTAATGCTTTTTTCAATGCAGGTTTTAATTGTCCACCAAATTGTTTGATTAAGGTAATGGCCTCTTGTTTTAAATCTTTCTTTTGTTCTGTGTTTAGAGTGATTGAATTTTCTTGACAACCAATCAGGGTAAATAAAGTAGTGGCAATGATTATCTTTTTCATCGGTATCCTGTTTGTTATTTAAAGCGCAACATTATACTCAAAAACTTTGGCTCAATATTCAATAAATAGAATAATTGGCACTAGCGATTGGCGTTAATAATTCATCAAATTGATAAAATATTACTTCGTAATTACCTGTTTTCCAATGGTCTTCTGGGGTCCAATTAACCCAATTGTCTTCGGTTAATGCGTCAATTTTTTTCTTACTGAATAAAAGCACATTACCATTATGCGTCCATTTAACAAAGATATTGTTCATCGCTGCTGTCAATCCTTCTAATTGCAAATGTGCATATAGAGGTGTGCGACTATTGGACAACTTAAAACTACTGAGGTTTTGCTCATCAACTTGATTGGAGAGTGAAAAGTTAATGTGTGCATCTGTGTATAAACGCAAGTTGTCTTGCTCACTCAAAAATTCACGCACCAAACTTTTTGCAAAAGTCTGTTTGTCGCTAATTTGCATAAAATCTAAATCCTCTTTGGCAATCCACTTATTTAGATACTGTTCTATTTGATAAGGGGCGGCATTGTCAATGAAGTTGTTTAAAACTGCTTGATTAGGCAAGTATTTTGGAAAATAAGTGTCGTTGTCCTCATTTGCTATTTGATGAGTAGATTCAACTGCTACAATGAGTTTAGCAGGCAGATTATTGTCAACTTTCTTTACCGAAAGTGATGCATCAGTTAGTGGTTTAACAGTCTTATGACTTTGTTGATTACTATAAAAACTCGCATAATAACCTGCAAAGCCAGTCAAAATTAATGCTAAAAAATAGAGGGCTCTATTGTTTGGCACTATTCAATGGTAAACCCACCATTGGCAACGGTATTAACGGTATTAAGTTCATACGCACCACCAGCACAATTTTCTGCCACAGTACCACTTAATTCAGTAGCAAAAGCCCAAGCATAATTACAGGTAATCTTGTTTCCATTGGTGTCAGTAACGATATGTTTAGAGGTTGAGGTATTTTTACTGGTGTAGGCATAATCATAAGTAGCACCTCTTAAGCCTGCTAAAGTTACTAAGCTAATAACATGGTCAGATTTATTGCCAATGTGTATTGTCATTTTGTTGCCTGAAGGCAATGTGAAAGTTTTATCTTTAAACTTAGCCTCAAACGCAGCCGCAGTTTTTGGTGCATAATCAGTAGTACTGCCAGAGGAACCACTACTACCGCTACCACCACAACCACTTAACATCAATCCAGTCAGTAAAAGGATTGTTATTTTCTTGTGTAAATTTATCATTATTTTCTCCTTGAATTAGCAACCAATGCAATCTATGCAAAGGTTTCTATTTATACCTTAAAATATCTTTCGGCTGACACTCTAAAACTTCGCAAATCTTAGCCAGTGTTTGAAAACGCACTCCTTTCACCTTGCCTGATTTCAGCAATGAAATATTTTGTTCGGTAATCCCCACTAACCGAGCCAGTTCTTTGGAACGCATTTTTCGTTTTGCTAAAACCGCATCTAGCGTAACAACAATTTGTTTTTCCGACATCGCATTATCTGAATTATCTGAATTATATAATCTCTTTGTTTTCGTCCGAAATTTGAATGGCTTTATCCATAACCCTGCCCATCAAAAGTAACAAAATTCCAACAAATAAAATAATTAACCCCTGCAAATTAATAGTAAAAGAAACAACAAACATACGCTCACCCTCAGGGTTTGCATAAGTCAGTGCAAGACTGGTTAACGCCTGAACAACAGGGGCTAGCAACGAAAATAACAGCAAAGATCCGCCAAATAATTTAAGTTTATAACTAAAACGCGCCACAAACCACAGACCCTTTCCAAAATCCTCAAAAATACCTGCAATAGTAAACAAAGCAAAACTTAATACCGAGAGTTGCAAACTGCTAATCAACCATCCCAAAATTTGGTTATTAACCGTTAGCGTAAAAAGTGAGGCATCAACACCAGAATAAGATTCAGCCACTTGTCGTGCCAAATCTGGATGAAACCAAAATACCGCGTTCATTACCAACAATAAAATAGCTGAAATTTTGGCAAAAGACCCTAGCCAAAGCCCTAACGATGATTTTTCTATTTTCATATTACTCCTTATTTTGCTTGATTTTTAATAAAATAATTATCGTTTTACGATAATTAAATGGCATTATAACAGCAATAAATTCATTATGGGTATTGTTTGAGTAATTTCCTTGTTTTTATAAATGGTATTAGTCCAAAAACAGAGAATAAAAGGTAGTGCCCCCAGATTTAGAGACAATGCCAAATAATAGCAGAGTGATTAAAGATTTAGAGGTATTGTAACAAAGTGTTTCCAATGTCATTTTGTGCAGTCAGCGTTAACTCTCTTGTTTCATTATCACCGCTAAGTGCAATCGTTAAATCCGCAGGGGCAATCATTCCTGTGCCAAGTTCTGCCCATTCAATCAGTTGGATAGCAGGGATGTTAGTGTAATCACGGATACCAATGTATTCCAATTCTTCGGGATCGCTAAGGCGATAGCAGTCAAAATGATGGATGTTAATTGCGTCATTTTGATAACTTTCCACCAAGGAATAAGTTGGACTTTTGACTTTACCAAAACCAAAAAACTGAATAAAACTTCTTGCAAAGGTGGTTTTGCCCACGCCCAAGTCCCCTTGCAAATAAATCACCGTAGGTGACTTAACATTCTGTGCCAATTTTTGTGCAAATTGCTGTGTGGCAGTTTCACTATTAAGTGTTATTTTCAAAACAGTTGCCACATATAAATGCCAAAGACAGACACTAAAATAACGCCTTCAAAACGATTGATGATATGTTTTTTATGGAATTTGTAAGAAACAACAAACAATAAAACCGTGAGTAATAACATCACAGGATAATCTCGTGTGATGACTTCACTTGCCACATCTGATGGGTGAATCAAGCCAGGGATAGCCAATACTGCAATGGTGTTAAATAGGTTTGAACCAATGACATTGCCGACTACCATTTCATATTGCTTCTTCAAAACACTGGCGATTGAAACCGCCAATTCTGGCAAACTGGTGCCGAGTGCAATCACACTTAATCCAATCACCAAATCTGACACCCCAAAACTTTGTGCAACTTGCACGCCACCCCAGACGATTAATTTTGCACTACTGACCAATACCACCAAGCCAACAATTAACATCAACCAAGTTTTGCCGACTTGATTTTTTTCCACTGTTGCTACCACTTCATCAAATTCGTGACTGTCATTATTTTTAGCAGTTTTAAAAGTATAAGTTAGAAATACCACTAATAAAAACACCAAAACCAAGCCATCAATCACATTAAGACGCTTATCCCAAAGTAAAAATCCAGCAATAAGGGTAACCAACATCAAAAATACCCATTCTTTTTGCAGAATGCTACTTTTCACTTCAATCGGGGCAATCATCGCACTAATGCCCAAAACCAAAGCAATATTAAAAATATTAGAGCCAATGGCATTACCGATACTAATGCCTGTATTGCCGTCTATGGCTGCTAATCCAGACACTAACATCTCTGGGGCAGAGGTGCCAAAACCAAAAATTAACAAACCAATTACCAAAGGTGAGACTTTAAAAATAGTGGCAATTTTCGCGCCATTTTCAGTAAAGGCGTCGGCACTCCAAATTAAAAGTGCAAAACCTGTTAACAAGGCGATGATTGGTAGTAGAATGTCGGGCATAATTTACGAGTAAAATTTTTCCACCTATTATAAAGAGATATTAAACAAAATGAGTAAAACAGAATTTTTAATTGGCCGTAGCGGCTTAGACTTGCAAGATGATTTTTATCCCGATGATTTGCCAGAAGATTGGCGTTTTGATTATTATGCCGCCATTTTTAAGACGCTGTCTTTGGCAATTGACACCAACGAAGACCTTGAACAAATCTTCGAGGACATAAAAGAGGACGAGGAAGGTGAGGAAAATGAGTTTGTGCTGGTATTGACGATTGAAAAATCGCAACTCACCGATGAGGCAACGCTGAAAGAATTATTAAACTATGTGCAAGCTTATGCAAACGATTTTATTTTATTTTGCGAAGTGGATGAGGCGCCGAGTGAAGCCGTTATGGCACTGTTATCGGCTTATAAAGTGTGTTTTCAATCCAAAAAATCCCTTAAATTGACATTGCAGGAAGTGCAAGTATCAGGCTCAACGCTGAGTTTTAATCAATATCCCGTGCTATATTCTGCACAAGAATGGGACGAAAAGCAAATGCGTAATTATTTAGAAGGTATTCAAAGTGTGCACACCAAAACCATTTTGATTTGTAAATTTGCAGAACGCGAAGCCTTGGACAAAATCCGTATTATTGCTGAATTATTAGGCTATTAAAAGCGTGCATATTTTGCTAACACGCGCACTGTCGCAAGTGCAGCCCTTGCAAAATCTGATGAGTGAGCAAGGCTATCAACCCGTGTTATTCCCCAGTTTAGCGATCAACCCATTGCACAACACCCCGCTTAAAACTCGTTATGACGCATTGATTTTTATCAGTGCTAATGCCGTTGAATATGGTTTGACAGTGTTGAAAACACTCAACTGCCAAACCACACAAATTTTTGCCGTAGGTGCTGCTACTGCAAAAAAATTAGAACAATACAGCGTTAAAGTGACTGCCTTCCCCTCACAAAAAGCATCCAGCGAAGCCTTATTGGCAATGGATGAAATACAAGCATTACACAATTGCTCTATTTTGATTTTTCGAGGTGAAGGAGGCAGAGAAACGCTAAAAGAAGGCTTGAAACAAAACAATAGCGTTGAATATATCGAAGTTTATCAGCGTATGCCATGTGCCATCACCGCTGAACATCGCAATTCTTTGTCTGTATTTTTACAAAATGACAAGGGCATCATCACTGCCACCAGTGTTGAAAACTTGACGGCATTATTATCAATGATTAAACAAATAGATGCAAAAACACACAATGCCATCACCCAGTACCCACTTGTTGTCCTCAGCGAACGCATCAAAACAGTAGCACACTCTGCGGGTTTTAAGCAGATTGAAATCGCAACAGAAACCAATGACAAAGGTTTGTTAAACGCCATCCAAACTATTTCATAAAACACTAATACACTTGACGCAATGGATAAATCAGGCTATTCTGTCTCCTATCGTTATATTCTTGGGGAAGAGAATGGTGAAATTAAGTGTTTCAAAAGCAGCAAGAATGCTGGGTATCAGTCGTTTTGATATTCAAAATCAAATCAATAATGGCACATTACAAACCCATGAAGGGTATGTAACAACGGACAGTTTAAGGTTGGCGTATCCAAATACCAGCCTAAATTCCGAGCAGGATCAACATATTCAAAAAATGCAACAAATCAAAAACGCTGCCACCTACAAAATCGAAGTTGACAACGCCATTCACAGTACCAATGACAAAGTTTATACCAGCATCATTACCAAACTAAAAACCAAACTCTACCAAGAACAACTCAAAAATCAACACCACCAAATGGTATTCTCCGAACTCACCGAACAACTAGCGGCCCTCGAAAAACACTGCCATTCCCAAGACAAAGACGCATTACACAAACTACAAAATTGGGTGCAGTCTAAGCACTGAATAATACCATTTATAAAAAATAATTGTACTAAAATTAGCTGATAATTGTTTGTTTTAGCGTGCTTAAAAAATCAAGGGCACTTATTACTATCTTTGGTTTTTTAAGCACGCTAAAATGGACAAGGATTAGTGTTTTTGTATCATTACTTTTTATAAATGGTATTAAATCAAATTTTCCATTGGCGATGACGCAGAAGCATAGGCTTTTTTCATCATTCTACCCGCAAGAAAAGATTCGCGACCAGCGATAACAGCGTGTTTCATTGCACTTGCCATTAAGATTGGGTTTTTAGCATTAGCAATGGCAGAATTCATTAAAACACCATCGCAACCGAGTTCCATTGCCCACGCTGCATCGCTGGCACAACCAATACCAGCATCAACTAAGACGGGAACATTGGCGTGTTCCTTAATGAGTTTAATGTTGGCAGGGTTGGCAATGCCCTGCCCTGAGCCAATGAGTGAGGCGAGAGGCATTACGGCACAACAACCAATATTTTCTAACTCTTTGGCAACGATTGGGTCGTCGCTAGTGTAAACCATGACATCAAAACCGTCGCTAACCAAGGTTTTTGCAGCGGCTAAGGTTTCAACGATATTGGGGTAAAGGGTTTTTTCATCGCCCAAAACCTCTAATTTGACTAAATTATGCCCGCCCAACAGTTCACGCGCTAATTGACAAGTTCGCACCGCATCTTTGGCAGTGTAACAACCAGCCGTATTAGGCAAAATCGTGTATTTTTCTGGCGGCACAACCTCTAATAAATTGGGCTCATTTGCATCTTGCCCTATGTTGGTGCGACGAATGGCAACAGTGATAATATCAGCCTCTGCCGCTTCCGTCGCCAGTTTTGTTTCGGTTAAATCTTTATATTTACCTGAGCCAACCAATAAGCGAGAGCGGTAAGTTTTTCCTGCGATTATTAAAGAGGTATCAGTCATAATGGATTGCGGTGTATAAATAATCTAGAAATTTTACCTAATTCGTTGATTTAATATAACTTGAATTCACATTATAAGTGCAACACTCAATTATATCATTTATAAAAACTAATGATACTAAAAGCGAGCGGATAATTGTTTGTTTTAGGGGGGGGTTAAAAAATCAAGGATACTTATTTGCTATCCTTGATTTTTAAGTCCTTTAAAACGGACAATAATTCGTGCTTTTAGTGTCATTAGTTTTTATAAACGGTATGATACATCAAAAACCAATATACGCAAAATTATACGCTTTGTGCATATATAAAGTGAATTGTTATGGTTTTGCGTGATTTTATATAGTTGCTTAAAACCTTTTAGTATCAGGGTTTTAAGGCTTGTTTAGGTACTACATAAAACAGAAATATGGTGGAGAGTGAGGGATTCGAACCCTCGATAGGGGATAAACCCTATACACCCTTAGCAGGGGCGCGCCTTCAGCCAACTCGGCCAACTCTCCATAAAAAAAAGTATTATACCGTGAGACCTTTGCATAAATAGGGATAATTAGTAAAATAACAGATTTTATTAATTTGTGCATTTTTTAAACCCACCTCTAGCGGGATTAAGGGGTGTTTTGATGGTTATACCATTTTTAAAAAATAATAATGCAAAAGCACTAATTCTTGTCTGTTTTAGCGTGCTTAAGAAAACCAACGGTACATACCTAATGCGTTGACACAAATAAAAACGGCGTTGAGTAAAACCAATGATTTGTCATTATTTTTCAGCCCTTGGATGACCCAACTAACGGCAGAGACCATAAAGAAAATATAGCCGAATTTTGAGTACTCAAAGTTGAGTGCTACCATTATTCCACCAGTAATACCTGTGATTGTGCCGAGCCAGCCCCAGTTATTCATAGGTCTCAAAGTCGTGAGTAACGGTGGCAGTTTTGCCGAGCATAATTGAGGCGGAGCAGTATTTATCCGCTGATAAACTGATGGCTTTTTCAATCTTTTTGTGGTTTAAATTAGTGCCTTCAATCATAAAATGCAGATGAATATTGGTAAAAACTTTGGGGTGTTCGTTGGCGCGTTCGGCACTGATTTCTACACGGCAATCACGCACTGCTTCGCGCATTTTTTTCAGTGTGGAAATCACATCAACTGTGGTGCAACCGCCCATCCCGAGTAGCAACATTTCCATTGGGCGAATACCGAGATTTTTACCCCCTAATGCTTCTGGACCATCCATTACAACAGTATGACCACTAGCAGATTTACCGACCATTGTCATACCGTCAATCCATCTGACTGTATTCATTTGAACATCTCCTGTAAGGCAGCACCTGGATTGTCTTGACGCATAAACGCCTCGCCAACCAAGAAACTGTAAATTTCATTTTCACGCATAAAAGCGACATCTTCCGCGGTTAAAATTCCGCTTTCGGTAATAATCAAAGTGTCTTTTGGCACTTCTTTCATTAATTCAATAGTGATATCCAAAGATACACCAAAAGTGCGTAAATTGCGATTGTTAATACCAATCATCGGTAGGCGTAATTGCAATGTCCGCAGTAGTTCTTCTTTATTATGCACTTCAACCAGCACATCCATATTGATAGCGATTGCCCGCATCGCAAGGTCTTCCATTTGCTGGTCGGTTAAACAGGCGGCGATGAGCAAAATGCAATCTGCACCGAGTGTTCTGGACTCATAAATTTGATAAGGGTCAATGATGAATTCTTTGCGTAAAACAGGGATTGACACCGTATTACGCACATCGGTCAAATATTGGTTATCGCCTTGGAAAAAATCTTTGTCGGTCAATACTGACAAACACGCTGCACCTGCTTGTTGGTAACTTTTGGCAATCTCAACAGGGTTAAAATCGTGACGCAACACGCCTTTAGAAGGGGATGCTTTTTTGATTTCTGCAATGACTGCATTTTGTTTTAAGTCTGCTTTATTTTTCAGTGCTTGGTAAAAATCCCTAGTGTTACGGTCTTTGTAAGCGTTATCCAGCATTTTTTGCGCAGAAGTAATTTCTTTGCAGGCGGCAACCTCTTCTTCCTTGCGGGCAATAATTTTTTTAAGAATATCAGGTGTATTTGTCATAGTTGCCATTTTAAACGAATATAATTGACGCTGAGTTTTTATATATAAACAATAATATGAAATTATTAGATTTTGAAGTGGGTCTTGATCATCCATTTTTCCTTATTGCAGGTCCTTGTGTAATTGAATCCGAGGTATTGGCGATGGAAACTGCCGCTTATTTAAAGCAAGTTACCGACGAATTGGGTATTAATTTTATCTACAAATCGTCTTATGACAAAGCCAATCGCACCAGCACTCGTAGTTTTAGAGGGCTTGGCGTTGAAGCGGGTTTGCGTATTTTGCAAAAAGTCAAAGAGGAAATCGGCGTGCCTGTGTTAACCGATGTTCACGAAGACACGCCACTTGATGAAGTGGCATCCGTGGTTGATATGATGCAAACCCCCGCCTTTTTAGTGCGTCAAACTAACTTTATCCAAAATGTTTGCAAGCAAGGCATTCCCGTGAATATCAAAAAAGGTCAATTCCAAGCACCGTGGGATATGCAAAATGTGGTTGATAAGGCTTTTGAAACGGGCAATCAGCAAATCACCCTGTGTGACAGAGGCACTTCATTCGGTTACAATACTTTGATTTCCGATATGCGTGGCTTGTCGAGTATGCGTTCTACAGGGCAACCGATTGTTTTTGATGCCACCCATTCCGTGCAACAGCCTGGTGGGCAAGGTGGCACCTCAGGTGGACAAAGAGAAATGGTACCAGTCGTTGCCAGAGCCGCTGCCGCTGTTGGTGTGTCAGGATTTTTTATGGAAACCCATCCAAATCCGAATAAAGCACTTAGCGATGGTCCGAATATGATTCCGATTGATAAAATGCCGGAAATGTTAAAAGCTTTGCAGGATATTGATTATATTACTAAGCAAAATGGCTTTTTAGAAAATCAACTTTAAAAACGACTGTGTCTAATAATAAGTATCAAGTCTTACAAAATACCTTTGGATTTGATGGTTTTCGCCCCCTGCAAGAGGCAGCCGTAGATAAAATCCTCAATCGTGAAGATGTCTTATTAATTCTGCCTACTGGTGGTGGTAAATCGTTGTGTTACCAATTACCGGGTTTGTTGATGGAAGGGGTTGTCGTGGTCATTTCACCTTTATTGGCGTTGATGCAAGACCAAGTCCATGGCTTGGCGGCAAAGGGTATTAAGGCGGTGATGATGTCATCATTACAGAGTACAGAAGAAAATCATTGGGCAGAAATTGGCTTGCAAAATGGGGAAATAAAGTTTGTTTTTGTTGCACCTGAACGATTACAAAATGAGTATTTTTTACAGTTTTTAAGCACGCTTACCATTGCTTTTTTTGCTGTGGATGAAGCCCATTGTGTGAGTGAATGGGGGCATGAATTTCGCTCAGATTACCGCCAATTAGGCTTGTTAAAAACCCATTTTCCCGACATTGGTGTCGCTGCTTTTACCGCAACAGCAACCACACAAGTGGAAAAAGATGTGGTTCATCAATTACAATTTAAAGACAGTAATAACATTATTCGTGGCAAAATTTTTAGAGATAATTTGTTTATTAATGTTAAACCACGACAAGGAAATGGGCAATCACAATTGATGGATTTTTTACAAAACCATCAAAATGAACAAGGCATTATTTACACCCTTTCACGCAAAAATACCGAAACACTCAGTGCTTTTTTAAAAAAACAAGGTTTAAAAGCAAGTGCCTACCACGCAGGTTTGTCAGCAGCAGAACGCCATCAGGCATTTAATGAGTTTGTAAATGATGACATTGACATTATGGTTGCCACTATCGCTTTTGGTATGGGGATTGACAAGAGTAACATCCGTTTTGTCGTGCATATGTCAATTCCAAAAACCATGGAAGCCTATTATCAAGAAATGGGTAGGGCAGGCAGAGATGGGCTACCAAGTGAGGTTTTACTGCTTTATTCCACAGGAGATTTGGGCTTGTTAGGGCGTTTTATTGCTGATATTGAAGACGAAACTTACCGAAGTGCCGCTTATCACAAACTCAGTTTAATTAAAAAATACGCTTTTTCTGAAGGTTGCCGACATCAAGCATTGAGTCATTATTTTGACGATGAAATGCCAGCGTGCAAAACCCAATGCGATAATTGCCTAAACCCTGATGTTGAACGCAGCGACATTAGCGAACAGGCAAAAATGTTTTTATCAACTGTTTATCGCACTAAACAGCGTTTTGGACAGGGGCATCTTGTTGATGTTTTAATGGGTTCGAAAAATCAAAAAGTGCTAAATTTTGGGCATCAAGATTTATCGGTTTATGGCATCGGCACAGGTACCAGCAAAGCCATGTGGAAAATTATTGGTGATCGTTTATTGGAAATAGAAGCACTGGTAATGGGCGAATATAATGTATTATCACTGACCGATTTTGCGATGCAAATTCTAAAATCAGAGCAAACAGTCGATATCCGTGCCAGTAATTTACAAACGCAAAGTCCAGCCCCTAAGAAAATTATAAAACAAGAATACACCGTTGATGAAGAAATTTTTGATGCGTTAAGGGTATTGCGTTCAGAGATTGCCAAAGAAGAAGGAATGCCGGCCTATATTATTTTTGACAACAAAACCTTAACAGAAATGGCACATTTTTTACCAGACAGTGAAGCCAGTTTATTGCAAATCAATGGCGTTGGAAACATTAAAATTGAGAAATATGGCGCCCGTTTTTTAGCGTTATTAGCAACCTTAAGAACAGCAGATTTTCAGCCACCCGTGCAAGAGCCAGTGGCTGAAGTTGCCCCTGTTAAAAAATTACACCTTACTTATCGAACTACTTTAGAACTCATTGAGCGTGATGTATCCATTGAAGCCATGTGTGAACAACGCGAGTTAGCCCTCTCTACCATATTAGGGCACATCAATAAATTGGCAAACGAAGGTCAAATTGAGCATGTAAAAAGACAACAACTTTTTGCCACAGTTCCCTTTGACAAAGCCGTCAGCGATTGGATTGTCCAAGGCATTGAGCAACTAGGCTCAGTTGATGAAGTGCAGCACCAACTGTCCATTTTTAAACAACTCAACCAAATGTAGAACCTTTCTAAATGCTATTTTCAAAAAATAGTATCACTATCCTTTAAATAAACATCCCGATAAATACCTTTTACTTTTGTAAGTCAATAGTAATAATTTCAATTTGTTTGATGTATTTTTCTAGAATAGTGTTTTTTATCCTACTCATAAATAAATCTTTGTTCTTTCGTTTTCCAAAATAAAATATCAAATAAATACCGTATTTAACCTGAGAGGACAAATATTTTCCTATCAATTGTTTAGATATACCCTTAAATATATCGACATTGTAGTCGTTTTTACATTCTACTTGCACTTCATAGCCATTTTGTGAAATATTGATATCAACCCTATTGTTTGCCTCATATCTTTCTCTTATGCACTGTATGTTATCTCCATATTTGTCACTAAGTTTTTGTATAATGATATCTCTGCAAGCTTCTTCGTGTTTGTGAGAGCCATTAGATTTAAGGAATGATTCTTTTTCATTGTTTCTATTATCTTCAATTTCATTTTTTAGTTTCCTTATTTTGATTAGCACATCTTGAAAAAAATCTTCATCTGAAACAATGTCATCAGATAATATAAACCTTTTCAAG
>FPIA01000088.1_pt1 | contig 21753 bp, 17 predicted proteins | sample 1057361 | NCBI WGS metagenome assembly FPIA01 (sample SAMEA4473301, study PRJEB15554) | hydrothermal vent metagenome | biome: marine basaltic hydrothermal vent biome; feature: marine hydrothermal vent; material: water | place: Pacific Ocean | collected 2011-06-14/2011-07-23 | depth 1705 m | reverse complement strand
GTATTCACAGTCTATTGTTTCTCCAGACTCAGGGGGTATGTTTGGCAGTGCAGGCAGTATGTTTTCAACATTCACCGACCCAATGGTGAGAATGAGTGGACAAGGTAATCCTGATTTTGACAAATATGCACGACGCACTTCTCGTTACACCACCTACCAACAAGCCAAACACAAGCTCACACAAGCACAACTCAAACTCAAACAAGTAGAAGAACGCCTTAAGGATGCCAATGTGGTTGCTCCTTTTGATGGTGTTATTGTGGTTAAAAATGTTAATCAAGGTGATATTGTGCAACAAGGACAAATATTATTAAAGTTTGCCAATATCAAAGAATTACAGGTTGAATTGAATGTGCCTTCGCGTTTAGTCACCAGTCTTAGAATTAACAAAAAATACCGTATCAGATTAGATATTAGCAATGTGATTGTGAATGCCAAATTGGTGCAAATTTATCCAATTGCAGACAACAACAAACACAGTGTTAAGGTGAAATTTGATTTGCCTGAGAATACACCGGTTTTAGCAGGTGCTTATGCAGAAGTGGAAATCTTTGAAACGGACTCTGGTGTTTTAACACCCGTTATTTCAGAAGATGCCATTATGTGGCGTTCTAGTTTACCCAGTGTCTTTGTCGTTAATCCCCGCACCAATAAAACTGAACTTAGGTTTGTGCGTCTGGGCGAGCAAGTGGGTGATAATAGAAAAAGCGTTTTATCGGGTATTGCTATCGGGGAAAGAATTATTGTTAACCCAAATATCTTGATGATTTCAGGAATGAATATTTAAAGCACTAAGGAAAACATAATGTCAAAACACGATCATGTTGATATTTCCAAAGATGAAAATATCGACAAAAACTTAATCCTAGACGATGTTCGGGATTATGAATTAGGTATTGCAGGTAAATTAACCAAAGCTTTTATCACTTCACCACTCTCTATCATTTTATTCTTTGCCATGTTCGGTGCTGGCATTATGGGGTTAATTTCCACGCCACGACAAGAAGATCCGCAAATTTCTGTTCCATTGATTGATATATTTGTCGAATACCCAGGCGCTTCTTCGGAGGAAGTGGCTAATATTATGGTTAAGCCACTAGAACGCATGATGTCTAATATATTAGGTGTTAAGCATGTTTATTCAGCTAGTGATAAAGGCAAAGGCATTATCACAGTTGAATTCGATGTAGGTCAACAAATGACCGCTTCTGTGCTTAAAGTGCGTGACAAAATGCTGGCAAACCTTGATTTTATGCCACCAGGGGCGAGACAACCCTTAATCAAACCCAAAGAAATTGACGATGTTTCCATTATCAATCTAACTTTATGGTCAAAAACCGTTGATGATGGACAATTGCGTGCACTCGGCTTAGAACTCTTGCAACAACTTGAAAAGGTGCAAGACACCAACGCAGGCTTTGTTGTTGGCGGGCGTAAAGAGATTTTCCATGTTGACCTATATCCAGGTCGTCTTGCAGGTTATGGTATCTCTGTGCAACAGATTTCCAATACCATTGGCAGTGCTAATGTTAGTGCACATACAGGTAATATTGAGTTGAATGGCTTAAAAATGGAAGTTTATTCAGGTGATTTCTTTAATAAAGTAGAAGATATTGAAAACTTAGTGATTACAGTAAAAGACGGTAAACCTGTTTATGTGCGTGATGTTGCCGATGTGTATTATGCGCCAGAAGAAGCACATCATATGGTTAATCACTACAGTGGTGTTGCCAGTAAAGATGAAATTCAGGCAACAGGTGAGCAAGCAGTAACGATTGCTATTGCCAAAAAATTCGGCACCAACGGGGTTAAAGTTGCCAACGACATATTGGCAAAAGTTGAAGAATTGAAAGGACGCCTTATCCCAGATAATGTTGAAGTCAGCGTTAGTAGAGACTACGGTAAATCGGCTAAAGACAAAGTGAATGCACTGATTAAAAAACTCTTTATTGCTACGGGTGCGGTTACTATATTAGTATGGCTTGCACTGGGCATTCGTCCTGCAATCGTGGTAACACTGGTTATTCCAGTGGTCTTATTAATGACTATTTTTTCGGCTTGGATGCTCAATATGACCATTGACAGAGTCAGTCTTTTTGCACTGATTTTCTCTATTGGTATTTTGGTGGACGATGCGATTGTGGTTACCGAAAATATTTATCGCCGTTGGCTTATTGACAATAAAATTACCATTGCCACCGCTATTGATGCAGTGCGTGAAGTAGGGGGGCCCACTATTTTGGCTACTTTTACAGTTATTGCTGCTTTAGTGCCAATGGCAGCCGTCAGCGGTATGATGGGACCTTATATGGCACCTATCCCAATACTGGGTTCGGTAGCAATGATGTTTTCGCTCTTTGCCGCTTTCGTCTTTACCCCTTACTTTATTATGAAACTTGCGCCACCACTTGATGTGTTGCATAAGATGCACGCAAAAGAAGAAAGAGAAGGTAAGATAATGCACGCTTTTTTCCACTCAATCATCAATAAATTACTTAACAATAAGTTTTATGGCATGAGCTTTTTGGTTGTTTTACTGGCTGCATTCTTTTTGTCAATGTCAATGTTTTACTCTACTGCAGTCCCCGTTAAAATGTTACCACTGGACAACAAATCAGAGTTTGGTGTGTCAGTAGATATGCCCGATGGAACCGCACTTTCAGAAACCGCTTCTACCTTGCATAAAATGGCACAAATACTGCGTAAAATACCAGAAGTAGTCTCTATTCAATCTTACTCGGGTACGGCCAAGCCATTTGATTTTAACGGTTTGGTAAGACATTCTTATTTGCGTCAAAACTCTTCAGAAGGTGAATTGCAAATTCAATTAGCGGAAAAACACGAGCGTAGTCGCTCTAGTCACGAAGTTGCTCTTGCAGCACGACAACTGATTCGACAAGTTGCCCTAGATGCAGGTGCTAATTACGCCGTGGTTGAGATGCCACCAGGTCCACCTGTGCTACGCCCTGTGGTTGCAGAAGTCTATGGTCCTGATAAAGAAACGCGTCGCAAGTTAGCCAGCGACTTAACCAAGATGTTCAAAGAATCAGGCACAATGACGGACATTGACAACTTAATGCGTGATGAATACCCAGTCATTCATTTCCAAGTAGATACAGTCAAAGCATCTCGTTTTGGCGTGAGCGTGCAAACCATTAAAGAAACTTTGGCAATGAGTATGAGCAGTTTTAATGTGACCACCATTCGCCTTAAAAATGCACTTGAACCCTCTCGTGTTTGTTTAAAAGTGCCATTATCAAGGCGTTCACAACTCTCCTACCTAACGCAATTGCCCGTGCCATCAAAGCACGGTGGCATGATTCCAATTTCTGAATTGGGTGTTTTTAATTATAAAAAACAAGACGATTTAATCTTTCACAAAGACCTTGTTGATGTGGAATATGTCTTAGGGGAACCAATCGGTCGCCTCAGTGCCCCTATTTATGCTATGTTCGGTGTTGATGATTTGTTGTTAGACTACCAAACCGTAGATGGCGAACAACTGCAAGGTGAATACCTAGGTCCACCAGAAGATCAAACCAAGCCAGGCTTTGAGTGGGGCGGTGAGTGGACAGTTACTTATGAAACTTTCCGTGATATGGGTGCTGCATTTGCCGTTGCACTTGTGGTTATCTATATGTTAGTCGTTTGGCAATTCGGCAACTTTATCATCCCAGCCGTCATTATGGCACCTATTCCCCTAACCTTGCTCGGCATCGTGCCAGGGCATTGGTTAATGGATGCAGAATTCACTGCCACCTCAATGATTGGCTGGATTGCCTTAGCAGGTATAATTGTGCGTAATTCCATCTTATTAGTGGACTTTACCGTGCAAGAATACGCCAAAGGCAAGCCATTTTTTGATGCTGTGATTGATTCTTGTGCATCAAGAACTCGTCCAATTATGATTACTGCCTTCGCCTTAGTCGGTGGTTCCAGCGTTATTTTGTCTGATCCAATCTTTCAAGGTATGGCAATTTCCTTGTTGTTTGGTGTGTTGGTTTCAACTGTGTTAACCTTGATCGTTATCCCACTCGGCACATTATCAGCAGGGGAAGACGCTTGTCGCAATATTGCCATTAATATGGGTTTATTGCCAGGTGATAGCGATTCTGATGCAAAATACAACATTGAAAAACACCCTGTTTCAAATAACAATAATACTGGCAATAGCAACAATGACAGTCAAGTTAACGCTAAAGAATGGGTGCAAACAATTTTAGACAAGGGCAAAATAAAAGCCAACGATCAAACGAATAGAGACAATGAAACAAAAGTTAGTAAAAAAATGGATGATGACAGTGAAATAAAATCTGAAACCGAGGTTAAGACTGAGCCTGAAGTTGACGCTACACCAAAACCTAAAAAGATTGACACTAACGGTTTTTTGAAAAAAGAAGACAAAGAGGATGTGTGAAACATAATACCATTTTTAAAAAATAATGGGGCAAAGGCATTGAGTCTTGTTTGTTTTTAGTGTGCTTAAAAAACTAAGGGGGTGATTTTAGTTGCCTTGTTGTCTGATACCATTTATAAAAACTAATGACACTAAAAGCACGAATTATTGTCCGTTTTAAAGGGCTTAAAAAATCAAGGATAGCAATAAGTATCCTTGATTTTTTAAGCCCTCTAAAACAAACAATTATCAGCTCGTTTTGGTATTGTTACTTTTATAAGTTTGTTTTATTCAATTGTTTCACCAGCTGCTTGTAAGTCGGCGTGATAGGATGAGCGAACCATTGGGCCGCTGGCAACTTGGGAGAAGCCCATGTTGAGGGCGAGGGTTTTGTAGGTTTGGAATTGTTGGGGGGTGATGTAGGATTCGACGGCTAGGTGGTATTTGCTGGGTTGTAGGTATTGACCTAGAGTGAGCATATCGACCTTGTGGGTGCGTAGGTCGGAGAGGACATTGAGTACTTGTTGTTGGGTTTCGCCGACGCCGAGCATTAGACCTGATTTGGTGGTTACTTCTGGGTGTTGTTGTTTGAAAGCGTGTAATAATTTGAGAGAGTATTCGTAACTGGCACCGGGGCGGACTTTTGGGTATAGGCTGGGGACGGTTTCAAGATTGTGATTGAATACATCAGGGGGGCAGGTTTTGAATTCGTTGAGTGCTTTGTCTATTCTGCCTCTAAAATCTGGGGTGAGTATTTCAATCTTTACACTGGGTGTGGTTTTTCTAATTTCATCAATACAGTGTTTGAAATGATTGGCGCCGCCATCGCGTAAATCGTCTCTGTCCACCGAGGTAATGACCACATATTTAAGTGCCATTTTTTGAATGGTTTCTGCAAGGTGTTTTGGTTCGTCTGTGTCTAGTGGCTTGGGTTTTCCATGTGCCACATCGCAAAACGGACAGCGACGGGTGCAGATTTGCCCCATAATCATAAAAGTGGCTGTGCCATGATTAAAGCATTCGGCAAGATTGGGACATTGTGCTTCTTCACAGACGGTAAAAAGTTTTTGTGAACGCAAGGTTTGCTTGAGTTTGCTTACTTTTGCACCGCTGGCAAGTTTAATGCGAATCCAACTGGGTTTTTTAATGGGTACGCGTAGTGCATCTGGTTTAATTTTTAAACGGGCAGTTTTTGATTCGCCTTTTAAGGCTTTAATTTCAATTTCTTGTAACATAATGAGTTAATCGTTGAGTGAGTTGACTGGCAACAGTTTCTAGTTGCACATTATCCATTAATTTGGCTAATTGGGTAACGGCTAATCCTTGGTATCCACAAGGGTTAATTTGTGCAAAAGGGGATAAGTCCATATCTACATTCAAACTTAGCCCGTGGTAGGTTTTGCCATTTTTCACTTTAAGCCCTAAGGCGGCAATTTTGGCGTTGTCAACATACACGCCATGTGCACCGCCTTTTAAATGTGCATCAATGCCATAAAATTGAAGTAAATCCATCAGCGATAGTTCTATCAACGACACCATTTTTTTAATACCAAACCCCAAACGCTTTAAATCAATTAAGCAATAAACAACCAATTGCCCAGGTCCGTGATAGGTGATTTGCCCGCCACGGTCTGATTGCACCACAGGGATATTGCTATTTTTCAATAGATTTTTCGCCTTACCAGCAATGCCCTGTGTGAATACAGCAGGGTGTTCAACAATCCACAATTGGTCTTCGCTATCGGCTTGACGATTGGCACTAAATGCCTTCATCGCCTCCCAAGTTTGGGTGTAATCTTGCAACCCTAAACGCACAATTTTCATTACAAAATATAGGCAATTAAAGGGTGGTCTTGCAGTGCTTTGTTAATGGCATTGAGTTGCACCACGCTGGTGGCAGTAATTCTAACCGTATAAGCAATGTAGTTACCTTTGGTGCTTTTCCTGCTGCTAATTTGACGCGGATGAATCTCACCAGCGTGGCGTTCAATAATGGCACACATTTGGGTGTGTAATTGCTGACAGTCTTTGCCCATTACTTTAATGGGGTAGTCGCAGGGGAAGTTAAAAATTTCTTCTGGTGTTGGTTTTGCATTAGGCTTAATCATAGTGGGTAATTTTAGTGTCTATTGCTATAAAATAGGGGGCAATTTTATAATTTTCAAGCAGGGAAAGACAGAATGCGTCCAGAGCAAGTTAGCACTATTTTAAATCAAGAATTCGAATCGGTAACCCAAGGTCATCACACGCCCGTTATGTTGTGGGGTGCACCGGGTATTGGTAAATCACAAATCATCAATCAAGTGGCAATTGAGCATAAGGTTGAGATGATTGATATCCGCTTATCACAAATGGAACCGAGTGATTTACGAGGTATTCCATTTAAAAATGGCGACCAAGTGGATTGGGCAATTCCATCGCTATTGCCAAACGCCAAACGCCATGGCACCAAGGGTATTTTATTTTTAGACGAAATTACTTCTGCACCACCCACCGTGTCAGCAGCAGCTTATCAGTTGATTTTGGACAGGCGATTAGGCGATTATGAAGTGCCTGATGGGTGGGTGATTTTTGCTGCGGGTAATCGTCAAGGTGATCGTGGTGTTACTTACTCAATGCCTGCACCGTTGGCCAATCGTTTTTCGCATTATGAACTGGATGTTAATCTGGATGACTGGGTGGCTTGGGCGTATAAAAATAACATTGATGAACGCATTATTGGCTTTTTGCGTTACCGCCCCGAACATTTATTTGAATTTGATGCAGCACGCAACCCTGTGGCTTTTCCTTCGCCTAGAACTTGGGAATTTACCCATCGTGCTTTGCAAAAATTTGATGACAATTTAACTTTATTTAGGGCGGCAGCCACTGCCTGCGTTGGCGAAGTGGCAGGGGTTGAGGTGGCAACTTTCATTCAACATTTGGAAGATTTACCTGACCTTGATGCGATTGTAAATGGCGAATCTGTGTCAATTCCTGATGCCATTGATTTGCAATATGCAATTTGTGCTGCCTTGGTGGGTAGGGCGATTAGTGTTAAAGGTAAAGACAATGCACAAAAGGTTTGGGGCAATATTTTGAATTTTGCTAAAGACTTTCCTCAAAAAGAACTGGGGGTAATGTTGGTATCTGATATGCAACGCGCTCTTGGTGCAGAAGTTTTTGCTATTCCAGAGTTTGCTGATTGGGCACATAAAATTGCGGATGTTGTATTTGATTAAAGTGCATTGCCAAACCGCCCTAAATACTTTTTATATCCCAATGAGATAAGATAAGTGGCGTTTTTTAGGAGCAAGAAAAATGAATAAAATCCGTTCTTTTGCTGTTCATTCCTGTTTATATAAAGGTTTTGTTGTGTTGCTATTTATTCAGTTTGGTGCAGTCTTTGCATCGGCAAATAATCCCATAGTGAGTGATGCTTCTGGGCTTAATCCTATCAAAGTGGCTGTTATTATTCAACCCACTTCCAGTAATGAAATCATACTGGCAATTAAAAATTCTAACGGCAAAATATCCATCGGCGGGGCTAAATATAGTATGGGTGGGCAAATCGCCTATCAAAACAGTGTGCATTTAGATATGCGTCAGTTCAATAAAATCATTAATTTTGATAAAAATGCACAAACCATCACCGTGCAATCAGGCATTACTTGGCGTGATATTCAAAGTTATATTGATCCTTATGGCTTGTCAATTAGCGTGATGCAAAGTTACGCTAATTTTACGCTTGGCGGTTCATTGAGTGTTAATGCCCACGGTCGATATATCGGTGCAGGTGCGTTGATTGAATCGGTGATTTTTTTTAAAATTGTCTTGGCAAATGGCAAGGAAATTATTGCCAGTCGTCAGCAAAATAGCGAAGTATTTTACGGTGCAATTGGTGGCTATGGTGGCTTGGGCGTTATCACAGAAATTGGTTTAAAATTGGTTAAAAATGTTAAAGTCGCGAGAAAAACCGTGCTAATGAAGGTGACAGACTATGCACAATATTTTGCACGAAATATTAATAATAATGCAGAGATTGTTTTCCAAAATGGCGATTTATATGCACCCAATTACGATGAAATTCGCAGTATTGTTTGGCATAAAACTGACAAAGAGTTAAGCATTAAAGACAAGTTAATTGATAAAAATGCAAACTATTTTTTCACTAAAAAAATGACAGAATTCGTCGCAAATTACACAATAGGAAAGTATTTTAGAAAAAATATTATTGACCCCATTCGTTATTTTTTTACCTCCATCGTGTGGCGTAATTATGAAGCCAGTTACGATGTTAACGAATTGCCCAGCAACCAAGAAAACACACTATACGCCCTAAGAGAATATTTTATCCCTGTTGAAAATTTTGCAATATTTGTCGCCTCAATGAAAGAAATTTTTACCCACAACAAAGTCAATGTTATTAATGTCTCCGTCCGTCATGCAAAGCCCGCACCTAAAAGTTTATTGTCTTGGGCTAATAACGAAGTGTTTGCATTGGTGGTCTATTATCAACAAAAAACAGACAACAAATCCATTGCACAAGTGAAAAAATGGAGTTTGGAAATGCTAGACGCCACCCTCAAATTAGACGGCAGTTACTATCTACCCTATCAAATATTTGCCTCCAACGCACAATTTAATGCAGCCTACCCAAATGCCAATCAATTTTTTGCACTCAAACAGACACTAGACCCAAACAATAGATTTAGCAATCAATTGTGGCGTAAATACTACCCAAAACGGAAGTAGGGTGTAATAAAAAAATTACTTCTCGCTCTCAAGCTCCTGCTTAGCAATACATATAATACTATTTATAAAAACTAATGACACTAAAAGCACGAATTATTGTCCGTTTTTAAGCCCTTTAGAACAAACAATTATAGGGTGCAATTATTGTATGTATTTAACCACTGCACCAACGGCAATGACCAAGCCAGTTGCCAATGCCATTGGATACCAAAAGGTTTCTTTGTTTATTTTTAAAGCTTCATTACTAACTTTTAAGGCTTCGTTATTAATCTTTGCTGTCTCTGCACCTAACTTAATTGTATTAGCGATTATCTCGGCAATTTCTGCGTCCATTTTTCTTTCTTCTTTGTCCATTTTATTCACTCCAAAATCTGCAAAATACGGGCAGGAAACCGTCTTGAATTTATGAAAGTAACTATTCATCACAATACAATACCATAAAAGACCCGAATTAAACATCTTAATTTAAAAAAACATAAGCCAACGGGGTTTTATTTTTAGAGGAATTTGATTTTATTGTAAAATTAATTTTTTTAGTGCTGATGGTTAACCAACTTCGTATAATTTATATTATGTTAAATTGTAGTTTTAAAATCAACAAAAGAGAGGTAAATAAAGGTTTTGCACTCATCACACACATTTCTCCAATTTGAAATAATTATGCCCTCTAACAACCTATCTAACAATCTATTTAATGTGCATCTTAGCAATCATCCACGAGATTTTGAGTGTGTTGAGACGGATTCTGTGCTTGAAGGTGGATTGCGTCATGGGTTGGCAATGCGTTATGAGTGTAGCAATGGTTCTTGTGGTGCTTGTGAGGCAAAACTCTTAAGAGGCAATATTAAGCAGATAAAGCACCAAGATTTTGTGCTCACAGAGAAACAAAAACTGGAAAATACTTTTTTAATGTGCTGTCATGCACCTGCTACCGATATTGAGGTGGCAGTAAAGTTGATTGATGATGTTAAATCCATTGTCATTCAAAAAATTAATGTCAAGGTTAAACATATTCGCCTTATTAATAAAGATATGGCAATTTTAAATCTGAGGACGCCTAGGTCAAAAACATTGGAATTTATGGCGGGTCAAGATGTTGAGTTGTCTTTTAACGGCACAACACACCGCTACCCTATTGCCTCCTGCCCTTGTTACGGAATGGATTTGGAATTTCACATTAGAAATGAAGCGTCCGATGCCTTTGCAGGTGAAATTTTCAATGGCAATCTTAAAGGCAAAACGATTGTTAGTTTAGAAGGGCCAAAAGGTATTTTTGTGTTGAAAGAGCAATCCCCCCGGAAAATGGTGTTTATCGCTTGGGATGGCGGATTTGCACCTATTAGAAGTCTAATAGAACACGCTTTTTCATTGGAAATGTCCAATCCTGTGTATTTTTATTGGGCGCACCCCGCCGATGAGCAAGTGCCCTACCTAGATAATCATGCGCGTTCTTGGCAGGCAGTAATGGATGAATATGTTTATACAACCATTGCTTGCCCCTTTAATCGTGCCAACAAAAATGATTGTCGCAAAGTGGCTAAACAGATTTTCGATGCCTTAGATATTGAAGTCGTCAATCAAGCGGATGTTTATATTTCAGCACCCGCCGAAGTGTTGATTTATTTGGGTGAATTATTGCTAGACAATGGATTGGATGAAACCCAACTGATGGCTTCGCCAATTTAGTCAATTTTCACGATTTTTGCTGAAAAAAGACTGCTTAATTTTCTTAAACTATTGTCCTGTAAAGCATATTGCCTTTATTGGCAAAATTTAATGCAAATGTATGTTGTTTTTCACCCTATTTCATCAAAAATTATTTTAAATTATTTTTAAAATCGCTATCCCTTTTGTAGCAAAACATTCAGCCCATTAGTAACATTTTTTACAAAAATTGGACTTGCAAAAAAGGTCAAAACACACTATATTTAGTGCCTAATTAATTTTCAAACACTAGATGTAGTGTTTTAACCCAAAAAGGCAGATGAATAAAAATATCCAAGTTACCAAGAGAAATGGCAAAAAAGAACCGATAGATATGGAGAAAATCCACCGTGTTATTGAGTGGGCTTCTAGGGGATTGGAGGGCGTCAGTGTTTCCCAAGTTGAAATCAGTGCGCGACTGGCTTTTTTTGAGAATATTAAGACCGAAGACATCCATGAAACCATCATTAAATCCGCTGCCGATTTAATCTCTACTGAGGCACCTGATTATCAGTATTTAGCAGCGCGTCTGGCTATCTTTCATCTGCGTAAAAAATCATTCCGGTCTTTCACCCCACCCCCCTTGCTTGCACATGTGATTAAACTCACTGATATAGGTATTTATGACACAGATATCTTGGAAAAATACAGCAAAGCAGAGATTGAAGCGCTAGATGCACATACTGACCACGAGCGCGATATGAAGTTTTCTTATGCAGCAGTTAAGCAATTGGAAGGCAAATATCTGGTGCAAAACCGCACCACAGGTGAGATTTTTGAGTCACCGCAACAATTATATATGTTGGTAGGTATGTGTTTATTCCAAGAATATGCGACTGACACACGAATGGACATGGTTAAACGCTTTTATGACGCAGTTTCCACCTTTAAAATTTCTTTGCCAACGCCGATTATGTCGGGGGTTCGCACCCCAACGCGCCAATTCTCTTCTTGCGTTTTGATTGAGACCGCCGATGATTTGGACTCTATCAGTGCTACCGCAGGAGCCATTGTTAAATATGTATCCCAACGAGCCGGTATTGGCGTGAATGCGGGTAGAATTCGTGCACTGGGCAGCCCTATTCGTGGCGGTGAGGCAATGCACACAGGCTGCATTCCTTTCTACAAACACTTCCACACAGCAGTTAAATCTTGCTCTCAAGGCGGTGTGCGTGGCGGGGCTGCCACCCTATTCTATCCATTTTGGCATTTAGAAGTTCAAGACTTATTGGTGCTTAAAAACAACGCAGGCACGGATGAAAACCGAGTGCGTCACTTAGATTATGGCGTGCAATTCAATGGTTTGATGTATCAGCGATTTGTTGAAGATGGTAATCTCACTTTATTCTCACCTGATGAGGCAACGGGCTTATACGAAGCATTTTTCGAAGATCAGGATGAATTCAAACGCTTATATGAACAATATGAACAAGACAATTCTATTCGCAAGAAAACCGTCAAAGCGCGGGAATTATTCGCCAGTTTTATGCAAGAACGCGCCAATACTGGGCGTATTTATGTGCAGAATGTAGATCATTGCAATACGCACGGTGCATTTGACCCTAAAATTGCCCCTGTGCGTCAATCCAACCTGTGTATGGAAATTACTTTGCCAACCAAGCCTTTGTATTCCGTGCAAGATGAAAAGGGAGAAATCGCTCTATGCACCCTATCCGCAGTTAATTTGGGTGCACTTGAGAGTCTGGATGAGTTGGAAGAAATTACCGAGATTATTGTTCGTGCCTTAGATTCCCTCTTGGATTATCAAGATTACCCCATTAAAGCCGCACAATTAACCAGTATGAACCGTAGAACACTGGGTATCGGAGTAACCAATTTGGCTTATTATTTGGCAAAAAATGACGCTAAATACTCTGATGGCTCAGGCAATGATTTGGTGCATAACACCTTTGAAGCATTGCAATACTACGCACTTAAAGCCTCCAATAAATTGGCTCAAGAAAAAGGCAAATGTCCTTTATTCCACCAAACGCAATATGCAAAAGGCATTATGCCAATCGATACTTTTAAACAAGATATCAATACTTTCTGCCACACTGCTTTGCAATTAGATTGGGACACTTTGCGTAAAAACATCGTCAAAACAGGACTTAGAAACTCAACGCTGACCGCATTAATGCCCTGTGAAAGTTCATCACAAATCTCAAATTCCACCAATGGCATCGAGCCACCACGAGGTTTTATAACCGTTAAGCAATCCAAAGACGGACTGTTAAAACAAGTGGTGCCAGAGTATGAAAATCTCAAAAATCAATATGAATTATTGTGGGATATCAAGGACAACGAAGGGTATTTGCAATTGTGTGCGATTATGCAAAAGTTTGTTGATCAAGCGATTTCTGCCAACACACACTACGACCCTTCTAAATTTGAAGGTGGCAAAGTGCCAATGAAATTGTTCTTAATGGATTTATTAAAAGCTTATAAATACGGCGTTAAAACGCTTTATTATCATACCACCCGTGATGGCAGTGGTGAGAACGAAAATGAACCAGAAAAAGAAGATGAAAACGGCTGTGCAGACGGCGTTTGCAAATTATAAAAATTTAATATGTCTAAAAAAAATACCCCCGTTGCTATTGTTTATGATTTTGATGGCACACTTGCCAAAGGCAATATTCAAGAAAACTCTTTTATTCCTCAGTTGAGGGTAAAAAAAACCCAATTTTGGGAGGAAGTTAAACAGATAGCCAAAAAGGATGAAATGGATGAAATTTTGGCTTATATGTATTTATTAATTAAAAAAGCCAACGAATCTGGAATTAGTTGTCAAAAATCAGAGATTAAAAAACATGGGAAAAATGTGCGATACTTTGAAGGTGTTGAACAATATTTTGATAAAATTAATGCGTATGCTAAAGGCAAAAATATTAGTTTAGAACATTATATTATTTCATCGGGCACCCAAGAAATGATTGAAGGCACCTCAATTGCCAAAGAATTTAAATATATCTTCGCTTCATCATTCAAATACAACCACGAAGGTGTGGCAGAATGGCCAGCATTAGCCATCAATTACACCACCAAAACTCAATATTTATTCCGCATTAATAAGGGTATTGAAAATGCTTGGGATAACGCCAATATCAATAAATATACGCCCTTAGAGGAACGCCCTATTTTGTTTGAAAATATGCTTTATATTGGTGATGGTGATACTGATATTCCAGCAATGAAAATGCTTAATTACCAAGGTGGCACTTCAATTGGCGTCTATCCAGCCAACACCAGCGGTGCAAAAAGTAAAGCACAAGAATTATTAAAAAATAATAGAGCAAGTTACATTGCCAAAGCCAATTATTCTGAAAATTCAGATTTGGTTAAAATTATCAAAGGTATTCTCAAACAAATTTCAATCAAAGCTAGTATTAAACAACACACAAATATAGGATAAATTATGTCATACAGTATTTTTACCAAAGCAGTGAGTAATACACTTATCGAGCCGATGTTTTTCGGTAATAGCGTGAATGTAGCGCGTTTTGATAAGCAAAAATATGAGGTATTTGAAAAACTGACGGAAAAACAACTTTCCTTCTTTTGGCGACCTGAAGAAATCGATGTCAGCAAGGACAGGATTGATTTTGCCAAATTATTGCCAAATGAAAAGCACATTTTTATCTCTAATTTACAATACCAAATTTTGTTAGATTCCGTGCAAGGTCGAAGCCCCGTTATTGCCTTTTTGCCAATTGTATCGCTACCCGAAGTGGAAAACTGGATTGAAACCTGGTCATTTTCTGAAACCATCCACTCGCGCTCTTATACGCACATCATTCGTGCCATTACCAATGAACCAGGTGCGGTATTTGACGATATTATGAAGACGGAGGAAATTATCAAGCGTGCCGAAAGTGTCTCAGAAAAATACGATGAACTGATTAAATACACACAAGCCTTTTTACTACACGGGGAAGGTGCTTTGACCGTAGGCAGTAGCACGGTTAATATCAATTTATACGATTTAAAAAAGAAACTTTATCTCACCCTGATGTCGGTTAATATCCTCGAAGCCGTGCGTTTTTATGTGTCATTCGCCTGTTCATTTGCCTTTGCAGAACGCAAAGTTATGGAAGGCAACGCCAAAATCATTAAAATGATTGCCCGTGATGAGGCGCTACACCTATCTGGAACACAACATATGCTGAATTTGATGCGCAGTGGCAAAGACGACCCTGATATGCAAAAAATTGCCGTTGAATGCAAAGAAGAAGTGATTACCATGTTCAAAGAAGCCTGTGATCAAGAGAAAGAATGGGCAGAATATTTATTCCGTGACGGCTCTATGATTGGCTTAAATGCTGAAATCCTTAAACAATATTTAGAATATATTACCAACATTCGTATGCAAGCAATCGGACTTAACCCCCTCTTTGACGACCGCAGCAACCCCCTACCGTGGATTAATCATTGGCTGGATTCTGACAATGTTCAAGTTGCCCCACAAGAAACCGAAATCACTGCCTATTTAGTCAGTGCCATTGACAGCAATATGGATGTTGATGACACTGATTTTGGCGAATTTGAGCTTTGATTAATGTTTAAAATCGACATTAACAACATTAACAACAAGACGGAATCGCTTTATGTGTATGGCGAAAACTCAATCTTAACCGAATTAGAAGCACACAATGTTGTCGTAGATCATTCCTGCCGACAAGGGCATTGTGGCAGTTGCATCTTACAACTATTGTCAGGGGAAGTTATCCATCAAGACTGTCTAATTCCACTCTCTCGAGGGGAAATTCTCGCCTGTCAAGCCAAACCAACTACCGATATTAAAATTGGGTTGCGCAACTTTTAGAGGCAATCAGCACCAGCCTTTTTAACAATAACACCAATGGTTTTCAAAGTCATCTATACACGCAGTTTGTTGTCCGTTGCTTAGGTTGAGCGTTTACCGAGCAGTAGCAAGCGTAGTAATACCATTTATAAAAACTAATGATACTAAAAACGAGCGGATAATTGTTTGTTTTAGAGGGCTTAAAAAATCACAATAATTCGTGCTTTTAGTGTCATTAGTTTTTATAAATGGTATGACATCATCATTTATGTCTCCCTAATCCAAAAATAGAAATCATTCTTTTTAATGCCCCTTGAGGGGTACAAACCTAGCACTATTTTTGCAATCTCTACTTTTGGATCAGGAAGTGTATATTTTTTATAAATTATACAAAAAATTATACAATAAGTGTATAATATTTTATAAATATACAAAAAATTATACGATATGAATTTTAATTATAAACGCATTGCCTACGCCCAAAAAATGGCAGATTTGCAGGCTTACTACCAAACCTCAGTTGCTTTTTCACAGGCACTGGGCATTACTCGAATGACGCTAGTAGCGTGGCGTGATAACCCACAAAAAATCAAAGTTAAAAACCAAGACAAAATCGACTTACTTTGGTGTCAATATGTATTTCTACCCAATATTGACAGCACTAGCGAGATTGTTAAGGGCATTGATTTGGGTGATTTTTTATCCGAACCTGCGGTAATGGATAAAACCATCCGAGAGATTTCTGCTGGCTCTCTTGAGATTGAAACAGGCACACAAGAAGTGGATTTTAATGCGATTGTGCTTGATGATATTATGCCCAATAATTTTCACCCTAAAAATGTATTAGAAGTGCAAAATATCTATCATGCCACCCAAGAAACTACCCAAGATTTTCAAACGCCAATTAATCTGACAACAATCAAAGCTTGGCACAAAGTTTTAATGCGTGGGCTAATTGATAATGCAGGCAAATTTTCCACCAAACAAAGAGTTTTGCCTAATGTTAAAACGCAACTCACTCATCCAGATGACATTGTAGAAGAGCTAGAAAACTGGGTAAAATCCTATACCAACCTTCAAAATTTAAACGACATCGCCAAATCGCATTACCATTTTGAAATTATCCACCCATTCAGTGATGGTAATGGTCGTATCGGGCGCTTGATTGTCCTTGCACAATGCCTAAAAATCGGCATCAAACCCCCAACAATTAACAATAACAACAAAGCGTTATATTATATTTTGCTAGAACATACAAAAATAAATCCTGCCCCATTAGCGTATTTTTTTCGGGCGTGTTCAGAGTGAAATAACCCAAGGTACATCCAAAAACATGGGTGCAATTGAAGGAATGCAGAAAAAGCCAGTTGAATCTTGTAAGTGGTTATTTTTTTGTCATACCATTTATAAAAACTAATGGTAACTACTCAGCACCTACCCATCATCAAAAACAACCACCCCCCTTAAAAACACCTCTCATTGCTTCACTAGCACCAACACCCTGCTTTTTGCAACTAGACAAATATCCTCTAATTCTACAAAACATATCACCCCCTGCTGTTGATCTAAAACAACCCGATATCTTCTGTTGTACCTTATACCATTTATAAAAACTAATGACACAAAAAGCACGAATTATTGTCCGTTTTAAAGGGCTTAAAAAATGCGATAACACTATCGTGCAATCTCTACTTTTGGATTGGGGGTTAAACACTTTTAGAGGTATGCTTATCTAACACTTGAAAAACCAACATCAGCACCGAGCCGAATAATACCATTATCAATGCTGGCACGGCGGCGCGTTCAAATAGCCCTTCGGCACTGAGTTCGTAAACTTGGATGGCGAGTGTGTCCCAGCCGAAGGGGCGGAGTAGGTAGGTGGCGGGCAGTTCTTTCATTACATCGACTGCGACTAACAATCCACCTGCTAAAATGCCTGGTGTCATTATGGGTAGATAAATGCGTCCAATTAGGCGGAGGTGAGAGGAGCCTAATAGGCGGGCGCTTTGGGTTAGGACGGGTTTGATTTGTTGTGCGGATGCTTCAATTGAACTGTAAGCAATGGCCATAAAACGCGATACATAGGCGAATAATAGCAGGGCAATTGAGCCAAAAATAAGGTGGTTGATTGATTCGCCACCAAAATGTAGGTTGATTATGGAGATTTGATTGATGCCGTAAAGCAAACCTACTGCCATTACTGAACCAGGTAAGGCGTAGCCTAAAGTGGATAAACGGATAATGCTTTTTAGCCAAATGCTGTTGTGCTTGCAGTGACTGGGTAGCGCTAATATCGTGGCGATGATGAGTGTGGCAATCACGGCACTGAAAGTTAATATTGCAGTGGATGAAATTAAGTTAATATACTTTGCACTCCATTCTTGTGCGACGGATTCCCAACCCCAAATTAGCAGTTGTAACATGGGCATTGCGAATGAGAGCATAAATACGCCGAATACAAATAAAGCAATTAACCAGCTGGTTATGCCGCTGGCCTGATAGGGCTTTTTGTTGCTAACATCGGTGGAATAATATTTTGCTTGTCCACGGGCTTTTTTTTCAAAATAGATTAAGAAAAACGCCACTAAAACTAATAATGACGCCAATTGTGCCGCCACTTCAATTGAGCGATAATCGCCCCATGCGGAATAAATCGCTGTGGTGAATGTGTCGTAATTAAACAAGCCGACTACGCCAAAATCAGCCAAAGTTTCCATTAGTGTTATCAATAAACCGGCGGCGGCGGCTGGTCTGGCCAAGGGCAAGGATATTTTAAAAAATACTTTGAATGGACTGGCGCCTAATAATTTTCCTGCTTCAATCATAGTGAGTTTTTGGCGTTTAAACGAAGCGCGTGCTATCATATAAACATAGGGGTAAAAAACCAGCACAAAAGTTAAAATAATGGCCCATGAACCTGCACGAATATCAAATCCTGGTAAACCTAATGTTTCTCGCATCCATATTTGTGCATAGCCTGAGTAATCAAACACACCCAAATAGACAAATGCCAATACATACGCAGGAATGGCAAATGGCAAAAATAATGCCCACTCTAACCATTTTCTGCCGGGGAATTCTACCATCACCACCAAATACGCCAATATCGTGCCGAGCAAGGTAACGCCAATGCCGACACCGACTAATAGAATAGCGGTGGAGCGGATTAAATTAGGCAGTAGGTTTTCGGAAAAATGTGCCCATAACTCGTGTTCGGGTAGCAACCAAGAGAGAGCCACCACAAAAATAGGCAATGCTACCAGTAGTGCTAATGCGCTTATTCCTATTTTTGTGTTGAGGCACTTTGGCATACTGAATTGTTTATCGGTAGCCTTTTTTCTGCATTAATTTAACGGCTGTGGATTGCAAAATACCTGCTTGCGATAAATTCATTGTGTCTTGTTTGAATGCACCCCATGCCGATACTACAGCATCTGAGGCAACGCTTTGATTGGCAGGATATTCTTTATTCAACGCGCCGTAAATCGCTTGTGCTTTGGCGCTGGATAGCCATTCTAATAATTTTGTTGCCCCTTCGGGGTTTTTTGCATATTTAGTCACGCCAGCGCCTGAGATATTCACATGCACACCTGTGGTATTTTGATTAGCCCAGAATAATTTCAGTGGTGAATTGGGTTTTTTTGCTATTAAACGCCCGTAATAATAGGTATTTACCAAACCCACATCACATTGCCCAGACAAAATTGCATTCATTACATGCGAATCTTTGGCGTTGGGCGTGGCTGCCAAATTATTCACCCAACCACTGATAATATCGCCTGTTTTACGCTTGCCCTTATGATAAATAAGGGATGCAACCAAAGATTTGGTATAGATTTTTTTACTGGTTCTCAGGCATAAACGCCCTTCCCATTTTGGCAACGCCAAATCTGCATAAGTGGATAATTCCGCTGGTTTAACACGCTCAGTGTTATAGACAATGGTTCTAGCACGGACAGATAATCCTGTCCATAAACCCTCAGGGTCTCTTAAATGTGTGGGAATATTACGCTTTAATATTTGCGTTTGTGCTGTTTGGAATAAATTTTGCGAACCTGCATACCAAAGATTACCCGCATCTACCGTCATAAACATATCCGCCTTAGTGTCTTTACCTTCCAACTTTAAACGCTCAATCAATGCACCGCCTTTGCCAGTCAAATACGCTACACTAATACCTGTGTCTTTTGTAAATGCCTCAAATAACGGCTTAATTAAATGTTCTTTTCTCGAACTATACACAGTTACCGAACCTTCACTTTTCGCTTGTGCTGTGCCAATACTACTCACTGTCAATGCTAACAATAAGGGTGCTAATGTTTTTATATTCATATTTAAACCTCCAGTTTTTGATTGTTAATTGTGCCATATCGGTCAGAAAATGCCATTGCTTCTTCTTTGTCATGAGTGACTAAAATAGCCGTAGTATTGGTTTTTTTCAAAATATCTCGCACCTGCTTGGCTAAAATATCTCGATGTTTTTTATCTAAACTGGAAAAAGATTCATCTAATAATAATAACTTAGGTTTAGGGGCTAAAGCACGCGCCAATGCCACTCGCTGTTGCTCACCACCTGAAAGTTGGTGTGGATATTTCTTCTCAATACCAGGCAAATCCACCAAAGACAACAACGCTGTAACCCGTATTCGTTGCGCATTTTTAGACAGATGATCAATACCAAACGCAATATTTTTCCCCACACTCATATGCGGAAATAACGCATAATCTTGAAACACCATACCCACACTACGACGCTCAGGTGGCACCTGATGTTGCCCATTATCCGACAACAACTTACCATCCAACACAACCCTACCACTCTGTGCCATATCTAACCCTGCAATAAAACGCAACGCCGACGATTTACCGCTGCCGCTATCACCCAACAAAGCAAAAATCTCACCCTGCACCAATTCAAGCTCAAAGTTCTGCAAAACCTGATTATTTTGATACTGTATGGAAAGATTGCGAATAACTAACATTAAGAAGTATTAATAAGAATGATTATCATTATTATATAAGAAAATGATAATAAATGCCAATTAATTACCCTTCCTTAGAGAATAAAGGGGTGTCTTTATTTTTATTTAACGAATTTTTTGGTAGAAAAGTGCTGTTTTATGTGTTTCTTGAATTGTGTTAAGGTTTTTTGGATGTTGCTCTTAAGTATTACGGATTAATCTGCTCCATATATTCCCCTTTTTGAGTTAAGACACTGTAGCCTTTTTTGAGTGCTAATTGTATTAATTCTTCAGAGAATACCTTGCCAGCGATTGCACCAATCAATTTGTAATTTTTAAAGTGTGGATGAAAATAATAAAACTTTTCTATAATTTTATCCATTTGCTTGATGGTATTTTTTGTTACTTTGTTTTTGACTTCAATAACACCGATATAATTACCATTTTCTAAGATGATGTCAATTTCTTGTTTTTCTCCTTTAATGGCGATTTTGTCGTTTCTGCTGGCGTAATCAAATTTAATGCCAGCTAATTGCATTTTTTCTTTGACGGCATTGTAGAAAAATTCTTCGGCTTCTAAACCCATTGAGGTTGAGATGCCAAAAATATCTTTGGTTAAGGCACGGACTTGTTTGTCGGTTTTTTCTTGAGAAACTCTTAATTCTTGGTAAGATTTTTCTTGAGAAACGCTTAATTCTTGATAAGATGCTCTTTGAGAAATTCTTAACTCTCTAATAGATTGCAACAAATCAGTTATATTTAATTCTTTTTCCATTGGTAATTTAATGATTTAAGTTTTAAATATTTTAGCATGAATTGATGTTTAAAAAAACTCTGGTGCAATTTTGGGTAGAAAAGGTGTTGTTTTATGTGTTTCGTAAATTGTGTCAAGGTTTTGTCTTTAACAAGGGGTTGTGAGTGAAAATAGCTTTAAGCCATCGCAACCAATTCATAATCAATATACGCCAAATACTTAGAAATATTAATAATAGACTGTAAATCGTATTGATAAGTTTCTTTTAATGCGTCTGTGTCAAAGGCTGCCATGGGGAGTAAACAGGGGTGTTGTTTGGCATTGTCATTTCTATTTTGATTGTGCTGCCAACCGTATAAGTAATGCATAGCATTCCAACGATTATGCTCACAATTAGCCA
>FPIA01000008.1_pt1 | contig 24322 bp, 28 predicted proteins | sample 1057361 | NCBI WGS metagenome assembly FPIA01 (sample SAMEA4473301, study PRJEB15554) | hydrothermal vent metagenome | biome: marine basaltic hydrothermal vent biome; feature: marine hydrothermal vent; material: water | place: Pacific Ocean | collected 2011-06-14/2011-07-23 | depth 1705 m | reverse complement strand
CAAGAGGCACAGTATTGAGTTATTTACCTGTTGAAGTGGGTGATGACTACAATAAAACAGTCTCAACACAAATTATCCAAAGTCTGTATAAAACACAGTTTTTTAAAGACATTAAAGTCGAGCAAATCAATGACACTTTGCAAATTGTTTTGACAGAAAATCCGCATATTAAATATGTGGATTTTCTCAATAATTCAGAAAAAGTGGTTGATGAGGACAGTCTAAAGAAAATATTAACCAGTATGGATCTTGTTCAGGGTAAGATTTTTAATAAAAAACAATTACATAACTTGATTAAGCAAGTAAAAGCGGCTTACATTGCCAAAGGCTATTACAATGTTAAAATTACTGAAAATATTGAAATTGATGCCCAAAATAGAGTGGGGATTGAGTTTGATATTTCTGAAGGTGATGCTGCTCGCATTAAAAGTATGCACATCACTGGTAGCAAGGTAGAAACAGAAGAGGACTTGCTTGATTTGTTTGAAATTGGTGAAGCGGATTGGTGGCTTTTAAACTACTTTACTGAAAAAAACCATTATTCTAAAATAGCATTGGATGCAGGTATTGAAGCGTTAAAATCACATTATATTAATCTGGGTTATCTTGACTTTAAAATAACAGATGTCCAAAGTGTTTTGACGGCTGACAAGAGCAGCATCAGCATCAATATACAAGTAACTGAAGGCAGTAAATATACGATTGGTACTATTGGTTTTTCAGGTGAAACATTAAACGAATCAGAGGCAAGTTTAGCGGAACTATTGACGATAAATGAAGGTGATGTCTTTAAGCGTCAGAAAATTATTAACAGTATTAAAACGGTAACAGATGTTTATTCTAATCAAGGGTATGCTTTTGCCCAAATAGATGTAGATACAAAGGAAGACAAAGTGGCGCATGCGGTCAATTTAGACTTTAAGGTTACACCAAAGGACAAGGTTTATATAAACCGTATCACCATTACGGGTAATACCAGAACGCAGGATGAAGTGGTGCGTAGAGAAATTGGTATTTACGAAGGGGGGCTGTATTCAGATATAGAGTTAGAGGAATCTATTGCCAATATTAAGCGTTTAGGCTACTTTTCTGATGTGCAAATGAGTGTCGCCAAAGTGCCTGATTTTGAAGACAGAATTAACCTGAATTTCACAGTAGAAGAGACTAAAACGGGTACTTTTTCTATTGGTTTATCGCACGCTAACAACTCGGGTTCCTCTTTTAATATTGGTGTTTCAGAGAAAAACTTTTTAGGCACAGGCAATACACTAAATGCGTCAATGTCGCAAGCTAAAGCAGTAAGTGAAGTAGAATTTTACTTTGTTGATCCTTACTTTACCGAAGATAAACACAGTTTAAGTTACGGTGTCTTTGCCAAGAAGACTGACGGTTCAAAACTTGAAGTTGCCTCTTACAAGATTAATGAAAAAGGCGGTAGTGTTGGTTATGGCGTTCCAATTACTAAAGACACGCGTATTAATGCAGATTTAAAACTTTCTACTAAGGACATTACTTGTGGTGCAACATTTGCAGCTAGTTATGAAAAAGCCCAGTGTGCCAATAACGATAAGACTGAGGCTAAATTAAGTCTAAAGTGGAGCAGTAATACACTGGATGATTATAGTTTTCCAACCAAGGGTAGTGCCAGTAGCCTCAACTTAGGTGTTGCCTTGCCCATTGCTGACCTTAAATACTATAAATTTAATATTTCAGCCAAAGATTACCACCCCATTGCCAAGGATGTAACCTTTAAAATTAATAGCAGTGTTAGCATAGCAAAGGGTTATGGCGGTAAAGAATTGCCATTCTTTGAACGCTATTATGGTGGTGGTTCTTCTTCGGTGCGTGGTTATGACTTTAACTCCTTGGGTGAAAAATATACTAATGATAAAGCCAAAGGTGGTGAACTTTCTATCTTGTTGGGTGTTTCCGTTATTTCGCCACTCAAATTTTTAAAAGACAGTAAAAATATGCGACTCAGTGCATTTTTTGACGCAGGTGGCATCAGTAGGGAAATTTCTAACCCTCAGAAAAATGATTTTCGTGCTTCTACTGGTGTTGCATTTTCTTGGTTAACACCCATAGGTCCATTGGGTATGTATGTTGCCCAGCCACTTTTCAAGAAAGCAGGCGATAAAACCAAAACCTTTGAATTTACCATTGGCACGAGTTTCTAGCATTTAACAATGCATACGCTGGGAGATATTGCTAAATTTATTGGCGCTGAATTAATCGGTGATGAAGCATTAAAAATTAACAGTCTTGCTACCAGTGCCAACGCAAAAAAACATCAACTTACTTATATTTCAGCCTCTAAATATAAAGCCGATTTACTGGCTTCAAAAGCCAGTGCGGTTATTATCACTCAGGATTTATTAGGCGACTGCCCTACCAATGCCCTTGTGGTGGATAATGTGCATTTAGCCTTTGCTAAAATCACACATTATTTTAAACAACAAAACACACCTCTTAATGGCATTCATCCGAGCGCCCTCATTCACAGTGATAACATTGCTAATAACTGCACCATTGGCGAGAATGTTGTTATTGGTAAAAACTGTCGCATCAGTGCCAATACAGTGATTGAACAAGGTGTTATTATTGGCGATAATGCCAATATTCAGCCAAATACAACAATTTTACAAGGCACGCGCATTGGTAGTAATGTGGTTATTGCTGCAGGCGTGGTGATTGGTTCAGAAGGTTTTGGTAATGCACTGGATGCAGATAAACACTGGCACAGCATTGCACATTTAGGCAATGTAATTATTGGTGATGAAGTTAATATTGGTGCTAATACCGTGATTGATAGGGGGACTTTAGCAGACACACAAATTCACAATGGCGTGCATCTTGATAATTTAGTGCATATTGCCCATAATGTGATTTTGGGTGCAGATACGGCGATTGCTGCGGGTGTAACTGTCGGTGGCAGTGCAGTTTTAGGCAAACGCTGTCAAGTTGGCGGTGGTGCGGTAATTGCCAGTCATATGCATCTTGCTGATGGGACAGTTGTAACTGGCTCCAGCACGGTGGACAAACACTTGAGTAAAGGGCATTACACAGGCTTTACTTCTATTTCTCTGCATTCAAATTGGAAAAGAAGTCAACTGTGGCTGTTGAAACTTGATAAAATTGCTCACTATTTAAACATAAAATTAAAAAACTTAAAAGGACAGTAATTATGGAAATGAATATTCAAGATGTAAAAAACTACTTGCCCCACCGTTACCCATTTTTATTAATTGACAGGGTATTGGAATTGGAACTCGGCAAGTCAATTGTTGCTCTTAAAAATGTTACTTATAATGAGCCACAATTCACAGGTCATTTTCCTGCACAACCTATTATGCCAGGGGTGTTGATTGTTGAGGCGTTGGCACAAGCAACCGGTATTTTGGCGTTTAAATCCGAAGTGGGTAAGCCGATTGATGGACAGATTTATATGCTGGTTGGGATTGACAAAGTGCGTTTCAAGCGTATGGTTGAACCCGGTGACCAATTACGCCTTGAAGTAGAGGTGCTGGCGGTTAAACGCGGTATTTGGAAATTTAAGTGTGTTGCCAAGGTAGAGGGCAAAGTGGTTACCACTGCTGAATTAATGTGTACACAAAAAGCAGCGGAATAAAGAGGGTATAACCATGGCAATACATCCAAGTGCAGTCGTTGACGAGAGTGCAAAAATTCATAAAAATGCTGAGATATGTGCCTATGCTATCATTGGTGCTAATGTAGAAATTGATTCAGGCACAATCGTTGAATCTCATGTCGTTATCCACGGTCCAACTAAAATTGGCAAGAATAACCATATTTATTCATTTGCCGCTATTGGGGGCGACCCACAAGACATTACTTATGCCATTGGACAAGAATCCAGTTTGATTATCGGTGATGGCAATCAAATCCGTGAATTTTGCACCATTAACCGTGGCACAGAAAAAGATGATGCCATTACTCGTGTCGGCTCTAATAATTTATTTATGGCGTATGTGCATATCGCCCATGACTGTCAAATTGGCGACCATGTTATTATGTCAAATAACGCTTCGTTAGCAGGTCATGTGCGTATTCAAGATTGGGCGATTTTAGGGGGATTTACCTTGGTCAAACAATTTTGTATGATTGGTATGCACACTTATATCGGCATGGGTTGTCAGGTTAATAAAGACATTCCTTCTTATATGGTGGCATCAGGGGTGCAAACCCGTGTTCGCAGTATCAACTCAGAAGGTATGCGCCGTCGTGGTTTTTCTGCGAATGCAATCGCTGCTATCAAGCGTGCCTTTAAAGCCATTTATCGCAGTTCTGGATTATTGGATCAATCCCTTAAAGATTTAGAGCAATCTGAGGCGGATCATATAGAGGTAATGCAATTCATCAGATGTATCCGCAGTTCAAAAGCGGGCATTATGCGTGGTCCAAACGAGGAATAGTGTCGGATAAATCGTTTTTAAAGTCCAGTGCGGTTGTTACCGCTATGACTTTTTTATCCAGAATACTGGGCTTGGTGCGTGATTATTTTGTTGCCCGATATTTTGGCGCTAATGGCTTAACAGATGCCTTTTTAGTGGCTTTTAGAATCCCTAATTTCCTCAGACGCTTATTCGGTGAAGGGGCTTTTTCACAGGCTTTTGTGCCTATTCTTGCTGAGGCTAAAGCCAATCATAACGAAGCAGAAGTGCAAAATGTGATTAACCATATTGGCACTAAATTTTTAAAAGTGCTGGTTGTGCTAACTCTAATTGCGGTTATCATTGCGCCTGCAATTATCTTTATGTTCGCTTGGGGTTTTTACTTTGATGCCGACCCAACTAAATTTAATTTGGCGTCGGATATGCTGAGAATCACCTTTCCTTACCTGTTGTTAATTTCCCTAACTGCCTTTGCTGGCAGTATTCTCAATACTTACGACCGGTTCGCTGTGCCTGCTTTCACCCCTGTTTTATTAAATATCTCAATGATTTTGTCTGCGGTTTATTTGTCAGAACACTTAGAAACTCCGATTATGGCACTGGCTTGGGGTGTGTTGATTGGTGGCATAGTGCAGTTGTTATTTCAAATCCCTTTCTTACTCAAACTCAAAAAAATGCCCAGTTTAGTTAAAGGCGAACACGAGGCTGTCCAAACCCTAAAAAAGCGACTATTACCCGCCCTATTCGGTGTGTCAGTTTCTCAAATTAATCTATTAATTGACACCATGATTGCCACAGTATTGGTGAGTGGCAGTGTTACTTGGTTATATTATTCAGATAGATTACTAGAATTACCTTTGGCGTTGATTGGCATTGCCTTGGCAACGGTGGCATTAGCCAAACTCAGTAATCACTATGCCAATCAAGACGAACAAAAATTCGCCCAAACCATTGATTATGCACTTAAAATTGGTCTGCTACTCGGTATGCCTGCTTGTGCGGGATTGGTATTATTGGCAGAGCCTTTGCTGATTACTTTGTTTCAATATGACGAATTTACCCCCTATGCAGCACAACAATCTTCACTCAGTTTGATAGCGTATGCCGCAGGATTGATGGCGTTTATCACAGTTAAAATCTTAGCCCCTGCTTTTCTGGCTCGGGGCGATACCAAAACGCCCGTTAAAGTCGGTGTGATTGCCATGATATCCAATGTCTTTTTAAATATTTTTTTCGCTTATCACTACGCCCATATGGGCTTAGCCATTGCTACTTCGCTATCCGCACTGATTAATGCGATTTTGCTTTATTATTACCTAAGCAAAGGCGCAATTTTTCGTTTTTCTGCCGACTTTATGCAAATAGCGTTTAAAGTATTATTGGCAACGATTATAATGGTTACTTTTATATTAAATTTCAATCAAACACCCTACGATTATTTAAACGGCGATGTGTGGTATAGAATACTGTCGATTGCCACCATTATTGGTGGCTCGGCATTGACTTACTTTGCCAGCCTTTGGATACTCAGGGTTAAACTAGGAAGGCTGTAAAGCCATTAATAAATTATGACTACTGTAAATTGTGTAAAAATGAACGCAACATTAGAAGCCTTAGACCGTGCGCCCTACCCAGGGGAATTAGGTCGGCGTATTTTGTCCAATGTCTCTAAACAAGGTTGGCAAACATGGCTAGACCACCAAACGATGTTGATTAACGAAAACAACCTAAATATGCTGGATGAAAAGGCACAGGCTTATTTAAAAGAGCAAATGGAAAAGTATTTCTTCTCTGCTGAAGGGGCTGATGACATTGCTGGCTATAAAGCGCAATAATAATGGCTAATTTATTCGTTATTGCCGCCCCATCAGGTTGTGGAAAAACCTCTTTAGTTAAGCAATTGGTTGCCGATACAGCCGATTTGTGTGTGTCTGTATCGCATACCACACGCAACGCCCGTGCTGGTGAAGTGCATGGAGAAAATTACTTCTTTGTTTCCACGCAAGAATTTGACCAAATCGAACAAGACAAGGGTTTTATTGAATCTGCACAAGTATTTGACAACCACTATGGCAGTGCCAAACAAACAGTTAAAGACTTGTTGGCAAGTGGGCAAGATGTGATTTTAGAGATTGATTGGCAAGGTGCCAGACAAGTGGAAAAGAGTTTCCCAGACATTATCAGTATCTTTATCATTCCACCGTCTATCGAAGCACTTAGAGCGCGTTTAACGGGCAGAGGGCAAGATGATTCCGCTATTATTGAACGCAGAATGCGTGATGCTATCAGTGAAACACAGCATTATGATGAGTTTGATTATTTGGTGGTGAATGATGACTTTGACACGGCTTTGCAAGATATTTCTACCATTATTCACTCACAAAGATTCAGTATTGAGCAACAGTCTAGCAGACATCAGGCGCTACTTGAAAGCTTGATTAAATAACCATGAGTCAAAAGCCAACAACCCCTGTTACTCAAACCTCTAAAGACCTTAGTGTCCAAAAATACCCGCCCATTCTGTCGGCAGAAGAAGAACACGAATTGGCAGTTGACCTATTTGAAAATCACAATTTAGAGGCGGCAAGGAAATTGGTGTTATCGCATATGCGTTTTGTGGCGTTTATTGCCCACGGTTATAAGGGTTATGGATTAGAACAGGCAGATTTAATTCAAGAAGGCACGATTGGACTGATGAAAGCGGTTAAAAAATTTAATCCCAATAGAAATGTGCGACTGGCTTCGTATGCCGTGTATTGGATTCGTGCGGAAATCCACGAATTTATTTTTAAGAATTGGAAGATTGTTAAAGTGGCAACCACTAAAGAGCAGCGTAAATTGTTCTTTAAACTGAAAAAAGCCAAAGCCAATATTTACACCTCTTTAAACACCGAACAAGCACAAAAAATTGCGGATGACTTGGGTGTGCGTCCAAAAGATGTGCTGGATATGGAATCGCGTTTGCAATTTAATGATGTCTCATTTGAAATTTCAGACGAAGAAGACAGCACAGCACCCGCACATTATTTAACCGATGCAAACACCAAAACACCCGAGCAATTAGCACTTTATGATGACACGCAAAAACATCAGCAACAACAACTCTACACCGCATTATCTTCACTAGACGACAGAAGTCTGGATATTTTACAGTCAAGGTACTTGAAAGAAGAAAAAACGACCTTATATACTTTAGCAGAGAAGTATGGCGTCTCTGCTGAACGCATTAGACAGCTGGAAAATAAAGCCATGCAAAAGTTGAAAAGCTTTTTAGAAACATAAATTTAAATTGAGACCTTTGTATAAATAGGGGTGATTAGCAAAATTCAATTTTTGTTCAATTGGTGATTTTCTTAAACCCAGTCCTAGCAGGGCTAAGGTAGGGTTTAAAAAATCGCCAAATGAATGAAACGAGGATTCTTGATGATTGTTCATATTTATGTAAAGGTCTCAAATTGTATTCAAAATAGGAGAAAAAAATGAATATTCGCCCACTTCACGACCGTGTAGTCGTTCGTAGATCAGAAGAAGAACAAACCACAGCCAGCGGCTTAATTATCCCTGGTTCAGCCAGTGAAAAGCCATCAGAAGGCGTTGTAGTTGCCGTTGGTAAAGGTAAAAAAACAGACACTGGTGCTGTGATTGCTTTAGAAGTTAAAATAAATGACAAAGTATTATTTGCCCAGTTTGCTGGAACAGAAATCACCGTAGAAGGTGAAACCCTATTGGTAATGAGCGAAAGCGACATTGTTGCCGTTGTTGAATAAAGGAGAATAAGATGAGTGCAAAAGACATAGAATTTGGAATTGACGCTAGAAATTTAATGCTAAAAGGGGTTAACACACTGGCAAATGCAGTGCGAGTAACCTTAGGACCTAAAGGTCGTAATGTGGTTTTAGACCGTTCATTCGGCGCACCCACTATCACTAAAGATGGTGTTTCAGTAGCACAAGAAATTGAACTGGAAAACAAGTTTGAAAACATGGGGGCACAAATGGTTAAAGAAGTTGCCTCTAAAACCAATGATATTGCTGGTGATGGCACTACCACTGCTACCGTGCTGGCACAATCTTTGGTTGCCGAAGGCGTTAAAGCCGTTTCTGCTGGTATGAACCCAATGGATTTAAAACGCGGTATTGACAAAGCCACAGCGGCAGCAGTTAAGGCATTAAGTGAGCTTTCACAAACTTGTGATGACAGTAAATCAATCGCCCAAGTCGGCACAATTTCTGCCAATTCTGACGCCTCTGTTGGCGGTATTATTGCAGAAGCAATGGAAAAAGTAGGTAAAGAAGGTGTGATTACCGTTGAAGAAGGCTCAGGTCTTGACGATGAATTAGATGTGGTTGAAGGCATGCAATTTGAACGCGGTTATTTATCGCCTTATTTTGTTAATAACCAAGACAATATGAGTGCGGATTTGGATATGCCGTTAATTTTGTTGAATGAGTCAAAAATCTCAAACATCCGTGATTTACTACCTGCATTAGAAATCGTGCAAAAATCAGGTCGTCCATTATTGGTTATCGCTGAAGATATTGAAGGCGAAGCCTTAGCAACTCTGGTTGTCAACAATATGCGTGGCATCGTTAAAGTAGTAGCGGTTAAATCCCCAGGCTTTGGCGACCGTCGCAAGGCAATTTTGCAAGACCTTGCTGTGCTAACAGGTGCCGTGGTCATCTCAGAAGAAATCGGTTTATCACTTGAAGGTATCACCGAAGACCAATTAGGCTCTGCGAAGCGTATTGAAGTAGGTAAAGACGAAACCATTGTTGTTGATGGTGCAGGCACAAAAGACGCTATCAATGGTCGTGTTAAGCAAATTAAAGCACAATTAGAACAAACCACTTCTGAATATGATCAAGAAAAATTATCAGAACGATTGGCTAAATTATCTGGCGGTGTTGCCGTAATTAAAGTCGGTGCTGCCACTGAAGTTGCCATGAAAGAAAAGAAAGACCGTGTTGACGATGCCCTACACGCAACCCGTGCCGCCGTGCAAGAAGGCGTAGTGCCAGGGGGTGGCGTAGCATTAGTTCGTGCGATTAAATCGCTGGACAAACTCAAAGGCGATAACCACGACCAAGACATTGGCATTGACATCACCAAACGCGCAATGGAAGCTCCACTCAGACAAATCGTTTCAAACGGCGGTGGCGAAGCCTCTGTTGTGCTTAACGAAGTGATTGGCGGCAAAGATAACTACGGCTACAATGCAGGCACAGACGAATATGGCGATATGCTGAAGATGGGTATTCTTGACCCAACCAAAGTAACTCGCGTTGCCTTACAACACGCAGCAAGCATCTCTGGTTTAATGATTACAACGGAAGCGATGATTACTGATGCACCACAAGATGCTGCACCAGCAGTCGCTGGTGATGCTGGTGGAATGGGCGGTATGCCAGGTATGATGTAAAAATTAGTTGTCTTTAAAAAAAAGCCTCGTTTTTACGGGGCTTTTTTGTCGATACAAGAATCTCAAGATAGATTGGTAGAGATTGGAAGTTATACCATTTATAAAAACTAATGACACTAAAAGCACGAATTATTGTCCGTTTTAGAGGGCTTAAAAAATCAAAGATAGCAATAAGTATCCTTGGTTTCTCAAGCCCTCTAATACCATTTATAAAAAGTAATGATACAAAAGCACTAATACTTGTCCGTTTTAGCGTGCTTAAAAAATCAAGGATAGCAATAAGTATCCTTAATTTTTTAAGCACACTAAAACAAACAATTATCAGCACTTTTTAGTATCATTACTTTTTATAAATGGTATAAAACAAACAATTATCCGCTCGTTTTTAGTATCATTAGTTTTTATAAATAGTATTAAAGGGTTTTAATAATGAGTTCTACGCCAGCCTCGTCAAACATTTGCTTTGAAAGTTTGACGCTGGCATTCCAATTATCCAGTTCTTTGGATTTTTGAATGATGACTCTTTTGATGCCGACTTGGATAATGCCTTTGGCACATTCTGAGCAAATTGGTAATCCGTGGACATATAGGGTAGCACCGTCAAGAGAGGTGCCTGAGTAGGTGGCGTTGTAAATGGCGTTCATTTCGGCGTGGACGACGAATTTGTATTTGGTGATTTTGTCTTGGTAGCGTATGTCGGTGTCGTCGATGCCACGGGGGAAGCCGTTGAAGCCTTGGGAGAGGACTTCTTTTTTACTGCCAACGGTAACGGCACCAACCTGTGTGGAGGGGTCTTTTGACCAAGTGGAGATTTCTTTGGCGAGGTTTAAATAACGCTCATCCCATTTGCTCAGTTGGCTCATCGGATTTTAATGGAAGCGAGTGCTATTAGGACTAGAACCAGGGTGATTAGCCAAAAATGGACGATGATTTTTGGTTCGGAGATGCCTTTTTTCTCGTAGTGATGGTGCAGGGGTGCCATTAGGAAAATGCGGGTGCCGGTGCGTTTGTACCAGAAGACTTGGAGGATGACAGAGAGAGTTTCGGCAACGAAAATGCCGCCCATGATGAATAGGAGGATTTCTTGGCGGACGATGATGGTGATGACGGCTAGGACTGCGCCGAGTGACAGGGAGCCGATGTCGCCCATAAAGACATCGGCTGGATAGGTGTTGAACCATAAAAAGCCCAGTCCTGCACCGATTAATGCGGCACAGACGACAAACATTTCGCTGGCGATGGGGAGGAAGGGCATTTGTAGATGTTGGGCGAAAATGACATTGCTACTGATGTAAGCGAATATAGCTAAAGCACCGAGGATAAGGACGACGGGGAGGATGGCTAGGCCGTCTAAGCCATCGGTTAGGTTGACGGCGTTGGAGCTGCCGACAATGACGAAGTAGGAGAGGATGAGCAATCCGATTGCCCCTAGGGGAAGGGATAAATCTTTGAAGAAGGGGATGAGTAAATCGGTGGAAATAGGGGTGTTGACTAGCCAAATGCCGATGCCGATTGCACCGATGGATTGGGCTAGGTATTTTTGTTTGCTACTAAGTCCAGCACTGGATTTGTTTTTGATTTTTAGGTAGTCATCAACAAAGCCGATAGTGCCGAAGATTAGGGCGGTAACGAGGACAATCCACAGGGGGGTGTTGTGTAAATCACCCCATACTAGGACGCTGGTGATAAAAGAAAAGAGGATGAGTATGCCGCCCATTGTTGGGGTTCCGGCTTTGATTAGATGCGATTTGGGGCCGTTGTTACGCACGACTTGACCGATTTGGTATTGTTGTAATCGGTTGATAAACAAACGCCCAAACACCAGACTGATGAATAACGCCATTAGCATTGCCAAAATGGCACGGGTGGTTAGGTATTGTAGGACATTAAAACCTGAATCGAATTGGGTTAGGAGGGTGATAAACTCTAAGAACACACTATTTGATGGCGGTTAATTCTAGGTTGAAGATTAAGAGAGGATCACCTTTGATTGCTGCACCTCGTATTTGTGAAAAACGAATGATGATGGTGCGCTTTTCTCCCACTTGCATTTCAAGAACAGACTGGTCAACCAGAGAACCAGTCCCAGTTTTGAAAGTTAACGAGTGTTTTTTGCGTATTTGTGTGCCATCGTCCAAACTGATTGAGGAACTGATGATTACTTCATCACCTTTGTTTGCTTTTTTGCCAGTACCAGGAACATCTATTTGTGTCCACCAGCCTTTGCCAGAGTCTTTGGCTTTTTTGTAGTTGAGGTTTATGAAGTCAATCAGTTTCTTGTGTTTTTGAGCTTCCTTTGCCTTTTTCTTTTCTAGGTTTTTTTGGTTATGGACTTGGAATGCTTTTTCATCTGTTTTGAAGTTTTTGGCTTTATCGCCAACACGAATAATGTTAAGTTTGCGAATGAAATCGCCTTTTTTAATACGATTTACCACACCCATACCTTTAACCACATGCCCAAATACAGTGTGTTTGCCATCTAAATGTGCAGTGGCTGTGTGGGTGATAAAAAATTGTGAACCATTGGTGTTTGGACCTGAGTTAGCCATTGATAAAATACCGGGTTTGTCGTGTTTTAAATCGGTAATTTCATCGGCAAACTTATACCCAGGGCCTCCCGTGCCATTGCCGAGTGGGTCACCGCCTTGAATCATAAAGTTTTGAATAACACGATGAAACTTCAAGCCATCATAAAAAGGTTTGCCAAGTTGTTTATTAGAGAACTTACTGCCTTCTGCCAAGCCAACAAAATTAATCACGGTGAGGGGAGTTTTTTGATAAGCGAGTTTGACGAGAATATCCCCTTGGTTGGTATGTAAATTGGCATATAAACCGTCGCTTAATTGTGCGGAGGCAGGAATAGATAGGAATAAAGCAAAAAATAGGGATAGGATTCGTATTAGCATAATTTTTATAGGTGTTAAAATAAAGTCGTTATGTTACCAAAAATATGCCCTTTAATCAGTTAAAATACACGCCAACTTTAAAATAAATAATAACACGGAGTCAATATGTCCTTATTAATCACCGACGAATGTATCAATTGCGATGTCTGCGAGCCAGAATGTCCAAATGAAGCCATTTACATGGGCGACGAAATCTATGAAATTGACGGCGATAAATGCACTGAATGTGTTGGACATTTTGACGAACCGCAATGCGTAGAAGTTTGCCCTGTTGATTGTTGCTTGTCTGACCCAGACCGTGTGGAAACTGAAGCAGAATTATTGGCAAAGATTAAATAGACCAATTTTTAGCAACAAAAAAGGCAGTCAATTGACTGCCTTTTTTTGTTACTTAAAAAGACCTTTGTAGTGCGTAATCTCTCTTGCGGATAAATAGGAATGATTAGTAAAATAACAGAGGCGAATTCAACCATAAGTGCAACACTCTCATTCAAAAAACAGTCTTCACCAGTTATTTCAGCAAAGACCTCAAACAGGGGTCTTATACCATTTATAAAAAGTAATGGGACAAAAAAGTGCTGATAATTGTTTGTTTTAGTGTGCTTAAAAACGGACAATAATTCGTGCTTTTTGTGTCATTAGTTTTTATAAATGGTATAATAACATTTTTCATGCTTTACTCCTAAAAATAATTTTCAAAACCACCGTATTGAAAAAAATATGGTGATTTTAAACTTTATTCTACAACATTAAAACCAAAAACGCACACCAACTACAATTTGTGCGTCTTCAATATCTTCGTTTTCATCCCTAGCAAAATCAGCGGTATTGCCGTATTTTTTCTCCCAATTAATGCCAATATAAGGGGCAAATTCACGGCTGATTTCATAACGCAGTCTTAGCCCTGCCTCAATACTAGACAAGCCCTTCCCTGTGCCTGTTAATTCATCGTCTTTGGCAAAAATACTCATTTCCACTTCTGGCGATAAGATAAGTTTTTGACTAAACATATACTCATATTCAACATCTAAACCAATGGCAGCTCTGCCAGATTCACCAATAAACAAAGCGACATCCATTTCAAATAAATACGGCGTCAAACCTTTAAGCCCAATCACCGCCCAATTACGGCTGGGTTTAGGCTGGATGTCCTTTTTTACCCCAAATTGAATATCCCAATATGGGTCAACTGCTTTGGAATAAAGCAATTGCAACTCAGATTTTTCAGTATCCCCTGCTACTTTTTCGCCCTTCGTTTTAATCCAAAATTTATTTAAATCCTGACCAACCCAAGCGTCAATATTCCAAGTCCTAGGATTGGCACCATTGGTACTTCTCAACTCTACTTCACCCATCACTTTAATTAATACAGGGTCATCATCCATACCCCCTGAAAAAGTGATAGAAGATAAGCCTAAAAGGCAGCTCGCTAATGTTATTTGTAATTTTTTCATTCTATTCTCCTTTAAGCCACAACCACTTGACGAAACATACCCAACATGTGATACAACAAATGACAGTGATACGCCCACGAGCCTTTGGCATCAACAATCACTCGATAGCTGATTTTCGCTCCTGGCTGTACAACCACCGTATGCTTACGCGGAATATACATATTATCACCGGTTTCTAAATCACTCCAAAGTCCGTGCAGATGCATCGGATGATTCATCATTGTGTCATTCACAAGGGTAATACGCACCACTTCACCCAGTTTAAAGCGTAGTGGTTCAGCATCTGCGAATTTAATACCATTAATTGACCACATATAACGACTCATATTGCCGGTTAAATGCAACTGAATTTCACGATCAGGATCGGGATAATTATGCGTCATGTGCAAATTACGCAGGTCTGAGTAAGTCAGCACTTTTCTGCCATTATTACGCAAACCCACACCTGGATCATCCAAGCGATATTGCGGATTAGCAGAGCGCATATCTACATGTGGACCAAATTCAGTGTCTGCATGAGTCACCATAGAATCCATGGTCGACATTTTTTTATGCTCGCCCATTTTCATACCACCATGTCCCCTTTTAGCGTGGTCTACCACTGGTTTTTTCATTGCCATCGATCCGTGCCCCATTTTAGAATGGTCTACCATCGGTTTGGTCTCAACCATCGTGCCATGCCCCATTTTAGAATGACCTACACCCTTTGTTGCTTTAGACATATCCATAGAGCTATGATCCATGCCTGCCATATTTGACATATCCATCCCCATATCACTATGAGACAGATTTGGCACAACATCCATTTCTGGCACTTCACCCAACACACTTTCGTTGGTTGTTAATGTGCCTCTAGCATAACCCGACCTAGCAATATCTTGCGCAAAAATGGTGTAAGCCCTATCGTCTTTTGGCTCCACAATCACATCATAAGTTTCCGCTACACCAATGCGGAATTCATCCACTGAAACTGGCTGAACATTCTGCCCGTCAGCTGCCACCACCGTCATTTTAAGTCCAAGAATACGCACATCAAAAAAAGTCATTGCCGAACCATTGATAAACCTTAGGCGCAGTTTTTCGCCTTTATTAAATAGACCTATCCAACCTTTATCTGGGGTAATGCCATTGGTTAAATAGGTATAAGTGTAACCAGTAATATCCGATAAATCACGCTGAGACATGCGCATTTGACCCCACATCTTACGATCATTCCAAGTGTTTTCTAAGCCTTTGTTTTCAATATCATTCATCAAATCACCATGGGTGCGCTCGGAAAAGTTGTAATAATGCGAGAGTTTTTTAAGTTTATGATAAACATCGGTAGGGTTTTCATTAGTCCAATCCGACAACATCACCACATAATCTTTATCGTAGGCAACGGGATCTTTCTCAATTGGGTCAATGACAATAGGACCATACAAGCCTGTTTGCTCTTGAAAGCCAGAATGCGAGTGATACCAATAAGTGCCACTTTGCTTGGCCTTAAATCGGTAAGTAAAGGTTTGCCCTGGTTCAATGCCGTGGAAATCATTACTAATATCAGGCACGCCATCCATCTCAGATGGCAAAATCAAGCCATGCCAATGAATAGAAGTGCTTTCATTCAGGTGATTGGTCACATTAAGCGTGATTATCTCGCCTTCTTTAAAGCGCAAAAGTGGTGCAGGTAATGAGTTATTAACCGTGGTCGCTTTGCACATCACGCCAGTAAAATTCACATCTTGTTCGCCAATATTCAAATTAAAAACATTGCCTGTCAACGTGGTTAACTTTGTGTTGTTACCTGGCCCTGCGAATAAGAGTCCCGGGCTAATCGCCAACGCAGTGGCACCCATACTCACGCCTTTGACAAATTGTCTGCGTGATAGTGTTTTGTTATTCATAGTTTCACTCCTAAATTAATGTGCATGTTACCCTCGTTCCCACGCTGTGCACGGGAATGTTGCTTTAGATGGGTATGCATTCCCACGCCAAGCGTGGGAACGAGAGTAAATCGTAGGGGCGACCCTTGTGGTCGCCCGAAATGCAAACGATAAACGGGACGGGCAACCACAAGGGATTGCCCCAACGAATAATGGCATTACTCTCGCTCCCAAGCTCCTGCTTGGTAGCGTTATTCTTTATTTGTAGGTATGCATTCCCAAGCGGAGCTTGGAAACGAGGAAATAGTCTATCCTGGTGGCCAACCTAACTGGCGTCCACCCAGGCAATGTAGGTGAATGTGATAAACCGTTTGCCCACCTTGTTCGTTACAGTTCATCACCACGCGATAGCCATCGTCTGCAAAGCCTAAATCTTTGGCGATTTTGGTGGCAGTTAGCGTGAGTTTGCCGATTAAAGTAGCGTCCTCTGTCTCATTTAGCGTGGCAATGTGTGTTTTGGGGATGACTAAAAAATGATGAGGTGCTTGTGCGCCGATGTCGTGAAAGGCAAATACATCATCGTCTTCATAGATTTTATTGGACGGGATTTCACCTTTGATAATTTTACAAAATAAACAATCTGACATAATGCCTCCTTAGCGATATTGGCGTAAATACCACCAGCCAAATAGCCTTTTGGCGATGTGTAATAAACGACAATTTGGCAACATCAAGCCGCCTTTTTCTGTGCGTGAAACATACATGCCTTTATTATTTGAATCGACGATACACATCAATTCAATCTTAAAAGTGTGGCTTGCTTTTTTACCGTCCAAAACATCTAAAACATTTTTAGCAGCGGCTTCGGCTTGTAAATCTGCCATATGTGCTTGTTTTGGCATCCATTCTGGACCTGGGAAAGAGCCTGAATCACCAGCAACAAAAATATTTTTAAGGGAAGTTTGACAAAATTTATCGGATTTAACCATTCCACCTTCGCTACGGTCTAATTCGGTCTTATCAAACCAAGTATTACCTGTCATTCCTGGCATAAATAGAATTAAATCAGCATCAAATTCACCCCCTTCAGTAATGACTTTTTTGGTGGTAAATTCTTTCATTTTATTGCCAAGATGAGTTTTAATATTGCGTTTTTTCATCTCTCTCAACAAGCCTTCAACGGCTTTTTCACCCAATCTCGCACCAGGTTTTGATGCAGGCGTAAAGAAGGTTAACTTAAATTTATCGCGTCGTTTTTCTTTGCGAAGTTGCGTGTCCAAACCAAACAAAAATTCAAACATCGGTCCGCCACGCATTGCACTCGGTTCTTTCGGATTACCCGCAAAACCAATGGCAATATTACCACCATCCATTGCTTTAACTTTATCACGAATTTTCTCAGCAGCACTCAAACCTTCGCAAGGGGTGATGGCATTTTCAATGCCGGGTAATTTTTTAATAAATCGTCCGCCTGAGGCAATAATCAACGCATCGTTATCCACTCGTGCGCCATTATCAAGCACAACAGTCCTGCCATCCTCTTCCAAATTGGTTACTTTATTAGCCACATGGCGAACATTCATTCGCTTAAAGAAATTATCTAACGGCACAACAATATCTTTTTTATCAGCCGCACCCGATGGCACCCAAATCAAACTCGGCATATAAACCAATTCTGCCTTTGGGGAAATCAGCGTAATTTCCGCTATTTTATCTAATTTTCTTAGCGTTCTGACTGCTGTCAAACCTGCAAAACCCGCACCAATGATCGTAATTTTTTTCATCGTTAATCCTTATTTACATTGTGGCAAAAATGCCCATCATTAGGTTCTTCAACGCTTTTGGCAATATTATCAATAAACGCTTGCAATTCATCAAATTCCAATACCGTTAAAATCCGTGTAACAATCGTTGGTTCAACTCGTAGTGTACACATACTACCATTTTTGAGTTGCACTGCCATGCCTGCAGCATTCATCAATAAACCATCACCGTTTTGTTCTAATATTTGTTCCATTTCTTCTTGTAACTCATCATACAATGCTTGCAATTCATCTAATATTTCATCACAAGTTTCATAGACAATGGACACAATTTCACCTTGTATCGAGCCAAAATCATCATCTTTTTCAGCTTGAAATTCTATACTCACTTTTGTTAAATGATTTTTAAATTTTCTTGCAAGTGTTGTGTCAAAAAATATATAATCTAACATTCTGATTTTTTATAAAAATATAAAGGGTATTATAATGCTTGACAAGAACACAATGGACATTTTATTTACAAAAGCGAGAAGTTATAATGCGTGGTTAGACAAAAATATTGCAGATGAACAAATCCACCAACTTTACGACTTAATGAAATTTGGCCCAACCGCTGCTAACACTTGCCCTGCTCGCATTACTTTTGTGCGTTCCAATGAGGCAAAAGCCAAACTCAAACCCCATCTTGATGAGGGCAATGTGGATAAAGCCATGTCAGCTCCTGCGGTAGCAATCATCAGTTATGACACCGAATTTTACGAAAAACTCGACAAACTGTTCCCACACACCGATGCCAAAAGTTGGTACGCAGGCAAACCCGACAAAATCAAAGCAGTTGGCTCAATGAATGCCACGCTACAAGGGGCTTATTTTATGTTGGCAGCGCGTTCAATCGGTTTGGATTGTGGTCCAATGGGTGGTTTTAATGCGGACACGCTCGATGATGCATTTTTTCCCGATGGCAATACCAAATCCCTCTTTATCTGTGGCATCGGCTACGGCGATAGTCGCAAAATATTTCCGCGTTCACCTCGTCTTGATTTTGACGAGGCTTGCAAAATTATTTAGTGTTTTATTTAGCGTCTTTTTGAGCGTTTTTATCAGCGTCTTTTCTGGGTGGGCAACCGTTGTGCAATAACCATTTATCTTCGTGTCCAATGGCTTTTGCGAAGAGAGGAATTTCACAATCTGCTGCTGTTTTTTCTGTTACATCCGCACTGTTGTCTTCGCCGAAACCAAATAAAGCAACTGCTGTAAAACTCATTGTTAATACCAATAAAGCCAATAATTTTTTAAAATTTTGCATATATTCTCCTTTTATTTTTTCTCTTCAATTATCGTATAATACCATTTATAAAAAGTAATGGGACAAAAAAGTGCTGATAATTGTTTGTTTTAGTGTGCTTAAAAACGGACAATAATTCGTGCTTTTTGTGTCATTAGTTTTTATAAATGGTATTATACATATTGTCCAGCAACCCAGCCTGAAGACCATGCCCATTGGAAATTGTAACCACCTAACCAGCCAGTAACATCGACGGTTTCGCCGATGAAATATAAGCCTGTTTGCTGGTTGGATTCCATTGTTTTGGAGGAGAGTTGATTGGTGTCTATACCGCCCACGCAAACTTCGGCGGTGCGCATGCCTTCGGTGCCGCTGGGGGTGAGCGTCCAGTGGTTAAGGTGTTTTCCGAAGTGAGATAAATCGGTTTTTTTGATTTGCTTGAGTGGTGTGTTGGCTAGGTTTTTGTCGGTTAATGTGTTGGCTAGACGCATTGCCAAACGCTTGGGGAAATGGGTGTTTAGAATGGTTTTAAGTAGGGTTTTGGCATGGGTTTTTTGCATTGCTAGGAGCCAATCGGTTGCGATTAAATCGGGGAGTAAATTAAGGCTGATTTGGTCGCCTTTTTGCCAATAAGAGGAGATTTGTAATATGGCAGGACCACTGATGCCACGGTGGGTGATTAAAACACCGTCTCTGAAACTTTGGTTATTGCACGCGACAATGGCGTCAATGCTGAGTCCTGATAAATCTTTAAAATAATGCTCTATGTCTGCTTGGTGAAAGGTAAGGGGGACTAATGCAGGTTTGAAATTGATGGATTTGTGTCCGAATTGTTTGGCGATTTGTAAGCCGAAATCACTCGCCCCCATTTTGGGGATGGACGCCCCACCTGTGGCAATGACCAGTGAATTTGATTGGAAAATGCCTTGGTTGGTGGTGAGTGTGTATTGGCTTTGGTGGGTGATATTTTCAATTTGGGTGTTGCGTTGTATGTCTGCTGTTTGGCAGTTTTCTAATAGCATTGTTAAGACGGCTTTTGATTTTTCATCACAGAATAATTGCCCTAAGGTTTTTTCATGCCAGTGCAATCCTGCTTTTTCTAATAATGCGATGAAATCCCATTGCGTATAGCGAGACAGTGCAGATTTGCAGAAATGGGGGTTATTGGAAATATAGGCTTCGGGGGTAATATGTAAGTTGGTGAAATTGCAACGCCCACCGCCTGAAATAAGGATTTTTTTACCGACTTTATCGGCTTTGTCTATGAGTAAAACTTTGCGTCCTCGTTGAGTGGCTTGTGCAGCACACATCAGCCCTGCCGCCCCTGCACCGATGATAATGACATTGTATTGTTTCATATTGACAATGGTATTATACCATTTATAAAAACTAATGATACTAAAAACGAGCGGATAATTGTTTGTTTTAGAGGGCTTAAAAAATCAAGGATACTTATTGCTATCCTTGATTTTTTAAGCCCTTTAAAACGGACAATAATTCGTGCTTTTTGTGTCATTAGTTTTTATAAATGGTATTAAGTGAGCGCGGTAAATTGATGAATATTTGAGTAGCAGGCAAATCTCAATCATAAATATCGATTAAATAATACAACATCGTGCCTTCAGACGAACGCGCTGGACCGACGACTTTGGCAGGGTAAAATTTATTTTCAGGATCTGCTTGTGCAATAGCAGTTTCCAAATCTTGCACAATTTCTACACTCGCCGCTGGCACCCGTTGGCGTTTGACACGGGGGATGCGAACGACGGCAAATTGTTCTGTGGCAAAGTTTGCCCGTGGGTGCGGGTCTAAGGAATAGCCGTTAACCATTGGCAATAATATTAGCACCACACACTTGATTTGCTGGCACGGCAACATGAATTTTTGCTGGCAGGGACAAATTCATTGCGTTTACTCTACGCACAAATTCCGCCCGCTCAACACCCGCCCCAATCATTGTGTTAAATTGCTTTTCTTCCCAAATTGAACTCACAGTTCTACCGCCATAATCATGGGCAGGATAAACGCTGGTTGTCTCTGGCAAGGTAAATATTTTTTGCAGAGAATCAAACAATTTGTCCGCCGACCCTCCTTGAAAATCACAACGACCACAACTTCTAATCAATAAGGCATCCCCTGTAAAAACTTTGTCATCAACGACATACGACATACAGCCATCGGTATGCCCTGGTGTGGTCATTGCCTTAACTTGATAAGCACCAAAATCGAGACACTCCCCCTCCTTGATTAAAATATCCGCACAAGCAATTGAATTGGCAGTACCTAGCACGATTTTAGCGTTACTAAACTGTTGTTTAAGTGGACAGGAACTGGTGATATGATCAGCATGCACATGGGTTTCAATAATATATTTCAAATCCAAACCCAATTCTTCAATCAAGCCAATATCGCGTTGCTGAGTAGTGTCCACCGCATCAATAATAATCGCCTCTTTGGTGTCGGTATCCGCCAATAAATAAGTATAAGTTGAACTCTCTTTTTCAAACAGTGGTCGAAATAATAAACTCATGTTAGTGCCCTCCAAGCGTTTCAAACTTACCGTTAATAATTGATTTTTGTTGACAGAACCCTTGAACTTTGTCAACAGCATTCATCACACTCAGTATTTTATTCATTTTCATTATTTTATTCTTTTTCATTTATAAACCCCAGTATTGCAACAATTTTTGACAGTTTCATAACAAATTAGTGATTCTAATCACGGCAACACCTTTTTAAACGGCTTTACCACAACACTAGCATACGCACCTGAAACTAAATAAGGATCAGCATCCGCCCAAGTTTGCGCATCTTCAAGACAGTCAAACTCTGCCACCACCAACGAACCAGTAAAACCTGCCTCACCAGGTTCATTATTATCAATCGCAGGATGAGGACCCGCCAAAATCAAACGCCCCTGCTCTTTTAAAGCCGTCAATCGTCCAATATGTGCAGGACGCACCGACATTCTTTTTTCCAATGAATTGTCCACATCTTGTGCAATAATTGCATATAACATTATTCACCCCTCCAATAACGCTGATTAAACAACGCCAATAACCCAAACACAGCACCGCCCAATATATCCATCAACATATCTTTTTGCGCATCCCAAATATCACCTTGCGACCCTAAAAAAGCAGCACCCGATTCCCCCCCTTCAATAACCGCATAAGCCATTTCAATGATTTCATAACTTGCCGCCCAAAAACCCAAAGCAAACACAGCAAACAACCATGCCATTAAATTATTATTCACCCATTTTTTACGCAAACTCATTTCCACCGCAGGATAAGCAAAAACACCAACCAAAAAATGCCCCAAACGGTCAAAATTATTACGCCCCTCAGGCAAAATAAAATCAAAACCCAACCCTGACAACACTTCATTACCCCAATCAAAAGGCACCAATTCAAAAGTAAAATGCCCACCAATAGTATGATAGCACAAAAACAGCGTCATCAAAAAATACGCAAAATTTGAAAATTGAAAGCGAGAATAAGTCAACACCAAAATACCAATAACCCCCCAAATCGGAATATTTTCCGCCCACCAAGTTGCCCTATCATAAGGACTAATCGCCAATACAGCAAATAAAACAATATAAATTGCCAATAAAATAAACGGCGTTTTGTGTGATTGTAATTGCATATTTTTAAGTCTCCCTAAGTTATCTCTAACACATCTTTCATCGAATATACACGCCCTATGGTTGGCATTTTATCCAACCAAATTGCCGCACGAACTGCACCGTTCGCAAAAGTCATTCTTGATGAAGCTTTGTGGATAATTTCCACCCGCTCACCCTCCATAAAAAAACTCACCGTATGCTCACCAACCACATCGCCACCACGAATAGTGGAAAAACCAATGGTTTCTCTATCACGGGACTTTTCAATACCTTTGCGACCATAAACAGCACACTCTGCCAAATCCCTGTCTAATGCATTTGCCACCACTTCACCCATTTTCAATGCTGTCCCTGAGGGTGCATCCACTTTATGACGGTGATGCGTCTCCACAATTTCAATGTCAGAGTCCTTGCCAATCACACGCGCTGCCATATCCAATAATTTCAACGACAGATTAACACCAACACTCATATTGGGTGCAAAAACAACGGGCATACCTTCGCTCTCTGCATTTTTTTTGAGAATAACTAACTCTTCCTTAGTAAAGCCTGTAGTGCCAATGACCATTTTTTTATTTGCCCTAGCACAAATTAACAAATAATTCAGAGTTGCCGTTGGACGCGTAAAATCAATAAGTATGTCAAATTTATCTAAATAATCATTTAAATTACTATTTGGGTAAATTTTAACACCCAATTCAACCTCATCACTTTGATGAATGGCTTCAATAATATTCTGCCCCATACGCCCTGATGCACCTGTTACTGCTATTTTTATCATTTTGTTTACCCTTGAAATTGAACGGTAATTATACAACGAGACCCTTGCATAAATAGGAATGATTAATAAAATCTGTCATTTTGTTAATCACCCCTATTTTAACCTCACAATACCTTTGGTTAGATGATCGTTTGTGTTGTGGAGGTGAGGGAGTTGTGGGGTGAGGTAAAGGTGGTGGTGAGGGGGTGTTTTGTGCTGTTTATTATTACAGTCTATCGATAAGCAAATAAATGCTTTAGTAGCGGGATTTTAAGTTTGTCAGTTTTTTTGAGAAGGGTGGCACTTTTGGTGAGAAGGGTGGCTGTTTTTGCTTTTGATGTAAAAGAACCAAAAAAACCACCCCGAAGGATGGTTTTTAATTAACGAACTAAATTGCTACTTATCATCGTTTATCCTAGAATATACTCACTTAAATCACTGTCAAGGAATTTGGCACCAAAGGCAGTGGCTTCATCTCGAGTATCAAAGAGAGGTCTGTTGCTATATCAATACGCATCTCTGATGCGGTAGTAGGTTCATTAGTGCCTAGTGTGCCATCAATGTCAATGAGCATAGTAACCACTCTCATCATCATTATTCTCGCCATTGATAACAAAACCCCCTGTGCCACTTGCACTTGCAATATCACCAAGGTCAATAGCAGTGCCGTTAGTTTTACCAAAGAGAACATAAGATTTACCTGTAATGACAGAGCCTTCACTATTTAGCTTAGTACGATGAGCACCGACAATCACATCATCCAAGCCATCACCATTGACATCCCCTGCATAAGAAACTGAGGCACCACTCCGAGCAGTCCTATGCTC